>Ga0164290_1000090_pt1 | contig 334073 bp, 295 predicted proteins | sample Micstemetagenome_FD_108782 | JGI IMG/M metagenome (GOLD analysis project Ga0164290, IMG submission 108782) | Contaminated culture microbial community from soil near Moab, Utah, USA - Microcoleus steenstrupii SON62 (Illumina Assembly) | ecosystem: Environmental > Terrestrial > Soil > Soil crust... | reverse complement strand
CTGGGCGAGACACGCGCGACATAGGGTCGGCGCGCCTTCACAATGACCCTACAGGGTGGTGTATCAAATTTGAAGTTCCGACCGACGCTGCAGGTGTATCAAGATTCGAGGTCCGTTGACACCGTGGGTACCGCCGTGCTCGGCATGGCGCTGCTCGGCGAGCCGGCCAACGCGCTGCGTCTGGGTTGTATCGCCCTGATCGTAGGGGGAATCGTCGGATTGAAGGTCCTGCACTGACCCTGTGGAGGTGGTGGGACGGGACGGAGCCCGCCCCGGGCAGATTCTCCGAGCGCCCTTCAGCAAACCCGCCCAAACCGCTGGTTCCCTAAAGTCGTCCGGGCGCGTTCCGTTAATCGCTTTCGATCCCCCCGGGGCGACGGGACTTATCGTGCTGTCGGCCAGGCGGGCTGATCCCCGATAGATCACCCGTACTCTCCAAGACCAAGCATGACCGTAATCGTCGGCTACCTCGTCATTCTCGGTGCTGTCCTCGGTGGTTTCGCCTTGGCCGGCGGGCACCTGGGCTCCCTCATCCAGCCGGTCGAACTGATCATGATCGGCGGTTCCGCCGTCGGCGCGTTCATGGTGGCCAACTCGGGCAAGGTCATCAAGAACACGATGAAGGCCCTGCCGACGACGCTGAAGGGCTCCAAGTTCACCAAGGCGCTCTACCTCGAGCTCCTCTCCCTCCTCTACGACATCCTGGCCAAGGTGCGGAAGGAAGGCCTGATGTCGATCGAATCCGACGTCGAGAACCCCGAGCAGAGCCCTGTGTTCTCGAAGTACCCGGTGATCCTGGCGGACCACCACGCGATGGAATTCCTGACCGACTACCTGCGGCTGATGGTGGGCGGCAACCTGAACGCCTTCGAGATCGAAAACCTGATGGATGTCGAGATCGAGACCCACCACCACGAAGGCGAAGTGCCGGTGCAGGCGGTGAGCCGCCTCGCGGACGGCCTGCCCGCCTTCGGTATCGTCGCGGCGGTGATGGGTGTGGTGCACACCATGGAATCAGTGGGCATTCCGCCTTCCGAGCTCGGCAAGCTGATCGCCGCGGCGCTGGTGGGCACGTTCCTCGGCATCCTGCTGTCCTACGGTTTCGTGGGACCGCTTGCGACCCTTCTCGAGCACAAGTTGAACGAGGCGACCAAGATGCTCCAGTGCATCAAGGTGACGCTGCTCGCGAGCCTCAATGGCTACGCGCCGCAGGTGGCGGTGGAGTTCGGCCGCAAGGTGCTCTACTCGACCGAGCGCCCGTCGTTCAGCGAACTCGAAGAGGAAGTGAAGAGCCGCAAGTCGAAGTAGCGCTTCTCTCGCCCACGAGCCAGAAATCATGAGCGACGATTCCCAGCGCCCCATCATCGTCAAGAAGATCCGCAAGGGTGGCCACGGCCATCACGGCGGCGCGTGGAAGATCGCGTACGCGGACTTCGTGACGGCGATGATGGCGTTCTTCCTGCTGATGTGGCTGCTCGGGTCCACCACCAAGGGTGACCTCGAGGGCATCGCCGAGCACTTCAAGACGCCGCTCAAGGTGGCGCTGATGGGCGGCTCCGGTGCCGGCGACGCCACCTCCATCATCAAGGGCGGCGGGAACGACCTCACCAAGAAGACCGGCCAGGTCAACAAGGCGGGCGCCGGCAAGAGCAAGCCGACGCCGACCCAGGAAGAGGCGGAGAAGGCGCTGCGGGCGGCCGAGGAGCAGCGGCTGCGGGAACTCAAGAAGGAACTCGAGACGGCCATCGACGCGAGCGAACTGCTGAAGCAGTTCAAGAACCAGCTGCTGATCGACATCACCAGCGAAGGCCTGCGCATCCAGATCATCGACGAGAAGAACCGCGCCATGTTCGCGAGCGGCCGCAGCGAGGTGCAGACCTACACGCGCGACATCCTGCGCGAGATCGGCAAGGTGCTGAACGACGTGCCGAACCGCATCACGATCTCGGGTCACACCGACGCGGCCGTGTACTCCGGCGGCGAGCGGGGCTACAGCAATTGGGAGTTGTCCGCGGATCGTGCCAACGCGGCGCGCCGCGAGTTGCTTCAGGGCGGGATGGTGGAGTCGCGTATCGCCCGCGTCATCGGCCTGGGTTCCGCGGTGCTGCTGGATCCGGCCGACCCGTTCAATCCGATCAACCGGCGCGTGAGCATCATCGTGATGAACCGCGAAGCCGAGGAAGCCGCACTCAAAGACGGCGGCGTGCTCGAAGCCGGAGACGCGCAGGACGTGCGCGAGGGGGTGGGTGGAGATGGTACCGAGAAGCGTTGAGTCGTTGACGCCGGCATGGCCTTCGCTGCCGCCGCTGGCACATGCATTCGCCGCGCAGCTGCTCGCATGGCTGCTCACGGCCTGCGTGCAGATTCTGCTGGGTGGCGCCGCCGGCTGGTACTGGACGGTGGGGCAGGGCGTGCTGGCCGCGCTGGTGGGCCGCATGTTCGGATTGCCTTGGTGGTGGGCGCCGATCAATGCGGTGTTCGCGCCGGCGGTGATCGAGGCGCAGGTGGTCGACCTGGACTCGTGGTGGTACCTCGGCGCGTTCGTCGTGCTGCTGACCGTGTACTGGACCACTTTCCGCACGCGTGTGCCGCTGTACCTCTCCAGCGCCGAGGCCTGCGATCGCCTGGCTACGTTGTTGCCTGCAGAGCGCGAATTCAGGTTCCTCGACATCGGTTGCGGCGTGGGCACCGTGCTCGCCAACCTCGCGCCGCGGTTCGCCGCGGGAAGGTTCCTCGGGCTCGAGATCGCGCCGCTGCCGTTCCTGGTCTCGTGGCTGCGCGGGCGCTGGTCGCAGCGCTTCGAAACGCGGCGTGTGGACTTCTGGGAGGAAAACCTGTCCGCCTACGACGTCGTGTATGCGTTCCTGTCGCCCGTGCCCATGAGCGAGCTGTGGCAGAAGGCGAAGCGGGAGATGCGTGCCGGCAGCGTGTTCGTGAGCAACACGTTCCGCGTCGACGGTGAAGCGCCCGACAGCGTGATCCCGCTCGGCGGCGGCCGGCGCTCGCTGTACGTCTGGCGGTTCTAACCCGGGACCGCTTCCGCCCATGGACATGCAGGAGCTGGTGCGTGCGTGGAGCGGACGCGATGTGGCCGTGCTTGCCTCGACCACGGCTCTGCTGAAGGAGCTCCGCCGGAACGAGGACAAGATCACCGGCCGCGACATTTCGCGCGTGGTCCTGCGCGACCCGCTGCTGACGTTGCGCGTGCTGCGCTTCGCACAGTCGAAGAAGACTTCGCGTCAGCCTACGGACATCACGACCGTCGAACACGCGGTGATGATGCACGGGATCACCAGCTTCTTTCGCGAGTTCGGTGCGGTGCCTGTGCTGGAGTCGGTGCTGAAAGACGATCCGGCCGCTCTGCGTGGCGCATTGAGCGTGATCAGCCGGGCACATCATGCTGCCGCCTATGCGCGCGCGATCGCGGCCCATCGCCATGACATCGAGTCGGACGAAGTGACGATCGGGGCGCTGCTGCACGATCTCGCGGAGCTGCTGCTCTGGTGCCACCTGCCCCAGGCGGCCGCACAGATCGAACACCTCGTCGACAACGCGCGCGGCCTGCGCAGCGCAGCGGCACAGACGGTGGTTCTCGGGTTCTCGAACGTGGAACTGCAGCTTGCGCTGGCCGAGGCCTGGAAGCTGCCGCAGTTGCTGCGCCGTCTGATGGACGATACCCAAGCGGCGCAGCCGCGGGTCGTGAACGTCGTCACCGCGGTCGCGCTTGCACGGCATTCGGCCCATGGGTGGTACAACGCCGCTCTTCCGGACGATTACCATCGCCTCGAGAAGATGCTCGGCATGAACGAGGACCAGTCGTGGCGCATGGTCCGGCAGGCCTGCTTGCAGGCGGCGAGCAACTGGAAGGACTACGGCGTGCGTCCGACGGCGGCCTGGTTGCCGCTGGAGCCGGGGGAGGGGAGCGGCGTAGCCTCGGAAGCAGGCAAACGGGCGCAGCCGGACCCGGAAGCGCTCAAGAGCACGCTGCAGCAACTCAATGCGGCACCCGTCAAATCGGAATCCATGGGATTGGCAGCCCTGGCGCTGTCCGGCCTCCAGCGCGGGCTCGGGCTGCAGCGCGTCATCTACTGTGAGATGGACCCGTCGGGCAAGCGCATGGAGTTCCGTTTCAACTTCGGCGATGGCCATGGCGACTCCGACGCCAAGGTCTTCAGTTTCGAGTTGGGTGCAACCCATCTGTTCGGGCGACTGATGGCAAAGATGCAGGGCCTGTACGCAGGCGGCGCGAACCGGACGCAGCTTGTGGCACTTCTTACCGACGCGCAGCGCTCTAGAATGGGCGGTGGCGACTTTCTCGCCATGTCGATCTACGCCGGCTCGCACCCGAAGGCCCTCGTCGTCGCTTATCGTGATCCACCGGATTCGCCCATTCCCGAGGCGCTCTACGCGCCATTCAAGGCCGTCTGCCTCGCGCTGTCGCAACGACTGGCTGCGCAGCGTCCGGCCTGAACCCACTTGCGGCGGTGATCGATGAGCACGCCGCCCCCGGGGCCTGCCGCCTGGTACATCCGTCGCGGTATCCAGATCAGCGGTCCCTTCCCCCAGGGACTGCTGGTTCGCTATCGCGAGCTGGGACGCCTGCGGCCGCCGGACGAGGTGAGCGCGGACGGCATCAACTGGTTCGCGATCGCCGACGTGCCCGCCCTGGCCAACGTCAAGGAAGCCGCGGCCGACGATACCGAACCCGCCGATGAATTCGGCGAGATCGACTGGATCCGCGAGCGCGGGCGAGCGCGCCGCCGCTGGCTGGAGGAGCGATGGGTGCCGGACCGCCGCACCGACAATCCCGGCGGCGGGGCGGGCGCGATCGAACGTGGCCCGGACCGACGTGCGGATCCGGCAGCGCGCGCCGGGGTGCATTTCCAGGCCGAAGCGACGGCACAGGTAAGCCGCATTCCGGCCTTCGCGATCGCCGCAGCCGCGTTGCTGTCCGTGGGTGTCATAACCATGGCACTGTGGGAGTACACGCCGAGGGAGGCTTTCAAGGTGGTGTTGTTCCGGTCGCGTATCAGCGACTGCGCTGCGACGCCGGCGCCGTCGATTCGCTGGGTTGGCTGCGACAAGCGCGGCGCCGATCTCGTTCGCGCAGATCTGTCGGGCGCCCGGATGGAGAATGCGATCCTGGCGGGTGCCAATCTGGCCGGCAGCCGGCTCGATGGCGCCGATCTGAGCAACGCGGATCTGCGAGGCACCGATCTCAGCGGGGCCAGCATCGTCGGTGTGAACTTCTCGGGTGCAAGGCTCGGCGAAGCGCGCTGGGTCGACGGTCGCACCTGCGCACCAGACGCGATCGGCAGTTGTACGGGCAGCACGCGTTGAAGGTCATCCGCTCGGCCGACAATCCGCTGGTTCGACGTCTGCTGGGCCTGCGGGATTCCGCTCGTGAACGGCGTGAAGAAGGCCGCACCGTGATCGAGGGGACCCACCTGCTCGAAGCGTTTCTCGACAATACCGGGCAACGTCCCGATGTGGTCGTGGTGAGCGACTCTTCGGCCGAAGAAGGCGAGGTGAGCGCCCTGCGGTCGCGCCTCGACGCCAAGACCATCGTCTCGCTGGACGATGGCTTGTTCGCCAAGATAAGTCCGGTGGCGGGCCGCAACGGACTGCTGGCGGTCATTCCAATGCCGAGCATGCCCGTGGCCGCGGTGATCGCGGCCGGCGGCTTCCAGTTGTGGTTGGACGGCGTGCAGGATCCAGGGAATGTCGGATCGCTCATCCGGACCGCTGCGGCATCCGGAGCCGGTGCCGTCGTGCTTGGACCCGGGTGCGCCGATCCTTGGTCGCCGAAGTGCCTGCGCGGCGGGATGGGCGGGCAGTTCGCGACCCGGGTGGCAATCTCCGATGACCTGGCTTCAGCCGTCCGTTCGGCCAAGGGGCGCGTGCTGGTGGCCGGGATGGACGCGACGACTTCCGTCTTTTCCACGGACCTCACGGGGGACGTCGTGGTCGTGCTGGGCAGCGAAGCGGACGGCGTTCAGGCAGCGGTCGCCGCCGCAGCGTCGGCATCGGTTGGCATTCCCATGCCCGGCAACGTGGAATCGCTCAACGTCGGCGCCGCCGGGGCAGTCATCTGCTTCGAGCGTCTGCGGCAGATCCTGGCGAGAGGGTAACAGTCTGGCCGGACAGGTCTTTCTGGATGCGCCGCATATTGGACATAATACACATTATGCGGCATTCAGATGGATCGAGAGAGGGGGGTCAGGCCATCCCGGAAAGTGCTGCCGCGTGCTTGAACAGCCGGAAAAAGTTCGCCGTGGTCTGGCGCTCTATCTCGGCCAGGTCGACTTGCCGCAGGCGCGCGACTTCCTCGGCTACGTGGCGGACGAAACCCGGCTCGTTGGTCTTGCCCCGGTGCGGGACCGGCGCCAGGTACGGCGAATCGGTTTCCACCAGCAGCCGGTCCGCCGGGACGCGCCGTGCCACTTCCTTCAGCTGCACGGCATTCTTGAACGTGACGATCCCGGAAAACGAGATGTGGAAATTGAGGTCGATCGCCGCTTGCGCCACTTCCCAGGTCTCGGTGAAACAGTGCATCACGCCGCCGACTTCAGCCGCGGATTCCTCGCGCATCAGGCGCAAGGTGTCCGCTGCCGCTTCGCGCGTATGGATGATCAGCGGCTTGCCGGTGCGCCGGGCGGCGCGGATGTGCTCCCGAAAGCGCGCCTGCTGGACCGGCCCGAGTTCGGGATGCCGGTAGTAGTCGAGACCGGTTTCGCCGATGGCGACCACCCGGGGATGGTTCGCCAGGTCCACCATGCGGTCGGCGCTGGGATCCTCTCCGCCTGCGTGATCCGGATGCACACCCACCGAGGCGTACATGTTGTCGAAGCGCTCCGCGAGCGCGCGCACGCGGGGAAAATCCTCGAGATTGACGCTCACGCACAGGGCATGACCGACATCCTGTGCACGCATGCGGGCCGCGATGTCTTCGATGCGCGGCAGCAGCTCCGGAAAATCCAGATGGCAGTGGGAATCGACCAGCATGCGGTCGAGACTACATTGTGTGCGTGGGACGCGTCGACTTCCCGTGGCCCGCCAGCAGCGCCTCGATGCGCGTGCGGGCCTGCTGCCCGCCTTCGTCGTCCTTGAACTGCACGCCCACACCCTGCACCTTGTTGCCCTGCGCGCCGGCCGGCGTGATCCACATGACCTTGCCCGCGACCGGAATCTTGTTCGGATCGCCCATCAGGCTGATCAGCATGAAGATCTCGTCGCCCAGCTTGTAGGGCTTGTTGGTCGGAATGAAAATCCCGCCGTTCTTCACGTACGGCATGTACGCGGCGTAGAGGATCGACAGATCCTTGATATTGAGCGACAGCGCGGTCGTGCGTCCGGGATCGCCTGGTGGGGTGCTCATGGTTTGGGCAGCAGCCGCGAGTAGGACATCAGGAGGTCTTCGGCGAACAGTTTCGGGTTCAGGGGGTGGCCCAGCAGCCGCCGGGCACCCGTGAGTTTTCTTGCGAAATCAGCCAGTTCGATGGGCCCGACGGTGGTCGCCGTGCGTCCCAGTTCCTTCGACCGGTCGCGATGATATCGGACGGAGCCGTGGAATCTTGCGGCTGCAAGGTCCCAGCACCAGGTCTGCAGCACGTGCACCAGGTGTGCCAGATCGGTGTCTACGATGCGGGCGGCGGCATCCAGCCAGCTCCGGTCGCGGCCCGTCAGGAAGGGCATCAGCCCTTCCCGTACGGCCCAGTAGCGCTCGCCCAGGGCGAGGGCGGCTGCAGGCGCCCCGCCCACTTGAGCCAGCGCGAGATCGGCGTCCTGGAGGCCAGCGGTGGCGAGCCACGCGGCAGCCTGCGCCGGTGTCGGCTTGGGCAATGCAATGGCGACGCACCGGCTGCGTATCGTTGCCGGCAGGCGCGCCGGCTGGGACGTCACCAGCAGAAACAAGGCACCGGCCGGAGGCTCCTCGAGGACCTTCAGCAGCGCGTTCGCCGCGGCGATGTGCAGCACGTGGGCGGGATGGATCAGCACCACGCGCGCCCGGCCGCGATGCGCGGCAAGCCGCAGGAAGTCCGCGGCCGCTCGTACCTCATCCACCGAGATCTGGGTACGGGTCTTCTTCTTGTCCGCAGCGGAATCTTCTTCGGCACCCGTAGCCTCGGCCTCCTGCGCGAATTCGGGGTCGAGCCGGCGGAAGTCGGGATGGGTTCCGGCAGCGAACCAGCGGCAGTCGTCACAGACACCACAGGCATCGCCGTCGGGCAGCGGCTGCGCGCAAAGGCGCGACACGGCCACGCGCTCGGCAAATCCGGACTCTCCCGTGCCGCGCATGGCGGTGAGCAGGATCGACTGCGGCAGCGCTCCCTTGCCGAACCGGCCGTTCCACAGCGCTGCGTGCCATTCGAACTTCATGAATTCAATACGTTGAGATTGTTACTTCATAAATAACATCAAAGCAAACTCTATGCTTTCCAGAAGCTTGAAAGCTCTTTCTCAAGTAAGCTCTGAACTTCTTCAGGGGATCGACCGGCATCCACGGTACGGATGCGCGCCGGGTTCTGTGTCGCCAGTTCGCGGTACACCGCCCTCACCCGCTCGTGAAAAGCGCCCTCCTCGCCTTCGAATCGGTCGGCCGGGCTGCGCCCACCCATGCGCTGCCGGGCGGTGGTAACCGAGACATCGAACAGGAACGTGAGGTCGGGTTCGAGTCCCTGCTGTACCCAGGTTGCCAGGCTCTCGATACGAGGCATCGATACTCCGCGCCCTCCTCCCTGATAGGCACGCGTGGCATCGGTGAAGCGGTCGCACAGCACCCACTGCCCTTGCTCCAACGCGGGGCGGATGATCCGCACGATGTGTTCGCGACGTGCCGCGAACATCAGCAGCACCTCGGTTTCAGCATCCATGCGCGAGGAGCGGTCGAGCAGCAACTGACGAATGGCTTCGCCGATCGGCGTGCCGCCGGGCTCGCGCGTAACGACGACCGTGAGGCCGCGCGCCGCCAGCCATGCCTGCACGGTGCGCAGATGCGTGCTCTTGCCCGCGCCGTCGATGCCTTCGAAAGTGATTAAGCGGCCGCGCATCGGTCTACCGGCGCTGGAGCTGGAAGCGGTTCACGGCGCGGTTGTGTTCGGTGAGCGTCTGGGAAAAATGGGATGAACCGTCGCCGCGCGCCACGAAGTAGAGCGCCCTGGAACTGGCCGGGTTCGCGGCGGCCGCCAGCGCCGCTTCACCCGGCAACGCGATCGGCGTCGGCGGCAGGCCTCCGCGAGTGTAGGTGTTGTAGGGCGTATCCGTCTCCAGGTCGCGGCGGCGCAGGTTGCCGTCGAAACGCGCCCCCATGCCGTAGATCACGGTCGGGTCGGTCTGCAGGCGCATGCCGATTCTGAGGCGGTTCATGAACACCGCGGCAATCAGCGCGCGATCCTCCGGCGCACCGGTTTCCTTCTCCACGATGGACGCCAGCGTGAGCAGGTCGTAGGGCGAGTTGAGCGGCAGGCCCGGTGCGCGGCCTTCCCAATTGGCCTTCAGACGATCGCGCATGCGGGCGTACGCGGCGCGCAGCACCACCAGATCGCTCACGCCCACGCTGAACCGGTACGTATCGGGAAAGAACAGTCCTTCCGGATGGTTCTCGATGGCGCCGACGCGCTGGAGGATCTCGCGATCCTGGAACTCGCGTGTGTCGTGACGCAGCCCGGGATGGGCATCGAGAACCGCGCGCATCTGCCGGAACGTCCAGCCTTCGATGAACTTGATCTCGTCGTGCAGCGCTTCGCCGCGCACCATGCGGTCCAGCAGATCGTTGGGGCTCAGGGCCGGTGTCACCTCGTACACCCCGGCCTGCAGCGATTCGCCGACGCCACGCGCTCGGCCGAGCAAGGTGAACGCCCAGGGCAGCGCGGTCACGCCCTTGCGCTCGAGTTGGCGCGAGATCGACTTGAGGGCACTGCCCTGGTCTACCGACACGCGTACCGGGCCCCCTGCGTATCCGAACGGCGAAGATGCGTAGCGCATGAACCCCGCTATCACCACGACGATCGTCAGCACCAGTCCCAGGCCGAGCATCACCCACGGACGCCTGCTAGGTCGAGCCTTGGGCTCGAATCTCTGGAGCTTCCTTCGGGTCGGGCGCGCCATCCGTCAGTCGGGTTCCGGGGACGACGAAAGCGGGTTCACCGGGGCTTCATCCCCGGTGGCCTTACACCGCCTTGAAGACCAGCGTGCCGTTGGTTCCGCCGAACCCGAAGGAATTCGACATCGCCACGTTGATCTTCATCTTGCGCGCCTCGTTCGGCACGAAGTCGAGATCGCACGCCGGATCGCGCTGGTGGAGGTTGATGGTCGGCGGCGCCACCTGGTCGCGGATCGCAAGCGCGGAGAACACCGCTTCAACGCCGCCGGCGGCCCCCAGCAGGTGGCCGGTCATCGACTTGGTGGAACTCACGGCGAGCTTGGCCGCGTGGTCGCCGAAGTAGCGCTTGATCGCGACGGTTTCTGCGACGTCCCCGAGCGGCGTGGAGGTGCCATGAGCGTTCACATAATCGACCGCGTCGGCGTTCATGCCGGCGTTGCGCATGGCATTGCGCATGCAGCGGTAGGCGCCGTCGCCGTCCTCGCATGGGGCCGTCATATGATTTGCATCGGCACTCATACCGTAGCCCACGAGCTCGCAGTAGATCTTCGCGCCGCGCTTCTTCGCGTGCTCGTATTCCTCTAGCACCACCACGCCGGCACCTTCGCCAAGCACGAAACCGTCGCGCTCGACGTCCCAGGGGCGGCTGGCGCCGGCCGGGTCATCGTTGCGGGTGGACAGCGCCTTCGGTGCCGTGAAACCGCCGAGGCCCAGGGGGCTGATCGTGGATTCGGCCCCACCGGCAACGACCACGTCGGCGTCGCCGTACTCGATCAACCGCCCGCCTTCGCCGATCGAATGGGTCGACGTGGTGCACGCGGTCACGATCGCTAGATTGGGGCCCTTGAATCCATGGGTGATGGAGAGGACACCCGCGATCATGTTGATGATGCTGCCGGGCACGAAGAACGGCGAGATCTTGCGTGGCCCGCCTTCGGCCACGGCTTCCTTCGTTTCCTCGATGAGAGGCAGCCCGCCGATGCCGGAGCCGATCACCACGCCGATACGCTCGGCATTCTCCGGCGTCGCGACGATCCCGGCATCCGCGATGGCCTCGGATGCTGCCGCGAGGCCATAGTGGATGAAGGTGTCGAGCCGGCGGACTTCCTTGGCCGGCATGTACTTGGCGGGATCGAAACCCTTGACCTCGCCGGCGATGCGCGACGGAAAGGCACTGGCGTCGAATCGGGTGATTCCGGTGATTCCGGACCGACCGGCGACGATGTTGCCCCAGGCTTCCGGCACTCCTATGCCGGTCGGGCAGACGATGCCGAGACCGGTGACGACGACTCTGCGTCTGGACAATGCGACTCCGGAAGGAAAGCGCGCCGGCGACCGGCGCGCGGGACGTCAGTTGACGTGCGCGTTGACGTAGTCGATGGCCTGCTGGACGGAGGTGATCTTCTCGGCCTCCTCGTCCGGGATCTCGCACTCGAATTCTTCCTCGAGCGCCATCACGAGTTCCACGGTATCGAGCGAATCGGCGCCGAGATCGTCGACGAAGGTGGACTCGGTCTTGATGTCCGCTTCGTTCACTCCGAGTTGCTCCGCGACGATGCGCTTGACACGCTGTTCTACGCTATCCATTGATCTGCCCTTCCCTTCAGGTGGATGAGTCTCCCCGGGCCTGCATCCCGAAACTGCCTGGAGCGCAAGATTCGAATCTGCCCGCTGCCCGGCGGCTCGCCGAACAAGCCCGCATTTTACCAAATCTCGCCTGCGTGCAATGACGCATGCGAGTCATTTTTCCTGCGTCAATCCATGAACATGCCGCCGTTCACGTGGATCGTACTGCCGGTGACGTAGCCGGCACCATCGGAAGCGAGAAAAACCGCGGCCGCCGCGATCTCCTTGACGGTGCCGAAACGCCCCAGCGGCACCTGCGTCAGCAACGCCTGCTTCTGGGTCTCGGCCAATGACTTGGTCATGTCGGTGTCGATGAAACCGGGTGCGATGCAGTTCACCGTGATGTTCCGGCTGCCCACCTCGCGTGCGAGCGACTTGCTGAACCCCACCATGCCGGCCTTGGCTGCCGCATAGTTGGTCTGCCCGGCGTTGCCGGAGTAGCCCACCACGGAGGTGACGTTGATGATCCGGCCCCAGCGCGCCTTCATCATCGGCCGCATCACCAGCTTGGAAAGGACGTAGACCGGCCGGAGGTTGGTGGCCATGATCCTGTCCCACTCGTCGTCCTTCATGCGCATGAGGAGGTTGTCGGCGGTGATGCCGGCATTGTTGACCAGGATGGCTACGTCGCCGAAACGTTGGGCGATCTCGTCCAGCACCGCTTCGCAGCGCGCGGCGTCGTTCACGTCGAGGACGAAGCCCGCGCCGGTACCGCCGGCGGCCTCGATGGCCGAGGTGATGCCGTCGGCCCCGCCCTGTGTGGTCGCCGTTCCGGCCACCTTCGCTCCTGCGGCCGCCAGCTCGAGCGCGATCGCCTGTCCTATGCCGCGCGATGCGCCGGTCACCAGCGCCACTTTGCCGTTCAACATCGTCACCTCACTTGAGAGCCTGAACGGTTTCGGTGATGGCGGCCGATGACGACAGCGTGAACGCCGTCGCCTGGGGTGCGATCCGCTTCACCATGCCCTGCAGCACCTTGCCGGGGCCGCATTCGACGATGTGCGTGGCGCCCTGTTCGGCCATGGCCGTCACCGTCTCGATCCATCGCACGGGGTTGTAGAGCTGCCGGACCAGCGCGTCGGCGATGGCCTGGGGCGTCTGCGGCGACGCCACGTCCGCGTTGTTGATCACCGGAATCGAAGGTGCCGCGATCTGCACCGACGCAAGGCGCGCCGCCAACTTCTCGGCCGCGGGGCGCATCAGGCTGCAGTGGGACGGCACACTCATCGGCAGCAGGATCGCGCGCTTGGCACCCTTGGCTTTGGCTGCTTCGATGGCGCGCTCCACCGCAGCACGCGCCCCTGCGATCACGATTTGGCCGGGCGCGTTCAGATTGGCAGCTTCCACCGCTTCGCCCTGCGATGCTTCGGCGCAGGCCTCGCGGATCTTGGCTTCGTCGAGACCCAGGATGGCGGCAATGCCGCCCGCGCCCTCCGGCACGGCCGCCTGCATGGCTTCGGCACGCGCCTGGACCAGCTTCAGCGCATCGGAAAACGTGAACGCGCCAGCGACGACCAGAGCGGCATATTCGCCGAGGCTGTGACCGGCGACCAGGGTCGGTGCGGGACCACCCGCTGCCTGCCACGCCCGGTAAACCGCCATGTCCGCCGCCAGCATGACCGGCTGCGTGTTCACGGTCTGATTGAGGTCGGCTTCGGGGCCGGTCGTTGCGAGAGCCGTGAGATCGCGGCCCAGCACGTCGGAGGCTTCCCGCATCGTGGCCGACACCGCCGGATGTTCGGCATAGCCGGCGAGCATGCCGACCGATTGCGATCCCTGTCCGGGAAATACGAAGGCGAGTTTCATCGTGTCGTTCTGTCGAGAAGTCCGGTTACCAACGCAGCGCCACTGCGCCCCAGGTGAAGCCGCCGCCGACGCCCTCGAGGAGCACGTGGTGGCCTGTGCGGATGCGTCCATCGCGCACGGCGACATCGAGCGCCAGGGGAATCGATGCGGCCGACGTGTTGCCGTGGCGATCCACGGTGGCGACCACCTTGTCCATGCCGAGGCCCAGCTTCTTCGCGGCCGCCTCGATGATGCGGATGTTCGCCTGGTGCGGAATGAGCCAGTCCACCTGCGATTTGTCGAGACCAGCGGCCGGCAGCACTTCCTCCGCGACTTCGCCCAGCACCCGCACGGCGAGCTTGAACACGGCACTGCCGTCCATGGTCACGAACGGCGACCCCTCGACCTTGCCGCCGCAGACGGTGCCGGGTACGGAAAGGATGCCGGTGTGCGCACCGTCGGCGTGCAGTTTCGCCGCGAGCACGCCCGGCCTGTCGCTCTGCGACAGCACCACCGCGCCCGCACCGTCGCCGAACAGCACGCAGGTCCCGCGGTCCTTCCAGTCGAGAATGCGCGAGAACACTTCGGTCCCGACCACCAGCGCATGTTTGCAGTGGCCAGCCTTGACGTACATGTCCGCCGTCGAGAGCGCGTAGACGAAGCCCGTGCAGACCGCTTGCACGTCGAACGCCGGACAGCCATGGATGCCGAGCTTCGACTGCAGCAGGCAGGCCGTGCTCGGAAAGATCATGTCGGGCGTGGTCGTGGCGAGCACGATCAGGCCGATGTCGGACGGCTGCAGCCCAGCGGCCTCGATGGCCTTGCGCGAGGCGTGCAGCGCGAGATCGCTCGCCTGCTCGTCGGCCGCGGCGATGTGACGTTCGCGGATGCCCGAGCGGATGAAGATCCATTCGTCCGAGGTGTCCACCAAGGATTCGAGATCCTTGTTGGTGAGCACCTTCGCCGGCAGGTACGAGCCGGTACCGGTGATGCGGGCGAACGTCACGTCGCGACCTCGACCTGCAGCGTCTGGAGGCGCGCGCTGATGAGGACCGGCAATTCGCTCTTCGCTTCCTCGTAGGCGCGGCTGATCGCGAACTGGAAGCCGAAGCTGTCGGCCGAGCCGTGGCTCTTCACCACGATGCCGCGCAGGCCCAGCAGACTCGCGCCGTTGTAGCGGCGGTGGTCCACGCGGCGCTTGAAGGCGTTGATCACAGGCAGCGCGAGGATCGCGGACAACTTCGTGATGAGGTTGCGCTTGAACTCCTCGCGCAGGTAGGCCGCCAGCATCTGCGCGAGACCTTCGGAGGTCTTCAGCGCCACGTTGCCGACGAAGCCGTCGCACACCACGACATCCGTCGTGCCCTTGTAGATGTCGTCGCCTTCGATGTTGCCGTAGAAGTTGAGGCCGCTGCCGCGCAGCAGTTCACCGGCGTCCTTCACGACGTCGTTGCCCTTGATTTCCTCTTCACCGATGTTGAGCAGTCCCACCGATGGGCGTTCGCTGTGATCCATGGCGCTGGCGAGCGCCGTGCCCATGATCGCGAACTGGAACAGATGTTCGGCCGTGCAGTTCACGTTCGCGCCCAGATCCAGCACGAGCGTGTGGCCGTGCTGCGTCGGGAGCACCGATGCGATCGCGGGCCGTTCAATGCCGGGCAGCATCTTGAGGACGAAGCGCGCCATGGCCATCAGCGCGCCGGTGTTGCCGGCGCTGACGCAGCAGTCGGCTTCGCCGGCCTTCACCAGATCGATGGCGATGCGCATGGACGATTCGCGCTTGCCGCGCAGCGCGCTCGCCGGGGGTTCGTCCATTTCCACGACTTCGGGGGCGTGGACGACGCGAACCCGGTCTCGCAGCGCCGCCTTGGCGGCGCCGAGGGCTTGTTCGATCGCTTCCTGCCTGCCGACGAGGATCATCGCCGCATCGTCGTGCGTGGCGAGGAACTCGAGGGCCGCGGGTACCGTTACGTGGGGGCCGTGATCGCCCCCCATGCAATCGACCGCGACGCGGATCGTCATCGGGGCGGAGGCTCAGCAACCCTGGCGCGGGGCGAGTGCCGCCGTTTCGCCGCAGAGCCTCGAGAGGCTCCGGGGTTTCCGTGTCGCGCGCTGCACCGATCGGGCTCGATGCGGCGCAAGGCCTACTCGCCCTTGGCCTTCGTGACCTTGCGACCGCGGTAGTAACCGCTCGGGCTCACGTGGTGGCGCAGGTGCACCTCACCGGTGGTGGGCTCGACCGCGAGCGGGGGATTGGTCAGAAAGTCGTGCGACCGGTGCATGCCGCGCTTCGACGGCGACTTCTTGTTTTGCTGGACTGCCATGACTAGCTCCTTTAGCGCCCTGATCCGGCGCGCTGCTCAATGCTTTTTCCACTGGGACAAGACCGCGAAGGGCCTGGGTTTCCCGGAATCCGAACCGACCGCACCCTCCGCCGGGCATCGATCCGCCTCGTGCCGCGGTGCCATCGGGAGGCACAACATCACTTCATCTTCCACCGTCTGCTCGATGTCGACCGCCTGGCCCGCATCGAGGTAATCCGCTTCCGCTTCCTCCTCGGCGATCTCGCCGAGACCGGATTGTTCCACGAAGACCAGGTCCCGCGTGGACTCGACCGGCTGATCCATCGACTCGAGACAGCGCTGACAGGTCAGATGCACCGTCCCGCTCACTTCCAGGCGGATCGCAGGCTTGCCGTCTGCGCGCTGGTGGCCGGTCAATCGATAACGCACCGTGCCGGCGTGGTCGTGGACCAGATCACGCAGGCGCGGCAAGTCGGCGACGCCGAAATCCCCCTCCAGCCGACGGGCGGCTGCTGCAAACTGAACCCCGTCGAGTGTGGCTCGAGCGGACATAAGCGCGGCATACTATTGGCTTTTCCTTTTACTGTCAAAAGCGTAGATGGCAACGACGCCGCGCCTGATCCTCGCCTCCACCTCTCGGTACCGCCGCGAACTGCTCTCCCGCTTCGGACTGCCCTTCGAAGCCATCGCACCGGGTGTGGACGAGGCCACCGCGCCTCACGAACTACCCGAAGCGGCGGCGGCGCGGCTGGCCAAGGCGAAGGCCCTCGCGGTGGCGACCCGGAACGGTGACGCGATCGTCATCGGGTCCGACCAGGTGGCGGTCTGCGACGGCCTGCGGCTCGACAAGCCGGGCAACCGGCCGAATGCCATCCGGCAACTGACGGCAATGAGCAGCCGGACGGTCGTGTTTCACACTGCCGTCTGCGTGGTGGGTCCCTCGGCGCCACCCGCGGAGGCGGTGGTGCCGACGGCGGTGCGGTTCCGCCACCTCACTCCGGAGATCATCGAACGCTATGTCGATCGGGAACAGCCGTTCGACTGCGCCGGCAGCGCCAAGGCCGAAAGCCTTGGGATCGCGCTCATCGCCCGCATGGACGGTCCTGATCCCACTGCGCTAATCGGCCTGCCGCTCATCGCGCTGACCGACCTGCTGGCGGGCCACGGCCTCAAGGTGCTCTGAGGTGAGCGCGGCCCCACCGTCCGGGCGGTTGTTCCTGGTGCCGATGCCGCTCGGTCCCGACAGCGATCCGAAAGCGGTCCTGCCTGCGGCCACCATCGAAGCGGCCGCGTCGTTGCGCCACTTCGTGGCGGAGAACGCCCGGACCGCAAGGCGCTTCCTGACGCGGCTGCCGCTCGCCGTGCCGATCCAGCAGGTGCAGTTCGAGGAACTGAGCGAGCATACCCGCCCTGAGGCGCTACCGGCCCTGCTCGCCCCGCTGCTCGCGGGCGCCGACGTGGGACTCGTTTCGGAAGCCGGCTGCCCTGCCATCGCGGATCCGGGAGCTCACCTGGTCGCGCTGGCCCATGAGCGCGGCATACCGGTGGTGCCCCTGGTGGGGCCCAGTTCGATCCTGCTTGCGCTGATGGCATCCGGCCTCAATGGTCAGGCGTTCGCTTTTCACGGCTACCTGCCCGTGGAAAGCGGTGCCCGCGCGACGCGGATCCGCGAGCTGGAGGCGGCCTCCGCTGCCAGCGGCGCCACGCAGGCCTTCATCGAGACACCTTATCGCGCCGAAGCGATCCTGGCAGCGGTGCTCGCCGCGGCGGATCCGTCGACACGGCTGAGCGTGGCGGCCGATCTCACGCTGCCGGGGGCCTCGGTCGAGACCCGGACCGTGGGCGAATGGCGCCGTCGGCCCGCGCCGGCCCTCGCCCCGCGGCCCGCGGTCTTCGCGCTGCTGGCTGCGCCGAAGGTCAGCGCACGCGCGGCGAAGAAACCCCGCCGAGCCTGACCAGCGCTTCCGCGGTCGCCGCGCCGAAGCGCTTGGCGAATCGTTCGGCGAGGTTCTCGCGCGGCGTGAAATCGACGATCTTTTCGGCCTTGATGACTTCGCGCGCCACGTAGGCCGAGTCGCCGAGCGCATCGGCGAGGCCCAGCTCGATGCTGCGCTCGCCGGTCCAGACCAGGCCGCTGAAGGTGTCGCCGTCCTCCTTCAGGCGCTTGCCGCGACCTTCGCGCACCACCTTGATGAACTGCTGGTGGATCTCGCCCAGCATGCGCTGCGCATACTGCTTCTGCTTCGCCTCCATGGGTGAGAACGGATCGAGGAAGCCCTTGTTCTCGCCGGCCGTCAGCAGGCGCCGTTCGACGCCGAGCTTCTCCATGGTGCCGGTGAAGCCGAAACCGTCCATCAGCACGCCGACCGAGCCGACGATGCTCGCCTTGCTCACGAAGATGCGATCCGCCGCGACCGCAACGTAGTAGCCGCCCGAGGCACAGATGTCGTCCACCACGGCGTAGAGCGGCGTCTCCGGATGCTTGCTGCGCAGCCGCCGGATCTCGCCGTTGATCGCGTCGGCCTGCACCGGGCTGCCGCCCGGGCTGTTGATGCGCAGGATCACGCCCCGGGTGTTCTTGTCGTCGAACGCGTCCCGCAGGCCCGCAGTCACGTTGTCCGCGCTCGCGGGTCCGTCGGAGTCGATCACACCCGTCAGCGTCACCATCGCGGTGTGCTTGCCGGTCGTCACGCCTTCGCGCGCACCGATCCAGCCGAGCCCGATGAAGAGCAGCGCGAAGAGGTAGACGAAGGTGAGGCTCTTGAACAGGATGCCCCAGCGGCGCGCCTTGCGCTGTTCGGTGAGCGCCGTCTCCGCGAGCTTGCGGATGACGTCGCGCTCCCAGTTGTCGCGCTGCGGCGTGCTGCCGTGCGCTTGCTGATCATCGGTCATGGACGTTCTCTTCTTCCGAAAGAAAGACGCTGCCGTCGCGCTCGAACACCGCGAGCTTCTTCAGGCTGCCGCCGGTGCACGGGCCGCGCACGCAGCGACCGGTTTCGGGCAGGTAGGTGGCACCGTGCGTGGCGCAAATCAAGTATAGCCCTGAGAGATCGAAGAACATGCCCTCCGACCAGTCGAGTTCGACGGGCACGTGCGCGCATTGATTGAGGTAGCCGTGCACCACGCCGTCATAGCGGATGGCGAATGCCGGCACGGGCTTGCCGTAGCGTTCCACTTCGAAGCGCACGCCGGTGCCGCCCTCCTCCAGCGCCGATCCGGCGCAGATCAGGCGTTCTCGTCCAGCCATTGCCACAGGGCCGCAGGCGTGTCGACGCAGGCGCGCGGCCGGGCCGCACGCAAGGTCTGCGGGGCATGCGCACCGTAGGCCACCGCGACCGCGTCCACCGACGCGGCGCGCGCCATTTCCAGATCGTGGGTCGTGTCACCGACCATGACCGCGGCACTGCGCTCCACCATCAATTCGTCCACGAGGAAGTCCAGCATTTCCGGATGTGGTTTGGGAAACCCTTCATCGCCGCAGCGCGTGGCATGGAAGAACCGGCCGAGGCCGGTTTCCTCGAGTGCCCGGTCGAGGCCACGTCGACTCTTTCCGGTGGCGACGGCGAGCAGATGCCCCGACGCGTGCAGCCGCGCCAGACCTTCCTCCACGCCTTCGAAGAGCTTCACCACGTGTTCGCCCAGCAAATAGTGATGTCGGTATTGTTCCGCCACCCGGGGATACATATCGGCAGCGAGCTGCGGAAATAGATACTCCATCGCATCGGTCAGACCGAGACCGATGATGTGTCGGGCATCCGCCTCGCTGGGCTCGGGAATATCGATGTCGCGGGCGGCGCGCTGAATGCTGTCGACGATGTGGGCCGCCGAATCCACCAGCGTGCCATCCCAATCGAATACCACGAGTTCGTAACGTTGTGCCGCGGTCATGCATTGGCCGTCAGGGGAGCGGCCTCGAGTTGTGCCAGGAAAGCGGCGAGATCGGGGGCCAGCGGTGCCTCGAGCACCAGCGGCTCGCCGATGGTCGGATGATCGCATTCGAAGCGCGCGGCGTGCAGGAACAGCCGCTTGAGCCCCGAGCGCGCCAGCGTCTTGTTGAGCGCGAAGTCGCCGTACTTGTCGTCGCCGGCGATGGGAAAGCCCAGATGGGCGAGATGCACCCGGATCTGATGGGTGCGCCCGGTCTTCAACTCGGCCTCGAGCAGGGTGAACTCGCCATACCGGCGCTGGAGGCGGAAGGTGGTGAGCGACGCCTTGCCGTCTTCGCTCACGCTGACCCGGCGCTCGCCGGAGGGGAGGACGTGCCGTTCCAGAGCCAGCCGGACCGTCTGCTTGGGCGTGCGCCAGTCGCCCTTGACCAGCACCAGATAGCGCTTGCCGGTCCGGCCGAGCCGGATCTGCTCGTGCAGGCCGGTCAGCGCACTGCGCTTCTTGGCGAGCAGCAGGACTCCGGACGTCTCTTTGTCCAGACGGTGCACGAGTTCCAGGAACCGGAGCTGGGTCCGCTCGGCCCGCAGCCGCTCGATCACGCCGAACGAGATGCCGCTGCCGCCGTGGACGGCGACGCCGGGCGGCTTGTCGATGACCAGCAGCGCGTCGTCTTCGAACACGATCCGCGCACCGAGCGCGGCGGCCGGCGCCGGGGCTGTCGGGCTCGACGACACCCGGATGGGCGGCACCCGGACCCGGTCCCCGGCCTGCAGCCGCAACGTCGGATCGGCCCGCCGGCTGTTCACCCGGACCTCGCCGCTGCGCAGGATCCGGTACACGTGGCTCTTGGGGACTCCCTTCAGCACGCGCAGCAGGAAATTGTCGATCCGCTGGCCCTCGGCTTCCTCTCCGAGGTCGAGCCAGGTGACCGTTTCTTTACTTAAGCCCTTCATTCTGCATATACTCCGGGCCGGTGACAGCCCCATGGCGGCATCATAGCGGCAGCCCAGAACTTCTGCCCGATGCGCCCGGTAAAGGTCATCGCCCGCGGCCCGGAATCTCCGGCCCCCGGTCATCCAGGTTAAGTTCGCTCACCTCGCCAAGCAGCGATCTCAAGTCCCAGAAACGCGCTCGTACCACCGGCTTCAATCCTTTCGCGACAGCTGCCCTGCGGCTTCGCCGAACAAGACAAACCCGCCTACCCATCGTTCGTATCCGGCCTTCATTCATTGCATGAGCCTGCCATCGCACGACTAAGGAGCGTCTCCAGCAGCGCGCCACCGGCGCGAGTTTGTCGGTCCCGTGGTTTTCAGAGCGCGGGAGAGTACACCGATGAAACGCATGTTGTTCAACGCGACGCAACAAGAGGAAATCCGCGTCGCCATCGTCGACGGCCAGAAGCTGATCGACCTGGACATCGAAACCTCAGGAAAAGAGCAACGCAAAGGTAACATCTACAAAGGCGTCATCACCCGCATCGAGCCCAGTCTCGAGGCGGCGTTTGTCGACTACAGCGCCGACCGGCACGGGTTCCTGTCGTTCAAGGAAATCAGCCGACAGTATTTCGCCGAGGGGGTCGATGCCTCGCGTGCCCGCATCCAGGACGCGCTGAGGGAAGGTCAGGAAATCATCGTCCAGGTGGACAAGGACGAGCGCGGCACCAAGGGCGCGGCACTCACCACCTACGTGAGCCTCGCGGGCCGCTATGTGGTCCTGATGCCCAACAACCCTCGCGGCGGTGGGGTCTCCCGCCGGGTCGAGGGCGAGGAGCGCAACGAGCTCCGCGACGCCATTTCCCAGCTCGAAGTGCCGAACGGCATGAGCATCATCGCCCGCACCGCCGGCATCGGCCGCTCGGTCGAGGAGCTGAACCGCGACCTGAGCTACCTGATGCGCCTGTGGAAGGCCATCGAGAACGCCTCCAAGTCGCAGAGCGGCGCGTTCCTGATCTATCAGGAAGGCTCGCTGGTCATCCGCGCCATCCGCGACTACTTCCAGCACGACATCGGCGAGTTGCTGATCGACAACGAGTCGATCTTCGAGCAGGCACGCCAGTTCATGGGCCACGTGATGCCCGAGAACGTGAACCGCGTGAAGCTCTACAGCGACGACGTGCCGCTCTTCTCGCGCTTCCAGATCGAGCACCAGATCGAGACAGCCTACGCGCGGCAGGTGCCGCTGCCTTCCGGCGGTGCCGTGGTCATCGACCATACCGAGGCGCTGGTGTCGATCGACGTCAACTCGGCGCGGGCCACCAAGGGCCACGACATCGAGGCCACGGCGCTCAACACCAACCTCGAAGCCGCCGACGAGATCGCGCGCCAGTTGCGCCTGCGTGACCTGGGTGGCCTCGTGGTGATCGACTTCATCGACATGGAGTCGGCCAAGAACCAGCGCGAGGTGGAGAACCGCCTGCGCGATGCCCTGCACTACGACCGCGCGCGGGTGCAGATCGGCAAGATCTCGCGCTTCGGCCTGATGGAGCTGTCGCGCCAGCGGCTGCAGACCTCGCTCGGCGAGACCAGCCACATCCCCTGCCCCCGCTGCCACGGTATCGGTCACATCCGCGGCATCGAGTCCTCCGCGCTGCACGTCCTGCGCATCCTGCAGGAAGAGGCGATGAAGGAGAACACCGCAGCCGTGCATGCCCAGGTGCCGATCGAGGTGGCGACCTATCTGCTCAACGAGAAGCGCGCGGAGTTCCATTCGATGGAAGCGCGCCTCAAGGTGAGCGTGGTGCTGATTCCCAACATGCACCTCGAGACACCTAACTACACCGTGACGCGCCTGCGCCACGACGAGCTGAACCAGACCGGCCCGCTGCCGGCCAGCTACCAGATGGTGGAAGTGCCGACGGAGGCGGAAGAGCAGGTTCCCGGCGTGCCCGGCGAGAAGCCGCAGCGCCCCGAGGCCGCCGTGAAGGGTGTCACGCCCGAGCAGCCGATTGCTCCGCGTGCCGCCGAGCCCCCGCCTCCGGCGCCGAAGGAGCCGTCGATCCTGCAGAAGATCTTCGGCTGGCTCACGCGCAAACCGGAGGAGGCGGCGCCCGAGGTCAAGGCGCCGCCGCGCAACCGTGAACCGCGGCGCGGAGGTCGCGATGGCGAACGCCGCGATCGCCGTCCGCAGGACGGCCGTGGTCGCGGTGGCGAAGGCCGGGGCGAAGGTGAAGGCAGTCGCCGGCGCGGTCGCGGCGGTGATCGCGATCGCAATCAACCGCAGCAACAGCAAGGCGGTGCACCGGCCGGTGAACGCGAAGAAGCCGCCGCCCGCAGCCCGCAGCAGCAAGGCGAAGGCCGCAAGCGCCAGCAGAAGCAGCGCGGCGAAGGCCACGAGGGGCGCGAACCCCGTGAGCCGCGTGAAGCACGTGAACCGCGCGAACCGAGGGAGCCGCGGCAGAACCGCGATGCTCCTCGCGACGGCGAGCGCGACAGCGCACCTCAGCAGCAGGGCCGCCTGACGGAACGTCCGGCTGGCGCCGATGCCGCACCGACCGAGGGCGGTTCGGGTGAAGGCCGTGGTCGCCGCCGTCGCGGTCGTCGCGACCGCCAACGCGGTGAGGGTGTGGAAGCGGATCGCAACAACGAAGTATCGGCGGTCACAGCGCCGCTCGTCGCGAGCGAGGCGTTGCCGGCTCAAGTGGTCGAAGAAGCCACCGTTTCGGAGCCTGCAGCGCCGGCAGTTGCCGTCGCGATGCCGTCCTTCATGCTGCCGCCGGTGGAGCGCAAGGCGCCGGCCCCGGTCATGGAAGCCGAGCCGGTCGTCGAAGTCGAAAGCGAGCCCGAAGAAGCGGCCATCGAGGTATCGGCCGCCCCCGCAGCGCCGAGCGCGCCGCGCGGTATCGTGGAGATGTTCTCCGAGCGTATCGCCGACCCGGTCAACCCGCCTGCAGTGGGACCGCTGACCGTGCCGGTACCGCCGGCACCGCCCGCGATGGAACCGATCCAGCTGCCCGAGGGCATGGTGATGATCGAGACCCGTTCGGACCGTGCTGCTCCTGCGGTCGAGGAAGCTGCTCCAGAGGCGCCGCGCCGCCCGCGCCCGCGGCTTCAGCAGGTGGTGGCGGAAGAACCGATGCAGCAGGTCGAAACGCGCAAGTAACGCGTCGTCGCACCGTTGTCGCGCGAAAGGCCGGTCTGACCGGCCTTTCGTTTTTTCATCCACATCGCAGGATGCACCGAGGGGCGGTGCGCCCGAGCCGGCCCCTCGAGGGGTACCGCAAACTCAACCCTGCTCCAGGCGCTCCTGCACGCGAAGGAGCAGCCCGTCCGCTGCCGCTTCGATGAGGTCCAGCACCAGTTCGAAGCCCCGTGGGCCGCCGTAGTACGGGTCGGGCACTTCGCGCAGCGACTGATCGGGGGCGAAGTCGAGCAGCAGTCCCACGTGCCCGGGGTGATCGGGCGGCTGCAACTGCTGCAACGCGCCGAGGTTGTCGCGATCCATGGCGAGCACGAACTCGAATCTGGCGAAGTCTTCGGGCACCACCTTGCGCGCCTTGATCCCGTTCAGCTGGTAGTTGCGCTGGGCCGCGGTGGCGATGCTGCGCCGGTCGGGCGGCTGGCCGATGTGATAAGCATGGGTGCCCGCGGAATCGATCAGCACGCGGTTCTGCAGACGCGCCTGCTCGATGCGATGTCGAAACACACCCTCCGCCGTCGGCGACCGGCAGATGTTGCCCATGCAGACGAACAGGACGCCGAGCTTGTCGGCCTTGCCGCGCAACGCCATCGATGACTACCGCCCGGCTGCCCGATGCAAGGGGATCACGTTGTCGCCGCCCGCGCCTTCTTCCGATCCGAACAGCCGCTCCTTCAGGCGCCGCAGTTCGTCGCGCAGTTCCGCGGCGCGCTCGAATTCGAGGTTGCGCGCGTGATCCAGCATCTCCTTCTCGACGCGCTTGATCTCCCGCGCCAGATCCTTTTCGCTCATGCTGCCCACCACCACTTCGTTGCGCGCGGCCTTGATCTGCGCACGCGATCCTTCCGTGTCGTAGACGCCGTCGATCAGGTCCTTCACGCGCTTCACCACGCCCTTCGCGACGATGCCATGGGCCTGGTTGAACGTGAGCTGGCGTTCGCGCCGGCGGTCGGTCTCGGCGATGGCGCGCCGCATGGAATCCGTGATGTGATCGGCATACAGAATCGCGGTGCCGTGGATGTGGCGCGCGGCGCGACCGATGGTCTGGATGAGCGATCGTTCGGAACGCAGGAAGCCTTCCTTGTCGGCGTCGAGGATGGCGACCAGCGATACCTCGGGCAGGTCGAGACCTTCGCGCAGCAGGTTGATGCCCACCAGCACGTCGAACTCACCCAGCCGCAGGTCGCGGATGATCTCGACACGCTCCACCGTGTCCACGTCCGAGTGCAGATAGCGCACCTTCACCCCGTGCTCGGAGAGGTACTCGGTGAGATCCTCCGCCATGCGCTTGGTCAGTGTCGTCACGAGCACGCGCTCGCGGGCGGTGACCCGCTGCGTGATTTCGGAGAGCAGATCGTCCACCTGGGTGGCCGCCGGCCGCACGATTACCTGCGGATCCACCAGGCCGGTGGGGCGCACCAGTTGTTCCACCACCTGCTGCTGATGATCGGCCTCGTAGTCGGCCGGCGTGGCCGAGACGAAGATGGTCTGCGGCATCATCGCCTCGAATTCGTCGAAGCGCAGCGGGCGGTTGTCGAGCGCGCTCGGCAGTCGGAACCCGTAGTCCACCAGGTTTTCCTTGCGGGCCCGGTCACCTTTGTACATGCCGCCGATCTGCGGCATGGTCACATGGCTTTCGTCGATGATCATGAGGGTGCCGGACGGCAGGTAGTCGATCAGCGTTGGCGGCGGTTCGCCGGGCTGACGGCCGGACAGGTGGCGCGAGTAGTTCTCGATGCCCTTGCAGAAGCCCAGTTCGTTCAGCATCTCCAGATCGAACCGGGTGCGCTGTTCGATGCGCTGGGCTTCCACCAGCTTGACGCTCTTGTGGAAGTAGTCGATGCGCTCGGCCAACTCGATCTTGATCGCATCCACCGCCTTCAAGGTGGTGCTGCGTGGTGTGACGTAGTGACTCGAAGGATAGACCGTGAACCGCGCCACCTTCGACAGGATCTGTCCGGTGAGCGGATCGAACAGCGAGAGCGATTCGACTTCGTCGTCGAACAGCACCACGCGCACCGCGGTCTCGGAGTGCTCCGCCGGAAAGATGTCGAGCACGTCGCCACGGACACGGAAGGTGCCGCGGCGGAATTCCAGTTCGGAGCGCTCGTACTGCATTTCCGCCAGACGCTGGATCGCCTGCCGCTGCGGCATCTTTTCGTGCTCACGCAGGTGCAGGATCATCGAGTGATAGTCGACCGGGTCGCCGATGCCGTAGATGGCCGAGACGGTCGCCACGATCACGGCATCGTTGCGTTCGAGCAGCGACTTGGTCGCCGACAGCCGCATCTGCTCGATGTGCTCGTTGATGCTCGAATCCTTCTCGATGTAGAGATCGCGCGAGGGGACATAGGCTTCCGGCTGGTAGTAGTCGTAGTACGAGACGAAGTACTCGACCGCGTTCTCCGGGAAGAACTCGCGCATCTCCGCGTACAGCTGGGCCGCGAGCGTCTTGTTCGGCGCCATCACGATGGCCGGCTTGCCGACGCGCGCGATCACGTGCGCCATCGTGTAGGTCTTGCCCGATCCGGTCACGCCGAGCAGCGTCTGGTACTTCATGCCGCGCTGCAGGCCGTCGGTCAGCTTGGCGATCGCCTCCGGCTGGTCCCCCGACGGTTCGAACGGCTGGTGCAGGCGGTACGGGCTGTTGGGGAAGGTGGCGATCACGGGTAACATATCGGGTCGTACTCGACGATTTTCGAGTCTAGCACGCGCTGTCGGCGCCCCTTGCCGGTCATACCCGTGCTGCTCAAGAACCGGCGCCGTTTCAAGGTGATCCGGTCGTTCACTCACAGGATCCTGAAGATGACGTCCTCCGTATTCGCCGCGGTCCCGATGGCGCCGCGCGATCCCATCCTCGGTGTCACCGAGACGTTCAACGCCGACACCAACCCGAAGAAAGTGAATCTGGGTGTCGGTGTCTACACCGACGACAGCGGCAAGGTGCCGCTGCTGGAGTGCGTCCGCCGGGCGGAGCAGCAACTGGTCGCTTCCGCCCTGCCCCGTTCCTACCTGCCCATCGACGGCCTCGCGGCGTACGACCGTGCGGTGCAGTCGCTCGTTCTGGGCGCCGACAGCGCCGCGATCCGCGACAAGCGCGCGATCACCATCCAGGCGCTCGGCGGCACCGGCGGCCTCAAGATCGGCGCCGACTTCCTGCGCCGCATCGCGCCCGAGGCCCAGGTCTGGATCAGCGATCCGAGCTGGGAGAACCACCGCGCGCTGTTCGAGGGCGCCGGATTCAAGGTCAATACCTACCCCTACTACCTCGCTGCGACCCATGGCGTCGACTTCCAGGGGATGGTTGGCGCACTCGAAAGCATGCCGGCGGGATCCGTTGTCGTGCTGCATGCCTGCTGTCACAACCCCACGGGCGTGGACCTTTCTCCCGACCAGTGGACCCAGGTCATCGAAATCGTCTCGAAGCGCAACCTGATTCCGTTCCTCGACATCGCGTACCAGGGGTTCGGCGATGGCATCGATGCCGACGCGTTCGCGGTGCGCAAGTTCGAGGCGGCGGGCGGACCGCTGTTCATCTCCAACTCGTTCTCCAAGTCGTTCTCGCTGTACGGCGAGCGGGTCGGTGCACTCACCGTGGTGGCGGGGAGCGGCGAAGAGGCCGCGCGCCTGTTGAGCCAGTTGAAGCGCGTCGTGCGCACCAACTACTCCAACCCGCCGACGCACGGCGGCAAGGTGGTGGCCGCGGTGCTCGAGACCCCCGAACTGCGCGCCGTGTGGGAGCAGGAACTGGCGGGCATGCGCGATCGCATCCGTTCGATGCGAGGCGCCCTCGTGGAGAAGCTGCGTACCGAGGTCCCGCAGGCGAATTTCGACTTCGTGAAGAAGCAGCGCGGGATGTTCTCCTACTCCGGCCTGACCAAGGCTCAGGTCGATCGCCTGCGTGAGGAGTTCTCGGTCTACGCCATCGACACCGGCCGCATCTGCGTGGCAGCGCTCAACACCAAGAACATCGACCACGTGGCCTCGGCCATAGCCGCCGTATTGAAGGGTTGAGGTCGGGTTCCTCCCAAGAAGGGTGAGCGGCTAGCGGCCGCCGCCGTTCTCCTCGACCCGCTTGCGGGAGCTGCCGCCGAACAGTTTCTTGGTGAATTCGCCCGCCTTGACGCCGATGGCGGTGCCGACGCCCGGCAGGATCACCGTGCCGACCGCTGCTCCCGCCAAGGCCGCCTTGCTTGGCCGGACCACCGGCTCGTCCACGGTGCCGGAGAGGGTCAGGGGCGTCGCGATGAGCGAAGCCGTGCCGCGCACCGCGGCCGAAATGTCGCCGGACAGCTCCTTCGTCTTGGAGATGGTGACGTCGCCCGTGGCCTTGAGAAGTCCCGACGAGATCTCCAGATCGGAGAAGTGATAACCCGCCGGGTCCATGGCGAAGCGACCGGTCAGCTGATCGAATTTCGTATCACCGTTCTTCGCATCGGTGCTGCCCAGCACGGAGCGGGCGGCGGCATTCAGGTCGAGGCCCTTCAGCACGCCTTGAGTGATCTCGAAATCGGTGTCGACGTGCAGGGCGTCGGTGATGCCGCCCGCGGAGCCAGCCGCTGCCGACAGGACCGGCTTCGCCTTGATGCGACCCGACAGAGCGGGCTTCGCACCCACTGCCGCCGTGAGCGGCGCGATCGAGACGTCGGTCACGGTGAACTTGCCGTCGAGCTTCCAGCCGCCCTTCCAGCCGAGGCGCAGATCACCCGTAATGCTGCCGTCGTACAGACGGGCGTCGATCGACCGCACCGACAGTCCGTTCGCGTTCAACGCTGCCTTGGCGTCGATGCGGTCGAACCTGAGCGGCCGCACCACGGGAAGCAGCCAATCGCGTGCGACCACGTCGAGGGTGAAATCGCGCCCGGCCGGCCGCAGTGTCGCCTTCAGGCGGCCGCCTGCCTGCGCGAGTACCACGCTCTGGAGTGCGCTCTTGTCGTCGAGCAGGATGGTCGCATCCACGGTGCCGATGGTGCCGGCGGCAAGGCGCAACTCGGCGCCGGTGATGCGGACCTGCTCGACACGAGCTGCAGGCGGACCGCCGCCCGTCTTGCGCGGGGCGCTCGCCACATGGGATATGACCGCGAAGCCCGCCTGCTCGATCCACGGTCGCACCACGCGGATGTCGGCGATCACGCGGGTATCCGACAGCAGGCTCGACAGCTTCGGCCTGACGACGATCGCGTCGATGCCGGCCACCGCCGGTCGACCCACAGTGACACGGTAGGCCGTGACGTGCGGTCGCGGCAGCAGATGCAGGCGCAGCGCTTCGACCTTGACCGGCTGACCGAGGGCCGTGCCGGCGGCCTGCTCGATCTCCTGAATGTAGCTTCCCAGCGGAACGACGTACGGCACGGCCAGTGCCACCAGCAGCACAGCGGCCGCGCACCAGGCGGCCAGCCTGACGCGTCGAGATACACCCATGCTCATTGACCCTTGAAATGCTCGACACTATGATAGCGGGCTTCCATTCCCCGATAGCTCAGTCGGTAGAGCGACGGACTGTTAATGCGCAGGTCCCTGGTTCGAGCCCAGGTCGGGGAGCCAATACCTCCACGCGCAGTTCACGGTATCGTATCGAAACGCGCGTGCCGTTCGGGCCACGAGCCCTTGCACCGCTCGGAGTCCGCAGCGCCGGCGTGCACGAGTCTGCCGCGGCAGATCGCGGGCCACGCGTTTTTGACACCATGTCGGTAACCATCAAGTCTCCCGAAGACATCGAGAAGATGCGCGTGGCCGGCCGCCTCGCGGCGGAGGTGCTCGACTTCATCGAACCGCACGTGAAGCCGGGCGTCACCACCGACGAGCTGGATCGCCTGTGCCACGACTACATCGTCAGGGAGCAAGGAGCGATCCCGGCGCCGCTCAACTACGCGCCGCCGGGCTACCAGCCGTTCCCGAAGAGCATCTGCACGTCGGTGAACCACGTGGTCTGTCACGGCATTCCGAGCGACAAGCGGCTGAAGGCCGGCGACGTCGTCAACGTCGACGTGACCATCATCAAGGACGGTTATCACGGCGACACGAGCCGCATGTTCTACGTGGGCGAGCCTTCGATCCAGGCGCGCCGCCTGTGCGACGTCACGTTCGACTGCATGTGGCGCGGCATCCGCTCGGTGCGCCCCGGCGCGCACCTGGGCGACATCGGCCACGTGATCCAGACCCATGCGGAAGGCTCCGGCTATTCGGTGGTGCGCGAGTTTTGCGGCCACGGCATCGGCCGCAAGTTCCACGAGGAGCCGCAGGTGCTGCACTACGGCCGCAGCGGCACCGGCCTCAAGTTGCAGGCCGGCATGACGTTCACCATCGAACCGATGATCAACGCCGGCCGGCCCGGCATCCGCCAGCTCGCCGACGGATGGACCGTGGTCACCAAGGATCACAGCCTGTCGGCGCAATGGGAGCACACCGTGCTCGTGACCCAGGATGGTTTTGAAGTGCTGACCCTGTCGGCCGGCGCGCCCCAGCCGCCGCAGGTCTAGGCGCGCATCTCGATGGACGTCGCGGACGCGCTGGTCCGGCGACCGGCCGACGCACGGGCGCACTGGAAGCAGCAGCTCAGGGACGGGCGCGCCAGGCTCCAGCAGCAGTTCCGTGAGCGCGGGCATCCCCACTCGGTGCTGGTCCACCAGCGCGAGCTGACCGACCAGGTGCTCGCGGACGTGTGGACCACGCTCGCGATGCCGGAAGATTTCGCGCTCATTGCCGTCGGCGGCTACGGTCGCGGCCTGATGTTCCCTTATTCCGACGTCGACATCCTGGTGCTGCTGCCAGCCCCGCCGGAAGGCGAAGGTCACCGCCAGATCGAGGCGTTCGTCGGCACGCTGTGGGACATCGGCATGGAGGTGGGTCACAGCACGCGCACGATCGAGGAGTGCGTGGCCCAGTCGAAGCAGGACGTCTCGGTGCAGACCAATCTGCTCGAGGCCCGGTTGCTGCGCGGCGACGCGGAACTCTTCGATCGTTTCCGCAAGGCATGCGCCGATGCCATGGACGGCAAGGCGTTCTGCGAAGCGAAGCTGCTCGAGCAGCAGCAGCGCCATCAGCGCTTCAACGATGCCGCGTACAGCCTCGAACCGAACATCAAGGAGAATCCCGGCGGTCTGCGCGATCTGCAGGTGATCCTCTGGATCACGCGCGCGTGCGGCCTGGGCGAATCGTGGCGCGATCTCACGCAGCACGGGATCATCACCGCGCAGGAAGCCGCGCGGCTCGCCCGTCACGAAGGCACGCTGCAGGCGTTGCGGGTGCGGCTGCATTTCCTCGCCAACCGGCGCGAGGACCGGCTGCTGTTCGACCATCAGATCCAGCTCGCGCGCGACCTCGGTTTCGCCGACACGCCGGCGCGTCGTGCGAGCGAACAGCTGATGCAGCGCTTCTACCGCACCACGAAAGCGGTGCTGCAGTTGAGCTCCATCGTGCTCGCGAACCTGCGCACGCGCATCCTGCCGCCGCCGGAGACCGGTACCTTCGAACTCACCTCGCGTTTCGAGATCCGCAACCAGCTCCTCGAAGCGCGCCGCTCGGATCTCTACGAACGCCAGCCCCACGCGATCCTCGAGACGTTCCTGCTCTGGCAGCGACACCCCGAGGTGAAGGGGCTCGGAGCGAAGACACTGCGGGCGCTCTGGCATGCCCGGCGCCTCGTCAACGCGGCGTTCCGCCACGATCCGCGCAACCGGGCGCTCTTCATGGAGATCCTGCGCGAACCGTCCGGCCTCACGCATACGCTGCGGCGCCTGAACAAGCACGGTCTGCTCGGGCTCTATCTGCCGGCCTTCGGGCGCATCGTCGGCCGCATGCAGCACGACCTCTTCCACGTCTACACCGTCGACGAGCACATCCTGATGGTGGTGCGCAACGTGCGCCGCTTCGCCATTCCCGAGATGGCGCACGAATACCCGCTGTGCTCGCGCCTGATGAGCGGGTTCGAGCGGCGCGAAGTTCTGTACATCGCCGCCCTCTTCCACGACATCGCCAAGGGCCGTGGCGGTGACCACTCCGAACTCGGCAAGCAGGACGCGATCCGCTTCTGCAAGGCACATGAGCTGGCCGCGGAGGATACCGAACTGGTGGGCTGGCTGGTGCAGCACCACCTCACCATGTCGGCCACCGCGCAGAAGCGCGACCTGTCCGATCCCGCGGTGATCCGCGAATTCGCCGAGCTCGTGGGCGACGACCGCCGCCTGGTGGCCCTCTACCTCCTTACGGTCGCCGATATCCGTGGTACCAGCCCCAAGGTGTGGAATGCCTGGAAGGCGAAGCTGCTGCAGGACCTGTTCCACGCGACGCGCCGCAGCCTCGGGGGCGCGACGGCCCCGATCGAGGGCTCGGTTCAGCACACCAAGGACGAGGTGCTGGCCAAGCTGCGCGCCTACGCGCTGCCCGAAGGGGTCGAAACGAAGCTCTGGAACCAGCTCGGCGACAGCTACTTCCTGCAGCACGATGCGCAGGAGGTGGCGTGGCACACGCGGCTGCTCAACTATCGCGTCGACACCAAGGTGCCGGTCGTGAAGGCGCGCCTCTCGCCCATCGGCGAAGGCCTGCAGGTGCTGATCTACTGTCCCGACCGCACCAATCTGTTCGCGCAGATCTGCAGCTTCTTCGAGAAGATCAGCTTCAGCATCGTCGAGGCCAAGGTGCACACGACGAGTCACGGCTGGGCGCTCGACAGCTTCCAGGTGATGGATCCGAGCGACACGCGCTCGCACTACCGCGATCTCATCAGCTACATCGAGCACGAGCTCGCCGAGAGGCTGATGGCCAACGCGCCGCTCGATCCGCCGGCACGCGGCCGCCTGTCGCGGCAGTTGAAGGCGTTCCCGATCACCCCCGAGGTGGTGATCCGACCCGACGAGCGCGGCCGCTTCCACTACCTGTCGCTGATCGCGGGCGACCGTCCCGGCCTGCTGTCACGCGTGGCGCGCACGCTGGCCGACTACGGCATCAACGTGCAGAACGCCAAGATCAACACGCTGGGTGCCCGGGCCGAGGACACGTTCCTGCTGAGCGGCGAAGCGCTGCAGGATCCGCGCAAGGTGGTCAAGCTCGAGGCGGACCTGATCCACCAGCTGGAGGCTTGAGGCCCACGTCCTCGCCGCGCTCCAGGCGGTAGATCCAGGCCAGCAGTTCCGCGACAGCCACGTAGAGTTGCGCCGGGATGCGTGCGTCGAGGTCCACCTGCATCAGCAGCGCCACCAGTTCGGGCGATTCGTGCACGAACACGCCCGCCTCCCGGGCCTTGTCCATGATGGCCTGGGCGAGCATGCCCCGGCCCTTCGCGACGACGCGCGGTGCGCCGTCCGCGGACTCGTACGCGAGCGCGACTGCGACCGATTGCGGGTCAGGTGCTGCCATCGCCACCCGCCACGCGGAAAGCGTCCAGGGCGAGGCCGCGGGCCTCGAGCATGCGCCGCAGGTCGCCCTCGCCCGCCTGCATTCTGGTGACACTGGCGGAGCCGCCGGCGTCGATCGCAATGGTCAGGTGATCGCCGTTCAGATCGAGCCGGGCTATCATGGCGCCCAGCATCGGCAGTTGCAGTTTGAGTTCGGTACGCCAGCGCGCCCCGGCCTCCCCTTCGCCAGGTTGGGCCTCGCGCTCCTCGACCCGCCAGTCCATGGTTTGCCCGGGCCAGACCTGGCCCTGCCACACGATCTGCTGGTTCGCGATGGCATCCAGCTGCCGGTCGACGATCCCGGCCACCGCAGGCGGCAAGGGTGTTGGCGAGGGTGCGGATGCGACGCTTTCCGAGCGACCCGCCGAGATGGTCGATGACCGGGCCGCCTCGATCGGCTCGTCGCCCTTGCGAGCTGCGACGCGGTCGGCATCTGTTCTTTCGGCCCCCGGCTTAGCCGTCTGCTCGTCCCGGGCGATCCGCGCCTGGGGCTCCTGGCGCAGGGCCTCCAGCTCGCGTTTGCCGCCCACCCACTCGGCCTGGTGCGATTCGTAGAACAGCCCGCTGGTCTCCAGGGCCTGGCGCAGGGGCGCTGCGAGTTCTGCCCCGCTGGCGGGCGGGGCCGGCACGATGGGCAGCACCGGCGCGGCAGGTGCGCCACGGGCCGGCGTCCCCGTCGGGTTGGCGTTGGCGAGGGCGGTCGCTACGCGGCTCGCGAGCGTGCTCAGACTGACACGGCTGGACGCGTCCTCCGGTGCAGGCTCGGTCTCGGGCTGCCGCAACAGCAGCGTCGGCTCGGGGCCCGGGCGGACCACGGTGAGTTGCAGACGCTGGCCCACTTGGGCCTGCGCGTTCTCGGGCAGGCGCACCTGGAACAGCGTGCCCTCCACGTCCAGCAGCGCGCGGCCGTCGGCTAGTTTCGTCTCGACCCGCGCTTCGAGCGTCTGGCCGGCCTGCCATTGCGGGGCCGGGCTGCTCGGACGATCGGGTGCGGCCTCGATCAACGCGGCGCGGCCGTCGCGCAGCATCGACAGGATCCGCGACTGGAGCGCGACGTCCACCATCATCGGGGCGCCGGAGGAGCCGGCGTTGCCATCAGCGCCGGCGGTAGAGCGCGACGATCAGGTCGGCCTCGCCGCGGGATATCCCGGTGTTCGTGGCCACGTCTGCGGCGGCCCGGCCGTGCCGCGCCAGCTCGATCGCCTTGCCGTAGGGCGTCGGTGCCTGGGGCGGGTGGGCAGCGCCCGCCAGACGGTCGACCTCGGCTCGCAGCGCACCCACCTGCTGACGCAACGCTGCGACCTCGTCCTTGAGACCCTTGACCGCGTAGTGCTCGACGTGGGCGTCGGCCCCGCGGCGCCACAGCCGCAACCCCTTGTGGTTGCCCAGGCGCAGCAGCAGGAGCAGCTCGGCGACATAGACGCCCAGCACGGCGATCACGCCGATCAGCAGTTCGCGCCAGGAAATGACGAAGGGTTCCACGCCGCACCTCAGGATACGCAGCGGCAGAAAGTGTGCTGGCGGGCGCCGACGGCGTCAATCCGCTGGACCCCGGGCAGCCCTTCAGGGCTGCGTGTACGTCTTGTTGAGGCGCTGTTCGGTGTTGACGCTGGCGAGGATCTCGCGCAGCTCGCGCATCCAGTCCTGGGTCAGCAGGCGGATCTCGTCGTCGCGCGTCATGATGGCCTGGATCAGCTCGCGCTTGCGATCCCGGTGCTGCCTTGCCTTCACTGGGTCGGCCTCCTCCTGTCGCGCCACCTCGATCAGGCGCGCACGTTCCTGCTCGAGGCGCACGAGGTCGTCCCAGTCGCTCTTGTGGGCGCTCTCCAGCATGCGCTCGGTGAGCGCGAGCACCTGGATCCAGACGGAGACCACCTCAGCGGCTTCCACCGGGGATTACGCCTTGCCGTAGCTCGCCGAGGAACGCGGAGCCGGGGCTTCGGCTGCAGCGTTGGCTGCCCGACTCGCCTGCATGGTGATGAGCGATTCCCATGCGCCCTTCAGGTCGCGCAGCAGGCCGGTGACCTCGTCGAGCGTCTCGACGCTGTTCTGCAGGTTGGCGACCATGAGCTGGCGCGTCATGTATTCGTACAGCGCCTGCAGGTTCGCCGCGATCTCGCCGCCGGCCTCCGGATCGAGGGATGCGAGCAGCCCCTCCTCGATGATGCCGATGGCCTTGGAGAGTTGGGCTCCCTTGGCCGCGTGATTCTTGCGCTGCATCTCGGTACGGGCGACCCCGATCGCCTTGATCGCCCCGTCGTACAACATGACGACCAGAGCTTCCGGGCTCGCACCCAGGACTCCGACCTCGACATCCACCTTGGCGTAGGCGCTGGCGGCGCGATCTGCGGTTGCATTCATTGCGGTGTTCTCCTCGTGCGGACTGCCCGAATCGGCGATCCGTCTTGGCATTAGCGGTTGCTGCTGTTGTTGAGGGCGCCCAGCTGCTGCGTCAGGAAGTTGCTGGTCGAGACCATGTTGCTCATCATGGTGTCGAGCGCGGTGAACTGCGCGCGATACCGGGCCTCGACGTCGACCAGCCGGCGGTTGAGAGCGGTGCGCCGGTCGTCGAGGCCGGAGATGGAACGATTGATACCGTCGGTGCGGGTCGTGATGAGCCCGTTGGACGACAGCAGCCCGCTGAGGAGCGTGTCGGCGCGCGCGGCGAAACCACGCATGACGGTCACCGTGCCGCGATCACCGGTGGCACCGCCGACCACCTCGAGCCGCACCCCTTCGAGGGCGCTGCCGGTCGCGCCGCTCAGCACCTGGCCGTTGCCGGTGGCGGGCGTGCCGTTGATGGTGCCGGCGACGTCGACTCCTGTGGTCGCGACCGGGGCGTTGCCGAACAGCCCCGCGGCCGCATTGCCCGAAACCGAAGCCTTCGAGGCGCTGCCGTAGCGGTTCGAGGTGATGGTCAGTACACCGGCGTTGGCGGCCACCGTCACGGCTGTGCCGACTGCCTGGAGATCCGAAGAGCCGTTGATCGCCGATTGCACCGCGGTCGCCAGCGACGCTGCGGTGTATGTTCCAGCCGCGATCTTCACGGTGGTCGCGGTGCCGTTGATGTCGACGGCGAGCGAATCGTTGCTGCCGGCGGTGATCGTGAGGTTCGCCGCAGCCGAACCCACCAGCGTGCCCTGAGTGGCCAGCGTGGTGACGTTGAGTGCGTAGCGGCCCGGCGTGCTGGTGCTGGTGGAGCCCAGGTAGTTCACCAGACTGTCGGTGGTCTTGCCGGTGGCCGCAAATGCGCCGGCGAAGTCCTTGGTGGAATTTGCGTCCAGCGCTGCCTGCAGCTTGGTGGTGTCGAGCGCGAGGGTCCCGTCGCGCTGGAACGTGATGCCAAGCTGCGCGAGGTTGGACAGGGCCAGCCCATCGCCGAGACTGCCGCCCAGCGTGCTGCGCAACTGGGCCTGGATGCTGCGTACCGCGAAGTCGCCGTTGAGCGGTCCGGCCTGCTTGGTGGTCGCATTGAAGCTGGCCAACTGGTCGAGGGTCGCGTCGACGTCGTTGTACGCCTTCACGAAGCCCGCCACGGCCGTCTGGATGCCGGAAGTGTCCCGTCCGACGGTGACGGTGCTGGTGCCGGCTTTCAGCAAGGTCAGATTCACGCCCTGGAGTGCCGTGGAGACGGTATTGGTGCGGCTGGTGAGCGAGAGGCCGTTCACCGTGAACGCCGCATCCTGCGCGGCCAGCGTCTGCGTCAGGCTCTGCGTGCCCGCCGGGTCGTACGAGAGCAGGCTCGACACGGCGGCATCGCCCGTAACCGAGATCTTCATGCTCCGGTTCGCACCGGACGAGGCCGACTGCAGCACCAGGCGGTAGGGCGTCGCGCTGCCGTCCCCGATGATGCTGGCGGTCACGCCCAGATTGGCGTTGTTGATGGCGTCCTTGATGCCGACCAGCGAGTTGTTCTGAGCCGTGATGGTCACGGAGCCGCTGGCCTGCGTTCCGTCCTGGGTGAACGTGGCGCCGGTATAGACCCCGTTGCTCAGTGTGCCTCCGGTGACCGTACCGAACTGGAACGAGATCGTCGTGCTTGCCCCGGCCCCGATGGCCGCCGTGGTGCTCGCCTGGCCCGTGGCGACGATGGCCTGGGACTGCGCGAGCTGGGATACGTTGAGCGCGAAGCTGCCGGTCGTAGCGACCGACGAGGCCGTGGCGGTGGCAACGCCGGTATCGGAACTGGTGGCGGTGCGGGCCTGAAACCGCGAGAGGCTGTTCAGGGAGGCCAACGACGACTGAAAGCTGGACAGCGCGCCCTTCAGGCTTCCGTAGGCCGACAGTTGAGCCTGGTAGCTCGCTTCCTTCTTGTCGAGCGCAGTCAACGGCTGACGCTCGAGCGTCATCAGCTGCGTGACGATCGAGTCTACGTTGATGTTGGAGCCGATACCGGGGGACGAAATGGCCATGGCAAACGTCAAAACTGAGCTTCTTCTCGACGTTATCGGCAGCGCGGTGAGGCTACTTGAGGAACTTGTTGCGCCGGGTCATCGGCGCATGCCCCTGAAACTCAAGCTTTCTTGTCGACGAGGACATGCTCGAGACGCGCTAGGTTGCGCGCGATGACGAGCATTTCCTCGGAGGGGTACTGGCGGATGACCTCGTTGGTCTCCGCATCCTTCACGCGAACCACGGTCTCACCCGACTCGTCGTCGATTCTGAATTCCAGGTTGGAGGCGTTCGTCCGGATCCGGTCCTTCACGGCGGCGACCGCAGCCTCGACGGCTGCGCGGGTTGCCGGTCCGTTGGTGTCCGGCGACACCTGAGGTTCCGAGCCGAGGATGGCCGGCGTATCGACTCTGGGGACCGGTTTCGCCGCCAGCGCGCCTGCGTCCGCAGGCGAGTTCCCGGTCGAGGGAACAGATTGCAGTCCGGTAACAAACATGATCCTAACCTCCGTCCATGGTCAGGACATCCCGGCCGGGATGGTACCCGGCCGGGATAGACCCGATTTTAACGAAGCAGCGACAGCACGTTGTTCGGGATCGCATTGGCCTGTGCCAGGACGGCGGTGCCGGCCTGTTGCAGGATCTGCGCCCGGGTCAACGCCGCCGTCTCGGCCGCGAAGTCCGCGTCCTGGATCCGGCTGCGCGAAGCACTCAGGTTCTCGGACGTGGTCTGCAGATTGGAGATGGTGTTGGTGAAGCGGTTCTGGATCGCACCGAGGCTCGCACGGATGCGGTTCACCTGCGCCAGCGACGCGTCGATGATGTCGATCGAGTTGTTGGCACCGTTCACCGTCGAGATGTCCACGGACGACAACAGCGACGCGCTGGAGGCGGTCGTGGTCGTGCCGTTGGCGATCACGTTGACACCCGCGCTCGAAACCGCCGTGAAGCCCTGGTCCGCGTTGAGCGTCACTTGGCCCGCGATTCGGGTGCTGTTGGTACTGCCGCTCGTGAGGGCCAAGTTGGTCGCCGCCGTGGCGGAACCCTTGACCTGCACCGTACCGCCGGCCGAGTTGGTGAAGCCATCGAGCACAACGTCCTTGCCTTCGGCCTGCTTGATCGACACCGACGCCTTGTCGGCCGACAGCGTCGCCGTGACGCCGGTCTTGCCGCTCACGTCGTTGATGGCCGCGGCGAGTCCCGTGAGGTCGGTCGTGGTGACCTGCGCGGAGACCGACGTCGCGGTACCGCCGCCGTTGATCTGGAAGCTCACCGTGCCGGACGCCGACAGCGTGCCGATCGTCGCGGTGGTCGAGGCCTTGGCCGCCACACCCGTGCTGCCGACGATCGCGTTGACCGACGCGGCGATGGTCGAAGCCTGGTCGTTGGCAGCCACGCTGACCGTGGACGAGCCGGAAGCACCGGCGATCGTCAGCGTTTGCGCGCTGACGCCATTGCCGGTAGCGGCCGTGTTGGCGGCGGCTGCCGTCGTGGTGCCGAGACCGACGTTGTTGGTGTTCGACTCGAGCGAGATGGTGTTGTTCTTGAGGTCGTTCGCCGAAGCGCCCTGGATCGAGACGCCGATCGTCTCATTCGCGTTGGCGCCGACCTGGAACTGTTGACCCTGGTAGGTACCGTCGAGGATCTTGAGGCCGTTGAACGTCGTGGTGTTGGCCACGCGGTTCACTTCCTGAATGAGCTGGTTCACTTCGTCGTTCAGCGCCTTGCGGTCGGTCGCGGAGTTCGTGGCGTTCGCGGACTGGATCGACAGTTCGCGGACACGCTGGAGGATGTCACCGGTCTGCGCGAGCGAGCCTTCGGCGGTCTGCGCGAGCGAGATACCGTCGTTGGCGTTGCGGCGCGCCTGATCGAGACCACGGATCTGGGTGGTCAGGCGGTTGGCGATCGCGAGGCCCGCGGCATCGTCCCTGGAGGAGTTGATGCGGAGGCCGGAGGACAGACGCTGCAGCGCCGTTGTCAGCGAGTTCTGCGAGGTCGTCAGGTTGCGCTGCGCGTTGAGCGAAGCGATATTGGTGTTGATGATTTGTGCCATTCGAAAACCTTTCGAGGATAGTCAAAGTTCGAGAAAGAAGAACATTGCTTGACTTTGGTTACCTCGCCACTTAAGGCCTTTCAAACCGCTGTCACAGCGGTTTACGGCACGAACCCCGAAATCTTGAGTCGGGGGGGGGGACTGCTGGGCAGGGTGGGAAGCTACGCGGTAGGCACCGGATTTCGCGCGTTGCACGCGAGGCGTAGCGACCGGTTTACGGTCCGACTTGCGAAAACTTTAGTCGTGCCGGAACGACCGGACGGCGGTCGCTACCGCCTCGATCTGAGCCGGAGTGACGGTGGGCCCCATGGGCAGGCTCAGCACCTCGGCAGCCAGGCGCTCCGCGAGCGGCAGAGCGCCCTGCCCCCAACCGGCGTCGCGATACGCGCCCTGGAGGTGCGGCGGCACCGGGTAGTGGATGACGCTGCTCACGCCCCGCGCGGCCAGGTGGCTCTGGAGCGCATCCCGGGCACGCGAGCGGATCACGAAGAGGTGCCAGACGGATTCGGCGTGGGGCGCTTCCACCGGCAGGACGACGTCGGCGCCGGCCAGCGCCTCGCGATAGCGCGCCACTGCGGCGCGCCGCGCCGCATTCCAATCGTCCAGGTGGCGCAGCTTCACCCTGAGCAGTGCGGCCTGCAGCTCGTCCAGGCGGCTGTTGACGCCCTGCTCTTCGTGCACGTACTTGCGCGACGAACCGTAGTTGCGCAGCCGGCGCACGCGCTCGGCGAGCGCCGGGTCCGACGTGACGACGGCACCGCCGTCACCGAGCGCGCCGAGGTTCTTGCCGGGATAGAAGCTGAAGCCCGCCGCCGTACCTAAGCTGCCGGCGCGCCGGCCACGATGGCGCGCGCCGTGCGCCTGGGCAGCATCCTCGATCAACGCAAGCGCGTGGCGCCGCGCGATGTCGGCGAGCGCAGTCATGTCGGCCGGCTGTCCGTACAGGTGCACCGGCATGATGGCGCGGGTGCGTGGCGTGATGCGCGCCTCGACGGCATTCGGATCGATGGTGAAACCGCCCGCCTCCGGCTCCACCGGCACCGGCACCGCCCCGGCCTCCGAGACCGCGAGCCAGGTTGCGACGAACGTCTTGGACGGTACGATCACCTCGTCGCCGGAGCCGATGTCGAGCGCGCGCAGGATCAGCGTCAGAGCGTCCAGGCCGTTGCCTACACCGATGCAGTGTTGCGCCTCGCAATAGCGCGCGAACTCGGCCTCGAACGCGGCGAGTTCGTCGCCCATGATGAACTGCCCGCCCCGCATCACGCGCTGCCACGCGGCGTCGAGCTCCGGCCGGATGGTCGCGTGCAGCGCGTCGAGGTCCAGGAACAGGACCGCCGCGGTGGACGGCGGTGCCGGACGCGCGCTCACGTGCGCTGCGCTGCCGCGGCTTCGGTCGCCGCCTTGAAGTCGTGGTACTCGCGGAAGTAGTCGGCCTCGTCGTAGAACTCCGAGGCGAGCACCATGCACACCGAGCCGGACGAGAAGTTGTCGATCTCGCGCCACATCATGGGGGCGATGTAGAGGCCGTAGTACGAGCGGTTCAGGTGGTACCGCCGGGTGCGCGAACCGTCGTCCAGCACGATGTCGAAGCTGCCCGACATGGCGATCACCAATTGGTGCAGCGCCTTGTGGCCATGGCCGGCCCGCGTCGCGCCGCCTGGCACGTCGTAGAGGTAGTAGACGCGCTTGATGTCGAACGGGATGTGTCGGCCGCTCTCGGCGAAGGTGAGATTACCCCGCGGATCGTGGATGATCGGCAATTCGATGAAGCGGCACAGCTCGAGGCCCATGGGTGGATTCTCCTTGTGAGCTATTACGGAGTCGCAGCGTCTTCCTTGAAGCGCACGCGCACCAGACCGTCTTTGCAGGCGAGCAGAGCGCTGTGGCTGCCGATCCGATCGCCGCCGCGCAGCGCATCGGACCAGTCGCCGGCCACGCGTTCGGCAGCGACGACCCGCCGGCCGGCCACGCGCGGCAGCTGGAACGGATCGAAGACGAGCGAGCGGATCAGATCGACGCACTGGCTCGCGGTCATGGCGCGCCAGCCGACGATGTCGACGGCGGTGAAGTCGATGGACTTGCGATCGTAGTACGTCGCTTGCGCGGCATCCTGCGCATGGCGGCGCTCGGTGCCCGCGAGCACGGCCGGGAGGCTGCGCTTGAACACCTCGTAGCCATGCGCGTGGTACAGGCCGTAGAGAGCGAACGCCGTCGTGAAGGGTGGGACGTCGAACAGCTGCTGATCGACGATGTCGCCGTCGTCGATGCCGGCCTCGAGCATGTGCAGCGTGACCCCGCTCTCGGTCTCCCCGTTGCGCAGCGGCCACATGCTCGGGTAGCAACCGCGATAGCGCGGTAGCGGCGAGAAATGCAGGTTGTAGGCGCGCGCGCCGCCGAGCTGCGCCGGCCGGATGATGCGGTCGTATTGCAGGCTGAACAGAACGTCACCCGGTTCGAGCGTGAGCGCATCCACGGTCTCGAAGGCGGGCACGCCCAGGCGATTGCATTGCGCCCGCAAGGAGGGTTCCCAACGATCAACGCCGGGATCGCCCTGGACGGCGACGGTTGCCAAATCCCACCGCTCGGCCAGCAATGGCAGCACATCCGTGAGGTATCCGAGCGCGTTGCAGGCGATCGCTCCCTTGCCGCACACGGCCAGGCGCCGGCGGTCACGTCCCATCCCGACTTCCCGGCTCGCGCCAGTCGTGGGTCCAGCGCTGCGGCGCTGCGAGCACCGCTTCATAGCGCTGCAGATCTTCGGCCGAGTCCACCTCGCACCATCCCCCGTCCACGGGCACCGCGCCGATGCGCTCGCCTCGATCGAGCATCCGACGCAGCAGCCCGGTCATGTCCAGCCGGTCACTGCTCTCCGGCGCTTCACTCTGCCAGACGCTACGGGCCCGCTGCCAGCCGGTGGACGTGAAACGGATCAGTCCCATGTACTGCCCCTGCACTTGATCGAGCGTTTGCGGCCGTTCGCCGATGGCGAGCAGCCGGCCCTGGTCTTCGCGAAACGTCTCCGCGTCGCGCAGCGGATCGGCGAACCGGAGCTGCCACAGCGGCAGCCAGGACCGATCATAGGTGATGGCCACGTCGTCCTGGGCCGCCAGGAGTTTCCGCACGACCGCACGCCCATAGACGATGTCCGAGTACGAGACGATCGTCGTGCCGGCCTGCAGCCACTCGGCCGCGCAGGCGAGCGATGCCACCATGTTGGTGTCGGCCCAGCGCGGGTTGTGAAAGCGCACCGTCCCGAACGATCGCAGCAGCTCGGCGCGATAGCCGGTGACGAGCGCGATGCGATCGATGCCGGCTGCGCGCAGCGCGGCCAGCTGCCACTCGAGCAACGGGCGACCGGCCAGCGGCGTGAGGCACTTCGGCTGGTCGCGGGTGATCTCGCCCAGGCGTGAGCCGCGTCCCGCCGCCAGGATGATCGCGCTGGTGGGGTTCATGCGCCCACCCGCGCCGGTTCCACGCCCAGGGCCTCGCGCAGCAGCGCGCGATCCTCCGCCCGAAACGGCGTTTCACGTTCCGGATGCCACATCACTGCGGTCCAGCGCCGGGCCGGGCAGGTGAGCGCTTCGACGCTGCCGTCGGGTGCGAACGCGAGCGGCGTGATCGGCTCCGGAATCGCGCTCCCCGGCAGACCCCAGCGATGGTACGAGTTCACGTCCGAGGTCATTGCGATCGTGGCGTTCGCGCGCCGGAGCGGATGACGCTGCGCCACGTGTCCCTCCACGGGTACCAGCGCACCGCCGAGGGTGTCCCACATGAGCTAAGCGCCGCGGCAGACGCCGAACACCGGCAGTCCCCGGGTACGGCACAACTCGAGCAGCGCGCGTTCGGTCCCGTCGCGGCGCTCGCTGGCCCCGAGGTCGTCGCCGCCGGTCAGGATCAGGGCGTTCAGCCCGAACGTTTCCAATGCCTGCACCGAACCACCGCCCGCGTTCGTCAAGGGCAGCCACGCACCCTCGGGCACCGCCCAGGCAAGGAAGTCGGTCCACGCTGCGGCGACGGCATCGCGCAGGTCCCCGGTGCTGGGGTTGCGGACTTCGCGCATCGTGACGCCCATGCGCAACGGGTTCTTCATGCGGCGGCGACCTCGCGCGTGGGGCGCAGCATCCGGGCTGCGGCGTTGATCTCGGCCATGCCGGCCGCCAGCAAGCGTGCGTAAGTCTGTTCCCCGCAGCCGATGGCAGCCGGAAGCCCCAGTTCGGCACAGCGGATCGCCATGTGCGAATTCGCTCCGCCGAACTTGGTCACCAGCGCCTGGATGCCGCGCGTGAACACCCAGTCGAAACCGGGATCGGCGTTTTCGATGCAGGCAATGGCGCCGAACAGGTTCACGCCCCCACCGCTGCGGGCGGCGAGCGCTTCAAGCGCGTCGGACAGATCCCGCGTGAACACGAACTTGGCATGCTCGCGCCCGGCGATTGCACGCCGTGCGTACGCTAGCAGCGCCGCCGGGGTGATGTCGTCGAATCCTGCCTCCGCGAGCAGTGCGCGCATGTCGCGGTTCTCCTGCGGCCGCAGCGCGAAGCGCTCGGCGGTCACGTCCGGTACGACCGGCAGCGCCGCGACGAACAGGTCGTCGCGGGCATCGTAGCGTGGTGACGTGATGTCATAGGTGCCCGGACGCAGGTGGCCGTAGCGCTGCAGGAATACATCGCGCGGTGCATGGCCGGCGCACACCGCAGCGTGATCGCGCAGCATGCCGCTCGTGACCGTGGTGACGGACCGCCGGAACGCTGCAACCCGTTCGGGTGACAGCGCGCCGCGTCGTTGCGCCGAGCGCAGCAAGGCTTCGGCGACGAACGCATGGCGTGCGATGACCGCGAAGGCGAACGTGCCGCTGCGCGCGCCGTCCCGCACCAGCCGGACCGCGCGCCGCAATGCTTCGAACGCGTCCGCGGTCCGCTCACCGTCGGGGGAGCGGCTCGTCTCCCGCCCCTGCACGAGGCTCTCGGCGCCGGTCAGGGAACCCTCCTTTCGCAGGAATCCATGGGTCAGTGCCTGCAACCGCGCCCGATAGTCGGCACAAGCCCGGGGTCGCAGCAGGCCGGCGTAGCGGTTCCGGAAACTCCGATCGAAGTCGAAGTCGAGGCAGGTGTGAGCGATTTCGAATTCCACCTTGTCGTGCAATTCCGGCTGGGCGTCGAGACGATCGAGCCATGCGTTCACCAGGGGCTCGCCGGAAGCGGGATCCACTCCCGCGGGCAGGAAGGAATTGAAGCTCGCGCGCACGTCCACGTAGGGGTGGCTGTTGACCACCACCATGAGTTCCTCCGGCGGCAAGCGCCGGTAGCCCATGGCGGCACGCGCTTCGCGCCACACGTCGCGCGTCACCAGTTCGCGGTACAGCGAGGCGGCGAGCGGCCGCGGCGTGGTGCCGATGATCTCGGCCGGATTCCAGTCCGGCATGACCGCCAGGATGGTGCGGGCACCGTAGAGCCCCGGGCGCGGTGCGCCGCATTCACGCACGAAGTTCTCGACGAAGACCAGGTGCCGCGACACGCGGCGCTCGGTGACCGGGTGCCAGGCCCGCGTCGAGGCGATGCGCCGCACCTGCAGCAGCACCAGCGCACCAGCGCCGGTGAGCGCGAATTCGATGTCGAGCGGCAGTTCGCCGCACAGCCTTTCGAGCTCCCGCGCGAGCGCGAGGAAGCGCGCCACTCGCGGCGACTGGATGAACTCGGGTGCCGCATGTCGATAGACGCGCAGCGCCTTGTGCACGCCCCGCCCTGCGGTCACGGCGTCGGTACGCCCGGTCTCGTCGTCGAAGTTGATGACGTAGTAGGGAGCGCTGTGCACCAGATCGTGGGTGAGGATCACCCCGCTGACCGCCACGTCGGCCAGCATCGGTTGCACCAGGATCTGATCGCGCGGATTGCCGGTGAGCGACGCGACGACCCGATCGATGGCGACGGTCAGCGTCGCCTCGTCGCCGCCGGGCACGCCGAGGATGCTCTCGAAGGCGCCCGCCATGGAAAGCCGCGCACCATCCTCGGCCAGGGCACTCGAGCGCACGACCAGTGCCGCTGATCCGAGGCGACCGGAGATCCGTCGCAGACAACGTCGCCGCTCGCGCCGCCATTGCTCGACGGTGAAGTGGACCAGATCCAGGACGAGCGCCGAACGCAGGTGCGGCGCGACGCGCTGCAGGGTTTCGGCCTTGGTGCCGAATTGCAGCGGCGTGCGGAGGCTGCGGGACCGACGCTCAGTCGCCATAGGCGTAGCGCTGGCGCGCGGCGGCGAGGTCGAACGGCGCACCGGCCGTGGCGACCGGCTGGCCGCGCCGTCGCAGCACGACGAACAGCTTGTCGACGTCGTGGAACGGAACGAAGGCGTGCGTCATGCGATGGCGCAGCGTCTCGAAGTAGCGGCCCGCGATGACGAGCTTGCGATCGAGGTCGCCGTCATCGCCCGGTCCGCCGGTGCCCGGACCGAAGACGTTGTGACTCTCGAAGAAGAGCAGCCCGCCGGGTTCGAGCAGTTCGAAGAGCTTGGCCGCGAAGTGCTCGAAATCCAGGCCCGACCGCCCGTCGATGGTCGCGTGATTGGCGAGCGAGAAGACGGCGTCGTAGGGCGCCGCCGGCCGGAAGCTCCGGAAGTCCTCCACGAAGAAGCGCGCCGAGCGGATCTCGAGCGCCTCCCGCACTTCGGTCGCGATGCCCACCAGCCAGGGGTTGAGTTCGATGCCGTCGACGCGATGGCCGCGCTGCGCCAGTTCGAGCGCGAGAAAGCCGCAGTTGGTCCCGATGTCGAGAATGCGGCGGCCGGAGCCCAGCAGGCCGTCGATGTCGTACAGCGCGAGCCGTTGCTCCGTCGGTTTGATGCCACCGATGCCGATGCGCTCCCAGCCCTGGTACGCGTACCCTTGGCAGTAGCTGTGCGGCCAATGGGTACGTTGCAGCAGCAATTGCGCGAACACGCGGCGCAGCAGCGGCACGGACGCCGGCGCGAACAGGACGGCTCCGAGCAGATCGAGGAACGTGTAGTAGCGGCTCAGGAACAGGAAATGGGTCGTGCCCGGATCGGCGCTGCCCAGCTCGCGCAGCAGGACTTCGCCGAGCGCTCCGGAGGCGGCGATGTCGGACTGCGACGCGATCCATTCCTCGAAGGTGGCGTCGAAGGCGGGTCTCAGCTCGGGCGGCGCCGCCCAGCGGTCGGCGAGATGCTCCAGGGTCGGCAGCAGGTCGGGCAGCGCAGTGCAGGATTCCGGGAGCAGGAACGCGACCCAGCACGGTTGACCGAAGGCTTCGCGGGCGAACGCCGACCAGGCCGCGTCGAGCGCGGCACCGCCCGCCCCTTCGAGATCGCGCCCGAGCGCCTCCAGGTGCGCGCCGAGGCGTTCATGGGTCCGCGAGCCGGCGCGCGGATAGCGTTGCACGATCGTCCGGAGCGCGGCGAAGAGTTCGGCGCGCCGGGTCATGAGCCCGTCTCCCGCGCAGCGCGCGCGTCGCTTCGTTCCGGCAGCGCAAGCAGTGCAACGTGCTTCAACACCGGATGGACGACGAAGTAGGTCTGCGCCGTCTCACCCTCGGTCCGGAGCGATGTCGGAAGCGCGCCGAGTCGTTGCGTCTCCGCCAGCACGCTGCAAAGGAGATCGGCGCGAATCGCCGCGTCGTAGACACGGTCCACGTCGGTGCCGCCTGGCGGCAGGGGGTAGCGGCGGCGTGCGAGCACCGGACCGGCGTCGATCTCCGCGGCGAGCACCAGCACGGATGCGGCACACTCGCGCGCTTCCAGCATGCTGAAGTAGATGGTGGTGCTGCCGCGATAGCGCGGCAGCCAGCCAGAGTGGGAATGCAGGAAGGGCACGCCGAGGCCGAGGGCTGCGGTGCCGACGATCTGGCCGCCGAAGCCGGAATAGATCACGCACGCCGGCTGCAGTGCCCGGATGCGTGCCACCACTTCGGCGTCGTTCACGTTACGGCTGGCGATCGCTTCGGTGGACCAGCCGGCTGCACCGCAAGTCGATTCGAGCGGTTCGGCGAGGTCCGGCAGCGCCAACCGTGTTCCGGCCCATGCGGCCGCGGGCGCCGGGGGCGCCTCGGTTTCCGGCTCCCCGCAGATCAGTACCTGTCCCGGATGCAGGCCGGCCGCGGCCATGGCCTGTGCGTAGGCCTGGGAGCGCGCCGTCCGTGCCGCGAGGAAGAGGGTCCGGTCGAGCATCAGGCTGTCTCCACCGCTGCCGCCAGGGCGGTCACGTGCCGCAGTTCATCGCGCTGCAATCGGGCCGCGACGGAACGCCATGCGGCGGGCACCGCATGCCGGTGCGCCCCGAGGATGTCGTTCAGCTTGAGCAGCGCGTTGAGACACGGCAGACTCTGCGACGTGCCATAGGCGCGCTCCAGGAGTTCGCCGAAGACCACGTACCGCGGCAATACCCGGAAATCCTCGCGATCCACGGCACGCATCGCGCTGTCGTAGTCACCATAGATGCGCTTCGTCACTTCGAAGCGCTGCACGAGTCGTGCGACCACGCGCAAGGCGTCCTCGCGATCGTCGCGCTCGAGGCGCGTCATCGTTTCCGCGAACAATCGGCACGCCCGATCGGTGCTCGCCATGCCGGCTTCCGGCGCAACCGCAGTCGCATCGAACCACGCCGCTGCCGCCAGGCGCTGCGCCCGCCAGGCCTCGAGGAATGCGGGACCACCGAACGCGGAGTAGAAGTAGGTGTGCGGCTGCGCGAGCAGATCCCCCTGCGCATAGGTGTAGGCGATGCTCACGCCTGCACGCTCCCGGCCTTGCGCAGCACTTCGGCGGCCAGTGCCTCGACGTCCGGCAGCGGCCCGGCGGCGTCGAGAGTCAGGTCCGGCGCCGTCGGTTCCGAAAATGGTAGATCGACCCCGGCCACCTGGCGCCGCTCGCCCCTGAGGGCAGGCCCGTAGAGGCCCTTCGTGTCGCGGGCCGCGAGTACCTCGACCGGGGCTTTCAGGTAGATCTCGAAATAGCGCGAGAAGCGCTGGCGGTTGCCGGCCCGCATCTCGGGGAACAGCGACAGGATGCAGCAGACGACATTGATCCCCTGCCGGTCCAGCCATTCGCACAGCGCCGTTACCCGCTCGGCATTGAGGCGGCGCCCCGCCATCGTGTAGGCCGCGTCGCTGCGATCGTGGGCGAACAGGCGCCGCACTTCGTCGCCGTCCACCAGGACGGTATTGGGGGCCGCGCCGCGCCATTGTGCGGCCAGCGCCCGACCCAGCGTGGTCTTGCCGCTGCCGGACAGGCCGATGATCCAGATCACCATGACGCTCAGCCCCGCCGGTCTGTGGGAACCAGGCGCTCGGCATTGAGCAGCGCTGCCGCCGCGACCGCAGCCGAGTAGCCGAAGTGCGGCGCGAAGAACGCACCGCGCAGCTCGCGCCGCACTCGCCGTTGTTCCTCCCACACCGCGGCGTCCTCGATCAGGGCGCGCAAGGCATCCGCGTTGCCGGCAGCGATGTGCGGGATCACGTCCCGGATCAGGATGTCCGGCGACGCCTCACCCAGCATCTCGTCGGCGGCCGCATCGGGCACGTCCAGCAGCACCAGATTGCGATCGGCGTAGATCGCACCGAAGGCGGGACCGCCGTAGTCGCACAGGATCCAGTCCGCCACCACGTACAAGGGGATGTTGTCGGACGAATCGGCGATGACGCGCGTGAGGCCCAGGGCGCGCAGCGCGGCGACCTTGTCGGGTTCCTGCTGCGACATGAGCGGGTGCAGCTTGACGAACACGTTGTAGCGGTCGGTCAATGCCGCCACGGCCGCGTCGTGCCAACCCACGGACGACAGGTTCTTCCAGGTGGGCAGCCAGACCACGCTGCGCTTCTGCGGGTCGCCGCCGAGCCTTTCGAGGATCACGCGCCGGCGCGACGTCAGTTCGAAGAACGGGTCGAAGCGCGGATACCCCACTTCGACGATGGTGGCCTCGGTGATCGCGGCAAGTGCTTCGCGCTGATAGGGGCCGAAGCACAGGATGAGATCGTACAGCCGGTTCCAGTCGCGCAGGTTCCAGCCCGCCTTGCCGACCGAATACATCAGTCGGACGTTGACGCGCCCGAGGCGCCGGATGAGCGGCGTCGCGCCGCTCGGGTCGATCGGGTGGTTCGAGATCAGCACCTCGTAGCGCGACTGCGCCGCCTCGACCTGCGCCACGTCCGGGCAATCCACGCCCTCCGTACGGGCGAGTGCCGCGATCTGCGCCGCATCCTCCCCGGTGCCGGCGTTGACGACGTGGAAGCTGCCGGCGGGCAGACGCCGCCAGATGGCGCGGTAGTGGTTGAACAGCTCCGGAATGTGCATCAGGAACCCGTAGCGCGCATGCGCTCCCATGACCGCCGCGGGGGCATCCTCGTCGTTCACGGGTCCGCTTGCCACCGAAGCTGCCGGCGGCAGCGCGGCCAGGGCGTCCAGCGCCGGTCCGATGCGGGCCGGATCGATGGTGAAATCGCGCTGGTACAGATTGGCGTTGGAACCGGCCTCCGGTTCCCCCAGCAGGTACATGAGGTTCTGCTGCAACGTGGCCGCGAGCGTCGAGAAGTAGAAGTACGGCACGCTGTCGTAGTAGAGCACCAGCACCCGGCACTCCGCGGGAGCGAACACCATGTTGGCCATGCCGGCGCCGGTCGGGCCGGCGATGATCGCGGCCTCCGAGAACAGCGCGATCTGCTCGTCCAGCGTGAGCCCGCCGGGTTCCACCACTTCGAAGCCGCGCGCGACGAACTCGGCCTGCACCGCCGCCTCGTTCAGCAGGCGGCGGTAGCTGGCCGGTCCGCGGCGCAGATACAGGCGTCGGCGGGGTGTTGCGCCCTCGCCCGCGGGCAGGAAACGGGCGCGAAGATACGCCAGCGCTCGCGGTGCGAACAGGATGTCGTCCGCATAGACCGTTGCTCCGGCCCGAAAGTCCACGGGCATGCGCACACCGGCTTCAGGCACCAGCAGACGTTGCACGCGATGCCGCACGCCCGCCTCGATCTCGATCACCGGTCGACCGGCGCGATTGACCCGGGCGAGCGCCGCGCGCAGGTTGGGATGCTGTCCCGCGTCCACCAGCAACGGCCAGTCGTTGTACTGCGGCAGGTCGTCCAGCAGCCGCAGCTTGGGACATTGCTCGAAGAGCCAGTGGTAGTAGTTACCGGTCGTCGGACCGCACAGGAAGATGCCGCGCTCGATCGCGGCACCGGCCGGCGGCAGATGCGTGACCAGGACGTCGTCGCCGGGACGATGCGCTACCAGCGTGCTCGAGACCTCCACGCGATCCTCCGGATACAGCAGCGGCAGATCGTAGATGACGCTGCGGCCGTCCGTCGGGAGCACCAGCGTTTCGCGACCGACGATGTCGACGTCGTGCAGCTCGGACACTGCCACCGGGGCGAGATGCACCGGCGTGCGTTCCGCCGACCACGGGCGGTCGAACACGCGGGTCACCGGGATCGCGAGTTCCCGGCCGGCTTCCACGACGTTGCGGTTGAGATGGTGCTCGGCGCACCACGACTCGACGGTGCGCAACGCGCGGTAGGGTGGCGGCAGCGGAGTCGCGACGCGATCGGTCTGGGCCGCCGACTGGAAGAAAACGCGATAGGCTGCGAACACCGCGTCGTTGCGATAGAGCTGGCCGCGGGTCGCGCGGATGCGTTGCGCGATCGCGTCGCGATGAGCGGCGTCGGTGCCGAACCGGACGGCGAGTTCCACGTACCGTTCGGGCGAATCCGCCATGCAGTCGTCCACCCCCAGCATCGCATAGTACGCCGCCAGGAAGCGCGAGCGACTGGTCTCGGTGACCCAGGTCACCATCGGTCTACCGCACGCGAGACACAGGTGCGCGGTGGTGGCACCTCCATGGTGGAACGAGTCCAGCACCACGTCGGCCGCCAGGATCAGCTCGATGAACTCGACGAGGCGTGTGCGCCACGGCACGAAATGCACGCGCTCCCGATGCGGACCGGTGGCCGCATCGAGTCGGCCGCGCAACAGCGCGTGCCAGGCGGGGTTGCCGTGGTCTTCGATGAACACCACGCGGGCGTCCGGATCGTGCGCCAGGATCCCGGCGACCGCCGCATCCATGGACGGATGCACCTTCTGGAGCTTCATCGGGCAAAGGTACAGAGTGCCCGCGGCCGGCAGGCCGAGCTCCCCCCGGGACCGGGGCGATGCCGGCAGCGCGGGCGGTTCCAGGAACATCGGCAGCGTCGGCAGGCGCACCAGCCTTTCCGTGTACTGCGCGTCGCCGTCGGGCGGCTCGATCAGCGCGCTCGACACGTAGTAGTCCTGGTTCGGCACGCCCGACGTCATCGAGTGTCCATGCAGGACCGCCTGCACCCGTGCGAGCCGGCTGAAGCTCAGGAGATAGGTGAACGGGTCCATGCCGATCTCCGGGTAGACCAGGAGATCGAGCTGCTCCTGTTCGATGAGCTTCCGCGCGTAGGCCAGCTCGACGTAGGGAATCTCCACATGGCGCTGACACGCGGCGATCAGGCGGCGCAGATGATCGTCGGCTTCGTATCCGAGCGTGAACAGGGTTACTTCGAACGCCGGGTCGCGCGCGATCGCCTCGATCACCGGACCGAAGAAGCGTCCCACCGCGTGGCTGTACAGGAAGCGCGAAACAAAGCCGATCCGGATCGGGCCCGGGCCCTGCGCCTGCAGCGCATGGGGTGCCACATACGCGAGCGTCGGGCAGGCGGCGAGATAGGCCTGCGCCACCTTCGCCAGCAGGTCGCGGTCGTTGTGGCCGTGGTAGGCCAGGAAGAAGCAGGTTTCCGGGAACTCCAGCAGCTGCGCTTCGGAGGCCTCGATGCCGGACGCGAGCAGCGCATTCACGTCGGCCTCGAAGCGTTCGCGCTCCGCCGCCAGCGAGTCCATCGAGGCCATGACCGGGCTCAGCATCAGCGCGCGCTTGATGCGCAGCGCCGGATGGTCTTCCAGGGCCAGCGCACGGTCGTACCATGCGCGCGCTTCGTCGAGCCGACCGAGCCGCTGCAGGACGTTGCCCAGGTTCGACACGCAGCGCATCGAGGTCGGGTGCAGGGCCACCGCTTCGCGCAGCACAGCCTCCGCACGATCCAGGTGACCACGTTCGTTCAGGACCAGGCCGAGGCCGTTCAGTGCCTCCTCCATCCCCGGCCGTGCGGCGAGCGCCTGTTCGAAAGCGTCCACGGCCGCGTCGAAGCGGCCGAGGCGCAGCAGCAGATTGCCCAGATTGCTCCATGCGTGCACGTGCCCGGGCTGGGCGGCGAGCGCGCGGCGGTAGCAGTCTTCTGCTTCGGGGTTGCGCCACGCCTGGAAGTGCAGCACGCCGAGGTTGTTGAGCGCATCGGCGTGTCGCGGGGCGAGCGCGATCGCCGCTTCGTAGGCGATCCGGGCATCCGAGCTGCGTCCGAGTCGGCCATAGACGGTGCCCAGCTGGAAGTGCAGCCCCGCGTCCGCCGGATTGGCCTCGATGGCCTGACGCAGCGTCTGGACCGCCGCCGGATAGTCGTCGAGCACGTCGATCTGCAGCGCCGCGAGATTGATGGCCGCGGCCGGCATTCCCGGCTTCGCGGCGAGCGCACTGCGGAACAGCGCGATGGCCTCGTCGCTGGCCGCCTCGGCCTGCGCGAGCGAGCCGAGATTGTTCAGGGCCTCCGCGAAGTCGGGTCGGATCGCCACTGCCTGCTGGTACGCGGTGCGCGCACCGGGACGATCGCCGAGTTGCTCGCGAGCGAGGCCGAGGCCGAACCAGGCGAAGGCCTGGCGTGGCGCCAGCCCGGTCGCGCGCTGATAGGCACGTGCTGCGCCAGCCGCGTCGCCCAGGGCGTTGCCCACCTCGCCGAGGTAGAACCAGGCATCCGCGTGCTTCGGATTGAGTTCCACGGCGCGCTCCAGATGACTGCGCGCGGTGGCTAGATCGCCCTGTTGGAAGCGCAGTACGCCCAGCAGGAACTGCGGTTCCCATTCACCCGGATGAGCCGCGACCAGACGCTCGTACTCGGCGGCGGCGGCCGGCAGGTTGCCGCCGTTGTGCAAGGCGACCGCGTGCTCCAGCTGCTGCTGGCGCTTTCGAATCGCTGTCATCGGGCTTGGGTCTGCATCGGGCTTGAGGCGGAACGCGCAGCGTCACCCACCACCCAAGATACACCGAGGGGCAGTGCGCTGCCCGATCGTGATCGGTGACATCTCATGCACGGCAGCGCTTGCCGTAGCGACGGCAACGCTTGCCGATCCGACCGGCGCAACAGCCGGTCGAGCGGGTTCGGGACGCTGTGCGGACCTTGCTTAGCACAGTGCCTGCCAGCATGGCGTTCGAACCATCAGGCAGCGACCACGGTATTGCGTCACGCACGCCAGATCCGCTCGAAGACCGTTTCGAGGCGGCGGGCGCACGACTTCGCATCGAACAGCGGGGATGCGGCGACGCTCGACGCGAGCCGTGCCCGGAGCGCCGCAAGCCGTTCGCGGTCGTTGGCGAGTTCGACCGCCCGCTCCTCGTACCGTGATCCGTCGTCGGCGACCAGCTCCGGCAATCCCAACGATCCGAGCACCGCGGCGGACATGCGCGCTGCGTAGCCGCGGCCCTGATACGCGAGCAATGGAACGCCCGCTGCCAGCGTCTGTCCGGCGGTGGCGCCGGCTGCGTAGACCCAGGTATCGAGGAACAGGTCCGCCGCTGCGATTCTCGCGCTGTGCGCCTCGTAGGGTACCGGCGCAGCGAAGCGCAGGCGCTCCGCCGCGATGCCGGTGCGCCGGGCGGTCTCCCGCAGCCGCGCGACCGCACCATCGTTCGCGCGCAGCAGCCACAACACGCTGCCCGGCACGCGGGCGAGGATGCGCATCCAGGCGGCGAAAGAATCGGGACGGATCTTGTAGGCGGCGTTGAAGCAGCCGAACACGACGCCGTCTTCCGGCAACCCCAGTGCGCTGCGCGAGGGTGTCGGTGTCGCGGCTGTGCGCGAGCTCACCAGATATCCGTCCGGCACCGGGATCAGCGCTTCGTCGAACCAGGGTTGGAGCGAGGCCGGGGTCAACCGTTCGTCCGTGAGGATGCCGTCGATCCAGGGCGCACCCATGGTCCCGGGATAGCCCAGATAGCTCAACTGCACCGGGGCGCAGCGCAGGGCCAGCGCTTCGCTGCGGCTGTGTTCGGTATGGCCGTTGAGGTCCACCAGAATGTGGATGCGGTCGGCGGCGATGCGTGCCGCCAGGTCGGAGGCGCCGAGGGCACCCGATTCGCGGAAGACGTCGACGCCCTGCTCCACCGTCCGCCGGATCGCGCTGCCGTCGTCGGGACCGATGCCGTAGGCGGTGACGTGGAAACGCCGGCGGTCGTGGGCCGCGAGAACCTCGGCGATCATTCGCCCCACTGCGTGATCGCGGAAATCGGCGGAAAGATAGCCGATGCGCAACCGGTCGATGCCGCAGACGCGTGCGATGTCCACGAGCGGTCCGCGCCCTCGCACCCACGGCGCGATGCGATTGGCCACCCACTGGCGCGCGGCCCGCTGCTGCAGCGGCGGATCGTCGAAGATCTGGACGATGTTGAACGGTGCGATCGCCGCATCCGGACGCTGTTCCACCAGCTCGCGCAGCCGTTGCGCGGAAGCTTCGGCGGCGGTCCAGTCGCAGCCCTTGTAGTGGTTGAAGGCCTGCGCCGTCAGGGCCTCGGCGAAATCGGGGCGGGCTTCGATGGCCCGTGCATACCAGCGTCCCGCTTCAGCAACTTCGGTCGCCGCCAGCCCCAGGCTGTATGCCGCTTCCGGGTGACGAGGATCGATGTCGAGGGCCCGCTGAAAACTCCGCATGGCGTCGTCGCGTCGGCCCAGTGCATTGAGCGCATTGCCGAGGTTGTAGTGCGCCTCGGCGAAAGCCGGTCGCAGGACCGTCGCCCGCTCGAACGCTGCCGCAGCATCGCTCGTCCGGTCCAGGGGTCTCAGGCAAACACCGAGGTTGTTCCAGGCCTCCGGCCAGTCCGGCCTGAGTCGCGTGGCGGTTCGGAAGCGTTCCGCGGCCTCCTCCCAGGCACTGCGACGCCGCAGCACGTCGCCCAGGTTGGCATGGATCTCTGCGAACTCGGGCGCGAGATCGAGGGCGGTGCGGAACGCCTGCTCGGCCTCGCCACCCTGCCCCCGCGTGGTCAGCGCGAGCCCCAGATTGTTGTGTGCGGCCGGCTGGCGCGGATCGAGCGCGAGCGCCGATCGGTAGTGATCGATGGCACCGGCCGTGAGGCCGAGTCGGACCAGGGCTTCAGCGTGTTCGAACTGATCCACGAAGGTCTGCGGGACGTGGCCGCGGGCGAGCGTCAGGCAGGCGCCGGCTTCCTCCGCGAAACCGAGGCGTGCAAGCAGCGCCGCCAGCTCGCGATACGCCGGCACGCATGCAGGGTCCAGCGCGAGGCATTCCAGGAGCCGGTCACGGGCGGTCGCGTAATCGCCCCGGCCGGCAGCTTCCCGCGCCGCAGCGAGCGGCTGCGACGCGGTGGGCGGTGGAACTTGCGTGGTCGGTTCCGTCGACCCTGCTCCGTCAGTCGTCCTCGAGCTGCTGCCCGGGGAACAGGACGTCCGCGAAGCCGAAATCGCGCAGGTCGCGGATGCGCATCGGATACAGGATGCCGTCCAGGTGATCGCACTCGTGCTGCACGACGCGCGCGTGGAAGCCGGAGACGGTCCGGTCGATGGGTTTACCGTACTGATCGAAGCCGCGGTAGCGCAGCCGCGTGTAGCGCGGCACGACGCCGCGCATGCCCGGCACCGACAGGCATCCTTCCCAGCCGTCTTCCATGTCGTCCGCGAGCGGCTCGAGCACGGGGTTGACGAGCACCGTGTAGGGCACCTCGTCGGCATCGGGATAGCGCGGCGACTTGAAACCGCCGAAGATCACCACGCGCTGGTTGACGGCGATCTGCGGCGCGGCGATGCCCGCGCCGTTCATCGCCTTCATGGTGTCTTCCAGATCCTGCACCAGGGCGTGCAATTCGGGCGTGTCGAACTGCGCCACCGGCTGCGATTTCTCGAGCAGGCGCAGATCGCCCATGCGGATGACCTCACGTATCGCCATCGATCTGTACCAGGGATTCCAGGATTCGGCGCACTCGGGCAATGGCGCCCGTGAGCGTCGCGTTGATGTCTTCCATGTGGATGCCGTCGCGGCTGTCTGCGCGTCCGGCGGCATGGTTCACGACCAGGGCGATGGCACCGTAGGCGAGTTCGAGTTCCCGCGCCAGCACCGCCTCGGGCATGCCGGTCATGCCCACCACGGTCGCGCCGTCGCGCTCCAGCCGGTCGATCTCCGCGGCCGTCTCCAGCCGTGGTCCTTGCGTGGCGGCGTACACGCCATCCGCCACCACCTTCTCGCCGGCCCGCTTAGCCGCAGCCAGCAGGGCCTGACGCACGGATTCGGTGTACGGACGGGTGAAGTCCACGTGGGTCACGGGCTGGTCCGGGCCTTCGAAAAAGGTCTGCTTGCGGCCCCAGGTGTAGTCGAGGATCTGATGCGGCACGGCGATGACGCCCGGCCCCATGTCGGCGCGGATGCCCCCCACCGAAGCCACCGACACGATCTGCCGCACACCCACCGAGCGCAGCGCCCAGATGTTGGCGCGGTAGTTCACCTGGTGCGGGGGGATGGTGTGGCCGTAGCCGTGGCGCGCGAGGAACACCACGTCGCGCCCGCCGAGGCGACCGAAGGTCAGTGCTCCCGAGGGCTCGCCGAACGGGGTACGGATGACCTGCTGTTTCGTGGTCTCCAGCGACGACAGCTGCGTGAGACCGCTGCCGCCGATGATGGCGAGAGACGCGCTCATTGCCCCTTCTCCTTGAGGGCGTACACGGCCGGCAGGTTGCGCCAGGCACCGTAGACGTCCATGCCGAAACCGAACACGTAGCGATCGGGCACCGACACCCCGACGTGATCGGCCTCGATCGGTCGTGCGCGGCCGATGCGCTTTTCGCAGAAGACGGCGGTGCGCACTTCGGCAGCCCCGCTTTCGAGCAGCGTGTCGCGGATCGCAGCCAGGGTCCAGCCCTCATCGAGGATGTCGTCGACCACCAGCACCACGCGGTCGCGCACGTCCTCGCGCGGGCGCACCTTCCAGTCGATCGCCTTGCCCGTCGTGTCGCCGCGGTAGCGCGTGGCGTGCACGTAGTCGAAATCGAGCGGGAAGCGCAGCAGCGGCAGCAGCTGGCCCGTGAACACGACGCCGCCGCCCATCACCGAAAGCACCACGGGGTAGCGATTGCGCAACCCCTTGGAGACTTCATCCGCCACACGTTCCACCGCTTCCGTGGCAGCTTCCGCCGTGCACACGAGCTCTGCGGTCTCGAAGATCTCCCAGGCGCGCGCGGCGGTGAGCATGCCCAGGCTAGGTGTTCTTCCCGTTTCCGAGCGCCGCAGCGAACTCGGCGAACGGGGCACCCACCTCGGGATGGCGTAGGCCGTAGACGTAGTTCGCCATCATGTACCCGAGCTTCGAACCGCAGTCGTAGCGCGTACCGTGGAACTCCCACGCGAGCGCCTGTTCGTGGAACAGCAACTGGGCGATACCGTCGGTCAACTGGATCTCGCCGCCGGTGCCTTTGCCGATGCGCTCGAGGAAATGGAAGATGTAGGGTGTGAGGATGTAGCGCCCTACCACGGCGAGATTCGACGGCGCGTCCTTCGGCTGCGGCTTCTCGACGATGCCGGCGATGCGGTGCAGCCGCCCTTCCAGCGCCTCGTTGCGGATCACGCCGTATTTGTTCGACTCCTCGCGCGGGATTTGTTGCACGGCGATGACGGAGGCCTGACGCTCCTCGAAGATGTTGACCATCTGCTTCAACGCCGAGGGCTCGCCGTCGATCAGGTCGTCGGCCAGGATGACGGCGAAGGGCGCGTCCCCGACGACCGGCTTCGCGCAGAGCACCGCATGACCGAGGCCGAGGGCTTCCGGCTGGCGCACGTAGATGCAGCTCACGTTCTTCGGCACGATGTTGCGCACCATCTCCAGCATGGCGGTGCGCCCGCGCGCCTCGAGTTCCTGTTCGAGCTCATAGGCCTTGTCGAAGTGGTCCTCGATCGCACGCTTCGACTTGCCGGTGATGAACACCATCTGCGTGATGCCCGCGGCCACCGCCTCTTCCACTGCGTACTGGATGAGCGGCTTGTCCACGATCGGCAGCATTTCCTTGGGGCTCGCCTTGGTGGCCGGGAGGAACCGGGTGCCGAGGCCGGCGACCGGGAACACTGCTGTGGTGACTTTGCGCACGGGAAAAATCCGGGAGAGAAGCAACTGCTAGTTATCGGTACTTGCCTGAGCAGACTTAAGCAATTCTAGCAACCCCTCCTCATCGAGCATAGGCACGTTCAACTGCGCGGCCTTCTCGGCCTTCGATCCGGGATCGGCACCGACCACGACGTAGTGCGTCTTCGACGAAACGCTGCCGGCCACTTTGCCGCCGAGCGCTTCGATCCGTGCTTTCGCCTCGTCGCGCGTCAGCGTGGGCAGCGTGCCGGTCAGCACGAACGTGCGGCCGTCCAACGGACGCGGCGCGGCCGCCGCTCGCCCCTCGTGCTCGATCCAGTGGACACCGGCGGCACGCAGTTGTTCGATCACCTCGCGGTTGTGCGCTTCGGCGAAGAAGCGCGCGATGCTCTCGGCCACCACCGGCCCCACATCGGGGACCTGCTGCAGGGTCTCGACGTTCGCGTCGAGCAGGCGGTCGAGCGATCCGAAGTGATCGGCGAGATCCCGGGCGGTGGCTTCGCCAACGTTGCGGATGCCGAGCGCGTAGATGAAGCGCGCGAGCGTGGTGTCCTTGCTCTTCTCGATGCCCGCGACCACGTTCGCGGCCGATTTATCGGCCATCCGTTCGAGCTCCGCCAGAGCGCTCACGCCGAGCTTGTACAGATCGGCCGGCGTGCGAACCACGTTGCCGTCGACCAGCTGGTCCACCAGCTTCTCGCCGAGGCCTTCGATGTCCATTGCCCTGCGCGACGCGAAATGCAGTAGTGCCTGCTTGCGCTGGGCCGGGCAATAGAGCCCGCCGGTGCAGCGCGAGACGGCTTCGCCTTCGGGGCGGATGACGGCGGAACCGCAGACCGGACACCGTGCGGGCATCCGGAAGACGATGGCGTCGGGTGGGCGGCGATCGATCACGACAGCCACCACTTCGGGAATGACGTCGCCTGCGCGGCGCACGATCACGGTGTCCCCGATGCGCACGTCCTTGCGCCGCACTTCATCCTCGTTGTGCAACGTCGCATTGGTCACCGTCACGCCCCCGACGAATACCGGTTCGAGCCGCGCCGTCGGCGTCAGTGCCCCCGTGCGGCCCACCTGGACGTCGATATCCCGGACGACGGTCAGTTCCTCTTCCGGCGGGTACTTGTGCGCGACGGCGAAACGCGGCGCGCGCGACACGAAGCCGAGGCGCTCCTGCGCCGCCAGGTCGTCCACCTTGTACACGACGCCGTCGATCTGGAAAGGCAGGCTCGCACGGCGCTCGCCGATCTCGCGGTAGTACGCGAGCAGACCCGCCACGCCGGTCACCACGCGACGCTCGCGATTCACCGGAAAGCGCAGGCGCTCGAGCCAGTCCATCTGGGCGCTGTGGCGTCCGCCCACGACACCGTCGCCCTCGATCTGCCCCAGGCCATAGGCGAAGAACGTGAGCTTGCGCGATGCGGTGATGCGGGAATCGAGCTGGCGCAGGGCGCCCGCGGCGGCGTTACGTGGATTCGCGAACAGCTTCTCGTCGCGCGCCCGCTGCTCGTCGTTCAGCCGCTCGAAATCACGCTTCAGCATGAGTACTTCGCCGCGTACCTCGAGGATGGTCGGGGCCTGTCCCGTCAACACCAGGGGAATCGACCGTATCGTTCGCAGGTTCGCCGTGACGTCCTCGCCGGTGGCACCGTCGCCGCGGGTGGCGCCGTGCACCAACCGGCCGCCCTCGTACCGCAGGCTGATCGCCAGGCCGTCGAATTTGAGCTCGACCGCGTAGTCGACGCTTTCGACCTTGAGTCCTTCGCGGATTCGGCGGTCGAACCCGACGATGTCGTCTTCGGTGAACGCGTTGTTGAGCGAGAGCATCGGTCGCGCGTGGGTCACCGACGCGAACGCGGATTGCGGCGCCCCTCCCACGCGCTGCGTCGGCGAATCCGCCGATGCCGCTTCGGGATACTGCGCCTCGAGCGCCTGCAGCTCCCGGAACAGGCGGTCGTACTCCGCGTCCGGGACCTCCGGCGCGTCGAGCACGTAGTAGCTGTAGTTGTGGTGTTCGAGCTGCTCCCGCAACCGGGCAATGTGCCCGGCCGTCTCGGCCGGCAGCGTCATCCGGAGAACAGGCGCAACGCCACGGGTCCGCCGGGCTCGATGCCGCGCTCGTCCATGGTCGCGTAGACCCCCAACAGCGCCCGGCGCGTAGCGTCCAGGCCGGCGTCGCGCAGGATCTGGCGGTTGTCATCCACCAGGGTGCCGCCGAGCGAATCCGCGAACCGGCGCGCCACTTCGACCATGCGATCGAAGGCGGCGATTCCGCCGCTCGCGCGCGGCACGTCCAGCAGGAACGTGACGCCGCTGGTGTTGAGCGCCTTGATGGTCTCGGGAAAGAACGGCTCGGTGTCCTGGTTGTCCAGGGTGAACTGGGTTGCTCCCGGCGCCGCTTCGCTGTGGAACAGGCCGTCGGCCAGCAGTTTCAGGCCGTCGGCCTGCGCGAGCGCCTGGATGGTCGGGCCCTGGAACATCTGGCCCGCGTGGGCGACGACGTTGATGCCCACGGCAATGTCCACGTCGGCACACAGATCGTCGAGCGCCTTGGCCCGCGCGGCGCAGGCCGCGGGATCGGGCAGATCGGCCGTGGCACCGATGCGCACCGCGACGGCAGTGATGGTGTCGGCGAAGTTCTCGAGGTCCACCCGGGTCGCGACCCCCTGGCGGTCCGCCAGTTGCATCGCCACTTTGAGCCGGCGATAGCGCATGCCGCTGTCCTCGGCCAGCGGGACCCAGGCGCCGCCAGCGCCGTCGGTGCCGAACATGCGCACCGGGCGCGCGAAGGCCGTCGTGGCACTCGCCAGTTCATCGACGGCGGACTGGGGGAACGGCGCATCGGCCGACAGGAAGGCGGTGCAGTCGATGGTCGACTCGTCCGGTTCGGGCGGACCGCGCATGGGGCGTGGCGCCGGCCGCGGTGCCGGCGCGCTCTCCTCGGGCGGCGGTTCGGGCAGCAGCAGCTCCTGCGTATCCTCGAAGCGTGGTGCAGGTGCCTGCGCTACCGGTGCGCGTTCCATCAGGATGTCCTGCCGCGGCATGTCGAACGCCGCCTCGGCGCGCCGCCGGTGGCTGCGTTCCTGCAGCCAGTTGAACGCGTAGACCCCGGCGATCACCACGATGCCGAGGACGAGCAGCCAGACTTGCAGTTCGCTCATCGTGCGGCAGCCTCCGCCGGTCAGGCGGTGCCGGCTCCGAGAGGCCGCGGGCCGGGACAGGTCATGTGCGAGGCGGGCCCCCATCCTGACCATCCCCCGGCTCTGCCGCGGGATGGGACGTACACCCCTTCCCCCAGCACCTTTGGGGGAAGGTTGGGATGGGGGCAGCGGGGCATCACGCAGCCTCTTCCCGCAACTTGAGCGCTTCCTCGATATCCACCGCCACCACGCGCGACACACCGAGTTCCGGCATGGTCACGCCAATGAGCTGATCGGCCATCTCCATGGTGATCTTGTTGTGGCTGATGAAGATGAACTGGGTCTGGTCGGCCATCTTCTTCACGAGTTCGCAGAAGCGCCCGGTGTTGCTGTCGTCGAGCGGCGCGTCGACCTCGTCCAGCAGGCAGAACGGCGCCGGGTTCAGGCGGAACAGAGAGAATACCAGCGACACGGCCGTGAGTGCCTTCTCCCCCCCCGAGAGCAGGTGGATCGAGGAGTTCTTCTTGCCGGGCGGCCGCGCCACGATCTGCACGCCACTGTCGAGGATTTCCTCGCCGGTCATGACGAGCTTCGCTTCGCCGCCGCCGAACAGGGCCGGGAACATCTCGCCCAAGCTTCGGTTGACCTCGTCGAAGGTGGCCCTCAGCCGGTCGCGCGTTTCGCGGTCGATGCGGCGGATCGCCTCGATCAGGGTATTCATCGCCTCGGTCAGGTCGGCCGACTGGGTTTCGAGGTAGCCGTTGCGCTCGCGGGCGGTGGCAAGTTCGTCCAGCGCGGCCAGGTTCACGGCGCCGAGCGCTGCGATCTCCTCGCTCAGGCGATTGATGTCGCCCTGCAGGGCGTTGGGCCGCGGCGCCTTTTCCACCGAAGCGAGCAGCTCGGTCTCGTCGGCCTTGGCCTCGGCCAGCTGCTGCGCATAACTCTCTTCGTTGAGCCGCGCCTCCTGCTCCTTCAACTTGAGGTCGCCGATGCGGTTGCGCATGGGCTCCAGGCGCTGCTCGGCGGAGAGGCGCTCCTGCTCGGTACTGCGCAGGACGGTTTCGGCCTCGGCCAGCGCGTCGCGCGCACTCGCCAGGGCGGTTTCGCGTTCCATCTTGACCGCCAGCACGGCCTGCAGCCGTTCGGCGATGGGCGCTTCGTCGAAACCTGCCACTTCGGCCTCGGCCTGGGCGAGCCCGTTGCGGGCGCGGGTCAGTTGATCGGCAATACCGGAGAGCGTGCGCTCGAGTTCGCCGATGCGGTGCTGGGCGGTGCGTTCGCCGAACTGCGCTTCCTGGTGATCCCGTTCCGCGCGCAGCACGCGCTCGCGCAAAGAACCGAGTTCCATCTCGGCCTGGCGGTCGCGTTCCGTGGCGCCGCCCACCTGGGCCTGCAGTTCGACGATCTCGGCGTCGAGGGTGCCCAGCGCTTCCAGCGCAGCCTGGAGGTCTTCGTGTTCCCGTTCGCGCTCGGCGGCGATCTCCGCCAGTTCGCGATCGATCTGATCGTGGCGTTCCCGGGCGCGTGCCACGGCCTGGGATGCGCGCACTTCTTCGAGCTCGATTTCGTGCCGGCGCTCGGAGACGTCGGTGATCTCGCCCCGCAGCCGGTCGATCGCGCTGCGCTGCTCCGAGAGTTCCATTTCGGCGTCGGCGAGCTGGTTGCGACGCTCCGTCAGTTCCGCCTCGAGGTGCGGGACCTCGGCTTCGAGCTGTTCGATCTCTTCCTTGCGCTCCAGCAGACCGTGGATCTCGGAGTCGGCGGCGTGGAAGCCGACGCTGTGCGCAGTGAACATGTGGCCGTCGCGCGTGACTACCATCTCGCCCGGCCCCAGGCGCGCCGCGATGTCGAGCGCCGTGGCGGCCGAGTCGACCGCGTAGACGCGATCCAGCCACTCGCGCAGGACTGCCTTCACCGCCTCGTCGGTCGAGGACACTCGATCGAGCAGCGGGACGGTACCGGCCGGCGCCACCGCGGTCTCCGTGCCTGCGGCAGGTCCGGAGCGATAGATGGCGAGCTTGCCGGGAGGCGATGCGCCGAACCAATCGGTCAGCGTGCCGGGATCCTGCACCGCGATCGCGTTCAGGCGTTCGCGCAGTACGGCCTCGAGCGCGTCCTCCCAGCCGTTGTCCACGCGGATGTGCTGCCAGAGGCGCGGGTGCTCCGACAGCCCGTGCTGCCCGAGCCAGGCCGCCATCTGCTCACTGGCGCCGACCTGCTGCTGCAGGCCCACCAGCGCGTTGCGGCGCGCCTCGACCGAAGCGAGTTTCTGACGCAACTGTTCGACGCCCTGGGTCACCTCGCGGAAACGCTGTTCGAGACCCGGGAGTGCCTGCTCGGCATCGGACTGGCGCTGCCGCAGGGCTGCGATCTCGTCGTCCAGCGCGAGGGCATCGGCCTGCAGCTGCTCCAGGGCTTCGGTATCCGGCATCACGAGCGCTTCGCGCTCTTCCGCAAGACGCTGATTGCGCGCTTCGAGCTGCGTCACGAGCTTCTCGGCATGCTCGCGGCGGGTCGAAGCCACTTCCAGGCTGCGGCGGGCTTCGGCCAGCGCCTGTTGCAGGCGTTCGGATTCCGCGCGTGCATCGCGATAGGCCTGCTCGGCGGCCGGCAACTGTTCCTGGATCGCCTGCAGGGCTTCGCGGCAGTGGGCTGCCTCTTCCGTCACGGTCGCGAGCTGGCTGCGCGTATCGGTGAGCGTCCGGTCGAGGTCCGCGCGGCGCTGATCTTCCTCGTCGATCTGGGTCCGCAACTCCCCGGCCCGCGCTTCGGCGCGCTGACGATTGGTGCGGAGGAAAGCGAGTTCCTGCTCGATGCGGGCCAGCTCGGCGTTGCTCTCGTAGAGCTGACCCTGGGCGGCGTGGACGGCGTCGGAGGCGGTGTAGTGCCCTTCGCGCAGCGCTTCCAGACGTTTCTCGGCATCGCGCAAGGCCGCACCGGCCTGCTCGATGTCGATCGTGAGTTGCTCCACCTCGCGCGCGACCTTGGCGCGTTGGGCGGCCGCATCCTGCCGGCGGATGGCCCACAGCAGGTGCTGGGTCTGGCGCAACTGGGCCTCGAGCGAGCGGTACTTCTCGGCGGCTTCGGCCTGCGCTTCCAGGTGCGTGATCTGGCCCTGCAGTTCGCGCCGGATGTCGTCGACGCGCAGGAGGTTCTCCTTGGTGTCGTCGAGACGCGCCTCGGTTTCCTTGCGGCGTTCGCGGTACTTCGAAACTCCCGCCGCCTCCTCGAGGAAGATCCGGAGCTCCTCCGGCTTGGCCTCGACGATGCGGGAGATCATCCCCTGCTCGATGATGGCGTAGGCGCGAGCGCCCAGGCCGGTCCCGAGGAAGATGTCGGCGACATCGCGGCGCCGCACCGCGGCGTTGTTGATGAAGTAGCTGGAACCGCTGTCGCGCTCCAGCACGCGCTTGATCGAGATCTCCGCGTATTGCGACCACGCGCCCGCGGCCTTGCCGAGACTGTTGTCGAACACCAGTTCGACGCTGGCCCGGCCCACGGGCTTGCGCTCGCCGGAGCCGTTGAAGATCACGTCGTCCATGCTCTCGCCGCGCAGATGCTTCGCGGACGATTCGCCCAGGACCCAGCGCACGGCGTCGATGACGTTCGACTTGCCGCAGCCGTTGGGGCCCACCACTCCGATCAACTGTCCCGGCAGCGCGACATGCGTGGGATCGACGAACGACTTGAAACCAGCGAGCTTGATGTGGGTGAGGCGCACGGACGAGCCCGTTCGGGAGCGGGATACGAAGAAAAAACAGCGGCTAAAAAATCAAGCGCCTGGCGTCGTTGCCGGGCCAGGCGTTGATGCGAACATGCAAGCGATTGTAACCGAATTGCCTACCCCGAAAACACTGCGGCCGGGCGCACCGGCTCCTATAATCGCGGACTTTTCGAGTGCCGGATGCGCGGCCGCGCATCGGTGTCACGGCGGACCATGAACCCCGATCTCCAGCGGCTCCAGACCTACCCGTTCCAGAAGCTCGCCACCCTGTTCGAAGGCGTGGTTCCCAACCCGCAGTTAAGGCCGATCAACCTGTCGATCGGTGAACCCAAGCACGCGACGCCCCGTTTCATCCTCGATGCGCTGACTGCCGGCCTGAGCGGCCTCTCCGCCTACCCTGTCACGGCGGGACGGCCCTCGTTGCGCGAGGCGATCGCCGGCTGGCTCCGGCGCCGCTACGGATTGCCGGGCATCGATGCCGCCACCGAGGTCTTGCCGGTCAACGGCAGCCGCGAAGCGTTGTTCGCGTTCGCGCAAACTGTCGTCGATCGGACACGGTCGGCCCCGGTCGTCGTGATCCCGAATCCGTTCTACCAGATCTACGAAGGCGCGGCGCTGCTCGCCGGGGCCAAGCCGTACTTCCTGAACCAGGTTCCGGAGAACGGCTTCGCTGCCGATTTTCGATCGGTACCGGACAGCGTCTGGAAGAACACCCAGCTCATCTACGTCTGCTCGCCCGGCAATCCCACCGGGCGCGTGATGCCGCTGGCCGAATGGCGGACCCTGTTCGAACTGTCGGACCAGTACGGATTCGTCATCGCCTCGGACGAATGCTATTCGGAGATCTACTTCCGCGAAGGCGAGCCGCCGCTCGGCGCGCTCTCGGCGGCGCACCAGCTCGGACGTGCCGGCTTTCCGCGCCTGGTCGTGTTCGGCAGTCTGTCCAAGCGGTCCAACGTTCCGGGCATGCGCTCGGGCTACGTCGCCGGGGATCGTGCCGTCCTCGAGTCTTTCCTGCTGTACCGCACCTACCACGGCAGCGCCATGAGCCTGGCGGTGCAGGCTGCCAGCGAAGCCGCCTGGAACGACGAGGACCACGTGGTCGAGAACCGTCGCCTCTATCGCGAGAAGTTCGAGGCCGTGACCGCGCTGCTGCCGAAGGCCGCCGGCGTCACCATGCCGGACGCGGCCTTCTACCTCTGGATGCGCACGCCCGGGGACGATACGGCCTTCGCCCGTGCGCTGCTCGAACAATATAATGTCACAGTCCTGCCGGGGAGTTACCTTGCGCGCGCAGCGCACGGCGTCAATCCCGGAGCGCGGTTCGTCCGCATCGCGCTCGTCGCATCGCCCGAAGAATGCACCGAGGCCGCCCGGCGCCTCGGCCGCTTCCTTTCCCACCACCACTAGAGCGAGACCCGCCGCCCATGTCCGACCTCAAGAAGACCATCGAAGAAGCGTGGGAAAACCGCGCCGCCATCAACCCCGCTTCCGCCCCCGCCCCGCTCAAGCAGGCGGTGGGCGAGGTCATCGCCGGCCTGGACGCAGGCAAACTGCGGGTGGCCGAGAAGCAGGGCGGCGACTGGGTGACCCACCAGTGGATCAAGAAGGCGGTCCTGCTGTCCTTCCGCCTGGCGGACAACGCGGTCATCCGCGACGGCTACACCAACTACTTCGATAAAGTCGCGCCGAAGTTTGCCGATTACGGGGATGGAGATTTCCGGGCCGGCGGTTTCCGGGTCGTGCCCAATGCCGTGGTGCGCAAGGGTTCCTACATCGCGAAGAACGTGGTCTTGATGCCGTCGTTCGTGAACATCGGGGCGTACGTGGACGAATCCACGATGGTGGACACCTGGGCGACGGTGGGCTCGTGCGCGCAGATCGGGAAGAACGTGCACCTGTCCGGCGGGGTCGGCATCGGCGGCGTGCTGGAGCCGATCCAGGCCAACCCCACCATCATCGAGGACGACTGTTTCATCGGGGCGCGCTCGGAGGTGGTGGAAGGCGTGATCGTCGGCGCCGGATCGGTGATCTCCATGGGCGTCTACATCGGGCAGAGCACGAAGATCTACAACCGCGCGACAGGCGAAGTCAGCTACGGGCGCATCCCGCCGGGATCGGTCGTGGTGTCGGGCAACCTGCCCTCTGCCGACGGCAAGGTGAGCCTGTACTGCGCGGTGATCGTGAAGCAGGTCGACGCGAAGACGCGCGCCAAGACCAGCATCAACGAATTGCTAAGGGGCGATTGACCGGCAGGCGGTACCGCTGCCGCGACGCACCGGGAGAATTCCATGTTCCTGACACCGCTGTTCAAGCTGATGGCCGAGAAGCAGGCATCCGACCTGTTCATCTCGGTGGGCGCGCCCATCTCCATCAAGATCCTCGGCAACATCATGCCGGTGAACCAGCAGATCATGGATTCGGAGACGGTGCGCAAGATCGCCTTCGAGATGATGACCGAGAAGGAAGGCCGCGAGTTCGAGGAGACCAAGGAGATGAACTTCTCCTACCCGGTGCCCGAGGTCGGCCGCTTCCGGGTCAACGTCTTCCGCCAGCGCGGCAACGTGGCCCTGGTCATCCGCTATCTGAAGAGCGGCACCCCGGGTTTCGAGAAGCTGCGCCTGCCGGCGATATTGAAGGAACTCATCATGGAAAAGCGCGGCCTGATCCTCGTGGTCGGGTCGACCGGCTCGGGCAAGTCCACCACGCTCGCCGCGATGATCGAGCACCGCAACAACACGCGCGCCGGCCACATCCTCACCATCGAGGATCCGATCGAGTTCGTGTACATGAACAACAAGTGCGTGATCAACCAGCGCGAGGTGGGCCAGGACACCCATTCGTACGAGAACGCGCTGGTCAACGCGATGCGCGAAGCCCCCGACCTGCTGATGATCGGCGAGGTGCGCGACCGGCAGACCCTGCAGCATGCCCTGCTCTATGCGCAGACCGGCCACCTTTGCATGTCGACCCTGCACGCCAACAACAGCTATCACGCGCTCGGGCGGATCATCAACTTCTTCCCGTTCGAAGCGCGCGACGGTCTGCTGCACGACCTCTCGACGACGCTGAAGTGCATCATCTCGCAACGCCTGGTGAAAGCCATCGACGGCTCGCTCGTGGCGGCCGTGGAAGTGATGCTGAACACCAAGCACGTCGCCGAACTCATCAAGAAGGGCGAGATCGACCAGATCAAGGAAGCGATGGAGCAGAGCCTCTCGCCCGGATCCGAGACCTTCGAACAGGCGCTCTTCAAGCACTACACCGCGGGCCTCATCACCAAGGACGAGGCGCTGCGCAACTCCGACTCGGCCACCAACCTCTCCTGGCTGCTCAACAACGCCGGTGCCAAGCCCGCGGGTTCCAAGCCGGGAGACATGGTGCGCCCCGCGCCGCGCGTCGATACGCCCGCCTCCGCGTCGTATGCGGAACTCAAGCTGAACGTCGACGGACTGGACAAGATCTGATGCCGAAGATCCGATGAGCGCCACGCTCGAACTCACCAAAGCGCTCATCGCCTGCCGTTCCGTCACGCCCGCCGACGGCGGTTGCCAGCAGTTGCTCGCCGCCCGCCTCGCCCCGCTCGGTTTCAAGGCCGAGCACCTGCGCTTCGGCGACGTGGACAACCTGTGGCTGCGCCGCGGCACCGCGCGCCCGCTGTTCTGCTTCGCCGGCCACACCGACGTGGTGCCGACGGGCCCGCTCGATCAATGGAACAGCGATCCGTTCAAGCCCGAGATCCGCGACGGAGTGCTGTACGGTCGCGGAGCGGCGGACATGAAGACGTCCATTGCCGCCTTCGTGATCGCGATCGAGGGTTTCCTCGCGCAGCATCCGGAGCCGAAGGGGTCCATCGCGCTGCTCATCACGTCGGACGAGGAAGGCGTTGCCGTCGACGGTACCACTCGCGTGGTCGAGACGCTGCGGGCCCGCGACGAAGGCATGGACTTCTGCATCGTCGGTGAGCCCACGTCGGTCAAGCGCCTCGGCGACATGATCAAGAACGGCCGGCGCGGCTCGCTTTCGGGCAAGCTCACGGTGCGCGGGGTGCAGGGCCATATCGCCTACCCGCACCTTGCCCGCAATCCGATCCATCTGGTGCTGCCGGCGCTGACCGAGCTCACGCATATCGCGTGGGACGAGGGAGACGAGTACTTCCAGCCGACGAGCTTCCAGTTCTCGAACATCAACGCCGGTACCGGCGCCAACAACGTCATTCCGGGATCGCTCGAGGCGCTGTTCAACTTCCGGTTCTCGCCGGCCCGCGCGCCTGACGACCTGCGGGCAGCGGTGCACACCGTGCTCGATCGCCACGGCCTCGACTTCCGCATCGACTGGTCGCTCTCGGGCATGCCGTTCCTCACGCCGCGCGGCAGACTGGTGGACGCCGTGGTCGAGGCGATCCGCGCGGAGACCGGTGCCGCCACCGAGCTCTCCACGTCGGGCGGTACGTCGGACGGCCGCTTCATCGCGACCCATTGCCGCGAAGTGCTGGAGCTGGGGCCGGTCAACGCCTCGATCCATCAGCTGAACGAGCACGTGCGAGTGGCGGACATGGAGCCGCTCGCCGGGATCTACCGGCGCACCCTCGAAACGCTGCTTGCCTGACCTCGTGGCGACGGCGCCGGACCCCTATGCCGACGCGGCCCGCGAGTTCGCCACGATCCGCGATCTGCTGCGCTTCGCCGTCACACGGTTCCGCGCGAACGGTCTCGCCTACGGCCACGGTTTTCCCGACGCGCGCACCGAGGCGGCTTACCTGATCGGCTGGGCGCTCGACCTGCCCCACGCGGATTTCGACCGGTACCTCGATGCCCGCCTGACGCGCGAGGAACTCGCGGCCATCGTCGAGATCCTGCGCCGCCGCGCGGAGCAGCGCATTCCCTCGCCCTATCTCACGCGGGAAGCGTGGCTCGGCGACTACCGTTTCCACGTGGACGAGCGCGTGCTGATTCCGCGTTCGTTCATCGCGGACCTGCTGCGCGAAGGCCTGGCCCCCTGGGTGGCAGATCCCGATGCCGTCGGTTCGGCGCTCGATCTGTGCACGGGCTCCGGTTGTCTCGCGATCCTGCTGGCCGAGGCGTTTCCGAATGCGCGCGTAGACGGCGTCGACCTCTCGCCGGACGCGCTCGACGTCGCCCGCGTCAACGTGGACGACTACGGTCTTGCCGACCGCGTGGAGCTGATCCGATCCGATCTGATGGGCGCCCTGGGCGGCCGGCGCTACGACGTGATCGTATCCAATCCGCCGTACGTGGATGCGGCCGCCATGGCGAGCCTGCCTCCGGAATACCGCCACGAGCCGTCCCTGGCCCTCGCCGGGGGGGCCGATGGCCTCGATCTGGTACGCAAGCTACTGAAACAGGCGGCAATGCATCTGGCATCCGGAGGATTGCTTGTCGTCGAGATCGGGCACAACCGGACCACCCTCGAAGCAGCGTATCCCGCCGTCCCGTTCACCTGGCTGGAAACCCACGCCGGCGACGGGTTCGTCTTCCTGTTGCGGCAGGAGGAACTGCCCGCCTGAGCCGGCCGGACTGTCGCGACCCGTCACCCGGCGCGCCGTGGCCCGCTCGCCGGCCGCGCCCGGATCCGCTCCCGCTGCGCGTACCTATCTGGTTGTATCGACGCTGTTCCTGCTGTGGATCCAGGGGATCTGCCCGGCCCAGGCGACCACGCCGGCCGAAGAACTCCGCATGCTGGTCGAGCGCGGCCAGGCGCAGGAAGCCTACGCCCGCGGCCGCCGCTATCCCGACTAACTCGGCGACCCCGCATTCGACTTCTACTACGGCGTTGCCGCGATCGACGCGCGCCATCCCGGCGAAGGCACGCTGGCACTCGAGCGCTACGTCATCACGTATCCGAACAACCTCAATGCGCGGCTCGAACTCGCGCGCGGGTATTTCATGATGGGCGACGACGAGCGCGCGCGCGAAGAGTTCGACCGCGTGCTCGAGGCGAATTCGCCGGCGTCGGTGCGCGCGAACATCGCGAAGTTCGAAGAAGCGATCAAGGCGCGTGAGGACCGCTACCGCGTCCGCTTCACCGGCTATGCGGAAGCGGGCTACGGCTACGACTCGAACGTGAACGGCGGCGTGTCGAGCAGCAACATCAGCCTGCCGATCTTCGGCCCGGTCGTGGTGGCGCCCGCCGGGGTGAAGACCGACGACGGCTTCTCCATGGTCGGTGCCGGCGGGCAGATCAACGTTCCGCTCACGCAGCGCTGGAGCGCGTTCGTCGGCGCGTCGGTCGACTCGCGGTTCCATCACCGGCTCGACGTATTCGATCAGCTGAATCTCACGGGATTCGGCGGCGCGCTGTGGCAGAAGGATCGCAACCTGATCCGGGTCTCGCTGTCCGCCACCGAACTGCGCCTCGACAGTGAACGCTTCCGCGACATCTTCGGTGGCACCGGCGAGTGGTATCACCGGTTGTCCGAGAGCTGGACTGCCAACGTCTTCGGTCAGTACGCGCGCATCGCGTACACGGGGACCAACGCCGTGCGCGATGCCGATTTCTACAGTGCCGGGGCTGGACTGCGCAAGGTGTTCACCGGCGCATGGAGTCCGACGCCCAACGCCACACTCAATCTCGGCCGCGAAGCCAACATCCGCGATCGCGACGACCTGGGTCGCGACTCTACGGTGGCCGTCTGACCCTTGCGCTCAAGCCGGCAGCCAAGGTCGGCTTCTACGCCGCGGCCAGCGCCCAGCGCAGCGAATACCTGGAACCCGACGCCTTCCTCGCCACCCGTCGCCGCGACCTTTACGCGGCCATCGAAGCGGGCGGTAGCTACAACTTCACCGACGCGCTCAGCCCGAGGCTCGACCTCATCACCTCGCGCAACGATTCCAATCTCGAGCTTTACCGATACGCCCGCAACATCGCGCTGCTGAAACTGCGGTACGACCATCGCTGATGGAGGTTGTCATGAAGTTCCATGTTCGCAACGGGCTCCCGATCGCCCTGGTACTGCTGCTGGCACCGGCTCTGGTGCATGCGGCGGCAGGTCGGGTGCTGATGGCTGCGGGCGACGCGGTCGCGGTACGCGACGGCAAGGAGGTGAAGCTCGCCGCCGGTACCCAGATCAACGACCGCGATGTGCTCCGTACCGGCACCGCCAGCAACCTGCAGGTGCGCATGACCGACGAGAGTGTCGTGGCGCTGAAGGAGCGCACCACGCTGTCCATCGACCAGTATCGCTTCAGCGGCCCTCAGGACGGCAGCGAACGCGCGTTCTACCGCCTGCTGAAGGGCGGCTTCCGCACCATCAGCGGCCTGATCGGCAAGACCAACCGCGCGAACTACGAGGTGCGCACTTCGGTTGCGACCATCGGCATCCGCGGCACTGCCTATTCGCTCGCGCTGTGCGAAAGCGGTTCGTGCACGAACGCCAACGGTACTGCTGCCAAGGATGGTCTGTACGCCGCGGTCACCGAAGGCAAGGTGGCCGCGAGCAACGGCAAGGGTGCGTTCGAGTTCGTTGCCGGTGAGGCGTTCTACGCGCCACGACCGGATGTCGGCGTCGAGAAGCTGCTGGTGCCGCCGGCGGGACGATCAATGCCCGCGGTTCCTTCGCCGACGGCGGAACCGTCGTCACGTGGGGCCGCTGGAGCGGCGGAACCATCACCGGCTCGGACGGCCGGACGCTCACCAACTTCCCCCTGGTGTTCGCGACGACCAACCATTCGGCCGCTGGCGTACAGCAGGCGCTGCCGAGTGCCAACGTATCGAGCTATACGCCGGTCGGCGGACCGGGTGCTGTCGCTTCGGACGGCAGTCTCGGCACCCTCGCCGGTTCGCGGCTCACCATCGACTTCACGGCGCAGCAGGCTTCGTTCGGAACCACGGTCAACTTCGCCACCCCGAACAAGTCGTTCGCGTTCAGCGGCATCGCCGGTCCGAACCAGGGAGGCGGCCTGGGTGACTACTTCGGGCATACGTCGGTCACCTGCACCGGTACCGGTTGCAGCGGAGGTTCCTACTGCGGCAGCGTCAGCGTCGGCCTGACCGGCACCAACGGCTACGGTACGGCGGTCACCGCGGGTTGCCTCGGCGACATCGCCAACGGCTTCAACGCGACCTTCGTCGAGGTCTTCCGGAAGCAGTAGCGCCCGCGCGGGCGGGGGCACGTGCCGGCTTCTTGGCCGGTCGCGCGGCGCCCCGTTCCGGCGGTTTCGCCGGCTTCGCGGGCGGCGGTGCGACAGGCATGTCGCCGAACTGTTCGCCGCCGCGCGCGAGCCACTCGAGCACGCTGCGGGTCTGGGCCTCGGTGAGCTCGAGATGCTGGCCGCGCTTCAACCGCGGCGGCAGGTTGATGATGCCGAAGCGCACGCGCATCAGCCGGCTCACCTGCAGCCCGAAATGCTCGAACATGCGCCGCACCAGCCGGTTGCGGCCTTCGCGCACGACGACGCGGTACCAGTGATTGGAACCGGTGCCGCCCTGTGTCGCGAGCAGGTCGAAGCGCGCCTCGCCGTCCTCGAGCGGCACGCCGCGCAGCATCGCGCGGCCCTGCTCGTCGCTCACCTGCCCCATGATGCGCACCGCATACTCGCGCTCCACTTCGAAGCGCGGATGAGTCAGGCGGTTGGCGAGCTCGCCCGAGGTCGTGAAGATGAGCAGGCCGCAGGTGTTGTAGTCGAGGCGGCCGATGGCGAGCCACTTGCCGCTGCGGATCGCCGGCAGCTTCTCGAAGACACTGGTGCGCCCCTGCGGGTCGCTGCGCGTGACGATCTCGCCCTCGGGCTTGTGATAGATGATCACCCGCGGGAGTCGCGCCGACAGCTTGAAGCGGATCTGCCGGCGCCCGACCTTCACCTCGTCGTCGGGCTCGACGCGCATGCCCAGCGTGGCGGGCTGACCGTTCACGAGCACCTTGCCGGTCTGGATGAGCTCTTCCATCTCGCGGCGCGAACCGAGGCCGGCCTGGGCCAGCACCTTCTGCAGCTTCTGGGATGCGCCGGAGGCCTGCGGCGCGGCCTCGGTGCGTGGCGCGCTGCGTCGGACAACGGGAACGACCGGCCGCTCGGGGCGGGCGCGTCCCGCGGGGACGGGTTCATCGGGGCGGCGCCGCGTCGGGCGTGCGGCCGGAGCCTCGTGATTCGGGCGCGGCGCCTCGCTGCGGGTGCCGGGACGCGGCGCAGGCCGGCCCGTGCCGGTCGGCTTCCGGCCGGACTTGCCGGCGGGGCGCTGCGGTTCACCGCCGGCGCTCGCGCGCGGCCGATTGGAGGTGCGGGGCACGGTCAGGCGACGGCGCGGCGTTCGATGACGGCCTGCGCGAGGGTGCCGGAGTCCACGTACTCCAGTTCTCCGCCCACGGGCAGGCCGCGGGCGATCCGCGAAACCTTGATCCCGCGCGGCTGCAGCATCTCGCCGATGTAGTGCGCGGTGGCTTCGCCCTCGACCGTGAAATTGGTGGCGAGGATGGTCTCCTGCACCACACCATCGGTGGCCCGCTTCACCAGCCGGTCGAGGTTGAGTTCACGCGGCCCGATACCGTCGAGCGGCGAGAGCCGCCCGAGCAGCACGAAGTACAGTCCGTCGTAGGCCCGGGCCTGCTCCATCATCATGAGGTCGGCCGGTGTCTCGACCACGCACAGCAGCGCGGCGTCGCGGCGCGGCGAACGGCACAGTTCACAGACCGGCTCCTCGCTGAAGTTGTTGCAGCGCTCGCAATGCTGGATGCGGGTGAGCGCGCTGCTCAGAGCGGACGAAAGCCGGCTGGCACCGTCGCGGTCGCGCTGCAGCAGGTGATAGGCCATGCGTTGTGCCGATTTCGGACCGACACCCGGCAGCACGCGCAGGGCGTCGATCAAGGTCTGGAGGGCGGTGGGAGTCTTCAATGGGGTGGCCACGGTACCGGTTCAACCGGTGCGCGTGGCCCGGGACGAATTACGGATGCTAGAACGGAAGCTTGAAGCCCGGCGGCAGGTTCATGCCGCCGGTGAGCGCGCCCATCTTCTCCTGCGTGGTCGCCTCGACCTTGCGCACCGCGTCGTTCACGGCCGCCGCAACCAGATCTTCCAGCATGTCCTTGTCATCGGCGAGCAGGCTCGGATCGATGGTGACGCGCTTCACGTCGTGCTTGCAGGTCATGACGACCTTCACCATGCCGGCGCCCGACTGGCCCTCGACCTCGAGGGTGGCGAGCTGCTCCTGCATCTTCTTCATGTTCTCCTGCATCTGCTGGGCCTGCTTCATCAGGCCCGCGAGCTGTCCCTTCATCATGGGCGTGTGCCCTCCTCTCGTGCGATCGGTGCTACTGCAGCGGGCGGATCGAACCGTCGATCACGCGCGCGTCGAAATTCTCCACGAGATCGCGCACGAACGGGTCGCGCTCGATCGATTCGGTGGCGCGGGTCTGGCGTTCCGCGCGGTCGCGGTCTTCGCGCTCGGCCAGCGTTGCACCGCTTGCGCCTTGCCCGATGGACACGTCCAGGCGCAGCGGACCGAAGCGCTCCTCGAGCGCGACCTTGAGCTTGTCGCGATAGGCGGCATCGAGCAGGTGCTTGTGGGCCTCGGGGACGATCAGCTCCATGCGACCGTCGGCGAAGGAAACCAGCGCGCAGTGCTGCGCCAGCATGCGGGCCATGCCGCCCAGCTTCAACTGGGCGACGGTATCGGGCCAGGCTTCGGGAGCCAGCTTGCGCGTTGCCGCCGCTGCCGCCGGAGTCGGTTCGGCAACCCGCAGCGGGGCCGTCTGCGCTGGCGGTGCCGGGGCGGCCGCCGGGCGGCTTTGCGGTCGCGTTGCGGCACCGGTGCCACCTTCGGGCAGGAAGGCCAGCATACGCATCAGCGTCATGGTGAAGCCGGCGTACTCGTCCGGCGCCAACGGCAGATCGCCCCGGCCGCGCAGCGCGATCTGGTAGAAGAGCTGCACGTCTTCCGGCGAAAGGGCTCGGGCCAGCCCCTCGACCCGCTCGCGTTCGGGATCGTCTTCGGCAAGGGTCTCGGGCAGGGTCTGCGCGACGGCGATCCGGTGCAGCAGACTGGCGAGTTCCTGCAAGGCGGCCTCGAACGACAGTCCGCGCGCTTCGAGTGCGTCGGCCTGAGCCAGCAGCGTCGGGCCGTCGCGGGCGGCGAGCGCCTCGAGCAGCGTGTACAGATAGCTCGAATCCACGGCGCCGAGCATGTCGCGCACCGCCCCCTCCTCCACCTTGCCGGCGCCGTGGGCGATGGCCTGGTCGAGCAGACTCAGCGCATCGCGCATGCTGCCGTGGGCGGCACGGGCGAGCAGGTTGAGCGCGCCGGGCTCGGCGGCGACGTTCTCCAGGCCGAGCACCTTTTCCAGCTGAGCGCGGATCTGCGGCGGCGGGATCTGCTTCAGCATGAACTGCAGGCAGCGCGACAGCACCGTGACCGGGATCTTCTGCGGGTCGGTGGTGGCGAGGATGAACTTGACGTGCTCCGGGGGCTCCTCGAGCGTCTTCAGCATCGCGTTGAACGCGTTGCGCGAGAGCATGTGCACTTCGTCGATGATGTAGACCTTGAAGCGGCCGCTGGTGGGCGCGTAGAGCGCGTTCTCCAGCAGCTCGCGCATGCTGTCCACCTGGGTGTTGGAGGCGGCGTCCAGCTCGATCAGGTCGACGAAACGCCCGCCGTCGATCTCCTTGCACGCCCCGCACACGCCGCAGGGGGTGGCGGTGATTCCGGTCTCGCAGTTGAGCGCCTTGGCGATGATGCGCGCCAGCGTGGTCTTGCCGACCCCGCGCGTCCCCGTGAGCAGGTAGGCGTGGTGCAGCCGGTTCTGCGTGAGCGCGTTGGTCAGCGCGCGCACCACGTGCTCCTGCCCCATCACCTCGGTGAAGGTGCGCGGCCGATACTTGCGGGCAAGAGCGAGGGTCATGCGAAAGGGTAAATCAAAAAGCGCCGACAGAAGAAGACATCGATGCGGTCACAGATGCTGCCCTGCGGAGACACCGCTCTGCTTGGAAGCGCAGTCCGAGCCAGGTGCTTCCCGAAGCGAGCTCCATTGCCTCCAACCGCACTCCCACCAAACCAGGCGACGCCGTATCCCACCTCGACTCGAGACCCACCCTCTCGGGGGATAAACAAGGGGCCCGCCCCTTGTTCGTGAACATTCCGCGAGAATCGCCACCGAGCGTGCCGTTGCCGTCGGACCGAAGGTCCAAAGGCAACGGCGTCGCGTAGGGTGGCGAGCCCTGCCCCCGGCACTTGCAGAGAATGGCTGTGGCTGCTTCCTTCCGGACCTGACCAGGTTCACCACCATGCAATGCGGGGAGGCCCGCCATTGAGCTTGTAGCGTAGCGTGTGCGCTTCAGGTCACCGCCACGGGAATCTTGCCGATGCGCGCCTGCCACTCGCGCGGACCGGTCTGGTGCACCGACGTGCCGCGCGCGTCGACCGCAACCGTGACCGGCATGTCCCTCACGTCGAATTCGTAGATCGCTTCCATGCCGAGGTCCGCGAACGCCACGGTCCTGGCGCCCTTGATGGCCTTCGACACCAGGTAGGCGGCGCCGCCCACCGCCATCAGGTACACCGCCTTGTGGTCGCGGATCGCCTCGATGGCCGTCGGACCGCGTTCGGCCTTGCCCACCATGCCGATGAGACCGGTCTTCTCGAGCATGGTGCGGGTGAACTTGTCCATGCGGGTGGCCGTGGTCGGCCCCGCCGGCCCCACCACCTCGTCGCGCACCGGGTCCACCGGGCCCACGTAGTAGATGAAGCGGTTGGTGAAATCCACCGGCAGCTTCTCGCCCTTGGCGATCATGTCCACCATGCGCTTGTGGGCGGCGTCGCGGCCGGTCAGCAGCTTGCCGTTGAGCAGCAGCACGTCGCCCGGTTGCCAGGTGGCGACCTCCGCCGGCGTGACCGTGTCGAGGTTCACGCGCTTGCCCTTGGACGTGTCGTAGGTGAGCTGCGGCCAGTCGTCCAGGCTGGGCGGATCGAGCCGCGCCGGCCCGGAGCCGTCCAGTTCGAAGTGCACGTGCCGCGTGGCCGCACAGTTCGGGATCATCGCGATGGGCAGGCTGGCGGCGTGGGTCGGGTAGTCCCGGATCTTGATGTCGAGCACGGTGGTGAGACCGCCCAGGCCCTGCGCGCCGATACCCAGCGCGTTGACCTTTTCGTAGAGCTCGACGCGCAGCTCCTCGATGCGCGACTTCGGACCGCGCGCGATGAGCTCCTGCATGTCGATGGGCTCCATCAGCGATTCCTTGGCCATCAGCATCGCCTTCTCGGCGGTGCCGCCGATGCCGATGCCGAGGATGCCCGGGGGACACCAGCCGGCACCCATGGTGGGGACCGTCTTCATGACCCAGTCCACGATGGAATCGGACGGGTTCAGCATCACGAACTTCGACTTGTTCTCGGAACCGCCGCCCTTCGCGGCCACTTCCACCTCGACCTTGTCGCCGGGCACGAGGCTCACGTGGATGACCGCGGGGGTGTTGTCCCTCGTGTTCTTGCGCGTGCCCGCCGGGTCCATGAGGATCGAGGCGCGCAGCTTGTTGTCCGGATGGTTGTAGGCGCGGCGTACGCCCTCGTTCACCATCTCCTCGAGGCTCAGTGTCGCGTTCCAGCGCACGTTCATCCCCACCTTGAGGAAGACGTTCACGATCCCGGTGTCCTGACAGATGGGCCGGTGGCCCTCCGCACAGAGGCGCGAGTTGATCAGGATCTGCGCCATCGCGTCCTTGGCGGCCGCGGACTGCTCCAGCTCGTAGGCGCGCGTCAGGTTGAGGATGTAGTCGACCGGGTGGAAGTACGAGATGTACTGCAGCGCGTCGGCGATGCTCTCGATGAAGTCCTGCTGGGCGATCGTGGTCATCGGAGGGATCGAAAGGAAACCGGCGGGCCGCGCTCACACGGCCCGCAGAAGAGCGTGCAAGTATACGCGAAGGCCCTCGCCGGCGGGCGCTCGGACAGGGGTGTTTAGGCGGATCAAGCGGGTTGCGCGGGCCTTGGGATACAAGGCAACATCAGCTGAAAACCTGCCCTCATCCTCTGTCCCTCTCCTGAAGGGAGCGGGATGCTCCTCTTCTGCCTCCGGAAGAAGAGCCGGGGATGAGGGAAAGGCGTCGCCCGGACTCGGGAAAACCCGCTCAACAAGACGACACGGAGACTCACCATGACAACGATCGAATCCGTCCTGCACGAGACCCGGGTGTTCGACCCGCCCGCTGAGCTGGCCGCCCAGGCCAACGTGAAGGGGATGGAGGCCTACCGGAAGCTGTGCGCCGAGGCCGAGAGCGACTACGCCGGCTTCTGGGGGCGGCTCGCCCGCGAGCACGTGCTGTGGCACAAGCCCTTCACACAGGTGCTGGACGAATCGAAGGCGCCCTTCTTCAAGTGGTTCCAGGACGGCAGCCTCAACGTCTCGTACAACTGCCTCGACCGGCATCTCAAGACCCAGCCCGACAAGGTCGCGATCATCTTCGAGGCCGACGACGGATCGGTCACCAAGATCACCTACAAGCAGCTGTACCACCGCGTCTGCCAGTTCGCGAACGGGCTGAAGAAGCTCGGCATCAAGAAGGGCGACCGGGTGCTCATCTACATGCCCATGTCGATCGAAGCGGTGGTCGCCATGCAGGCCTGCGCGCGCATCGGTGCGACGCACTCCGTGGTGTTCGGCGGCTTTTCCGCCAAGAGCCTGCAGGAGCGCATCATCGACGCCGGTGCGGTGGCCGTGATCTGCGCCGACGGCCAGTATCGCGGCGGCAAGGCGATCCCGCTCAAGCCGGCCGTGGACGAGGCGTTCTCCATGGGCGGGTGCGACGGCATCAAGCACGTCGTGGTGTATCGCCGCACCGGCGACGACGTCCACTTCCACGCCCCGCGCGACGTCTGGTGGGACGATCTCGTTCGCGGCATGCCGGACGTGTGCGAACCCGAATGGGTGGAAGCCGAGCATCCGCTCTTCATCCTCTACACCTCGGGTTCCACCGGCAAGCCCAAGGGCGTGCAGCACTCGAGCGGCGGCTACATCCTGCACGCGATCCTCACGATGCAGTGGGCGTTCGACATCAAACCTACCGACGTCTTCTGGTGCACCGCTGACGTGGGCTGGGTTACGGGGCACACGTACATCGCCTACGGCCCGCTCGCGGTCGGTGCTACCGAGATCGTATTCGAGGGCGTGCCCACGTATCCCGATGCCGGCCGGTTCTGGAAGATGATCCAGAACCACAAGGTCAACATCTTCTATACCGCGCCCACGGCCATCCGCTCGCTGATCAAGGCAGGCAGTGATCTGCCGAAGCAATACGACCTGTCGAGCCTGCGTCTGCTGGGCTCCGTGGGCGAGCCGATCAATCCTGAAGCATGGATGTGGTACCACACAGTCGTCGGCGGCGGGCGCTGTCCGATCGTGGACACGTGGTGGCAGACCGAGACCGGCGGCCACATGATCACGCCGCTGCCCGGTGTGACGCCGCTCAAGCCCGGCTCGTGCACCCTGCCCCTGCCCGGCATCATGGCCGCCATTGTCGACGAGACCGGCCAGGACGTGGAAAAGGGCAAGGGCGGCATCCTCGTCATCAAGAAGCCGTGGCCTTCCATGATCCGCACCATCTGGGGCGATCCGGAACGCTTCAAGAAGAGCTATTACCCCGAAGACTTCCAGGGTCGCTACTACCTGGCCGGCGACGGCGCGAACCGCGACATGGACGGCTACTTCTGGATCATGGGCCGCATCGACGACGTGCTGAACGTGTCGGGACACCGCCTCGGTACCATGGAGATCGAATCAGCGCTGGTGGCGAACCCGCTGGTCGCCGAGGCAGCCGTCGTGGGCAAGCCGCACGACATCAAGGGCGAAGCCGTCGTCGCCTTCGTCGTGCTGAAAGGCGCCCGTCCGGAAGGCGCGGCCGCGCAGGAGATCGCAGCCACGCTGCGCAACTGGGTGGGCCAGGAGATCGGCCCCATCGCCAAGCCGGACGAGATCCGTTTCGGTGACAACCTGCCCAAGACCCGCTCAGGCAAGATCATGCGGCGCCTGCTGCGGGCGCTGGCCAAGGGTGAGGAGATCACCCAGGACGTGTCGACGCTGGAGAACCCGGCGATCCTGCAGCAGTTGAAGCAGGCGGTGAAGTAGCGGGACCTACGTCAGCGGCAGCGAAAAGGCCCCGGAAACGGGGCCTTTGTTCATGTGGCGGAGAGGGCGGGATTCGAACCCGCGTTAGGTTTTCACCTAAACACGCTTTCCAGGCGTGCGACTTAAACCGCTCATCCACCTCTCCGGAAGGGGCGGAAGGATAGCCGAGGGGGCGACCCAAGGGAAGCCACCCAGGGCGGCCCGGTCCGGTTGGCGGAAGGACGATGGCGCGTCGAGCACCTTCGAGGGACGAACGCGGCGCATCGGCATCCTGGAAGCATGGGCAACAAGAGGCGCGTTGCGACGTTTGATGGAAACCGTGCCTAGCGTGCCTCGCTGGTAGTCGGAACCTCTGGTTTTGTCGACTGCTCCGGATTCGATTCTGCACATTCATCGACAGCATGGCCGCCCTTCCGCGTTTCAGCAACGCCGACACGATCTGAAGTCGCCAAGCACCGACGTCGTGCAACGACGCCATGGTCGATCGCGCAGCGACGAAGTTATTGCGAACCTCCGCTCATCGATGGAGTCGGAGATGGATCAGCACGCGATCTGCACGCGCAGATTTTCCGCGGTGCTCGCGCTCTCGATCGTTCGTGGTTCGTTGCACCGGATGAGCGATCGAGAAAGTGTCACGGAGCATCGCCACCATATGCTTTTTCCCACGCAGGGCACCGCGGGAGAGGAGACTCCAATGCCGACACCGGAATTCGACGATGACTGCTTCCCGGACGATCTGGAGACGGAATTCGATGACGATCCGTCCGGGGAATTCGAGTTGGCCGCGATCGCCGACGACCTGTTCAGCGAGGTGTCGAACGGCGTCGCCGCCACCGAAGGCCTTCATGGACAATTCGAAGGTGACTTGCGCAAGGGGCTGATGGCGCACATCGCAACCGGTGGTGCCATCGAGAAGTGACCCCCGCCGTGTGAAGGCAGTACTCCGCCCTGCTCGGGCCGATGGCCCCGGTCGCGCACACCGCGCGCGACCAGCACGTCGTTTCATCGGGGACGGATCTCCTCCTGGGTCCGGCACGGTATGACGATGAAGTAAAGATCCAGGCCCGCCGAGCCGATAGAGGGTGCTTCAGTCTGACGGCTCGGCGTCCCTCGCCGCGACCGCAGGCAAGTGCTGGCATCGTCGCGACGCCGGCACGCACCCGGAGGAAGAATGCCGATGAGCGGACATCCGCAGTGGTTCTTGCGCGCGCTGGTCTTGCCTGTTCTGTACCTGCCGCATGTTGCGTCGGCTCAGGGCACGGAAGCAAACGAGGTGCTGCTGCAGCGCCTGGAGGAGCTCGACCGCAAGGTCAAGATGCTGGAGGAGCGACTCGAGCAGGCCGAACGCCGCGGGGCGACGGTGCCTCCCCCGCCGGCGGCCTCCCCCGCCGCCCCCGATCCGGCCCTCGTCCAACGGGTCGAGGAGATCGATCAGCAGGTCAAGACCGTGGCGCGGACCCAGGAGGCGGAAGCAAAGGCAGCCGCAGCCAAGGCCTCGGAGTCGGCCATCGCCTATGCGGGCAAGGATGGGTTCGGCATCAGGACCGCCGACAACGCCTTCAAACTGCGTCTGGGTGCCCTGCTGCAGTTCGACATGCGCGGGTACCTCACCGACGACTTCCCTGTACAGGCGCCGGACACCTTCCTGATACGCCGCATGCGTCCGGTCCTCGAGGCGACCTTGAACGAGAAATACTTCCTTCTGGTCCGCCCGGAATTCGGCAACCAGGGCAACATCTCCCTGCAGGACGGTTACCTCGAAGGACGGTTCCTGCCGCAGTTCAAGGTGCGCGCGGGCAAGTTCAAGGGGCCGATGGGTCTGGAACGGCTGCAATCACCGCAGGACCTCGCGTTCATGGAGCGGGCGTTTCCGAGCCAGCTGACGCCCAACCGCGACATCGGTGTGCAGGTTTTCGGCGACGTGCTGGACGGCCGCCTGACCTATCAGGCGGGCTACTTCAACGGCGTCCGCGACAACGCCAGCGGCGATACCGACAACAACTCAGGCAAGGACTTCAACGGGCGCCTGTTCGCGCATCCGTTCAAGAACACCGAAGACTCCGCGTTGCGGGGTCTGGGCGTGGGCATCGGCATGACGTCGGGCACCCAGGGCGGTTCGATCACGAACGCCAATCTCCCGAACTACGTCACCCCGGGGCAGCAGACGTTCTTCAGCTACAGCGCGGGTGCGTTTGCGGCGGGTACGCGGCAGCGATGGTCGCCGCAGTTCTACTACTACAACGGCCCGCTCGGTGTCCTCGGCGAGTACGCCTCCGCACGGCAGGAGGCGACCCGGGCCACCGCGCAACGCGAGGTGACCAATACCGCATGGCAGCTCTACGCGACCTTGGTGTTGACCGGGGAGAACGCCGGCTATGTCCGACCCACCCCGAAGCGCGACTTCGACTGGGCGACCGGCGGCTGGGGCGCGTTCGAAGTCGGGCTGCGCGTGAGCGAGTTCCGCCTCGACGACGACCTGTTCAGCGGGCCTGCCACGACCCGGCTCGCCGACCCCGCGGTGTCGGCGCGCAAGGCGACCGACGTGGGCCTCGTGCTCAACTGGTACCTCAACCGCAACATCAAGGTGCAGCTCAACTACGACCAGACGCGGTTCACGGGTGGTGGCGCCAACGGCGGCGATCTGCCCGACGAGAAGATCCTGTTCTCGCGCCTGCAGGCGAACTTCTGAGCCTGCCGCCCGGCAGGGTCGTACGCTAGCCCGAGAATCTCATGATCGATGACGGAATGTGCGCCAGCGGCACGATCTCGTCGGCGGCGCCGAGCTTGACGGCCTCCTTGGGCATGCCGTAGACGACACAGCTGTCCTCGTCCTGCGCGATGGTGTGCGCGCCCTGCTCATGCATGTCGCGCAATCCACGGGCACCGTCATCTCCCATGCCGGTCATGATGATGCCGAGGGCGTTGGGGCCGGCATGCTTGGCGACCGAGCGGAACAGCACGTCGACCGAAGGTCTGTGCCGGTTCACGGGCGGCCCATCGACCACCTCCACGTAATACTGCGCGCCGCTGCGGCGCAGCTGCATGTGAAAGCCGCCGGGAGCGATGAGCGCCCGTCCCGGGATCACGCGATCGCCGTTCTGCGCCTCGCGGACCTCCACCTCGCACAGACTGTTCAGACGCGCCGCAAAGGCCGCGGTGAACCGCTCGGGCATATGCTGCACGACGACGATGCCGGGGCATACCCGGTTCAACTGCGTCAATACCTCCTCGAGGGCCTGGGTGCCGCCCGTGGACGTACCGATGGCGACGATGCGTTCCGTCGTCTTGAGATTAGCGGGAACCACGGCAGGTTTGCCGGTCAGTTGCGGTTCGTTTCGCCGCACGGCACCGGTCGCGACGCGTCTGGGTTTGGTCGCTGCGGCGCTCCTGATGACGCGCAGGAAGTCCCGCTGGGATTCCCGCAGGAAGTCCTTCAAACCGATGGTCGGTTTCGTCACGACCTCGACTGCCCCGGCCGACAGGGCCTGCACCGTCGTCTCCGCGCCCTTCGTCGTCAGGGTGGAACAGATCACGACGGGCGTCGGGCGCTCCTGCATGATCTTCTTCAGGAAGGTGATGCCGTCCATGCGCGGCATCTCGATGTCCAGCACGATCACGTCGGGCCAGCGCAGTCTCATGCGCTCCGTGGCGAGGATCGGGTCCGCTACGGCAGCCAGCACTTCGATCGCCGGGTCCTCGGCCAGAACCTGCGTCAGGACCTGGCGCACGACAGCCGAGTCGTCGACGACCAGTACCCCGATCCTGCTCACAGGAGCGACCCCGGGTCCTTCGCGGTCTTCCGCGCGCTTTTCGGTGTCTCGACGATGCCGTCTGCTCCGGTGGCCGCCCCGTGCTCGCGGGCGGCCACCGGCTTCACCTGCCGGGACCACACGTCGCCGGTGGCGATGTCGAACAGGATCTGCCGATGTCCTTCACCGTACAGGCTCTCGGCCACGATCGGAATGCGATGCTGCCGCAGGAGCTGGCGCGCGGTCTCACCGTTGTCGAAACCCACTCGCAGCAGCCGGTCGCGTGGCCCGCTCGGAAACATGTCGCCGCCGCCGAAGATCTTGGCTTTGCACTCGGCGGCAGCCACCCTCATTCGCGCGAGTTCGTCCAGCATCATCTGCAGTGCGTCGGCGCCGTACCGACTGTCGAGACACGTGGCACCGTTCGGTCGCTCCGACAACAGGTAGTGCGACATCGCCCCTATGCGCTTCTGACCATGCCACAAGGTTACCGACACGCACGACCCGAGGAGGGTGCGGACACGATAGTTTCCGTCTCCCACGAAGAAGTCGCCAGGCTGCAGGAAGATGTCGATGACGTCAGGACGCGACTTCACGGTTTCCGGTAGATCGACGGCTGCACCGGCATGAACGCGTCGGAGATGTCGTTGAGCGTTTCGGAGTGGCCGACGAAGAGGAACCCCCCGGGCCGGATCAACGGGGCGATTCGGCGGACGATCTGGCGCTTGGTATCCAGGTCGAAATAGATCATCACGTTGCGCAGAAACACGAACTGGAACTCGCCGATGTCGGGCAGGGGACCGTTCAGGTTCGCCTCGAGGAAGCGGACCCGCTCCCGCAGGTCGCGGGCGATCAGGAAGGTACCCTCCTGGGACCGAACGCCCTTGCGGCAGTACCGTGCGAGGAATTCCTTGGGAATGTGCGAGGCGCGCTCCATGGCGTAGTGGCCGGTACGTGCGCGTGCCACCACGCGGCTGCTGATGTCCGTTCCCACGACCTGCCAGGGTCGGACGCCCAGCGTCTTCGCCAACACCATCGCGATGCTGTAGCCCTCCTCGCCGCTCGAACTCGCGGCGCTCCACACGCGCACTTCGCTCGAGGAGCTCGCCAGCGCAGGCAGCTGCGATTCGAGGAACGCGAAGTGTTTCGGTTCCCGGAAGAAGTACGTCTCGTTGGTCGTCAGCAGGTCGACCGCCATGCGCGACTCGTCGGGGTGTCTGCCGCTGCTGATCAAGCGGTAGTACTCGCCGTAGGTCGATACGCCGTGATGCTTCAGGCGCTTCGCGAGCCGTCCGCCGACCAGGGCCTTCTTCGCGTCGGAAAGACTGATGCCGGTGGCGTCGTAGAGGAATGCGCGGAAGGCGCCGAATTCCTTGTCGGTGATCGGAGTCGGTTCCATGAGTTCAGGCGGGATGACGGGAAGGCGAAATGCATCGCTGCTCGCGTTGCGTCATCGGCGCTCGCTCACCCAGTCGAGCAGCGCCGCGCTTTCCATGGGCTTGGCGATGAAGTAACCCTGAGCATGGTCGCAGTCGAGCTGCCGCAGCAGGTTCCAGTCGTCCTGGGTCTCCACGCCCTCCGCGGTTACGCTCAGGTTGAGTCGGCGCGCCAGTTGGATGCTGGATTCGAGAATCACCCGCAGCGACTCGCGCTGCGATGCCCCGGCGACGAATGACTGGTCCAGTTTGAGTTCGGAGAACGGGACGCGGGACACCTGCTGCAACGAGGAGTAGCCGGTGCCGTAGTCGTCGATGGAAAGACGGAAGCCGCTCATGAAGAGGCGCACCAACGTCTCCAGCATGTGGGCCACGTCGGTCATGGCGGCGCGCTCCGTCACCTCCAGGACGATCTGCCGCGGGTGGATGCCGTGGCGGCGGACCCGCTCATTCATCCGCTGTGCCAGATCGGCCTCGGTCAGGCTGGTGAGCGACAGGTTGACCGAGACGGTCAACTGCAGGCCGCCGGCGAGCCACTCCCGACACATGACCGCCGACTGGTCGAGCATGATCCACGTGAGCTGATCCACCAGCCCGTGCTCTTCGATGATCGGCAGGAACACGCCGGGAGGCAGGACGCCACGTGCGGGATGGCGCCATCGGGCCAGCGCCTCGACCCCGTGCAGGTTTCCGGTCGCGACCTCGACCTTCGGTTGGAAGACCGGGAAGAACTCGTCCCTGCTCAAACCCTCCCGCACCTCGTCCACGGTCAGCTGATTGGCGCCGTCCGCACGATGCACCGATGCCCGGGCCGCGCAGTGCCGGTCCAGCAGCGCGCTCAATTTCTCGAGGGAGACAGGCTTTTCGAGGATACCCAGCATCGACACGCCATAGGCGCGGGCCATGTGTTCGACGGATTCCAGCACGGAACGCGGCTGGGAACTTGCGATCACCAGTTGCGGCGACGGTTGAACCGACGCCAGGTGGCGGATGAAGGCCATGCCGTCCATCTCGGGCATGGCCAGATCGCAGATGACCAGGTCGAGGGGTACCCGCGATGCGGCGAGAGTCGTCAATGCATTCTGGCCGTTCTCGGCCTCGAGCACCTCGCAGGACCGCAGGCGATGGAGCAGACCGACCAGATGGTTGCGCTGCACGGCAGAGTCTTCGACCACCAGAAGGCGGAACGTCGAGTCGGCTGTCTGGTCGTTCATCGTTGCGCTACCCACGATCGGACTTTCTGTTCGGCGGGTGCAGTCCGGGACTGTGTCGGTACTCGCGGCTCTCAGGTGCTCTGCCTGGATGCGAGTACCGACGGTGTCCCGCCTCAGAACTTCGTGAAGTCGGCTTCGTCGATGTCCGTCGCCGTGGCAGCGGCAGCCGCCACTCGAGCCGGGGTCTTCGAGACGCGGACGATACCGCGGCCGCCGCGCGCCTCCGGCTTCCGCTTCGAGTGCGCGACGTCCACCGCTCCGATCAGGCCGGCCATCAGCTCGCGCAGCTGCTCGGCCTGTCCGCTCATCTCCTCGGCGGTCGACGCGAGTTCCTCGGAGGAGGACGCGTTCTGCTGCGTGATCTTGCTCATCTGGCTCACGGCGGCGTTGATCTGCCCCACTCCGGTCGACTGCTCTTCCGAGGCGGCCGTGATTTCCTGAACGAGGTCCGAGGTCTTCTTGATGTTCGGGACCATTTCGTCGAGCAGCTTGCCGGCCTTTTCGGCCAGCTCGACACTGCTGGTCGCGACCTGACCGATGTCCTGCGCGGCCACCTGGCTGCGTTCCGCCAGCTTGCGCACCTCGGCCGCCACGACGGCGAATCCCTTGCCGTGGTCACCGGCACGCGCCGCTTCGATCGCGGCGTTCAGCGCGAGAAGGTTGGTTTGATAGGCGATGTCGTCGATGATGCCGATCTTCTCGGCGATCTGCTTCATCGCGGACACGGTCTGCCGGACGGCGTCACCGCCCTCGGCAGCCTCGCGGGAAGCTTTCGAAGCCATCCCGTCGGTCACCTTCGCGTTTTCGGTGTTCTGCGCGATCGAGGCGGTCATCTGCTCGATCGATGCGCTGGTTTCCTCGACGCTCGCTGCCTGCTCGCTGGTCGCCTGGCTCAACGACTGCGCCGTGGCGCTGACCTGCTCGGAAGCGCTGGACAACGTCGCCGCCGAGGCGACGACTTCGCGCAGCGGCCCGGTGACCGCACGGATCAGGACGAATGCGAGGATCACTCCCAGCGCGATCGCTCCGCCGAGGGCGATCAGCACCCAGAGGCGTCCGGACGTGTAGGTGTTGGCAGCCACCGCCGCAGCCGCCTGCGCCCCCTTCTCGTTGAGGGCGACGAGCGCGTTCAGATTCTGATCGAGCGCGCGGTAGAGGGTTTGGGACTCTCCGAGGATCACGCCACGGGCTTCCTCCACCTTGTTCTTGCGGGAGAAATCCACGACCTTCTCGTGTACCTCGAGATACGATTTCCACGTGGCAGCCATGGAATCGTACAAGGCCTTCTCCTCGGGGCTGGCGATCAGCTTGACGTAGCGCTCGCGGGTCGCTTCGAACTTGCGCACGTCCTCGGACATCAGCTTATCGGCTTCGGCCTTCTGCTCGGCGCTCTGGGAAAGGATGTGCCGGTACTCACGTGAGCGGAAGTCGGACTTGAGCGTGTTGAGTTCCGAAACCGCTTGCACGCTGGGCAGCCAGTTCGTGGTGATGTCCACGGTCTGGTCGTTGACCGTCGACAACGCGAAGATGGAGAAGCCGCCGAGGGCCGCCATCACGACCAGCAGTGTGACGAATGACAAGCTGAGCTTGCCGCCGATCTTCATGTTCTTGAACCATTTCATGGGACGTCCCTCGTTATCAGACAGTGACTGCCGGCTTCGCTGCGTCAGCCAACTCGCCATTCGGTTGAAGACCCTCGAGTCCGGCGACATCGTCCAGAGCGAGAATCCGGTTGACTGCAAGAATTACCACGAACTTGCCACCCACTTTGCCCATGCCGCGGATGAAGTCGGTGCGAATGCGTGTTCCGAACGTCGGGGCCGGCTCGATCTCGCTCGGTGCGATCTCCAGCACTTCGTTGACCGCATCCACGATCACGCCCACCACGAGGCGCTCCGCCGTGTCCTGCACTTCCACGATGACGATGCAGGTGCGGCGGGTGGTCGCGGTGGGCTCCCGCCCGAAGCGAGCGGCGAGATCCACCACCGGAACGACCGCGCCGCGCAGGTTGATCACGCCGCGGATGCATGACGGCATCATCGGCACCGTCGTGAGTTCGTTGAATTCGATGATTTCCTTGATCGCGAGAATGCCGATGGCAAACAGCTCCGCGCCGAGGAGAAAGGTCAGGTACTGACCCGATTCCGCGACTGTCGCTGCCGGTTCCGCGATCATCTGTGCGTTTGCGTTCATGAGACCTCTTTCATCCTTCGACGGCGCAGCGCGAAGGCGCGTTGCCGTCCCGTAGTTGTGCGCTGGTCAAGCGACCAGGCGATCCTTCTTTCCCAGCGTCGCGGTCTCACCGTGCTCGACTCTCTCGACCAGGGTCGGGATATCGAGGATCAACGCCACCTTGCCGTCGCCGAGGATCGTCGACCCGCTGATCCCCTTGAGTCCCTGGAACATCTTCCCCAGGGGTTTGATCACCGTTTGCGCTTCGCCCAGCAGGGTGTCCACCACCAGACCGAACCGCTTGCCGGCCTGCTTCACCACGACGATGCTCTGCCGCAGCTGTGGTCCGCCGGCGACCCCGAAGACATCCCGCAGCCGGACGAACGGCAGAACCTGTCCGCGCACGTTGAGATAGTCGCGGCCGGTCGGCGGGAGGCCCCGCTCCATCTCCAGGCATTCGTCCACCATGTCCAGCGGCACGACGAAGGTGGAGTCGGCGATCCTCACCAGGAATCCATCGATGATCGCCAGGGTGAGGGGCAGGTGAACCTTGAAGCTGGTACCTTTTCCCTCGTCGCTGTTGACTTCGATGGAGCCGCGGAGGGCCGCCACGTTGCGCTTGACCACGTCGAGTCCCACGCCCCGGCCGGAGAGGTTCGTGACCGCCGCGGCGGTCGAGAAGCCGGGTTCGAAGATGAGGTCGTAGACTTCACTGTCCGACAGCGTCTGCTCGGGTGCGATCAGGCCTCGTTCCACGGCCTTGGCCAGGATCCGCTCGCGCTTGAGACCGCCGCCGTCGTCGCTCACCTCGATGACGATGTTGCCGGAATCGTGGTAGGCGTTGAGACGCACGGTGCCCTTCGCAGGTTTGCCGCGCGTCGCGCGCTCCGCTGCGGATTCGATGCCGTGATCGATGGAGTTGCGAACGAGGTGGGTCAGGGGATCGTTGATCTGTTCGACGACCGTCTTGTCGAGTTCCGTGTCTTCCCCGCTGATCAGCAGGTCGATGTCCTTGCCGAGCTCGCGGCTGACGTCGTGCACCACGCGCTTGAAGCGATTGAACGTACCGCCGATCTGGACCATGCGCAGTTGCAGCGCGCGATCGCGGACGCCCTCCACCAGGCGCGCCAGGGTCGACACGGCCTCGTTGAGTTCCGAGATGCCTGCCTTCTGGCCGATCATCCCGACGGAACTGCCGGCGATGACGAGTTCCCCGACGAGGTCGATCAGCTGATCGAGCTTGGTCGCGTCGACGCGGACGCTCTGGCCTTCCTGGGCGCGGCGCTCGCGTGTCTGGCGTTGCTTCTCCAGGCCCGCCTCGACGACCTTGGGTTCGACGGTGCCCCGCTGGACCAGGATCTCGCCGAGCGGGTGTGCCATGCCCTTCGGCGCGACGGATTGCTGCTCCAACGCGAGGTCCAGGGACTCCCGGCTCAGCGACCCGCAGCTCACCAGGATCTCGCCCAGTCGCGGGTCCTCATCGGGCATGGAGCGGATGAGCTGCACGTAGTCATCCGCGGTGTTGCCGGGACCCAGCACCCGCAGGTCACAGTCGTCCTTGACGAAGACGAAGACGTCTTCGATGCGCTCGCGCGTGACCGCCGTCCGCAGGCCGATCTCGAACCCCAGGTAGCAGGTCTCAGGATCCATCGCCGCAGCTTCCGGCAAGCCGGTGGCGATGGTCTCCACGTGGACCAGTTCACCGAGCGTCGCCAGATAGCGGACGAACGACACCGGGTCCATCCCGTTGCGCAGCGTATCGCGCCCGAACCGGACCGAAACGTGCCAATGCACCTTGTCGGAGCGCGCGGCCGGCTGCGCTACCTGCGCGGTCGCTTTGCCCGGAACGCTCTCGCCGCCCAGATAACCCGACAGACGCTGCACCAGGTCTGCGCCGGCCGTGGCCGTCGCGACGTCCGGCTCCGCAATGCCCTGCGCGGCGAGTTCCACCAGTGCGCACAGCTGATCGCGGCAGGACAGCAGCAATGAGGTGAGATCCGCGTCCAGGCCGAGCTCTCCGGCCCGCACGCGATCCAGCACGCTTTCCAGCACATGGGTGAACGCAACGATGCCGTCGAGTCCGAAGAGGCCGGCGGAACCCTTGATGGTATGCGCCGCCCGGAAGATGGCATTGACGTTGTCCTCGGCGGAGTCGGCGGCGTCCGAGGCGAGCAGCGCATCCTCCATCGCCTGCAGCAGTTCGCGGGCTTCCGCGAAGAAGGTTTCGAGTGCCTGGTCCAGATTCATCGCGCCCCCGCTTCCGATCCGCCCGGCAGCGGCCAGGACGACACCACCGGTCCCAGACCGCAGAGCGCGAGAACCTCGCCGACGTCCTGGCGGATGTGGTCGAGGGTGACGGTCTTGCCGGAGCGCTGCGCCTCCCGGGCCACCAGGAGGAGCAGCTGGATACCGGCGCCATCCACTTCCGCGACGTCGCGCAGGTCGAGCGATATCGGCGAAGGTCCGGCCAGGGCGCCCAGGAGCGTGTCCTTGGCCGCGGCCGCCGAGTAGATCGTGAGGTCGGTCTCTACTTTCACGGATGCCCCTGGAATGTCGTGCATGTATTCCGCAGCCGTCAGCGTCACGGCAACACGAGTTTGCTGACGGCCATCAGCATCTGGTCCGGCTTGAACGGCTTCACCACCCAGGCCTTGGCACCCGCCGCCTGGCCCGCCTGCTTCTTCGATTCCTCGGCCTCCGTGGTCAGCATGATGATCGGGGTGAACTTGTAGTTGGCGAGTTGCTTGATCTCCTTCACCAGCGTGATGCCGTCCATGTTGGGCATGTTGACGTCGCTGATGATGAGATGGATCTTCGTGCCGTCCAGCTTCGTGAGCGCATCCTTGCCGTCGTTCGCTTCGATGACGTCGTAGCCGGCACCCTTCAGCGCGATGCTGACCACCTGCCGCAGCGAAGCGGAGTCGTCGACGATGAGAATGGTCTTGGCCATCTTCCTGCCTTTCCTAGAAGAACGTGACTGCGGACTGCTCGGCGGCGGTGCTGGAGTGGACCCCGTGCCGCTCTTCCGACGTGGTGAAGCTCTCGTTCAGGGTCGCCAGCAGCGCCCCGAGATCGGGCGCGGCGAGCGTTCCTTCCCGGCCGAAGCGGTCGGCCGATGCCTCGACCTCGGCGCCGAGCGACTTCACGCTGTCGGTGACGTGCGCCAGGATCTGGCTCACCCGATCCTGGAACTGCAGATGCACGAGGGCTTCCTGGATCTGCTTGCGGATGCCCTCGCTGTCGTTGCGCAGGCCTTGCGCGGAATTCATCAGGGCTTCCGTCACCCGATGCAGGTTCTCGAGGACCTGCGAGACGGTCTGTTCCGACTGGCCGATGGCGTGCGCGTCGCGCTCGCCCGACTCCTCCGCGGTCTTCGAGGTGACGGCGATCGCGGTGCTGATCGCGGCGACCTTCTCACCGATCCGCTTGCCGGTATCGGAGGAGAGCGTCGACAGCTTGCGGACTTCGTCCGCCACCACCGCGAACCCCCGCCCCTGCTCCCCGGCGCGCGCAGCCTCGATGGCGGCGTTCAGCGCCAGCAGGTTCGTCTGCTCGGCGATGTCGGTGACTTCGGTCGACATCCGGCGTAGTTCGTCGATGAACTGAAGCAGCTCGTGGACCTGCAGCAGCAGGCGCTTGCGCTCCACCAGCGTGGTGTTGAGCGTCGATACCAGGCCGGTCAGCTCGGTTTGCGCCGCACGGAAGACGGAGGCGACGCCATGTTCACCCTCCTTTTCGCCGGCCACGGCAGCGGAGTTGAGAACCGCGTTGCCGAGTTGATCGACGATCTCGGCGAAGCGGCTGGTCAGCTGGACGACTGAATCCTCCACCTGGCTCCGGACCAGGTCGACGTTGCTGACCCAGATCGGCAGCACCGACTGACTGACGGCCTTCATGTCGACGAGGTAGCCTTGGACCGCGTCGTGATGTGCCTGCTGCTCGCGTTCGTGCTGTTCCCGCAACTGGTCTGCCGCAAACTTCCTGCGGTCCCGCACGAGGAATTCGGCGGCGCACCCGGCAAGCGTCATCAGCACCAGTGCGGCCCCGGCCTGCATCCACCACCCGCTACCCGTCAGCAGCAGCGATGCGGTACCTGCGATGCCCACGGCAAACACACATAGCCGTACATGGACCTCCCGTAAAGCGGTACTGCTGACGCCAACTGCTGACAGCGGCTTTTCTTTCGTCTTCATTTCGTCCTTCCAAGTGCTCGCTGTTCCGTCAGATTTCGGCCAGCCTTGGAACAACTTGAATATTCTTGCCAAAGCGGTCGGCAGCGGTCGCCACGAACCGCTCAAACCTATGGATTTGTGAGGATTCGAGTGCCTGCCGGCTGGTTCTTTCCGAATCGGGCCCACCGCAGTGCTCGACGCGAGGTGCGCAGCCCCGGAACACGATCCGGTCGATCGATGCGCAAACCCGGGATCCGCGACCGGGCGCCAGCGACTCTCGAGGCCTCGGGACCGCGGAAACCGGTCGCTAGGCGCCCCGCTGCGGTTGACGCAAGGGCGCCCCCTCACCTCCCTGGATCGGATCGAGCTGCTGCCGGTCCCGCGCCGCTCGGGGGGCCAGCGATACACGCGGACCTCGAAGCGGTCCGTGCAGGCGGATCGCCGAGCGCAACGCCAGGATGGTCCGATTCTTGGGGTGCGGCCTCAGAACCAGATCGACGGTCTGCGCGCGCAGATCGACGACACCAGCCGCCTGCACATGGGTTTGAGCGGAATCGAACTCCAGCCGCGACGATCTGCCGATACCCTGTTCGAACTCGACGCTTACGGCTGCGGCGTTGATCGCGATCGCCCGATCTCCGGTGAACATCAGGCCCAGCAGCTTGCCGCCGTTCAGGCCGAGCTTGGCATCGAGCCGGTTGGAGATCGTGCCCCCCTGCATGGCGATATCGGCGGTTCCGGACAGATGATCCAGCCAGGCATCCGCGGACCGGCCATGGCTCGACAGATCAAGGTGGCCGTCCAGGGGGCCCGAGACCTGCGATCCGATCGCGAGTCGCCACAGCAGCTGCTCGATTCGGACCTGGTCGATGCTTGCGCGGACTCGCACCGCCGTCGCAGGTCGGCGCAGATCGATCCGTACCCGCCCTGTCACGTGCCCGCCCGCGACGCCGAGATCGAGCGGCTGCAGGACGACGACGCGATCCCTGAGGTCAGCCGTGAAGCGCAGGCTCTCCAGTTCCGGCAGGATGCGCGACCGGATCTTGTCGAAGGCGACGCGCAGGTTGCCGTCGACCGACCCCAGTCGACCGGCGTCGAGCGCCGGCCGCCGGTTCTCGCCGCGCTCTTGCCGTACCAAGCCCGCGGAGGTGTCATCCGCGAGAAATCCGAAGTCCGACAGGTCGGCCAGCGGGCTGCGCAGGACCGCGTCGACGCGCGGCCGCCCCTGCGTCGGATCGATGCCGACGTTGCCCTCCAGTCCGGTGCTGCCGATCCTGCCGTGCAGCTTCGCGAACGAAGTCGTGCCGGTGCCGAGCCGGAACAGGCAGCGAAGCTCGAACGGCCTCGATGCCGGTAGCGTGGTCCGGAAGAACGGTCCGATCCCGGCCAGCGTGGGACCGGCAAGACGCAGGTCGCCGTCGATGGCGGATGGCCGATAGAAATCCGCGACTGATCCATCGAAGTCGAGACGGGTCTTGCCGGTCGTCATCCGTGCACGGATCGGGAACGCAATGCCCGTATCGATCAGCGTGATTGCGTCGCTGGTGACGGCGGCACCGGAGAATGCTGCGGTTCCGTATGAACCCTGGAACGCGATGGTCAGCGGGTGGACGGCATCGCGTTCGAGTTCCCTGACTGCCACTGCCGCAGGGCGGGTCGTGGCAGTGACGTCGAGACCGATGTCGTGACGGACCAGCCGCAGCGTGACGCCGCGGGGCTCGAGCCGCAGCACCTTGACGCGACCCGGACCGCGATCCCCGGGGTTGCGCAGGCGCCAGTTCCTCAGCCCATCGGCTTGCCGTTCCAGGCTCACCTCGGCGTCGCGCAGGACCAGGCGCGAGATCGCGGGGCGCCCCTCCCAGACGCTGCGCAGCGAGAAGGTGAACGACGCAGCAACGACGACTGCCGCCGGTCGGTCGCTCGCCCAAGGAGCGTTCTGCACGTAGACATCGCGCAGATGCACCGTGGGCTCCAGGGGGAAGCCCAGGTCGACATCCAGATGGCCGATGCGCACTTCGCGCTGGGAGCGATGCTGCAGATACTGCTCCATCGGGTGCCGCATCCAGTTCCAGTCGAACAGTGCCACCGCGGCGGCGAGCATCGTCGTCAGCGCCAGCGCGACGCGCACTTTCGGTCCGATCCGAAGCAAGGCGGGCTTCATCGTCCGCATTGGACGACGGACACATGCCGGGGTCGGTGCGCGAGCGCACCTTTCGCGCCGGACGAATGCCCGCGCATCCGTAGGCGAACTCCTACGGATTCACCGGCTCAGACCCACCACCTGCCGATGTCGTGCTCCGTTGCCGGCGTCGTGTGCTGCTGGTCGATACCCGGCCGCACTTTCGTCGGGTCCTTCATCCTATGGATGATCGGCGGTTCCACCATCAGGATTGCCGCGACCCAGCCCTCGGCGGCGTGAATGCCGAGCGCAATCCCGCGCTTCGGCATCAACGAGCAGACGAGTTCGAGACCGGTGCCGAGCCCTGCGCGCTTCCTGGTCGAAACCGGTGGGCAAGGCTCCGCGATTGCGCACGTGCACTTCAACGGCGTCGTCGAAGACCGATATCCGCACTTCGACTCCCTCCTGGTGCGGCGTGCCGTGCTTGATCGCATTCACCGGAATTTCGTTGAGGATGAGCGCAGTCGCCTCGGATTCGCCGCTCATGTCAAAGGTAGGGCGCGAACAGCCGCGCGGCGCCGTCGCGCAGCTTGACCAGGTGCTCTATCACCTGAAGGAGCGCGCGATCGAGCACGCGGTGATCCCCTGGTGCCAGCAGCATGACGTCGCCGTCGTCGCCTGTGCCCCGTACGGCCACGGCGACTTTCCGGGCCCGGACACCGACGGCGGCCGCCTGCTGCAGCAGATCGCAGCCGCGCACGACGGCGCCACGCCGCGCCAGGTCGCACCGCGCTTTCTCCTGCGCTGGCTGAACATGTTCACCATCCCGAAGGCCGCGACTCGCCGACACGCCGAGGAGAACGCCGGGGCCGGGGACCTGCGGCTTACGGACGACGAGATCGAGCGCATCGATCGCGCCTTCCCGCGCGGCCCGAAGCCACGCACGCTGCCGATGATCTGAGTCCCGCTAGCGCCAGGTCTCGTCGACGCATTCCTTGGGCTGCTCGCCCCGCTCCTGCGCGAGGCTGGGGTAGTCGGTGTAGCCCTTCGCGCCGCCGCCGTAGTAGGTGGACGGGTCGTCCTTGTTGAGCGGCATGCGTTGCCGGAAGCGCTCGGGCAGGTCCGGGTTGGCGAGGAACTTGCGGCCGAAAGCGATCACGTCTGCGCGGCCCATCTTGAGCCAGGCTTCGGCCGAATCGCGGTCGAAGCCGCCGCACAGTACCAGCTTGCCGCGGTACGTGGAGCGGATCAGTTCCACCATGCGCAGCGCCCGGGGCGCCGGCGGCAGCCCCTGCTCGATCTGGGCCGACGCGGGATTGATCACGTGCAGGTAGGCGAGGTTGTAGCCGTTCAGCTTTTCGGCGACATGGCCGAACGTCTCCTCGGGATTGTCGTCGCTCATGTCGTTGAAGCTGCCCAGCGGAGAAATCCTTACGCCGACGCGCTCCGGGCCCCACACGTCGCACGCGGTCTCGACCACCTCCGTCAGCAGGCGTGCACGGTTCTGCACCGGGCCGCCGTACTCGTCAGTGCGCTGGTTGGTCCCGGATTCGAGGAACTGGTCCAGCAGGTAGCCGTTGGCGGCGTGCACTTCGACCCCGTCCATGCCCGCGCGCTGCGCGTTGCGGGCACCGCGCGTGTACTGGCGCACGAGGTAGGGCATCTCCTCGAGCTGCAGGGACCGCGGCGCCACGAAAGGCACGAGCTCCGGCTCGCCGCGCTCGTTCTCGATGAACGCCTGGCCGCTAGCGCCGATCGCCGAGGGCGCGACCGGCAGCATCTGATCCGGCTGCAGCGCGGGGTGCGAGATGCGCCCGACGTGCCAGAGCTGCATGACCATGCGCCCCCCCTTCTCGTGGACCGCCTCGCTCACCTGCTGCCAGCCGTCGATCTGCTCGCGGCCGTGGATGCCCGGGGTCCAGGCATAGCCCTGGCCCTGCATCGAAACCTGCGTCGCCTCGCTGATGATCAGCGCCGCGGACGCGCGCTGCGCGTAGTAGCAGGCGTTGAGCGGCGTCGGCACGTTCCCCGGCTGGCGCGCGCGCGAGCGCGTGAGCGGAGCCATGACGATGCGATGCGGCAATTCCAGCCCGCCGAGCCGGACCGGCTCGAACAGGAGCTCCGCCGAGCCTCCGGCCATTCTAGGCGAGCTCCACTGGAACATAGAGCGCGCCTGCTCCGCGCCGCACGAGCAGCGGCGCGCGCTCGCCCTTCTTGCGCCGCGCAAGGAGCTTGTTGAACTCCTCGAAGCTGCGGAACTGCTCCTGTCCGACTGCCACGATCACATCACCGGGCTGGATGCCGCTGCCCTCGGCCGGGCCGCCGCGCACCTCCTCGACGACCAGCCCGTAGTCGACGCCGAGGGCCTTGCGTCCTTCACGCGGCAGCTCGCTTACCGCGAGTCCCAGACTGGTGCCGGCTGCCTTTGCCGGCGCCTCACGCGACGCGGCAGTCGTGTCGGCCGGGAATTCGCCCACGGTCGCGGCGAGCTGCTCGCGCCTGCCGCCACGCCAGACTTCGAGCGTCGCCTTTTCGCCCGGTTTGGTCGCCGCGACGAGGCGCGGCAACTCGTTGGGGTCTTCGATCTTCTTTCCGTCACAGGACAGGATGACGTCGCCGGCCTTGAGCCCGGCTTTGTCCGCGGGGCTGCCTTCCTCGACATTGACGACCACTGCGCCGACGGGCGCGTCGAGCCTGAAAGACTGGGCCAGCTCCTTCGTCATGGGCTGGATCCCCACGCCCAGGCGTCCGCGCCTGACCTTGCCGCTGGCCTGGAGCTGCTTGGCGACGTCGAGGGCGACCTCGATCGGGATGGCGAACGAGACGCCCACGTAGCCGCCGGTGGCGCTGTAGATCATCGAGTTGATCCCGATCACCTCGCCCTTCAGGTCGATGAGCGGCCCACCGGAATTTCCCGGGTTCACCGCGACGTCGGTCTGGATGAACGGCACGAAGCCCTCGTCGGGCAGCGCCCGGCCGGTGGCGCTCACGATGCCGGCGGTGATGGTATTGGCGAAGCCGAAGGGCGAGCCGATCGCCGCGACCCATTGGCCAGGCGCGACCTGCGAAGAGTTGCCGAGCTTGGCGCTCGGCAGGTCCTTTGCCTCGACCTTGAGCAGTGCGACGTCGGTGCGCCGGTCGAGTCCCACCAGCCTCGCCTTGAACTTGCGCCTGGGATTCCCGAGCCGCACCGTAATGTCGTCGAAACCTGCCACCACGTGCGCGTTGGTGAGGATGTAGCCGTCCGGCGTAATGATGAAGCCCGAGCCGATGCCGCCGCGCTGGCGCCCCGCGTCCGGAGCACCCGGGCCGCCGGAAGGGACGTCGGGAATGAAGCGCCGGAAGAACTCGTACTGCGGGTCGGTTTGCGGCGGCCCGCCGCGGCGCGATGCGACAGCGGCCTTGTTCGTGGTGATGACGTTCACCACCATCGACCCCTGCGCCTTCATGAGCGGCGTGAAATCCGGCAGCGCCACGACGCGTTCGCTCGTCGCCCCGGAGGACGCGGCAGGACCGGGTTGCGAAGGTGCGGTCTGCAGGGCGAGCGGCGGCCGTGACGCCGTGGATGCCTCGCCCGCGTCCTGCTCGCGATCGCACGCGGCGAGCGACAGGGCGAGCAGCGCCGCGATCCACATGCGTCCCGCGTCGCTCAGGTGAGCGCGAAGGGGCAGCGCCGCCTGTTCAGTGCTGCGCATGCTCCGGCGGCGGCAACATCAGCGGATCACGCAATTTGATGATCTGCCGCACGCCGCTCTCATCGATCACCTGCAGGCTCCTCAGGAGCGTGGCTTCCTGGTCGATGAACACCTGGCGCGGCTTGCGGATGAGGTGATCCAGGCCCTCCAGCACGACCTCGATCAGGTCGTCCTTCGGGTCGTAGACGATGCCGCTGAACGGCAGCCATTTCGCCTGTATCTGATCGCCGAGGTTGAGCGCCGCAACCTCGACTTCGGCCAGCTTGGTGCCGCCGGCCAGCTTTGACACTCGGTCGAAGTATGGATGCCATGCCGACTTCTCGAGCTTCAATATGCTCATGTTCGCAAGGGAAGAACGTTGGTTCTTCCGTGATTAGAGCCGAATCGCATATGCGGGCCGCACGGCCCGTTCTCACGCGTACTGGAATTCCGGCAGCGCCTTGAGCGCTTCCTTCGTGGCGCCCGGCAGGACCAGCCTCTTCGCCGTGATGTCGGCGAACTTTTCCACCGGGATGGCCACGCGGTGGCTGCCGATGCCGAGGAAGCCACCGACCTCGATCACCGCGGCGGAAACCTTGCCGTCGGGCGAGACGATCATGTCCTCGATCTTGCCGATGCGCTGGTTCTGATCGTTGTACACGCTGGCGCCGAGCAGCTTCGAGGCGCGCCAGCCCTGCAGCACCAGGGCCTTCGCCGCGACGGTGAGCTCGAGCGGCTGCACCCCGGCGACCGGCGCCTCGTGGGTCGCACCGGCGGCTGGCCGGTCCTTCTGCGAATCGTGTTGCTTCTTGTCCTGCGCGACGGCCGGGCCGACAAGGATGGCGGCCAGGAGCAGAGCAAGGGTGTGGTTGAAGAATTTGCGGCTCATGGGGGTCCTCCGATCGTGCAAGGGGTGGAAGTCGCATCCTATGGCGCCGCGGCCGCCGGTTGTTGCGGCTCCTTGCGCAGGCTTTCCGGATCGTTGCTGCAATCGAGCAAGGACGCAGAACATGGCATGGCGCGGCGCGGCTAGCCTGCCACCATGGAACTGGGTATGCTGGGTACTCGCCGCGCGGTCTGTGTCGATGCCGACCAGACGGTCGAAGCAGCGTGCTTCGCCATGCGTCAGCAGAAGATCGACCGGGTCGTGGTCATGCAGCGCAGCGGCGCCGCCAGCGCTCCGCTCGGCATCCTGTCGGCTGGCGACATCGTAACGCGGGTGGTCGCGCTCGGGCTGGACGCCTCTGCAGTGACGGTCGGTGATCTGCTCTGGGCGGCGCCGGCGCGCGCACGCGTGAGCGACACGCTACCGCAGGCGCTCGAGCGGCTGAGCGCGGCGGGCGCCGACGCCCTGCCGGTGGTCGACAGCGAGGACCGGTTGATCGGAGTAGTATCGCTGGAGGACCTCCTGGTCGCGCTTGCCGCCATTGCTATCCCCCGAGTCCATCGTATTCGTCGTTGACGACGATCCGTCGGTTCGGGAAGCGATTGTCAGCCTGATCCGCTCGGCCGGGCTGCGCGCCGCTGCCTTTTCCTCCGCGGAGGAAGTCCTCAGCGCGACGGGCACCCAGTATTCCGCATGCCTGGTCGTCGACGTGCATTTGGCGCTCATGGGCGGGTTCGAACTGCAGCGCCGGCTGGCGGCGCTTGGCTGGGATACCCCGGTGATCTTCATTACCGGCTACGGCGACATCCCGATGAGCGTGCGCGCGATGAAGGCCGGCGCGATTGACTTCCTGACCAAGCCCTTTTGCGACGACAACCTTATGGCGTCGATCCGCCATGGGTTGGCCCTGCAAGACAGCTCGCGCGCCGAGCGCGAGCACGCTCTGGACCTCCGGCACCGCTTCTCGACGCTCACCCGGCGCGAGCGGGAGGTGATGCAGCACGTGGTGAAGGGGCTGCTCAACAAGCAGATCGCCGCGGCGCTCGGCGTCGCGGTGATCACGGTCAAGGTCCATCGCGGCCGCGTGATGACCAAGATGCGCGCTGCCTCGCTCGTCGACCTGGTGCGCCAGAGCGACGCGCTCGTGCGCGGATATACCAAGGTGTAATAGGGCGCGTCGCCGCGCGGCGCTACCTTTTGGGTTCCTGCCTTTCTACTAGGTGGGACGGTGGACTCTCCTGTGCTAGATAGCGTTGGCTCGCACGACCATCTGGACTTGCCTGTGCTCGATGGCATTGGCTCGCACGACCATCTGTGCTCGATCTACGAGACGGATGCGGAGCGCAATGCCGTGGCGGTGCCTTTCCTGCAGATCGGCCTTGACCGCGGTGAGAAATGCGTTTATCTCCATGGCGACGGCAAGTCGGACGACATCGCGCAGGCGCTCTCCGCGGACGGCTTGGATGTCGAGCGCTTTATCAGCAATGGCGCGCTCGTTATCAAATCCAAGAACGAGTCGTACCTGCGCAACGGTCGCTTCGACGTCGAGCGCATGCTTGCATTCTGGCAACACGAGTCTGCGGCGGCGAAGAGCCAGGGCTACAGCGCCATACGTGGCGCGGGCGAGACCGACTGGGTGCTCTCCACGGCGCCGGTCCTCGAGCGGTGGCTCGACTACGAAGCACGCCTCACCGATGCAATCGCGCGATGCGACTGCCTGCTCGTTTGCCAATACGACCGCGCACGCTATCCGCCCGAACTCCTGCTTGGCATCATCCAGATGCACCCGCTCGTGATCCACGACGCTGCCGTGTGCCGCAATCATTACTACGTCCCAGCCGCGGAGTTGCTGCCCCCGCGCGAGGCCCGGCGCACGGTGCAGCGCTGGCTAAGCAACATCCGCGCTTATGGGCAAGGGGAACTCGCGTTGCGGCGCGCCGGGGAGACCATCGCACGCAAGCAGGTCGACATGCTGCACCAGCACCAGCGCCACGCCGAACAGGTCGAAGCCATGGCGACGCTCCAGGAGCGCCTGCGGCAGATCGACCCGAGAAACACCGCGATCCTCGAGAACATCACCGACATGTTCTTCAGCTTCGACAAGGACTTTCGCTTCGTCTACATGAACCGCGAGGGCGCAGACCAGATGCGCCTCGCCGGCAAGGAGCCTGAGCGGCTGATCGGCAAACTGCTATGGGACGAGTTTCCGGACGCCCCGAGCCGGGAGGTGATGCGGCGGGTGATGGACGAGCGCGCGCCCGCGACCGACGAGGTTTCCTACCCGCTGCTCCGGCAATGGTATGAAAACCGGATGTATCCCAGCCCGGACGGCGGCATGGCTCTCTTCGTGCGCAACGTCACGCAGCGCCGGCAGCGCGAGGAAGCGCGGCGGCGCGGCGAAGCGTACCTCGATGCGGCGCAGCGCATCAGCCACACCGGCAGCTGGGGCTGGAATGCATCGACCGGCGAGATCGTCTGGTCGGCGGAGCTTTTCCGCGTCATGGGCCACGACCCGCAGGGCCGTAAGCCGAGCCGTGAGATGCTCTACGAGCGGATGCATGCGGACGACCGCGAGGCGGTGCGGCTAGCCTTCGATGCAGCGGTGCGTGGGCGACAGAATTTCTCCGCCAACTACCGCATCGTGCGGCCCGACGGCGCTATCCGGCACGTTCTATCGGAGGCGCACCCGATGCTCGACGATTCGGGGACGCTCCTCGAGTACGTCGGCGCCATCGTCGACGTTACCGAGCGCAAGGAGTCCGAGGGTGCCGTGCACAAGGCACGCGCGGAACTCGCGCACGTAAACCGCGCGCTGACCGTCGCCCAGCTCACCGCTTCCATCGCGCACGAGCTGAATCAGCCGCTCGCCGCGGTGGTGGCGAATGCCGCGGCCGCCGAGCGCTGGCTCGCTGCGCAGCCGCCGGACGAGCTGGAGGTGCGTGCAGCGCTGAAGCGCATGGCGCGAGACGCCGGGCGCGCATCCGACGTGATCACGCACATCCGTGGACTGCTCACGCGCCGCGAACCGCAGAAGGCCGAACTGCTCCTGAGCGAGGTCATTGCCGAAGTCATCAGTCTGGTGGAAGGCGACGCGCGGCACAAGGAGATCGCCCTCAGTGCCACCGTGCAAGCGGAGCTGCCGCCGATTCGCGCCGACCGCGTGGGCATCCAGCAGGTGCTGCTCAACCTGCTCGTCAACGCCATGGACGCGCTCGCCTCGGCGCTGCAGCCGCGCACGCTGACGGTGAGCGCGCGGCGCGAAGGCGCGGAGGTGAGCGTGCAGGTCAGGGATTCCGGCCCGGGCATCGAGCCGCAGAGCCTCACGCTTCTCTTCGAGCCATTCTTCACCACCAAGGCGCGAGGCATGGGCATGGGGCTCGCGATCAGCCGCTCCATCATCGAAGACCATGGCGGGCGCATCGGTGCGCTGAACAATGCCGAAGGACGCGGCGCCACGTTCGAGTTCACGCTGCCGGCGTATACGCAGGTTCAATAGCGGTGGGCACGCCCGCACGCCTAGGATGCCGGCAAGAGGGCATGGTGTACTTTGCGATCGTCGATGACCATTCGGGGCTGCGCGAGGCGATCGCCGCGCTGCTCGGTGCCGCCGGCTATCCCTCGCGCGGCTTCGGCTCCACGGAGGAATTCATGAGCTCGCCGAAAATGGCAGAGGCCGCCTGCCTGGTGCTCCACCTCCGGTTACCCGGCATCGACGGCCTCGCGCTGCAGAGGCGTCTCGCGCGGCGCGGCGCATCACGCCCCGTCGTGTTCATCAGCGCGCACGAGGATCGCGATCCGCGCGTGCCGGCGCGCGCGCTGCGGCAGGGGGCGGTGGCCTTCTTCCGCAAGCCGATCGGCGACGCGGAGTTCTTCGGCGCCGCAGGGCGCGCTTGGCAGACGGGAGCAGAGCCTGATGACGCCATCCGCAGACATCAGGCCAAGGTGCAATAGCGCACCGCCGCGGCGGCAATATCCCATGCGCATGCGTGACGAGATGAGCGACGTAGAGATCACAGTCGTTGCCGGCGGCGCAGCACTGGATGCCGTGGTCGTGCGCCTGCGGTTCGCCGATCGCAGGGTCCTCGAGCAGCTCGAGCACGGCCCGCTGCGCGACGCGATAGAGCGCGTCGTCTCGCAGCATCTCGCGCGACACGCGGGCGCCGCGCCTGGCGGCCTTGGCCCGGAGCGCCTCGAGCGCGTGCGGGTACTCATCGAGCGTTCGCTCGCCCAGCCGCTGCACGTCGAGGATCTCGCTGCCGCCGCGCACGTGAGCGCGTTTCACTTCTCGCGGCTTTTCAAGCTCGCCACCGGCCGGTCGCCGCACGCGTACCTCACCCAGCAGCGCGTCGAGCGCGCGAAGGAGCTGCTGGCCGAATCCCGCCTGCCGCTCGTGCACGTTGCCTCGGCCGTCGGCTTCCAGACCCAAGGGCATTTCACCGAAGTATTCCGGCGCCACACCGGCACCACGCCGCGGCGGTTCCGCCTCGCGGCGCTCGCGCCGGCCGCCCGCGCCGCGCCACCCCCATAATCAATGGAGGATTGAACGATCGCAGTGACCCTTTCCCGCAACTGGTGGCCGTTCGCACTGCGCGGCGTGGTCGCCATCGTGTTCGGCGTGCTGGGGGTACGGCTGGGGGTATCGCGGATTTGGGATCCATCCGAATCCGTCCAGTCTCATCCTATAGTGGCCGGCAATTGATTCCCGCCGCCTCTATCGCGTTCGTGCGGACTTCTCGGGCGGCCACGACGACACCAGGGTGTGGATCGATGCCACCCTCGACGGCGCACCGGTTCGCTGCGAGGAAGGCAGCAAGACCCGGAGCGAGGCGGAGGACGGCGAGGTGGCGCTGGTGTGCCGGTTCAGACTGGAAGCCCCGGTGGACACGAAGCGGATCCTGGGCGTCAGGATCGCCTGGCGCCACGCCGAGCCGGCGAGTTTCGCGCTGGACCGGGAGTAGGGTCCGCGCGGGCTGGCGGCTGCGTCAGGCCGCGGTCTGGACCGGCGGCAACCGCTTCGCCGCTTCGAGCGCCAGGGGCATCAGCCCCGCCCCTCCGGCCGCCACGTGACCCGACAGCGCCTTGCGCATGCGCGGATCCCAGAAGCGGGTCAGGTGACCGAGGATGCCCTTCACGGCTTCCTCGTGGTCCGGTTCGGACTGGAAGAAGTGCGCGATGTCGTTGGCCATCTTGACCAGCCGTTCGATGTCCATGGAAGTCCCTAGTCCTGAAGTCGCGCCGGATGCGCGTAGATGGTCTGGCGCCCTTCGCGGGCGAAGCCGACGAGCGTGAGGCCGGCAGCCTCCGCTTGGCGGACGGCGAGCGCTGTCGGTGCGGAGACGGCGGCGAGCATGGGAATGCCGGCGATGGCAGTCTTGTGCACCATCTCGTAACTGGCGCGGCTGGTGACTACCGCGAAGCCGACACTTGCGTCGACAGCGGCGCGATTCAAGGCGCCGATCAGCTTGTCGAGCGCGTTGTGACGGCCGACGTCCTCGCGCAGGTAGCGCACGTGGCCTTCGGCGTCGGCCCACGCAGCGGCGTGAACCGCTCCTGTGAGCAGGTTGAGCTGCTGCCCTCCCGACAGGGCGACGATCGCCTTCTGCAGAGCGGCTACGGTGAACCGGCCGGGATGGGTAATGGGAGGTGCGGGACGCAGTGCATTCTCGAGCATCTGCTCGCCGCACAAGCCGCAACCGGTGCGGCCGGCGAGGCTCTTGTGCCGTTTCGCCAGCGCTTCCGAGCGTGCCTTGGGGACGCTCACGTACACCGAGTAGCCATTGGTTTCCGGCACGACTTCGACGCCCCCGAACTCGGCTGCGGATTCGATACAGCCTTCGGTGAGGCTGAACCCGACGGCGAAATCTTCGAGGTCCAAGGGAGATGCCAGCATCACGGCGAACGGCACGCCGTTGTAGACGAACGCGACGGGCACCTCCTCGGCCACTTCGTCGCGGGCACGCTCGCGCACGCCCGCGCGGATGCGATCAACCTCGACCTCGACGTGGGCCGAGCCGAGGCCTGCCAGGTCGCGGTCGCTCATGGGTTGATGGTGACGGTGCTTTGCCCCCACCCCAGCCCTCCCCCGGCGTTGCCGGGGAAGGGAGTGCCTTTGCGACCATCGTCGGCGAACGGCACTCCGTCCCCCATTGAAGATGGGGGAAGGTCGGGGTGGGGGCCTGCCTTCACTTCAAGCCTGCGTAGGCTCCCGCGCTTCCTCGAGCAGTTCTTGTTGCTGCTCGGTGAAGGTGCGGAAGCGCTTCTGCCATTCCGACGGCTGCGTGACCGGCTCGACCTGCACGGCGGTGACCTTGTACTCGGGGCAATTGGTCGCCCAGTCGGAGTTCTCGGTGGTGATGACGTTCGCACCCGACTCGGGGAAGTGGAAGGTGGTGTACACCACGCCCGGCTGCACGCGTTCGGTGATCAACGCCCGCAGCACGGTCTCGCCGGCACGGCTGCGGATGCCGCACCAGTCGCCGGTCTTGATGCCGCGCAGTTCCGCATCGCTCGGATGGATCTCGAGGCGGTCCTCGTCGTGCCACATCGAGTTGTACGTGCGGCGGGTCTGAGCCCCCACGTTGTACTGGCTCAGGATGCGGCCGGTGGTGAGGATCAGCGGGTACTTGCGCGACGTGCGCTCTTCGGTGGGCACGTACTCGGTGATCATGAAGCGACCCTTGCCACGCACGAATTCGTCGATGTGCATGACCGGCGTGCCGACCGGGTGTTGCTCGTTGCAGGGCCACTGGATGCTGCCGAGCTCGTCCAGCTTGGCGTAGCTCACGCCGGTGAATGTGGGCGTCAGGCGCGCGATCTCGTCCATGATCTCGGACGGATGCTTGTAGGGCATGGGATAGCCCAGCGCCTCGGCGAGCATCACGGTGATTTCCCAGTCCTCCTTGCCCGACAGCGACGGCATCACCTTGCGCACCGGCGAGATGCGGCGCTCGGCGTTGGTGAAGGTGCCGTTCTTCTCGAGGAAGGACGAACCCGGCAGGAACACGTGGGCGTACTTCGCCGTTTCGTTGAGGAAGAGGTCCTGCACCACCACGCATTCCATGGCCTCCAGCGCGGCGGTGACGTGCTGCGTGCCGGGGTCGGACTGCGCGATGTCCTCGCCTTCGACATAGATGCCGCGGAAGCTGCCGTCGATGGCGGCATCGAGCATGTTCGGGATGCGCAGGCCCGGTTCGGAGTCGAGCTTCACGCCCCAGTTCTGCTCGAACAGCGTGCGCGTGGCCGTGTCGGACACGTGGCGATAGCCCGGCAGCTCGTGCGGGAAGGAACCCATGTCGCAGGCGCCTTGCACGTTGTTCTGGCCGCGCAGCGGGTTCACGCCCACGCCCTCGCGGCCGATGTTGCCGGTCAGCATCGCGAGGTTGGCGATGCCGATCACCATGGTGGAACCCTGGCTGTGCTCGGTCACACCGAGGCCGTAGTAGATCGCGGCGTTGCCGCCGGTAGCGTACAGGCGCGCAGCCGCGCGCACTTCAGCAGCCGGGACGCCGGTTTCGGCTTCGAGCGCTTCGGGCGAGTTGCGCGCCTCGCTGATGAACGCCTTCCACTTCGCGTATTCCTTGGCTTCGCAGCGCTCGGCGACGAACGCCTCGTTGGCCAGGCCTTCGGTGACGATGGTGTGGGCCAGCGCGTTGATGATGGCGACGTTCGTGCCCGGCCGCAGCTTGAGATGGTGCGACGCGGCCACGTGCGGAGTGCGCACGAGGTCGATGGTGCGCGGATCCACCACGATGAGCTTGGCGCCTTCACGCAGGCGGCGCTTCATGCGGGATGCGAACACCGGATGGCCGTCGGTCGGATTGGCACCGATCACCAGGACCACGTCGGTCTTGTCCACCGAGTCGAAGTCCTGGGTGCCGGCCGATTCGCCGAGCGTGGCCTTGAGACCGTAGCCCGTAGGCGAATGGCAAACGCGCGCGCAGGTGTCGACGTTGTTGTTGCCGAACGCCGCGCGCACGAGCTTCTGGACCAGATACGTTTCTTCGTTCGTGCAACGCGACGACGTGATACCGCCGACTGCGCCGCGGCCGTACTTGGCCTGAATGCGCTTGAATTCGGAGGCGGCGTGGTTGATGGCCTCTTCCCACGAGACCTGCTTCCACGGGTCGGTGATCTTGTCGCGGATCATCGGGGTGGTGATGCGGTCCTTGTGGGTGGCGTAACCGAACGCGAAGCGGCCCTTCACGCAGGAATGGCCGTGGTTCGCCTTGCCGTCCTTGTGCGGAACCATGCGCACCAGTTCGTTGCCCTTCATCTCGGCACGGAACGAGCAGCCCACGCCGCAATAGGCGCAGGTGGTGATGACGCTGTGCTCGGCCTGCCCCAGGTCGATCACGGACTTCTCCATCAGGGTCGCCGTGGGGCACGCCTGCACGCATGCGCCGCAGCTCACGCATTCGGAGTCCATGAACGCTTCGTTCATGCCCGCCGAGACCTTCGATTCGAACCCGCGGCTGTCGATGGTGAGTGCGAAGGTGCCTTGCGTCTCTTCGCAGGCGCGCACGCAGCGCGAGCACACGATGCACTTCGCGGGATCGAAGGTGAAGTACGGGTTCGACGTGTCCTTCTTCGCGTCGAGATGGTTCTCGCCGTCGTAGCCGTAGCGCACCTCGCGCAGGCCCACTGCACCGGCCATGTCCTGCAGCTCGCAGTTACCGTTGGCGGAACACGTGAGGCAATCGAGCGGATGATCGGAGATGTAGAGCTCCATCACGCCGCGACGGATGTCGGCCAGCTTTCGCGTCTGCGTGTGGACCACCATGCCCGCCGCCACCGGTGTCGTGCACGAAGCCGGATAGCCCTTGCGCCCTTCGATCTCCACCAGGCACAGCCGGCAGGAGCCGAACGCTTCGAGGCTGTCGGTGGCGCAGAGCTTCGGGATCGAGATGCCCGCCTCCGCCGCCGCACGCAGCACCGAGGTGCCTTCCGGCACGCTCACCGCGATGCCGTCCACTTCGAGATCCACCATGCGTTCGGAAACGCGGGCCGGGGTACCGAGGTCCTTCCAGCGGACGGTCGAGATCATGATCTGTTGCTCCAGTCGTAAAGGCTCATGCCGCTTGCCCCCCTCCCTGCCTTCCTCCACAACAGGTGGGGGAAGGGGTGTACGTCCCCTCCCCCAGCTTTGCTGGGGGAGGGTTGGGGTGGGGGCCGCAGCTCACGCCGCCACCGCGAGGCCATCGCGGTCCAAGCCGAAATCTTCGGGGAAATGCTTCAACGCACTCAGCACCGGGAACGGCGTCATGCCACCCAGCGCACAGAGCGAGCCGTGCAACATCGTATCGCAGAGGCTTTCCAGCACCGCCACATCGACCCCCACGTCGCGCCCGGCGATGATCTTGTCGATGGTCTCCACGCCGCGCGTGGAGCCGATCCGGCAGGGCGTGCACTTGCCGCAGGATTCGATCGCACAGAACTCCATGGCGTAGCGTGCCATGCGGGCCATGTCGACCGTGTCGTCGAACACCACGATGCCCCCGTGACCCACCATGGCACCGATGGATGCGAACGCCTCGTAGTCGAGCGGCGTGTCGAACTGCGATTCGGGCAAGAACGCACCGAGCGGCCCGCCCACCTGCACGGCGCGGATCGGCCGCCCGGTGGCGGAACCGCCGCCGTAGTCGTACAGCAGTTCGCGCAGCGGGATGCCGAAGGCCTTCTCCACCAGGCCGCCGTGCTTGATGTTGCCGGTCAGCTGGATCGGCAACGTGCCGCGCGAGCGGCCCATGCCGTAGTCACGATAGAACTCGGCACCGCGGTCGAAGATGACCGGCAGCGACGCGAACGTGATGACGTTGTTGACGACGGTGGGCTTGCCGAACAGGCCGGACACCGCCGGCACCGGTGGCTTGTAGCGCACCATGCCGCGCTTGCCTTCGAGACTTTCCAGCAGCGAGGTCTCCTCGCCGCAGATGTAGGCGCCGGCGCCGCGGCGCACTTCGAGATCGAAACGTTGGCCGGAACCGAACACGTCGGCGCCCAGGGCACCGCGCTGCTCGGCGATGGCGATCGCCGCGACCAGTGCCCGCTCCGCATGCGGGTACTCGGAACGCACGTAGATGTAGCCCTTGGTGGCACCCGTTGCGATGCCGGCGATGGTCATGCCTTCGATCAGCACGAACGGATCGCCTTCCATGGTCATGCGGTCGGAGAACGTGCCGGAATCGCCTTCGTCCGCATTGCAGACGATGTATTTCTGGTCGGCCGCGGTCTCCAGCACCGTCTTCCACTTGATCCCGGTGGGGAACGCTGCGCCGCCACGCCCGCGCAGGCCCGAAGTCGTCACGGCGGCTACCGCGTCGACGCGCTTCATCGCGATGACATTGCGCAGACCGCGCCAGCCGCCGAGTGCGGCGTAGTCGTCGTACGAGAGCGGATCGATCACGCCCATGCGCGCGAAACAGAGCCGCTCCTGGCGCGCCAGGTAGGGATGGCTGTCCACCTTGCCGATGGACTTGGGGTGAGCCTTGCCTTCGAGGAACCCGGCGTCGAACAGCCCCGCCACGTCGGCCGTGGCGACCGATCCGTAGCCGACCCGCCCGTTGGGCGTCTCCACCTCGACCAGTGGTTCCAGCCACATCATGCCGCGCGAGCCGTTGCGGACCACGGTGACGCTTTCGCCGCGGCGTGCCGCTTCGGCGCCGATGGCGCGTGCGACGCCTTCGGCACCCAGACTCAGGGCCGAAGAATCGCGCGGAACGTAGACCTTGATGCTCATCGGGCGGCTCCCACGGAGGCGATCAGTGCCTCCACCCGTTCGGCAGTCATGCGGCCCTGGGGTTCGCCGTCCAGCATCACCGACGGCGCACAGGCGCAGTTGCCGAGGCAATAGACCGGTTCCAGGGTCAGGTTGCCGTCGGCGGTGGTCTCGTGGAAATCGATCCCGAGGCGCTCGCGGACGTGGGCGGCGAGCTTGTCGGCACCCATGCTCTGACAGGCCTCGGCCCGGCAGACCTGGAGCACGTGGCGCCCCGGCTTTGCGGTGCGGAAGTGATGATAGAAGGACACGACGCCGTGCACTTCGGCCCGCGAGAGGTTGAGCGCCTTGGCGATCACCGGCACCGACTCCTGGGGCACGTAGCCCAGGTCGTCCTGGATCGCATGCAGGATCGGGAGCAGCCCGCCCGGCACATCCTTGAGCCGGGTCAATGCGTCATCCACGCTGCGGGATGATTCTGAGTCCATTTGAGTTCCTCGCGCCGGCCCGAGCGGCCATCTCGTTTCATCGACCAGAATCGCCGGTACTTCATATGCGGCTTTTTGCATATGAGGCTTTGCGCTTCTTGTTATTACATGTAACTTAGCAAGGCATGGTATCACTCTCAATATGCGGAAAACTGCCTATGAAGCGTTTGAGCATCAAGTCGAGCTGGGTCGTTGAAAGCGAGGACGGGCAGCACCTGGGCCCCGAACTGTTCGCGATGCTCAACGCCATCCACGAGACCGGGAAGCTGACCGAGGCGGTCAGCCGGATCGGTGTCTCCTACCGTCACGCCTGGAACCTGGTGGAGGGTTGGAATGCCTTCTTCGGCGCCCCCCTGGTGCGCTTCGAACGCGGCAAGGGGGCTTTTCTCACCCCCCTGGGCGAGCATCTGCTGTGGGCCGAGCAGCGGGTGAGCGCCCGGCTGGCCCTGCAACTGGAGTCGGTGGCCTCCGAACTCAATCTCGAGATCAACCGGCTCATGGCCACGGCGGCCGCAACGATCCGGATCCACGCGAGTCACGGGTTCGCGGTGGCCCGGATTCCCGATCTGCTGAAGGGCCAGGAGCGCATCCAGCTCGATCTGCGCTATGTCGGCAGCGTCGAGTCGCTGATGTCGCTCAACAAGGGGACCTGTGACCTGGCCGGGCTGCACGTGCCGGAGGGTGACCTGGCGCGCGCAGCGCTGGACCAGTACGCCCGCTGGCTGAACCCGGCCAAGCAGCGCGTCATCCACCTGGTCACGCGCACCCAGGGCCTGTTCGTGGGCAGCGGCAACCCCAAGGGCATCCACGGGGTTCACGACTTGGTGCGGCCCGACATCACCTTCATCAACCGCCAGAAGGACGCCGGCACGCGCCTGCTGTTCGACCAACTGCTGGCCCAGAGCGGCATCGACGGCCGGCAGGTCGAGGGCTACCGGACCGAGGAATTCACCCACGCCGCGGTGGCGGCCTACGTGGCGAGCGGCGCGGCGGATGCCGGCTTCGGCGTGGAGCCGGCAGCGCGGCAGTTCCGGCTGGATTTCATTCCGCTCGCCCGCGAGCGCTACGTCTTCATCTGCAACGCGAAGACGCTGGAGCGGCCGGAGATGATCGAACTCCTGACGCTGCTGAAAAGCGACATCTTCGGGGCCATGGTGGCGGAACTGCCCGGCTACTCGGCACCTCGAATCGGCGAGGTGGCACGACTCGAGGAGGCCTTGCCTCAGATCGTTGAGAACGCGGTGAGCGCGCCTCGCGCCGCCTGAAGCGAGCCCTCCGGCAGGCCTGCTACTTCGCGGCCACGGCCTCGCGGATCTGATCCAGAGCCGCGGGATCCTCGAGCGTGGTGAGGTCCCCCGGATCGCGGCCTTCGGCGAGTGCCTGGATGCTCCGCCGCAGCAGCTTGCCGGAGCGGGTCTTCGGCAGCATTGCGATGAAGTGCACGCGTGACGGACGACCGATCGCGCCGAGCTGCGCGTCGACCGTGGCCATCACTTCCTTCTCCAGCGCCGCCTTGCCCTCGGGTGTCGCCACCCTGGCCGGGTCCTTCACGACGGCGAACGCGAGCGGCATCTGGCCCTTCAATGCATCGGCCACGCCGACCACGGCCACCTCGGCGATGGCGGCATGGCCCTGCACCGCCTCTTCGATCTCGCGCGTGCCCAGGCGATGGCCGGCGACGTTGATCACGTCGTCGGTGCGCCCGAGGATGGTGTAGTAGCCGTCGGTGTCGCGCATGCCCCAGTCGAAGGACGCATAGACCTGACGATCGCGGAACGTGGAGAAATAGGTGCTGACGAAGCGCGCGTCGTCGCCCCATACCGTGCACAGACACCCGGGCGGCAGCGGCGGCACCACCACCACCACCCCTTTCTCGTTCGCATCGGCCTCGCTCGCATCCGCCTCGCGCAGCAGCCGCAGGTCGTAGCCGTAGGCGGGAAAGGACGGGCTGCCGAACTTGATCGGCGTCGGCTCGACGCCCGGCATCGCGGTCAGCATCGGCCAGCCGGTCTCCGTCTGCCAGTAGTGGTCGATGACGGGTTTGCCCAATGCGTCGCTGATCCAGCGATGGGTGGGCTCGTCGAGCGGTTCGCCGGCGAGGAACAGGTGGCGCAGCGAGGCGAGGTCGTGCTTCGAGATGTACGCCGGATCCTGCTTCTTCAGCACACGGATCGCGGTCGGGGCGGAGAACATGACGCTGACCTTGTGTCGCTCGACGATCTGCCACCAGATCCCGGGGTCGGGCCGGATCGGCGTGCCCTCGTACAGGATGGTGGTCATGCCGGCGATCAGCGGCGCGTAGATGATGTACGAATGCCCCACCACCCAGCCGATGTCGGAGGTGGTGAACATGGTCTCGCCGGGGTTGCCGCAGAAGATGTACTTCATCGATGCGGCGAGCGCCACTGCGTACCCGCCCACGTCGCGCTGCACGCCCTTCGGCTTGCCCGTCGTGCCCGAGGTGTAGAGGATGTACGACGGCTCGTTCGATTCGAGCCACGTCACCGGCACCTGCGCGTGGAAGTGCTCCTCGCGCAGCGCGTGCCAGTCCACGTCGCGCGGCTTCTCGCGGCGGAAATCCGGATCGAGATCACGATTGACCAGCAGCACGTGGTCCGGCTTCGACTGCGCGAGATTGAGCGCCTCGTCCAGCAGCGGTTTGTACCTGACCACCTTGCCGGCACGCATGCCGGCATCGGCGGAGACGATGAGCTTCGGCCGTGCGTCGTCGATGCGGGTGGCGAGGCTGTGGGATGCAAACCCGCCGAAGACCACGGAATGGATAGCTCCGAGCCGCGCGCAGGCGAGCATCGCGAACACCGCTTCGGGAATCATCGGCATGTAGATGAGCACGCGATCGCCCTTGCGTACCCCGAGCGCAGCCATCATCGCGGCACACCGGTTCACCTCGGCGTGCAACTCGGCGTAGGTGTAGCTCTTCTCGTGATCGGTCTCGGTGGAGATGTAGATCAGCGCCTTCTGATCGGCGCGCGTGGCCACATGGCGATCGACCGCGTTGTGGCACAGGCTGGTCTTGCCGCCGACGAACCAGCGAGCGAACGGCGGCCGCGAATAGTCGAGCACCCGATCGAACGGGCGATTCCAGTCGATCAGCGCCGACTGCTCGCGCCAGAAGCCGTCGCGATCCTCGATGGAGCGGCGGTGGAACGCCGCGTACGTGGCACCCATGGCGCTCTCCCGTCAGGCGATGCGGACGACGGTACGTCCGCGCACCGCGCCGTTGATGAACGCATCGAACGCGCCCGGCAAGTTTGCGAAGTCGATGGTCCGCGTCATGGCGGCGAGGTGCCGCGGCTTCATGTCGGTAGCGAGACGCTGCCAGACCTCGGTCCGTTGCGGCATCGGGCAGTTGACCGAATCCACGCCGCACAGCGTCACGCCGCGCAGGATGAAAGGCATCACTGTCGTGTTGAACGTGTGGCTCGCCGCCAACCCGATGCAGGCGATGGGCCCGCCGACCTGCATGGTGCTTGCCATCCACGACAGCACGTCGCCGCCGAGATTGTCCACGGCGCCGGCCCAGGTGGCCTTGTCGAGCGGCTTCAACTTCTCGAGGTTGAGGCTGGATCGCAGCATGACTTCCCTGGCGCCGATCTCACTCAGGTAGTCGGTCTCGGCTTCCTTGCCGGTCAGCGCCACCACGTGGTACCCGAGTCCGGCGAGGATGTCGACGGCGATGGACCCGACACCGCCCGTGGCCCCGCTCACGATCACCGGACCGTTCGCGGGCTTGAGGCCGTTCGCTTCCATGCGCACCACCGCGAGCCCGGCGGTGAAGCCGGCGGTGCCGAGCGCCATCGCTTCGTAGGCATCGAGTCCGGCGGGCATCTTCACCACCCACGCAGCCGGCACGCGCATGCGACCGGCGTAACCGCCGTCGTGAGCCACGCCCACGTCGTAGCTGGTGCAGATGACCTGGTCGCCTGCCTTGAATGCCGGATCGGTGGACGACTCCACCACGCCGGCTCCGTCGATACCGCCGTTGCACGGGAAACGCCGGATGATCCTGCCCTTGCCCGTGGCGGACAGCGCGTCCTTGAAGTTGATGCTGGACGCCAGGGTACGAATCACGACCTCGCCGGGGTCCAGTTGATCGACGGTCATGTCGACCACGCGGTTCGAGACCTTGCCGTCCTCGTTGAAGGTGCGAAACGCCTTGAAGCTGCTCATGCGGGTCTCCTCCCCAGCTTGTGTTGTGGTGCCGCTCAGCCCAAGTGGGCTTCGCCGAGATACTGGTGTCTCTGCATTTCCACGAGCCGGCTCGCGGTGCGGTCGCGCTCGCTCGACGGCGCGACGTCGGCGAAGATTTCCAGAGCCGGTGCCTCGGCTGCGACCACAAGCTTAACCCGCCGATCGTAGAACTCGTCCACCAGCCAGGTAAAGCGGCGCATGCGGTCGGCGGCTCCGGCCGGCGGAAAGCGCGGCACGCCGTCCAGGATCACCGTGTGAAAGCGCCGCGCCAGCTCGATGTAGTCGGCCTGGGCGCGCGGGCCATCGCACAGGGCCGCGAAATCGAACCAGGCCACACCGCCCGCCACCATGCAAGCTTCGATGGCACGGCCTTCGATATCCAGCGTCTGCGGGTGTCCGTGGGTACCGGCCATGTGCAGGAATGCGTCGCTCAGTGCTTGGGTCGAGGCCTCGGTCACCGGCGTGTGCCAAGTGCCGGCCTGCTCCAGCACCCGTTGGCGATAGTCGGTGCCGCCATCCAGTTGCAGCACGTCGAGGTGCTGTTCGATGAGGTCGATCGCAGGCAGGAACTGCACGCGCTGCAGGCCGTGCTGATAGAGCTCGCGCGGCGGCGTGTTGGACGTGGTCACCAGCGTGACACCGCGCTCGAAGAGGCCTTCGAGCAGCTTGCGCATCAGCATCGCGTCGCCGATGTCGGTCACCTGGAACTCGTCGAGGCACAGCAGCCGTGCCTCCGAGGCCACCCGTTCGGCGACCGCCTGCATTGGCTCGGCCTGGCCCTGCAGGCGCTTCAGGTCGTGATGGATGCCCTGCATGAAGCGATGGAAATGTTCGCGCCGCTTGCGCGGTTCGGACGTGTAGTCGAAGTACCCGTCCATGAGGAAGCTCTTGCCCCGCCCCACCCCGCCCCACAGGTATACGCCGCGCACCGGGCGCGGGTCGCTGCGCAGGAAGCGCATCCACGACTTGCCGTTGGCGGCGGTCAGCTCACGTTCGATGCGCTCGAAGACCTCCAGCGCTGCGCGCTGGGCATCGTCGAGCTCGAAGCCCTGCTCGGCGGCGCGGGCCGCCATCGCGACTTCCAGCGCGGAGGCGTCGACTTCCGGGCGAGCGCTCGATGCCACCATGACGCGCCCGCGCGACCGGCAACTAGATGTTCAGCGTGCGCTTGTCGACGCCGAGCGCGGCCTCGTGCATCGCTTCCGACAGCGACGGATGCGCATGCACGATGCGGGCGATGTCCTCGCTGGTGGCGCCGAACTCCATGGCCACCACGGCCTCCGAGATCAGTTCGGAGGCGAACGGCCCGATGATGTGGACGCCGAGGATGCGGTCCGTGGCGGCGTCCGCGAGCATCTTGCAGAAGCCGGCCGTCTCACCCAGCGCGCGTGCGCGCCCCGATGCGATGAACGGAAACTGTCCGGCGCGATAGCTGACGCCCTGGGCCTTCAGTTCCTGCTCGGTCTTGCCGACCCAGGCGATCTCGGGCGCGGTGTAGATGACCCAGGGTACGGTCGACAGATCCACGTGGGGCGACTGACCCGCGATGGTTTCGGCCACTGCCACGCCCTCCTCCGAAGACTTGTGCGCCAGCATCGGGCCGCGCACCGCGTCGCCGATGGCGTAGACGTTGGGGAGGTTCGTGCGGCAGGCGCCGTCCACTTCCACGAAGCCGCGCGCATCGAGCTTGAGGCCCACGGATTCGGCGTTGAGCCCGGTCGTATTCGGCACGCGCCCGATGGCGACGATCAGCCGATCGTATTCCTCGCGATGCTTCTTGCCGTCGCGATCGTCGTACTCGACCTTGACCGAATTCTTGCCGGGGGTGATCTCACCCACCTTGACCCCGGTGTAGATCTTGAGCCCGAGCGGTCCGGTGAACTGGCGGAAACCCTCCTTCGCGACGTGCTCGTCGGCGGCCCCGAGGAAGGTCGGCAGCGCCTCCAGGATCACCACTTCGGAGCCCAGCCGGCGCCAGACGCTGCCCATCTCCAGGCCGATCACGCCGGCGCCGATGACGCCGAGCCGCTTGGGCACGGCGTCGAAGGAAAGCGCGCCGATGTTGTCGCATACCAGGTGGTTGTCGATCTCGACCCCGGGCAGCGGCCGCGGCAGGGAACCGGTGGCCACGATCACGTGCTTGGCTTCGATGGTCTCGGGGGCACCATCGCCGTGGACTTCGATCTGGTAGCCGCCGTCGGGCGTGCGGCCGGCGAAGCGGCCGAAACCGTGCAGGGACTCGACCTTGTTCTTCTTGAACAGCAGCGAGATGCCGCTGGTGAACGTGTCGACGATCTTTTGCTTGCGGGCCTGCATCTTCGGCACGTCGATGGTGACGCCCTTCAGGCCGATCCCGTGGTCCTCGAACTTGTGCAGCGCGCGCTCGTAGTTCTCGGAGGACTCGAGCAGTGCCTTGGACGGGATGCAGCCCACGTTGAGGCAGGTGCCGCCGAGGCTGGGTTTGCCCTGGGCATTCTTCCACCCGTCGATGCAGACGGTGGACAACTTCAACTGGGCGGCGCGGATGGCGGCCACGTAGCCGCCGGGACCGGCGCCGATCACTGCAACATCGAATTGCTTGGGCATGGTGACTCCGGGTGTCCCGCCTTCTGGTTTCGTCTTCTCGGGCTGCACTGCTCTAGATGAGAGCGGCCCGCCCCTGCATCAAGTCCGCGCGCCGGCGCTGCACGGAGGCGACTGCCCGCCTCGCGCTTCGCGCCTTGAACCACGGATCAGAGTTCCAGCAGCAGGCGCGCCGGATCTTCCAGCGCTTCCTTGATCGCCACCAGACCGAGCACGGCCTCGCGGCCGTCGATGATCCGGTGATCATAGGACATGGCGAGATAGTTCATGGGGCGGATCACGATCTCACCGTTCTCCACCACTGGACGGTCCTTGGTCGCGTGCACGCCGAGGATGGCGCTCTGCGGCGGATTGATGATGGGTGTGGACAGCATCGAACCGAACACGCCGCCGTTCGAGATGGAGAACGTGCCCCCGGTCAGCTCCTCGATGGTGAGCTTGCCTTCCTGGGCGCGCTTACCGTAGTCGGCGATGATCTTCTCGATGTCCGCGAGCGACGCCTGGTCGGCGTTGCGGATGATCGGTACCACCAGGCCGCGCGGGCTGCCCACGGCGATGCCGACGTCGAAGTACCCGTGGTACACGATGTCGGTACCGTCCACCGAGGCATTCAGCACGGGGTACTTCTTGAGGGCGGCGATGGAGGCCTTCACGAAGAAGGACATGAAACCCAGCTTGACGCCGTGGTCCTTCTCGAACCGATCCTTGTACTTGTTGCGCAGGTCGATCACCGCCTGCATGTTCACTTCGTTGAACGTCGTGAGAATCGCGGCGGTCGACTGCGATTGCACCAGGCGTTCGGCGACCCGCTGGCGCAGGCGCGACATGGCCACGCGCTTCTCGGGACGATCGCCCATCAGGCTGTCGACGTCCACCGGATCGGGAAGCTGGGTCGCCGGTCGTGCGCCGCCCGCGACGTGTGCGACGACGTCCGGCTTGGTCACGCGTCCGCCGCGCCCCGAGCCCGCCACCTGAGCGAGGTCCACGTTGTTGTCCGCAGCCACCTTGCGGGCCGCGGGCATGGCGATGACGTCGCCGCCGGTCGCCGCCACCGCGGGCCGCGCGGGTGCGGGCGCCTTCGCCTCGGCCTTGGGTTTTTCCGCCGCCGCTGCGGGCGCCGCGGCCGCTTTCGCTTCGGTGTCGATCTGTGCGATCACCTCGTTGCTCACGACGGTGCCGCCGTCACCCTTCAGGATCTTGGTGAGCACGCCCGCTTCCGGCGCAGGCAGCTCGAGCACGACCTTGTCCGTTTCGATATCGATCAGGTTCTCGTCGCGATTGACGAATTCGCCCTGCTTCTTGTGCCAGGAGAGCAGCGTGGCTTCGGCCACGGATTCGGACAGCGCCGGCACTTTCACTTCGATCAGCATGGATGCTCCGTGATTCGGTTATCCGCCGCGGTTCTCTGGGTTCGTTAGGTTTCGCCCGCAGCGGGAGGGAATGAGGCCCCGTGGGTCAACGCCGCTTCGACGACGGCCTTCTGACGCTGGTTGTGCAGCGCCAGGTAGCCGCCCGCGGGCGCTGCGCTCGAGGGCCGCAACGCGAACGTGAGTTTCTGCTCCGGCTTGAGATGGCGGAGCAGGTAGTGCTGGATCCGGTGCCAGGCGCCCTGGTTCGCGGGTTCTTCCTGACACCACACCACTTCCGTGGCGGCCGAGTAGCGTTCGATCTCGGCCTTGTAGTCGTCGTGGGGAAACGGGTAGAGCTGTTCGATGCGCACCAGGGCGATGTCCTTGATGCCGCGCTCGCGCCGCGCAGCGGCCAGGTCGAAATAGATCTTGCCGCTGCAGAAGACGATGCGCTTCACCTTCTTGGCCGACGGCGCCTCCGGATCCGGGATGACCGGCTGGAAGCGGCCCTGGGCCAGATCCTCCAGGCTCGAGATCGATTCCTTGTGCCGCAGCATCGACTTCGGACTCATGATGATGAGCGGCCGGCGATAGGGCCGCAGCATCTGCCGGCGCAGCACGTGGAACATCTGTGCCGGCGTCGACGGAATCACGACCTGCATGTTGTAGTCGGCGCACAGCTGCAGGAAACGTTCGGGGCGGGCCGACGAATGCTCCGGGCCCTGACCCTCGTAACCGTGCGGCAGCATCAGCACCAGGCCGCACATGCGGCCCCATTTCACTTCGCCCGAGGCGATGAACTGGTCGATCACCACCTGGGCGCCGTTGGTGAAGTCGCCGAACTGCGCTTCCCAGATGACCAGCTCGTTGGGCGATGCGGTCGCATAGCCGTACTCGAAACCGAGCACGGCTTCCTCCGACAGCGTCGAGTCGATCACGACGAAGTCAGGCTGGTTCTCGGCGATGCGCTGGAGCGGCACGTAGGTGCCGGAGTCCCAGCGTTCGCGGTTCTGATCGTGCAGCACTGCGTGGCGATGGAAGAACGTGCCCCGTCCGGAATCCTGCCCCGACAGGCGCACGCCATAGCCTTGCTTCAGCAGTCCGGCATAGGCCAGCGTCTCGGCCATGCCCCAGTCGAGCGGCAGCTTGCCCAGCCCCATCTGGCGACGGTCGGCGAGCACCTTCTCGACCCGCGGATGGACCTTGAAATGCGCCGGGATGGCGGTGAGCCGTTCGGCCAGGAACTGCAGGTCGGCGATCGGGAGACCCGTATCCACCGTCTGGTTCCACGGCACATTGCGGTACGGCGCCCATTCCACCTGGAACGGCGGCTTGAAGTTGTAGACGATGCTCTTGTTGGTGTGATGGCCTGCGTCCAGCGCATCGCGGTAGGCCTTGATGACGTCGTCCGACTCGCCCGCCTTGATCACCCCCTCCTGCACCAGACGGTCGCTGTACAGCTTGCGCGTACCCGGATGCTGGCTGATCAGCTTGTACATGAGCGGCTGGGTCACCATCGGCTCGTCCTGCTCGTTGTGCCCGAGCCGGCGGAAGCACACCATGTCGATGACGATGTCCTTGCCGAACTCGGCGCGGAAATCGAGCGCGGCCTCGGCGGCGAACACCACGGCTTCCGGGTCGTCGCCGTTCACGTGGATCACCGGCGCCTCGACGATCTTCGCGACGTCGGAGCAGTAGATCATCGAACGCACGTCGCGCGGGTCGGACGTGGTGAAGCCGATCTGGTTGTTGACGATGATGTGCACCGTGCCGCCGGTGCCGTAGCCGCGGGTCTGCGACAGGTTGAGCGTTTCCATCACCACGCCCTGCCCCGCAAACGCCGCATCGCCGTGCAGCAGCACAGGCATCACCTGACGGCCTTCGCGGTCGCGGCGGCGGTGCTGGCGGGCGCGCACCGAACCCTCGACCACCGGGTTCACGATCTCGAGGTGCGACGGGTTGAACGCAAGCGTTACATGCATCGGACCACCGGGCGTCATCACGTCGGACGAGAAGCCCTGGTGATACTTCACGTCGCCGGCCATCAGTTCGCCGGCATGCTTGCCCTCGAACTCGAGGAACAGGTCGGAGGGCATCTTGCCCAGCGTGTTCACGAGCACGTTGAGGCGCCCGCGGTGCGCCATGCCGATCACCAGTTCCTGGACACCGCTTGCCCCGGCACGCTGCAGCAGGTTGTCGAGCAGCGGGATCAAGCTGTCGCCGCCTTCGAGCGAGAAGCGCTTCTGGCCGACGTAGCGGGTATGGAGGTATTTCTCGAGGATCTCGGCGGCCGTGAGCCGTTCGAGGATGTGGCGCTTGTAGTCCGGTCCATAGCTGGGACGGGAGCGGGCACCCTCGAAGCGCTGCTGCAGCCAACGCTTCTGGCTGGTGTCCGTGATGTACATGTACTCGAGACCGATGGTGCCGCAGTAGGTCTCCTTCAACGCCTGCAGGATCTCGCGCAGGGTCGCCTGCTGCGGCCCGACCATCGTGCCGGTGTTGAACACGCGATCCATGTCGGCGTCGGTGAAGCCGTGCCAGGCGGGATCGAGCTCCGGCACTTCCGGTTTCTCGAGGCGCTTCAGCGGATCGAGATTGGCGTGACGGGCACCGAGGAAGCGGTAGGAACTGATGAGCTGGAACACCGCCGCCTGCTTGCGACCCAGTTCGGCGAGATCCGAGGGCGAAAGCTGCGACCCGGTGCGGCTGCGATCGCGCGCGATGCGGCCGATCAGGTCGCGGACCGGTGCGTGCGGGACGTCGCGCGGGCCGGGCAGCACCTGGATCTGATCGAAGTAGCGCTTCCACTCGGGCCCCACCGAGTTCTGATCCTCGAGGTAGTTTTCGTACAGTTCGTCGATGTAGGGCGCGTTGCCGCCGAACAGGTACGAACCGGACATCAGATCCTTCATCATGGAGCGACTCTCCTCAAGGACGCGCTCTTGTCTCTCAGGCGCGCTTTGCGATCGGGACTACGTTGCGCTGCGTGGCGCCGACGAACAGCTGGCGCGGCCGCGCGATCTTGTACTCGGGGTCGGCGATCATCTCGTTCAGCTGCGCGATCCAGCCCACGGTGCGGGCGAGCGCGAAGATGGCGGTGAACAACGGGACCGGGATGCCGATCGCCTTCTGCACGATGCCGGAATAGAAGTCGACGTTCGGATAGAGCTTTCGGCTGACGAAGTAGTCGTCCTCCAGCGCGATCTTCTCGAGTGCCATGGCGAGCTTGAACAGCGGATCGTCGTCCAGGCCCAGTTCGTTCAGGACCTCGTGGCAGGTCTCGCGCATCAGCTTCGCGCGCGGGTCGTAGTTCTTGTACACGCGGTGGCCGAAGCCCATCAGGCGCACGGACGAATTCTTGTCCTTCACCTTGGTGATGAACTCACCGATCTTCTCGACCCCACCCATCTGCTGGATCTCGCCCAGCATGTTGAGGCAGGCCTCGTTGGCGCCGCCGTGGGCGGGCCCCCACAGGCAGGCCACGCCGGCCGCGATGGCCGCGAAGGGGTTGGTGCCGGACGACGCGCACAGGCGCACGGTCGAGGTGGAAGCGTTCTGCTCGTGATCCGCATGCAGGATGAAGATGCGGTCCAGCGCACGCACCAGCACGTCGTTGACGACGTAGTCGTCGCAGGGCGTGGCGAACATCATGTGCATGAAGTTCGCGGAATAGGACAGCTTGTTGCGCGGGTACATGTAGGGCTGGCCGGACGAGTATTTGTAGGCCATGGCCACCAGGGTGGGCATCTTGGCGATCAGGCGGATCGCCGAGATGTCGCGCTGGCGGGCGTCGTGCAGGTTCATGGAATCCGGGTAGAACGCGGAGAGCGCGCCCACGAGACCTGTCATGACGGCCATCGGGTGCGCATCGCGCCGGAAGCCGCGCATGAAGAACTGCATCTGCTCGTTGACCATCGTGTGCTGCGTCACGCGGCCCACGAAGTCCACCTTCTGAGTGGCGTTGGGCAGCTCGCCGTACAGGATCAGGTGGCAGACCTCGAGGAAGTCGCAGTTCACCGCGAGCTGTTCGATGGGATAGCCGCGGTACAGCAACTCGCCCTTGTCACCGTCGATGTAGGTGATGCTGGAATTGCAGGAAGCCGTCGACAGGAACCCGGGATCGTAGGTGAACTTGCCCGTGGTGCCATACAGCTTGCGGATGTCGATCACGTCGGGACCCACGGCGCCCTTCAGCACGGGCAGATCGATAGGTGGGGTGCCGTCACTGAACGTGATGGTGGCTTTCTGGTTGTTGCTCATCACTCTCTCCGCAGTCGCTGGAGCCTTCATTGTAGGAGCTTTTTCGGTGTTTTGCTGCTTTGCATCAAACGGTTCCGACGCGCCGCAGGGCGTCCAGCACAGCCTCTTCCTGGCGATCGGCCGAGTGGCTCCGCCCGGAAACGAGGTCCCAGAGGTCGGTATCGGCACGCCCGAGCAGACCTGAAAAGGTTTCACGCTCCGACGGCGTCAGGCGATCGAAGCCCGCGTCGAGGAAACGGGTCAGGACGAGGTCGAGTTCCAGCAGTCCCCGCCGGCAGCGCCAGCGGATGCGGTCGAGGGTACGGTCGGGGTCCGTATTCAGGGTATCTACCGGGTCAAGTCATCCGCCGGACCATCAGGTCCTTGATCTTGCCGATGGCCCGGGTCGGGTTGAGACCCTTCGGGCAGACGTCCACGCAGTTCATGATCGAATGGCAGCGGAAGAGGCGGTACGGGTCTTCCAGGTCGTCGAGGCGCTCGCTGGTGGTCTGGTCGCGGGTATCGGCGATGAACCGATAGGCCGCCAGCAGGCCCGCGGGCCCGACGAACTTGTCGGGGTTCCACCAGAACGACGGACAGGAGGTGGAGCAACAGGCGCACAGGATGCACTCGTAGAGGCCGTCCAACTCTTCGCGCTCGGCCGGGCTCTGCAGGCGTTCCTTGTCCGGCGAAGGCGGCGCGGCGTCGTTGCGGAGGTAGGGCTTGATCGAGTGGTATTGCTTGAAGAACTGCGACATGTCCACGATGAGATCGCGGATGACCGGCAGGCCCGGCAGGGGGCGCAGTTCCACGGGCTCCTTCAAGTCCGCCAGGCGCGTGATGCAGGCGAGCCCGTTGCGTCCGTTGATGTTCATCGCGTCCGAGCCGCACACGCCCTCGCGGCAGGAGCGGCGCAAGGACAGGCTGTCGTCCTCCGCCTTGATGCGCACTAGTGCGTCGAGCAGCATCCGGTCGGTCGGCTCGAGCGCGATGTCGTAGTCACGCATGTACGGCTGCGCGTCCTTGTCCGGGTCGTACCGGTAGATCCTGAATCGCATCGGGCGTTTCCTAGTAGCTCCGGACCTTCGGTTCGAAGGTCTGGGCGGTCAACGGTTTCAGGTTGACGGGCTTGTACTCGAGCCGGCTGCCCTCGCGGTACCAGAGCGTGTGCTTGAGCCAGTTCACGTCGTCGCGCTTGGCGAAGTCGGCCCGGTCGTGGGCGCCACGGCTTTCCTGTCGGGCATCGGCGGAGACCAGGGTCGCCACGGCAACCTCGATCAGATTGTCGAGTTCGAGTGCCTCGACCCGCGCGGTGTTGAAGGTCTTGCTCTTGTCCTTTATCTCGGTGCGCTTGGCCCGCTCCGCAACGGCTTTGATCTTCGCCACGCCCGATTGGAGCATGTCCGGGAAGCGGAACACGCCGCAATGGGCCTGCATGGTCCGCCGCATCTCGGCCCCCACTTCGAAGACGCTTTCGCCGCCGGTTTGCCCATCCAGGCGGGCGATGCGGTGCACCGAGTAGTCGCCGGCATCCTTCGGCAGATCCTTGTGGCCGGGATTCTCCTGCAGGAAGCGGATGACGCTGTCGCCGGAGGCGCGGCCGAAGACCAGGAGGTCCGTCAGGGAATTGGTGCCGAGGCGGTTGGCGCCGTGCACGGACGCACAGGCACACTCCCCTGCGGCATAGAAACCCGGGACGACGTTGTTGGGATTGCCGCCCGCCGGCACCACGACTTCCCCATGGTAGTTCGTGGGAATGCCGCCCATCTGGTAGTGACAGGTGGGCACGACCGGAATCGGGTCCTTCACCGGATCGACATTGGCGAATTTCTTGGCGATTTCGCGGATGCCGGGCAGGCGTTTCTCGATGACGTCGAGGCCCAGGTGGTCCAGCTTGAGCAGGATGTAGTCGGCTTCCTTGCCGGCGCCCCGCCCTTCCTTGATCTCCGTGGCCATGGCACGCGAGACCACGTCGCGGCTCGCGAGATCCTTCATGGTGGGCGCGTAGCGTTCCATGAACCGCTCGCCGTCCTTGTTGAGCAGGTAACCGCCCTCGCCGCGCACACCTTCGGTGATCAGCACGCCGGCGCCGGCCACGCCGGTCGGGTGGAACTGCCAGAATTCCATGTCCTCGAGCGGAATGCCGGCCCGCGCCGCCATGCCCAACCCGTCGCCGGTGTTGATGAACGCGTTGGTGCTGGCGGAGAAGATGCGCCCGGCGCCGCCGGTGGCGAACAGCGTCGCGCGCGCGTGGAAGATCCAGATCTCGCCGGTCTCCATCTCCATGGCGGTGACACCCAGCACCTGGCCGCTCGGGTCGCGAATGATGTCGAGCGCCATCCATTCCACGAAGAACAGCGTGTTCGCCCGCACGTTCCGCTGATACAGCGTGTGGAGCATGGCGTGGCCGGTACGGTCAGCCGCACAGCAGGAGCGCTGCACCGGACGCTCGCCGAAGTTCTGCGAGTGGCCGCCGAACGGCCGCTGATAGACCGTCCCGTCGTCGTTGCGGTCGAACGGCATGCCGAAGTGTTCCAGCTCGATCACCGCCTGCGGTGCCATGCGGCACATGAACTCGATCGCGTCCTGGTCGCCCAGGTAGTCGGAACCCTTGATCGTGTCGTACATGTGCCAGAGCCAGGAGTCCTCGCCCATGTTGCCGAGCGACGCGCCGATGCCGCCCTGGGCGGCCACCGTGTGCGAACGGGTCGGGAACACCTTCGACAGCACGGCCACCTTGAGGCCGGCTTCGGCCAGTTGCAGCGACGCCCGCATGCCGGCGCCGCCGGCACCGACGATCACGGCATCGAATTTCCGGACAGGCAGCACCATCAGTAGAGACTCCAGAGGATCTGCACGGACCACAGCGCATAGGCCACGAGCAGGAGGACCACGCCCACCAGCAGCAGGAGCCGCAGACCGGCCGGCTTGATGTAGTCCATGAAGACGTCACGCACGCCGATCCAGGCGTGCCAGAACAGCGCGAGCAGGAACAGCAGGCTTGCGAGCCGCATCCATTGCTGCGACATCAGCGCCTTCCATGCACCGTAGTGCTCGGGCCGATGGAACAGCACGATGAACAGCATCAGCAGCGCGAACGCCGCCATCACGACGGCAGTGATGCGCTGGACCAGCCAGTCGCGCAGCCCGTAGTGCGCCCCGACGACGATGCGCTTCACCATAGCCACACTCCGAAGACGACGGTCAGCACCAGGCTCACGCCCAGGACGGCGAAGCTGCTCGCACGCGCCGTCGCAAGCTCGGTGCCGACGTGCACGTCGAGGAACAGATACCGGATGCCGGCGCAGAAGTGATGCAGGAACGCCCAGAGCAGCCCGAGCAGCACCAGCTTCACCAGCACGAAGGACATCCACGCGCGGAAATGGATGTAGCTGTCAGGCGATTGCAGGCTCGCCTGCAGCAGGAACAGCAGGAACGGCAGCATCAGGAACAGGCCGATGCCGCTGATGCGATGGAGGATCGAAACGACGCCGGGGACCGGCAGCTTGATCTGAAACAGGTTCAGATGCTTCGGGCGGGACTTCGCCATGCGGGGGCTTTCGGGGGCGGCAGGCAGAAAGGGAGACGCGCCGTTCCGGGGCGCACAGACTCTAGGTGATCTCGTTCGCGTAATGATGCCGGGAGGTGTTGCAGTAGCCGCGACGAAGCTCCACCGGCTTCCGGTCGTAAGTATAGGCCACGCGCTCCATCAGCAGAAGCGGCGTGCCGGGTGCGACGTCGAGGAATGCAGCGATATCGGCATCGGCGTCGACGGCCTTGAGACGCTCCTCGGCTCCCACGATCTTCACGTGATAGGCCGACTCGTACATGCTGTAGAGCATGCAGCGGTGGCGCTCCACCACTTCGGGACCGAGGCCCTGGAACAATTCGGCCGGGACCCGCGCCTCCTCGAACAGGACGCGCTCGCCGTTGATCGACAGCGTCCGGCGCAACCGGACCAGGCTGGCGCCGGCCGCGAGGTGCAGCATGCGGGCGCTGGTGGCGTCCGCGCGCACGCGTCGCAGGTCGACCAGTTCGGCTTCGAGGCCTTCCACGCCGCCGTCATCGGGTGTCAGCCGCAGGAACGACAACTGCGAACGCGCATGCGCATGGGACGCGACGAAGGTGCCGCGCCCCTGCTTGCGGACCAGCACGTTCTCCCCGGCGAGCTCGCCCACGGCCTTGCGTACCGTGCCCTGGCTCACCTGGAAGCGCTGGGCGAGATCGATCTCGCTCGGGATGGGTTCGCCCGGGCGCCACTCGCCGGCCGACAGGCGCTCGGTGAGCTGCGCCTTGATGCGCCGGTAGAGGGGCTGGAACCCGGAAACGGGGGATTCGCTCTTCATGGTCGGGACTTTGTACCACAGCAAACGGGTGGCAGCCAAGAATTGCTCTATCAGAGGTCTGATATAAGACTTGCGTTGACACGCCGCAACGCACGCTCCTATCATCCGTCTGCTGTTTCGCTCGCGGTGCGACGGAAATGTCCCCTTGCCGCGCTGCGACACGCGGCGCGCTCCGGACGACGCCGGCTAGACAACGGCGGTCCCCGGCCCGATTTCCCACGAGGAGCCTCTCCCTTATGAAGACCCCCGTTCGCGTCGCCGTGACCGGCGCCGCCGGCCAGATCGGCTACAGCCTTCTGTTTCGCATCGCTTCCGGCGCCATGCTCGGCCCGGACCAGCCGGTGATCCTGCAACTGCTGGAGATTCCGGACGAGAAGGCGCAGAAGGCGCTGAAGGGCGTGATGATGGAAGTGGACGACTGCGCCTTCCCGTTGCTCGCCGGCATGAGCGCGCACAGCGATCCGGCCACGGCCTTCAAGGACACCGACATCGCCCTGCTGGTGGGCGCGCGTCCGCGCGGTCCCGGCATGGAGCGCAAGGATCTGCTCGCCGCCAACGCCCAGATCTTCACCGCCCAGGGCAAGGCGCTGGATAAGGCCGCCAGCCGCAACGTGAAGGTGCTGGTGGTCGGCAATCCGGCCAACACCAACGCTTACATCGCCATGAAGTCGGCGCCGAGCCTGCCCAAGGCCAATTTCACCGCGATGATGCGGCTCGATCACAACCGCGCGCTGTCGCAGCTCGCGGCTCGCACCGGACAGCCGGTCGCCTCGATCGAGAAGTTGGTAGTCTGGGGCAACCATTCCCCCACCATGTATCCGGACATCCGCTTCGCGACCATCGGCGGCAAGCCGGCCAAGGGGCTGGTGGACGACGAGACCTGGTATCGCGACACCTACATCCCGACCGTGGGCAAGCGCGGCGCCGCGATCATCGAAGCGCGCGGACTGTCGTCCGCCGCCTCCGCCGCCAATGCCGCCATCGACCACGTGCGCGACTGGGTGCTCGGCACCAACGGCCGCTGGGTCACCATGGGTGTCGCCTCCGACGGCGGCTACGGCGTGCCGCAGGACATCATCTACGGCGTGCCGGTGACTTGCGCCGGCGGCAAGTACGAAGTGGTGAAGGGCCTCGAGATCGACGAGTTCTCGCGCTCGAAGATGGACAACACGCTGAAGGAACTGCTCGAAGAACGCGACGGCGTCCAGCATCTGCTGGGCTGAACCGTACCCCCGTCAGGAGGATCGCTCCACCATGGCCACAGCCGCAACCCCCGGTGCCCGCTTCCGCGCCGCCCTCGCCGCGGAGAAGCCGCTGCAGGTCGTGGGCACCATCAATGCCTATCATGCACGGCTCGCCGAGCGCTCGGGATTCAAGGCCATCTACCTGTCCGGCGGCGGCGTCGCCGCCGGATCGCTCGGCCTGCCCGATCTCGGGATCAGCAATCTCGATGACGTCCTGATCGACGTCCGCCGCATCACCGACGTGTGCTCGCTGCCGCTGCTGGTGGACGTGGACACGGGCTTCGGTGCGAGCGCGTTCAACATCGCCCGCACCACCAAGTCGCTGATCAAGTTCGGCGCCGGGGCCATGCACATCGAGGATCAGGTGGGTGCCAAGCGTTGCGGCCATCGGCCCGGCAAGGAACTCGTCACGACCCAGGAGATGGTGGACCGCGTCAAGGCCGCCGCCGACGCCCGCACCGACGCGAGCTTCGTGATCATGGCCCGCACCGACGCGCTCGCCGTGGAAGGCCTCCAGGCCGCCATCGAACGCGCCGTGCGCTGCGTCGAAGCCGGCGCCGACATGATCTTTCCGGAAGCGATGACGGAATTGTCCATGTACCGCAAGTTCGCCGACGCCGTGAAGGTGCCGGTGCTGGCCAACATCACCGAGTTCGGCTCCACTCCCCTGTTCACCGTGGACGAGTTGCGCTCGGCCAACGTAAGCCTGGTGTTGTACCCGCTGTCTGCGTTCCGGGCCATGAACAAGGCCGCGCTCAACGTGTACTCGCACATCCGCAAGGACGGCACGCAGAAGAACGTGGTGGACACCATGCAGACGCGCGCCGAGCTGTACGACTTCCTCGACTATCACGCCTACGAAAACAAGCTGGACGAACTGTTCGCCAAGGAGAAGATTCAGTGAGCACGGAGACTGCCGACACGCCCGCTGCGGGCTTCAAACCGAAGAAGTCCGTTGCCCTGTCCGGCGTGACCGCGGGCAACACCGCGCTCTGCACGGTGGGCCGCACGGGCAACGACCTGCACTACCGCGGCTACGACATCCTCGACTTCGCCGACGACGCGACCTTCGAAGAGATCGCGCACCTGCTGGTGCACGGCAAGCTGCCGAACAAGGCCGAACTGGCGAGCTACCGCACACGCCTCGCCGGCATGCGCGGCCTGCCCGCGAGCCTGAAGGCAGCGCTGGAGTGGATCCCCTCCTCCGCGCATCCCATGGATGTCATGCGCACCGGCGTCTCCATGCTGGGCACCCTGCTGCCGGAGAAGGATGACCACAACATCGCCGGCGCCCGCGAGATCGCCGACCGCCTGATGGCGAGCCTGGGTTCCGTACTGCTGTACTGGTACCACTGGAGCCACAACGGCCGCCGCATCGAGACCGAGACCGACGACGAGTCCATCGCCGGCCACTTCCTGCACCTGCTGCACGGCAAGCCGCCGTCCGCGCTGTGGGAACGTGCGATGCAGACGTCGCTCAACCTGTACGCCGAGCACGAGTTCAACGCCTCCACGTTCACCGGCCGCGTGATCGCCGGTACCGGATCGGACATGTACTCGGCCCTCACCGGCGCCATCGGCGCGCTGCGCGGTCCGAAGCACGGCGGCGCCAACGAAGTGGCCTTCGACACCCAGGGCCGCTACGCCGATCCGGACGAGGCGGAAGCCGATATCGTCCGCCGCGTGGCGAACAAGGAAATCGTGATCGGTTTCGGCCATCCGGTGTACACCATCGCCGACCCGCGCAACGAGGTCATCAAGGAAGTGGCGCGCCGCCTGTCGAAGGACAACGGCAACATGAAGCTCTTCGACATCGCCGAACGGCTCGAAGCCGTGATGTGGCGCGAGAAGAAGATGTTCCCGAACCTCGACTGGTTCAGCGCAGTGAGCTACCACATGATGGGCGTGCCCACCGCCATGTTCACGCCGTTGTTCGTGATCTCGCGCATGTCGGGCTGGTCGGCCCACGTCATCGAGCAGCGCATCGACGGCAAGATCATCCGCCCCAGCGCCAACTACACCGGCCCCGAGAACCTGTCCTGGGTTCCCCTCGAGCGCCGCAAGTAACCCCCTCTTTCCCAAGACAGCCCGAAATCATGTCCGCACACATCTCCAACGTCCGTCCGAAGCCCGACAAGGTCCTGGTCGACATCGTCGACTACGTGACCAAGTACAAGATCACCAGCAAGCAAGCCTACGAGACCGCGCGCTACTGCCTGATCGACACGCTCGGCTGCGGCCTCGAGGCGCTCGAGTATCCCGCGTGCACCAAGCTGCTCGGGCCCATCGTGCCGGGCACGGTGGTGCCGAACGGCGCGAAGGTGCCGGGCACCCAGTTCCAGCTCGATCCGATCCAGGCCGCCTTCAACATCGGCGCCATGATCCGCTGGCTCGACTTCAACGACACCTGGCTCGCCGCCGAATGGGGGCATCCTTCCGACAACCTGGGCGGCATCCTGGCCACGGCCGATTGGCTCTCGCGCAATGCGCTCGCGGCCGGCAAGAAGCCGCTCACCGTGAACGACGTGCTGACCGGCATGATCAAGGCCCACGAGATCCAGGGCTGCATCGCGCTCGAGAACTCGTTCAACAAGGTGGGCCTGGATCACGTGGTGCTGGTGAAGGTGGCCTCCACCGCCGTGGTCGCCCAGATGATGGGCCTCACGCGCGACGAGATCATCAACGCCGTGTCGCTGGCCTGGGTGGACGGCCAGTCGCTGCGGACCTACCGCCACGCGCCGAACACCGGTTCGCGCAAGAGCTGGGCTGCCGGTGATGCCACGTCCCGTGCCGTGCGTCTCGCCCTGATCGCGAAGACCGGCGAAATGGGCTATCCGTCGGTGCTGTCCGCCAAGACCTGGGGTTTCTACGACGTGCTGTTCAAGGGCAATGCGTTCAAGTTCCAGCGCCCCTACGGCAGCTACGTGATGGAGAACGTGCTGTTCAAGATCTCGTTCCCGGCGGAGTTCCATTCGCAGACCGCCGTGGAGTGCGCGATGGACATCCATGCCGCGCTCAAGAAGGCCGGCCGCAAGCCCGAGGACATCAAGAAGATCACCATCCGCACCCACGAGGCGTGCATCCGGATCATCGACAAGAAGGGGCCGCTCAACAACCCGGCCGACCGTGACCACTGCATCCAGTACATGGTGGCGGTGCCCATCATCTTCGGTCGCCTCACGGCCGAGGACTACGAAGACGCCGTCGCGAAGGACCCGCGCATCGACAAGCTGCGCGACAAGATCGTCTGCGTGGAAGACAAACAGTTCACGAAGGATTACCACGACCCGGCCAAGCGCTCCATCGCGAACGCACTGACCGTCGAGTTCACCGACGGCAAGAAACTGGGCGAATTCGTCTGCGAATACCCCATCGGGCACAAGCGCCGCCGCAAGGAAGGCATGCCCGTGCTGGTGGAGAAGTTCAAGACCAACCTCGCGCGACGGTTCCCCGCGAAGCAGCAGGCCGCCATCCTGGACCTCTGCCTGGACGCCAAGAAACTTGCGGCCACCCCGGTCAACGAGTTCGTCGACCTGTTCGTGATCTGATCGTCATCTGATTCCCCGCCCCTCGGAGACATGAAGCATGAGCCACAACCTCTTCGGTAGCCTGCAGGAGTTCAAGATCGGTACCGCCAAAGGGAAGCTGTATTCCCTGCCGGCGCTGGAGAAGGCAAAGCTCGGGAAGATCTCCCGCCTGCCCGTCTCGATCCGGATCGTGCTGGAAGCGGTGCTGCGCAACTGCGACGGCAAGAAGGTCACCGAGGAGCACGTGAAACAGCTCGCGGCGTGGAAACCCAATGCCGAGCGCGTGGACGAGATCCCGTTCGTCGTCGCGCGCGTGGTGCTGCAGGACTTCACCGGCGTGCCGCTGCTGGCTGACCTGGCAGCCATGCGCAACGTGGCCAGCCGCATGGGCAAGAACCCGAAGACCATCGAGCCCCTGGTACCGGTGGACCTGGTGGTGGACCACTCGGTGATGATCGACCACTTCGGTTCGAAGGACGCGCTCGATCTCAACATGAAGCTCGAGTTCTCGCGCAACCGCGAGCGCTACGAGTTCATGAAGTGGGGCATGCAGGCTTTCGACACGTTCGGCGTGGTGCCGCCCGGCTTCGGCATCGTGCACCAGGTCAACCTCGAGTACCTGGCGCGCGGCGTGCACAGGAAGGACGGCGTGTACTACCCGGACACGCTGGTGGGCACCGATTCGCACACCACCATGATCAACGGCATCGGCGTGGTCGGCTGGGGCGTTGGCGGCATCGAAGCGGAAGCCGGCATGCTGGGCCAGCCGGTGTACTTCCTGACGCCGGACGTCGTCGGCGTGGAACTGAAGGGCCGCCTGCGCGAAGGGGTCACTGCCACCGACCTGGTGCTCGCGGTGACCGAGATGCTGCGCAAGGCGAAGGTGGTGGGCAAGTTCGTGGAGTTCTTCGGCGAGGGTACCGAGTCGCTCGCCCTGCCCGACCGCGCGACCATCGCCAACATGGCGCCGGAGTACGGTGCGACCATGGGCTTCTTCCCCGTGGACGAGAAGACCGTCGAGTACTTCAAGGGCACCGGCCGCACCAAGCAGGAGATCGACGCCTTCGAGGCCTACTTCAAGGCGCAAGGCCTGTTCGGCGTTCCCAAGGCCGGTTCCATCGACTACTCGACCGTGCTGACGCTCGATCTCGCGCAAGTGGCACCGTCGCTCGCCGGACCGAAGCGTCCACAGGACCGCATCGAGATCGGCAACGTGAAGAAGCAGTTCACGTCCCTCTACAGCAAGTCGGTCGCGGAAAACGGCTTCAACCAGCCGGCCGAGAAGCTCGGCCAGAGCTTCAAGACCGCGAGCGGTCTCGAGATCAAGAACGGCGACGTGCTCATCGCTGCCATTACCTCCTGCACCAATACGTCCAATCCGGGCGTGCTGCTGGCGGCGGGCCTCCTCGCGAAGAAGGCGGTGGCCGCGGGCCTCACGGTCAAGCCCCACATCAAGACCTCGCTCGCTCCCGGTTCACGCATCGTGACGGAGTATCTCGGCAAGGCCGGCCTGTTGCCCTACCTCGAGAAGCTCGGCTTCGCCGTCGCGGCCTACGGCTGCACGACCTGCATCGGCAATGCCGGTGATCTGACGGCCGAGATCAACGAGGTCATCACCAAGAACGATCTCATCTGTGCCGCGGTGCTGTCGGGCAACCGCAACTTCGAGGCGCGCATCCATCCGAACCTCAAGGCGAACTTCCTCGCCTCGCCGCCGCTGGTGGTGGCCTACGCGCTGGCCGGCACCACGCTGAAGGATCTGATGACCGAACCGGTCGGCAAGGGCAAGGGCGGCAAGGACGTCTACCTGGGCGACATCTGGCCGTCCAGCGAGGAGGTCCATGCGCTGATGCGTCACGCCATGAACCCGAAGGCGTTCGCCGCCAACTACGGACAGGTGAAGAGCAACCCGGGCGAGCTGTGGCAGAAGATCGAAGGCGTGACCGGCCAAGTCTACAACTGGCCCAAGTCAACGTACATCGCCGAGCCGCCCTTCTTCGACGGCTTCGGGCTGCAGCCGGCTTCCGCCGGTGACGCGGGCGTCAAGGGCGCGCGTGCACTCGGCGTGTTCGGCGATTCCATCACCACCGACCACATCTCGCCGGCCGGCTCCATCAAGGACACCTCACCCGCCGGCAAGTGGCTGCTGGCAAACGGCGTGACCAAGGCCGACTTCAACAGCTACGGTTCGCGCCGCGGCAACCACGAGGTGATGATGCGCGGCACCTTCGCCAACGTGCGCATCAAGAATCTGATGATCCCGGTGAAGCCGGACGGCTCCCGGGTCGAGGGCGGCATCACCTTGCACCAGCCCGACGGCGCCGAGATGTCGATCTACGACGCCGCCATGAAGTACATCGCCGACGGCGTGCCGACGGTGGTGTTCGGCGGCGAGGAGTACGGCACCGGTTCGTCGCGCGACTGGGCCGCCAAGGGTACTCAGCTCCTGGGCGTGAAGGCGGTCGTGGCGCGCAGCTTCGAGCGCATCCACCGCTCCAACCTGGTAGGCATGGGCGTGCTGCCGCTACAGTTCACCGGCACCGACTCTGCCGAATCGCTGGGTATCAAGGGCGACGAGCAGTTCGACATCCTCGTGGGCAGCGACTTGAAGCCGCAGCAGGACGCCACGCTGGTCATCCGCCGCAAGGACGGCACCGAGACCAGAGCCAAGCTGAAGCTGCGGATCGACACCCCCATCGAGGTGGACTACTACCGCCACGGCGGCATCCTGCCGTTCGTGCTGCGGGAGCTGATCGCGGCGGCCTGAGGCATCGCCCGCAAACCTCAAGACCCGGCCTCGAGCCGGGTCTTTGCATTCAGGGGGCTGTGGGAGCCAAGACCCCTATCGGGGCCCGCGTCGGCGCCGGGGCAACCGCGGGGGCGGCCGGCGCCTCCCGCTCGAGGTAACTCACCAGCGGCTTGTCCGGATTGCGGTTGATGTAGATCGCACAGGTCACCCGCAGCAGCGAGGCGAAGCTCGAGATGGCGTCCTCGCGCGCCTGCATCTCCTCATAGAGCTTGCCGATGAACCGCGGCGTGCTCAGGCCTTCGCTGGCGGCCGCCTCATCCAGGACGCGCCAGAACAGGCGCTCCAGACAGATGCTGGTGACGAAGCCGGAGAGGCGCACCGACCGCTTCTCGCGCGCGTAGAGCCTCTTGTCCTGACCGGAATAGAGATTGCACATGTACTGCTCCTCCCACGACTTCCACTCGCGGCACTTTCGGCCGCGAAACCGCATCTGACGGCGGTGGTTGTGCCGGAGAGTTTACCGGCAACCTGCGGCCCGTCAACGCACCAGGGACGGCTCCGCCAAAAAGAAGGGCCCGGTTGCCCGGGCCCTGAGTCTTCGAGGGAAGTGCCGTCTACTACCGTTCAGAGCTCCTTCGCCGCCATCTGCTTGGCGATGTAGTCCGCTTGCCGCAGGGCCAACGCCACGATGGTGAGCGTCGGGTTCTCGGCAGCGCCCGTGGTGAACTGGCTGCCGTCGGACACGAACAGGTTCTTCACGTCGTGCGTCTGGCCCCATTTGTTCACCACCCCATCGCGCGGGTTGTCGCTCATGCGGTTGGTGCCCAGGTTGTGGGTCGACGGATACGGCGGCGTTTTGTAGGTCTTCACCGCCCCTACCGCCTCGTACAGCGCACAGCCCTGTTGGTAGGCGTGCTCGCGCATGGCGATGTCGTTCGGGTGGTCGTCGAAGTGCACGTTGGCGACCGGCATGCCGTAAGCGTCCTTGAGGTTCGGATTCAGCGTGACGCGGTTCGACGCCTGCGGCATGTCCTCACCCACCAGCCACATGCCCGCCATGTTCTCGTAGCGGTCCATGGCCCAGGTGAAGTCGCGGCCCCACATGCCGGGCTCCAGGAACGCGGCGATGAACGGCAGGCCGAGCGACAGCGTCTCCATCTCGTAGCCGCCGGCGAAGCCGCGCGACGGATCGTGACGCGACTCGTCGGTGACGATGCCGGCCATGGTGGTGCCGCGATACATGTGCACTTCGCGATCGAACACCGCGTAGACCGAGCCGGTCATGTGGCGCATGTAGTTTCTGCCCACCTGACCCGAGGAGTTGGCGAGACCGTCCTTGAACATGTTCGACGCGGAGTTGAGCAGGAGGCGCGGCGACTCGATCGAGTTGCCGGCCACGCACACCACGCGCGCCTTCTGCAGCTGGATCTTGCCGCTCTTGTCGGCGTACTCCACGCCGGTCACCTTGCCCTTGGCGTCGTGCACGATGCGCACCGCCATGGAGTTGGGACGCACCTCCAGCTTGCCGCTTGCCTCGCCCTTCGGAATCGCTTCGTACAGGGTCGACCACTTGGCACCGGACTTACAGCCCTGGAAACAGAAGCCGATCTGCTGACAGGAGCCGCGGCCGTCGCGCGGCTGCGAGTTGATCGACATGTTGCCGGTGTGGAAATTCTTGTAGCCCATCTTGGCCGCGCCGGCCGCGAGCACCTTGTAGTTGTTGTTGCCGGGCAGACGCGGGATGCCGTTGGTGCCGGTCGTGCCCATCTTCTTCTCGGCACGGTCGTAGTACGGATCCAGTTCGGCGCGGGTGATCGGCCAGTCGAGCAGGCTGGCGCCCGCGATGTCGCCATACGTGGTCTTCGCCTTGAACTCGTGATCCTCGATGCGCAGCGAGGCACCGGCCCAGTGGATGGTGGAACCGCCCACCGCGCGCACGATCCACGCGGGCAGCCCCGAGAAGTCCTTCGCGACCCGCCAGTTGCCCGACGTGCTGCGCGGATCGAGCCAGGAGATCTTCACGAAGTTGGACCACTCGTCGTTCTCGAAGTCCGGGATCTCCCAGCGGTTGCCCGCTTCGAGCAGGACTGTGTCGATGCCCTTGATCGCGAGTTCGGACGCGAGCGTACCGCCGCCGGCGCCGGAACCGATCACGACGACCACCTTGTCGTCGGTCAGATTGTATTTTGCCGCCATGTCATTCTCCTCCGATGTCGTGTGCCGGCTACAGCCAGGCGATGTCGTCGAAGCCGCGCTTCAGGTACCCGCCGAGATGCGCCGACGGACCCTCGTAGCCCAGCACCTTCCAGACATCGGGGTTGTTGTAGATGCCCGTGATCATGTCGCCGCGGATCTTCTGGAAGAACGCGGACGATTCCATGGACTGGAGAATGGCGACCCGGTCGGACTCCTTCGCGATCGCCGCGTAGTCCTTCTTGAACCGGTTGCGCGCAGCGGCGTTCAATTCCTTCACCCCGTCGGAGAGCAGCTTGTCGGTGGCCGGATCCTTGGCGGCGGCGGCATCGAGCATCTCCACGACCTTCATGTAAACCCCGTCGGACAACCCGTCGTGCGGATACACGTCGCGCGTCATGCGTAGCAGCGTCTTCACCTCGCCGGCATCGAGCGCAGTGAGCGCCTGGGCCCAGGCGTCGGTCGGCGTCGCGAGCAGCGCCGTGGTGGACATCACGCCGGCACCGGCCACCGCCACGCCGGACTTCTTCATGAACTCGCGACGGTCGGGCCGCATGGCCTCGTCGCTCGGATGGTGATCCTTCATAGTTCCTCCCTGATCTTGTAGTGGATCGCTCGAATCACCGATCCGCTGGGCCGACGGCGCATATCGCGATGCAACATCGACTTGGGACCGATAACTCGGCCACGGTAGCATCGCACTCCGACCCGGGGTAGTAGCCCTGTACTACAGGGCCCCGGGGTGTTCCATCTAGCCGATCCAGCGCGTCGCTTCGTCGATGCCGGCGCGCTCGGTGCGATAGCCGTTCACGGCGGCGTCATGCACGCCCCGACCGAAGGCGATGCCGCACACCAACTGGCGGTCGTCACCGAAATCCAGGTGCTCGCGCACGACGTCGGCGTAAGTGGCGAGCGCCGCCTGCGGGATGGTTGCGACTCCGGATGCCTGGGCCGCCAGCAGAAAGCTCATCACGTACAGCCCGCAGTCGAGGCCGCCGTAGAAGCCGAGCGACTCGTCCGTGGTGATGAACGCGGCGTGCGGTGCACCGAAGAAGCGGAAATTCTCGAGTGACTGCTCGCGGGCGCGTGCCCGGTCGTCACGGCCGATGCCGAGCGACTGGTAGAGCTGCACGCCGCACACCTTGCGACGTTCGCGATAGACGCCGAGATACGCTTCCGGAAACGGGAAGTCCGGCGTGGGCGGCGCGCCTTGCGCTGCCTTTTCGTACAAGGCTGCGCTCAGCTTCGAGAGCGCGGCACCCGAAACGATCGTGACCTGCCACGGCTGGGTGTTGCACCACGACGGCGTACGCTGCGCCGCAGCGAGAATGCCCTGGATGGTCGAGCGGTCCAGGGGCGTGGGTTCGAACGCCCGGCAGCTGTAGCGCGAGTCGAGCAGTTGCCTGAGCGCCGGCAGCGTCGTCGCCTCCATCACGTGAACTTCGGCTTGAACTTGTCGTCCACCTCGATCTGATAGGCGATCGCGAGGCGGTTGGTCTGGTTCGCGAGCGCGACGATGGCCGCGAGTTCGCCGAACATCTCGTCGTCCATCCCCTGCTTTATGGCCGAGGCCCCGTGCGAATGGATGCAGTACTCGCAGTTGTTGGTCATGCTGACCGCGATGTAGATGAGTTCCTTGGTGAGCGGGTCGAGGCGCGAGCCCGGCCCCATCACCTGCTTCACCTGCGACCAGATGCGCGCGAGCGTCGGCGGATGGGTGGCGAGCGCCTTCCAGATGTTGTTGATCCAGTCGACCTTGCGGGTCGCCATGATGTCGTCGTACACCGCGCGCACTTCCGGGCTCGCATCGGCGTATTCGACCAGCTTCACCATCGCCATCGGGGACTTCCTTCCTCGTATCGGATGCCTCGGTCGAGTGTAGCACCGCGCGTGGACAGTCCGCCGCGGGCGAGGCGATAATGACCGTTTCGTCTCGAGCGGCTCCAACTCCATGAAGTTATTGTTCGATCTGTTCCCGGTCATCGTGTTCTTCGTCGCCTTCAAGGCCGCGGACATCTACGTGGCCACCGGGGTCGCCATCGCCGCCACGTTCGCGCAGATCGCCTGGGTGTGGTTCCGCCACCGCAAGGTGGAGAACATGCTCTGGGTAAGCCTCGCCATCATCGTCGTCTTCGGCGGTGCCACGCTGCTGCTGCACGACGAGACCTTCATCAAGTGGAAGCCCACGGTGCTCTACTGGGCCTTCGGCGTCGTGCTGATCGGCGCGCGCTACGCCCTCGGCAAGAACCTGATCCGCAGCATGGTGGGCAAGCAACTCACCCTGCCCGAACCGGTCTGGGACAAGTTGAACCTGAGCTGGGCCGGCTTCTTCCTGCTGATGGGGTGCCTCAACCTGCTCGTGGCCTTCAACTTCTCCACCGACGTCTGGGTCAACTTCAAGCTGTTCGGCGGCATGGGGCTCATGCTGCTCTTCGCGCTCGGCCAGGGGCTGATGCTGTCGCGCTACGTGGAAACCGGCGACAAGGACTGAGATGACTTTCCCCCCGATAGACCTACGGCCCTTCCCCCAAGGGGGCCAGCCCTCTTGTGGGCTGAGGCCGGAGACAGACAGTCCCTGCGGACTGTCTGTGCCTGTCAAAGACCATCGGCCTGCGGCCGATGGCAGGCCCTGCGAGGTCTGAATGCTCTACGCGATAGTCGGCGAAGACGTTCCGAACGGTCACGCCAAGCGGGCGGCTGCCCGCTCCGCCCACCTCGAACACATCCAGGAACTGGTGGACGCGGGCCGGGTGATCCTGGCGGGTCCCTTCCCGGCCATCGACAGCCCCGACCCGGGCCCGGCCGGGATGACCGGCAGCCTGATCGTGGCCGAGTTCGACTCGCTGGCGGCGGCGCAGGCCTGGATCGATGAGGACGCGTACGTGACCCAGGGTGTGTTCGGCAAGGTCACGGTGCGCCCGTTCAAGCAGGTGCTGCCGGCCCTCTAGAAGGCGACGATCGCGTTGAATCTGTCCGACACCATCCGCACACGGCTCCAGCACCTCGCCCCCGAGAGCCTGGAAATCTTCGACGACAGCGCCGACCATGCCGGCCACGCCGGCGTGATCGAGAGCGGTGGGGGCGGTCATTTCCAGGTGGTGATCGTCTCCTCGGCATTCACCGGCCAGAGCCGGATTGCGCGACATCGCCTGGTGTATGATGCGCTCCGCGATTTGATGCCGGGGTCGATTCACGCTCTGGCGATCGTCGCCCACGCGCCGGAAGAACTCGCGTCTCGATGAGGGTTCGCGTCCACGCGGACCCCGGAGCGACCCGCAACGGGCCGCCGTCGTTCTGTTGTCCACCCCGAAACCTTCGGAAGGAATGCGTCATGTTGTCTATCAAGTCCGCAGCCGTCGCCGCGCTCAGCGTGGCCGGCCTCGCCGTCCTGTCGGCCTGCAATGCCGAGGAGCCCGCCAAGAACGTGGCCGTGGTGAACGGCGTTCCCATCCCGCAGGCACGCATGGACCTCATCCTGAAGATGCAGCAGGGCAAGGGCCAGAAGGACTCGCCGGAGGCGCGCACCCAGCTGCGCGAAGCGCTCATCACGCGCGAGATCCTGGCGCAGGAGGCAGTCAAGAAGGGGCTCGACCAGAGCGAGGAGCTGCGGACGCAGCTCGACATGACCCGGGAACAGTTCCTGGTGAACGCCTTCCTCACGGATTACCTCAAGACGCACAACCCGACCGACGCCGAACTGCAGGCCGAGTACGAGGCCGTCAAGAAGGAGCAGTACGACCCGAACGCCAAGGAGTACAAGGCACGCCACATCCTCGTCAAGCCTGCGAAGGACGATCCGAAGGCGGTGGCCGCAGCGAAGCAGAAGGCCGAAGGCCTGCTCGCCCAGCTGAAGAAGGGAGCGAAGTTCGAGGATCTCGCCAAGAAGTATTCGGACGATCCCGGCTCCAAGGCCAGAGGCGGCGAGCTCGACTGGACCGACGGGACCGATCTGGTGGCGCCCTTCGTCGCAGGCATGAAGGCCCTCAACAAGGGTGAGACGTCGAAGACCCTGGTAAAGACCCAGTTCGGCTTCCACATCATCCGTCTCGACGACGTCCGGCCGGTGGAGTTTCCGACGTTCGAACAGGTCAAGGACAAGGTCGCCGAGCAGCTCATCGGCAAACAGCGCGACCAGTTGATCGAAGAACTGCGCAAGTCGGCAAAAGTCGAGTAACGGCGCGTCTCGGGCGCACCGCTCGTGCGGTGGCCGCCAACTCCCGGAAGGAAATCGTCATGGCATTTCTCAAGCTGACCTCGATGGTCGCCCTCGGGCTCGCCGGTGCGATCGCCCTGCCCGTCTGCCACGCCGCCGAAGCGGCCAAGCCGTTGGCCGTCGTGAACGGTGTGGCCATCCCGCAGGCGCGCCTCGACTTCGTGCTGAAGACGCAGCAGGCGCAGGGGCAGAAGGTCACGGACGAGATGCGCAAGCAGCTCCGCGACGCCCTCATCACGCGCGAGATCGTGACGCAGGAGGCGATCAAGAAGGGCTTCGACAAGACCACCGACTACAAGACGCAGATGGACCTCGCCAGGCAGCAGGTCCTCGTGAACGCCTACGTGGAGGACTATCTGAAGAAGCATCAGCCGACCGATGCGGAGCTTCAGGCCGAGTACGAGGCGGTCAAGAAGGAACAGGCGAGCGCGAAGGAATACAAGGTCCGCCACATCCTCGTCCGGGTGCCGGAGGACAATACCGACGCGGCCGCCGCCGCGAAGCAGAAGGCCGAATCTCTCCTCGCACAGCTCGCCCAGGGCGCGAGCTTCGAAGATCTGGCGAAGGAGAACTCCGACGACGCCGGATCGAAGGCCAAGGGTGGCGAACTCGAATGGACGGACGGCAGCAATCTGGTCAAGCCGTTCGCCGATGCGATGACGACGCTCGGCAAGGGCGAGACGTCGAAGCTGGTGCAGACCCGCTACGGCTACCACATCATCCGGGTCGACGACATTCGTGAGCCGCAGTTTCCGGCCTTCGATCAGGTCAAGGACGAAGTGGCGAAACAGCTGATCGGCAAACAGCGCGATCAGCTGATCGACAACCTCCGCAAGAGCGCGAAGATCAAGTAATCGCCGCGGCGCCGCCGGCTCGGGCGCGACGCGGATCCCGGCCGGGCCGCTACGTGACGGAGCGGCGCGCGTTCCGGAACATCCGCATCCACGGCGAATCCTCGCCCCATTCGCGCGGATGCCATGACATCTGCGTGGTGCGGAACACGCGTTCCGGGTGCGGCATCACGATGGTGAAGCGACCGTCGGTGTTGGAGAGTCCGGTGAGGCCATCGGGCGAACCGTTCGGGTTGGCCGGGTACCGTTCCGTGGTCCCGCCCCGGTTGTCGACGAACCGCAGCGCGGTGTAGCGCTTCGCCTTCTCGCGCGAGGCGGCCGAGGCGAACTCCGCCCTGCCCTCGCCGTGCGACACGACGATGGGGATGCGGCTGCCCACCATGCCGTCGAAGAAGATGGAGGGGCTCGGCGTGACCTCCACCATGACGAAACGTGCCTCGAACTGCTCGGACGCATTGCGCACGAAGTGCGGCCAATGCGTCGCACCCGGAACCAGTTCGCGCAGGTTGCTCATCATCTGGCAGCCGTTGCACACGCCGAGCGCGAAGGTGTCGGACCGGTGGAAGAACGCCTCGAACTGCTCGCGCGCGCGGGCGTTGAACAGGATCGACTTGGCCCACCCTTCGCCGGCGCCGAGCACGTCACCGTAGGAAAAACCGCCGCAGGCGGCGAAGCCGCGGAAGCCATCCAGACTCACGCGTCCGGCGATGATGTCGCTCATGTGCACGTCGACCGCCTCGAAGCCGGCGCGGTCGAAGGCCGCGGCCATTTCGATCTGGCCGTTCACGCCCTGCTCGCGCAGGATGGCGACGCGCGGTCGCAACTGCTTCGAGATCGCCGGGATCTCCTGAGGATCGAACGTGAGCTTCGCTTGCAGACCGGGATCGGCCGCATCGTCGACCGCGGCAAATTCCTGATCCGCGCAGGTCGGGTTGTCGCGCAGGCGCGCGATCCCGTGGCTGGTGGAAGACCAGGCGCGCAGCAGGTCCACACCCGAGGCCGAGAGTACTTCACGCCCCGCCGCCGCGATGCGCAGAAAACCGTCGCGGGCGATGGTGCCGATATCGTGCACGGCGTCGCCCAGACCGGCGTCGGCGAACGCGCCCAGCACCAGCGGCACAAACCCCGCGCGCACCTGGATGACCGCGCCGAGCTCTTCGTTGAACAGTGCCGCCACCGGATCGCCCAGACCGTCGATCGTGACGTGCAATCCCACATGCGACGCGAACATCATCTCGGCCAGCGTGACGATGAGGCCGCCGTCGGACCGGTCGTGATACGCCAGCAGCTGGCCTTCGGCGATCAGCGACTGGATCGCACCGAAGAAGGCGCGCAGCCGCTGCGGATCCTCGATGTCCGGTGCCGTATCGCCGGTCTGCCCGTAGACCTGGGCCAGCGCGGATCCGCCCAGGCGGTTGCGGCCCTGCCCCAGATCGATGAGCAGCAAGCGCGTGTCACCTGCGTCGAGTCGCAGCTCCGGCGTCACCGTGTCGCGCACGTCCTCGACCCTCGCGAACGCTGACACGATCAACGACAGCGGCGCCGTGACTTCCTTCGAGCGGCCGCTCTCCTGCCAGGCAGTGCGCATGGACAGGCTGTCCTTGCCCACGGGAATGCTCACGCCGAGCGCAGGACAGAAGTCCATGCCGACCGCCGCGACGGTATCGAACAGCGCGGCATCCTCGCCCGGTTGCCCTGCCGCAGCCATCCAGTTCGCGGACAGCTTGACGCGCTCGATCGGGCCGATGCGGGCTGCGGCGATGTTGGTTAGCGCCTCGCCCACGGCCATCCGCCCCGACGCCGGACCGTCGATCACGGCGATCGGCGTGCGCTCGCCCATGGCCATGGCTTCGCCGACGTTGGTGTCGAAGCCGAAGCTGGTCACGGCGACATCGGCCACCGGCACCTGCCACGGCCCCACCATCTGATCGCGCGCGGTGAGCCCGCCCACGGTGCGGTCGCCGATGGTGACGAGGAAGTTCTTGCCCGCGACGGCGGGAAACCGCAGCACGCGCTGCAGCGCTTCCGCCGGTTTCACCGGTTTCGCATCGAACGCGCGCAGCTTCGCCGAGATCCGTTTGGCATCGCGCAGCATCTTCGGTGGCTTGCCGAGCAGCACCTGGAGATCCATGTCCACCGGGTGGTTGTCGAAACGCGGATCCTCGACCAGCAGACGTTCCTGTGCGGTTGCCTTGCCGACCACGGCGAACGGACAACGCTCCCGTTCGCACAACCACTCGAACACGGTCAGCCTTGCGGGGTCCAGCGCGAGGACGTAGCGCTCCTGGGATTCGTTGCACCAGATCTGCAGCGGCGACATGCCGGGTGCCTCCGACGGGATCGCGCGCAGATCGAACCGTGCACCGCGTCCGCCGCCGTGCACCAGTTCGGGCAGTGCGTTCGACAGGCCGCCGGCCCCCACGTCATGGATCGACAGGATCGGATTGCCCTCGCCCATGGCCGCGCAGCGGTCGATGACCTCCTGGCAGCGCCGCTGCATCTCCGCGTTGCCGCGCTGGACCGAGTCGAAGTCGAGATCCTCGGTGTTGGCTCCGGTGTCCATGCTCGACGCAGCACCTCCACCCAGACCGATCGGCATGCCCGGACCACCGAGTTGCACCACTACCGCGCCTTCGGGCAACGAGTGCTTGTGAGACTGGTCGGCGGCAATGTTCCCGAGTCCGCCTGCGATCATGATCGGCTTGTGGTAGCCGCGCGCGCGCCCGTCGACCACCTGCTCGAACGTGCGGAAATAGCCCGCGAGATTAGGACGACCGAACTCGTTGTTGAAGGACGCTCCGCCGATGGGCCCTTCGATCATGATCGTCAGCGGCGAGGCGATACGGCCGGGGCGACCGTAATCATCGATCTCCCACGGCTGTATCGCGTCCGGAATGCGCAGATGCGACGTGGTAAAGCCGGTGAGCCCGGCCTTCGGCTTGGCGCCCCGGCCGGTGGCACCCTCGTCGCGGATCTCCCCGCCGGAGCCGGTGGCCGCACCGGGAAACGGTGCAATCGCGGTCGGATGGTTGTGGGTCTCCACCTTCATGAGGATGTGCGTCGATTCCTCGACCTGTCCGTACGTCCCAAGCACGTCGGGGCGGAAGCGCGGCACGACGGCACCTTCCATGACCGCGGCATTGTCGGAGTACGCCACCACGGTATGTTCGGGATGGGTCGCGTGGGTGTTGCGGATCATCGCGAAGAGCGACTTATCCTGCCGCTGCCCGTCCACGATCCAGTCGGCGTTGAAGATCTTGTGGCGGCAGTGCTCCGAGTTCGCCTGGGCGAACATCATGAGCTCCACGTCGGTGGGATTGCGCCCCGCGGCCGAGAACGCGTCGAACAGGTAGTCGATCTCGTCAGCCGACAGCGCCAGGCCCATCTCGCCATTGGCCGCTTCGAGCGCCGCCTTGCCGCCGCCGACCACGTCGACGCTCTCGAGCGGCACCGGGTCGATCTCGCGGAACAGGCGCTGGGCGGCATCGACCGAATCGAGCACCGTTTCCGTCATGCGGTCGTGCAGCAGCGCAGCCAGCCTGTCGCGCGCAGCGCCGCCGCTCACGTGGTACGCGACCCCGCGCTCGATACGCTCGACGGCTTCGAGTCCGCAATGGCGGGCGATGTCGGTCGCCTTGGACGACCAGGGCGAGATCGTGCCCAGCCGCGGGACCACCACGAAGAGCTGGCCGTCGACCTGCTTTGCCCGTTCGCGCGGCCCGTACTCCAGGATGCGGTCGAGCCGTACCGCTTCCTCGGCGGTGAGCGGCCGGTGCAGCTTGACGAAGTGCCAGTATTCGGCGGAGACGCCTGCGACGGTCGGGTCGAGCGAACGCAGCGTGTCGAGGAGTTTCCGGACGCGGAACGCGGAGAGGGCGTCGCGCCCTTGCAGCTTCAGAAAGAGCGCCATGGGCCGGCTTGAGTCTTCGAGCGCGGATTATACCCAACCGCTACGCGCAGGCGGGCGCGTAAACTCGCCGGGTCTCATTCTGCATCCGATCCCATGACTGAGTCTGCATCGCTGCCGGTGTGCCGCACCGCGGAGATCCGCGCGCTCGAAGCCGAGGCGGCAGGCCGGCAACCGGAGCCGCCACTCATGGAACGCGCAGGCCTGGCGGCCGCGGAACTGGCCCGATCGATCCTGGCCGACGGGCAGCGCGTGCTGGTGGTTGCAGGCCCGGGCAACAACGGTGGTGACGGCTTCGTCGTTGCGCGGCACCTCAAGTCCTGGTGGTACACCGTGACCGTGCTCTTCACAGGATCCGAGCACAAGCTGGCCCCCGATGCGGCGGCGGCCCTCGCGGCCTGGCGCTCCGTAGGCGGCACGACCACCGATCGGTGGCCGCAGGACATGCAGCCGGACCTGATCGTGGATGCCCTGTTCGGTATCGGCCTCGAGCGCCCGCTCGAGGGCGCCATGGCTGACCTGGTCATGCGCATGAACGGTAGCGGCGTGGCGGTGCTCGCGCTCGATGTACCGAGCGGCCTGCATGCCGACACCGGACGCGTCCTGGGCATCGCCGTCGAAGCGGACCACACCGCGACATTCATCGCGCTCAAGCCCGGATTGCTGACGCTCGATGGGCCGGACCACGCGGGTGAACTGCACGTTTTCGATCTCGGTCTCGACGGGCCCGGAAGCCAGTCCGGGCATCTGCTCGACCTTTCGATCCTGCAGACCGCCCTGCCGCCGCGAAGGAACAACACCCACAAGGGCAGCCTCGGCAATGCCGGCATCATCGGCGGTGCCGACGGCATGGTGGGTGCGGCACTGCTCGCGGGACGTGCCGCACTCAAGCTCGGGGCGGGGCGCGCCTTCGTCGGCTGTCTGAGCGGCGCGTCGGTGGATGCTGCCCAACCGGAGCTGATGCTGAGACCGGCTGCGGACCTCGTGGCGCTCGACGGATTGTCGGTGCTGGCCGTCGGGCCGGGACTGGGGCCGTCCGATGCCGCCCGGACTCTGGTGACCTCGGCCATCGGTCGCGATGTGCCGTTGCTGCTCGATGCCGACGCGCTGAATCTGGTCGCAGCCGATCCCCGGCTTGCCGAAGAAGTCGCGCGACGCTCCGGCGACACGCTGCTCACGCCGCATCCGGCGGAAGCGGCTCGCCTGCTCGGCTGCACCACGGCTGAAGTGCAGAGCGATCGCATCGCGAACGCGCTGCTGCTGGCCGAGCGCTATCACGCTGCCGTCGTGCTGAAAGGTGCCGGCAGTGTTTGCGCGCTGCCCGACGGGCGATGGTTCATCAACCCATCCGGCAATCCGGGGCTCGCCAGCGCCGGCATGGGCGATGTGCTGGCCGGCATCGTCGCGGCGTTGGTCGCGCAAGGATGCCCGCCGGTCACCGCCCTGCTCGCCGGGGTCCACTTGCACGGACTGGCCGGCGATCGGTTGCGGGAAGCGATCGGCGGGCCTGTAGGGATCACCGCGTCGGAGGTCACCGACGCGGCGCGGGCCATCCTGAACGAGGCGATCTATCCGGCCGACTGACCGCGCATCAACACTAGTTTGCGAGCATACGCACGGCCGCGATGCCGAGGATGGTGAGCACGATGGATCCCACGAGATGGGTCGCGATGTGCGCGACCGCCCAACCGGTCTGACCCCGCTGGAGCAGGCTGACCGCCTCGGCCGAGAACGTGGAGAAGGTCGTGAGCCCCCCCAGGAAACCGGTGATGATGAAGAGCCGCATCTCCGGTGCGAGTTCGGCACGTGTCGCGAACACTTCGACGGCCACCCCGACCAGGAAGCCGCCGATGAGGTTCGCCGCCAGCGTGCCGAGCGGCAGCAGCGGGAACAGGACGTTGAGGAAATGGCCGAGCGCCCAGCGCAGCCATGCGCCCAGCGCGGCACCGATGCCGACTGCAATCGCTCCCGTTCCCGTCACGTCGCACCTCCTCCGTTCGAGCGCGGGAGTCTAAGCCGACGGGGGCGGCGGCGGTAGACGCGGTCAGCTCATGGCGAGCGGGAAGATCCACGGTCCGCCGGCGGCGCGGTCGGCCGCGACGAGATCGGCCTGGCCGCTGTCGGAAATGAGGTAGTCAGCGAAGCGTCTGGCGGCCGCACGCTGGTCTTCCGAGGCCGGATGCCGTGGACCCGGTTCGAGCACGACATATGGCCGGCGCATCCGCGGGTCGCCCCGGACCAGGACCTCGAGGCCTTCGCCCCGCAGCTTTTCGAACACCACGGGAATGTGACCGACGATCACGTAAGCACGGCGCTGAGAGGCCAGTTCGAGCACCTGATGAGCCTCGGGCAGCGTGTCGATCAGCAGCCAGTCCGGCGAGACGCTGACGCCGGAGCGGCGGATCAGGTTCTGGAGCACGCCGTGGCTTCCGGGGTCGCGGAACCCGATCATGGCGGCGTTGGCGGCCGCGATCCGTTTCAAGGCCGCAGCCCCGTCGGTGAGTCCGCGGATCCCTGCGGGGTCCTCGGCGGGGCCGACGATCACGTGCTCGTTCGCCCCCCACACACGCAACGGCCCGCTGATGCCCTGGTAGGCAAGCGCCAGCGATTCATCGCTCCCGTGGATCAGCAACACGTTCGCGTCCCCACGCCTGAACGGCGGAACGATGCCCTCCTTGGGAGCCGCAGCGATCGTCTCGATCGCGAGGTCTGTCCCCGTCCGAAGTCGCGGAGCAAGCTGTTCCCAGACACCGCATAGGGCGATGCCGCCGACCACGGCGACGCGCACGCCTTCCAGTGCCTCGGCCCACGTCGCCGTGATGCGAGTGGCCGCCAGTCCCACACCGGCAACCAGCAGGCGTCGTCTGCCAAGATCCGGCGCTGACGCACACCATGGTGTATTCCTTGGAATCATCGCTCCTCCTCATGCATTCAAAGATCCAGAACCAGTTCGACGCCGATCCACCGGCCCGGGTCGGGAAATCCGAGCTGTGTCTCGTAGCGCACACCGCCCACATTGCGAACGAACAGGGACAGATGGGTGGTCCCACGGCCGGTGCGAAACGACCGACCTACGCTGGTGTCGACACGAGTGTAGTCACCGATGGGCCGATACGTGTTACCGATGGACTGGAAGTTCGAGTAGAACTGGTCGACACGACGGGCCGACGCGTTGAGGTCCCAGTCGCGCCACAGATGCGTCAGCGAAAATGTCCCCAGGTTCCGCGGTGGCGTGCGTCCGCTTTCCAGCACACCGCCCGTGTGCGACAGGTAGGTCCACCCGAACTGATAGCGGGTCGATCCGATTGCGGATTCCCACTGACCCCGCACCGCCAACTCGAAGCCTTCGCGCAGGATGTCGGACTGATCGTACAACGCGATGCGTTGGGTACCTTGCTGCACGTACTGTACCGGCGCCTTGGCATGCTCGATGTCGCTGCGAAACCACGTCAGCGTGGGCGCCATCGCACCCAGCGCAGCCCATCCGATGCTCGCCTCGTACTTGGTCTGTCGCTCGGGGTCCAGTGGCTTGCCACCGACGGTCGCCACCGCGGAAAGCGCGCCTTGCTCGCCGCGGAAGGCACGGCCCGTGAGCGTCCATCCCGGCAGCGGGTGCAAGCTTGCACCAACGGCTCCGTAGCGGCTTGAGGGCAACTGCCGATCGTTCACGACCTGCAGTTGCTGCCCACCGCCCAATCCGGGAGTCATCTGGAAAAGGTCGATGCCGCGTACGACGTAATGTTCATCAATGCGATAGGCCGCATCGAGAATCAATCGGCGATCGAGTAGTCCCTGTTCGCCGTGAAGAAAGTAGCCGGCGATGCGTTCATGACGAGCCTGTCCTTCGTAGAACGATTGACCGGTCGGGGTATTCCAGTCCAGGTACTGGCCGCCGCCTCGGACCAGCGTCTGACCGACCCGCAGGGTGTGCTTGAGGTCGAAGCCGTCGATGGTTTCGAGATTGGTGATGACGTTGGGCGGAACCGGTGCCGTGGTGCCCTGTAGCAACGTCAGCGACAGGTCGCTCCGGAACGCGGTGAACGTCGTGGTCTGGTCCGGCGTCCAGGCCATGGCGAGGTTGAGCGACCCGAACGTGGTGTCGGCCGGGTCCATCTGCCACCGTTGCGGCGCGAGCGTGCTGACGCGCGGATCGGCCGCCTGGAACTGCTGGCCGGTGCGGTCGTTGTAGAGCATCAGGTCGGCAGTGAAGCCACCGACCTGCAGCCCAAGGCGGCCTTGCAGCGTATCCGACGAACGCGCCGTGAAGTCCTCGGGCCTGCCGCTGGATCGGTAGCCGGACGCCAGCACCGACCCGTAGCCCATGCCGCCCGTCGTGCCTGCGAACAGCCCCACCGACGAAGTTTCATAGCTTTCCACGGTCCCGCGCAGGGTCGCCTCGGTGTCGCGCGGGCGGCGGGTGCGAATCACGATGAATCCGTCGTTGGGCGCGCCCGAGGGATTCACGAAATTCACCAGCGGCGCGAGCGTCAGCGCGGTTGCATCGCGCACGATGTCCACCTGTTCGATCGACATCGGCGGCAGGTTCGCTAGCACCCGGCTGCCAGTCGTCTCGGTCATGTAGACCCCGTCGACTATGAACCCGAAGTTGCTGTCGCCGCGAATGAAGATGCTCCAGGGTACTTTGCGCCCCTGGTACATGGGCAGGGTACCGACCGCCTGCCCCAGCAGATCGTAAACGTCCCGAGGCTTGAGGGCTGCAATGTCGTCTGCATCGAATGTCTGGGTCGCGGGCCTGCTGCTGGGCGCGACGCGGTAGGGGTTATGCGGATTGTCCGGCTCGAGGTCCTCGCGGTGGGCGCGGACCTGGACCAGCGGCGCACGAAGCTCGGGTGCCTCAGCGTGAACCTCGCGCACCAGCATGAAGACCACCGCAATGGCAATCCGCGTCAGCGGACAGGCCGACGGGCCACGCCCTCGGTAACGGAAACTCAATCGGCTCATCGGCGGTTATCGACGAGGCCCCGCGCGATGGCCCAGGGTCGACAGCCCTTTCAGTCTGGCGCTTCACAGGTTACGACTACGGGATACCGGCCTGCCGGATTGTTGCGTGCGGAGCCGGTATTGAAAGCGTAACATGCGTCGTATATGCTGGGATACATCGATGCCCTGCAGCGCTGACCCATGCACTGACGTCGCCAGCGCCGAGCACGGCCGGACTCGTTCCCGAGAAACGCTTTACTCAGGAGACCGCTTCGTGAACACTTCCGCTGGCATCCGTCGGACAGCCCAACGCGCCCTCGGCGTCGCACTCGCCGGATTTGCCGCCCTCACGGCGCCGCCACTCGGCGCCGCCCTTCAGGTCTTCACCCCCTCACTCGATACGTCGATCTACAGCGACGCCACCGGCAACGCCAATGGGGCCGGCTCGGTACTGGTCACGGGAGGCACAGGGAACAATGTGGCGGGCAGCAACGTGCGCCGCGCGCTGCTGTATTTCGACCTCAACTCGATCGCGCCCGGCTCGATCGTCAGCAGCGCCTCCTTGCAGCTCAGCGTGACCCAAGCCGCGGGCGGTACGACGGGAACGACGCCGGTGTCGTTGTTCTCCCTGACCCAGTCCTGGGGCGAAGGGGCATCGGTCGCAACCAATGCAGGGCAGGGTACGGCGGCTGCCACCGGGGATGCGACATGGACCGTGCGCTTCTTCGGGGCCGTACCGTCACAGCCTTGGCTCACCAGTGGTGGTTCCTTTGCGCCCGGTGCGTTGGCCACGGCGTCGGTCGGCGGAGCTGGGACGACAGCAACGTGGAACAGCGCCCTACTGACGGGCGCCGTGCAGTCCTGGGTCGATGCGCCTTCGTCCAACTTCGGTTGGATTCTTGTGGGCAACGAAGCGATCAGCCTCACGGCCCGACAGTTCGGGTCCAGGGAGAATCCAGCCGCAGCGCTACGGCCCATCCTCACGCTCGACGTGACGCCGGTGCCCGAACCCGGGTCGTTCGCTCTGTTGAGTCTGGGGCTTGTGGCACTCCTGGCCGGAATCGCGCGCGCTCGGAACTATCCAACCCGGAGCGCCCGGATTTCATGACGCATGCAGCTTTGCTTTCTCCGCGTACTCCCCGCCCGAGCGGGGTCTGAGAACGTCACTCCTTCCCGACGATCACCTCGGACGACTTGACGATCACGAGGGCAGCATCGCCGGACTTGAGCGCCAGATCGTCCGCTGCCTCATTCGTGATGGAGGCGGAGATGAGGGCGGGCGTCTGCACTTCAACTTTGACGACGGTCGCGACTGTGCCGCGCTGGATGGACACCACTCGTCCCTTCATCTGATTGCGTGCGCTGAGTTTCATAGCCGAACTCCCTTTCGAATCGCGGGCTCAAGGCCGCCCGAAGCCGTACCGTTCCAGGATGCGTTGCGCGCCTTCCGTGCGGAGAAACTTCACGAATGCTGCGGCCCCCTCGGCGTTGCCGCTGCCTTTCACGACCGCCGCCGGGTAGAGCACCGGCGTTTCGGTCTTCGTCACGAAGGCGATCTTCGCCCGGTTGACGGCCGCGATGGCGTCGGTGCGATAGACGAACGCCGCATCGACCTCGCCGCGGGCTACATAGTCCAGGGCTTGACGCACGTTCTGGGTGAAGATCAGCCGCTCCTGCACGTCGGGCCACAGCCGCGCCGTCGTCAGCACGTCGCGTGCATACTTCCCCGCCGGCACTGAATCCGGATTGCCGATCGCGATGCGCTTCACTTCCGGTCCCATCACGTCGGCCAGACGGTTCAGCACCAGAAGGCTGGTGGCCGGCACCGCGACGACCAGTTCGTTGCGGGCGAACACGACGCGCGATTCCTCCACGACGACCGCCTGCTTCACCGCGCGCTCCATGGTATCGAGATCGGCCGATGCGAACACGTCCACGGGTGCTCCCGCAACGATCTGCTGCAACAACTGCCCTGAAGCGCCGAAATTGAGCGTGACTTTCGTACTCGGCCGCGACTGCTCGAACGTAGCTGCGATCTCCTTGAACGCGTCAGTGAGGCTGGCCGCAGCGCTGACGGTGATCTCGGCTGCGCACGCCGCGCCACCGAGAGCCAGCGTGCCAAGGAGCAGGCCGATAAACTGGCAGCGGCGCACGGCCGAGGCCACCGACGAAGTCACGGCTTCAGGAATCCATAGCGCGCGAGAATCCGCTGCGCTGCGTCCGTCTTCAGGAATTCCACGAACGCGAGCCCGCCGCGCTGATTGCCGCCGCCGCGCGTGGCAGCCACAGGGTAGAGGATGTCCGCCGGCACATCGACCTTCATGGCCGCCATGACCCGTGCCGGCAACAGCCGCGCATCCGTCGCATAGACGAAGCCGGCGTCGGCCTCCCCGCGTGCCACGTAGTCCAGCGCCTGCCGCACGTTCTGGGTGTTGACCATCCGCTCCTTGAGCGAGTCCCAGAGGGCCGCCTTCTCCAAGGCGAGCTTGGCGTAGCGTCCGGCGGGCACCGACTCCGGATTGCCGATTGCGATGCGCGCAAATGCTGCCGCGTTCAGATCCGCCAGGCTGGAGAGCGCAGCCGTCCCTCCGGTGACAGGCACGACCACCACCATCTCGTTGCGTACGAAGTTGAAGCGCGAGCGGCGTTCGATCGCGCCGCCCTTCTCGGCGCGGTCCATGCTCTCCTGATCGGCCGAGGCGAACGCGTCCACGGGTGCGCCGCGATTGATCTGCTGCACGAGCTGACCGGACGATCCGAAGTTGAAAAGCACCTTCGAACCCGGATTGGCCCGCTCGAACTCGCGGGCGATGTCTTGGAAGGCATTCGTCAGGCTGGCAGCCGCCGACACCGTGATCTCGGCCGCCGACACGGGGGCACCGAGAGCCACCAGGCACCACAGGGCTACGATGGATCGAACCATGATCGTCCACTTGCGAGTGAGAGAAATGCCCATGCTAGAAGTCGACCTGGGCACGGAACAGGACGGCGTCCTCGTGGCCTACATTGATGCCGTTCACGTTGACCGGCGTTTCGAAGTTCGTCCGGACGTAGCTCAGCAGCCAGCGCGAGTACACGTTGTGGATCCACTTCAGTTGCACGGTCCAGGCATCGGCCTTGTTGGTGGGAACCAGCGTCGCCGTGGACAGCTGGCCGGTACCGGCCGGATTGGACGCCCGGAAGTCGGTGGCGTCCATAGCGCTGTAGCGCAGCCCCAGTTCCCACGCGCCCCAGCCGCCACCCGGTTCGAGCGAGAAGCGGTTGTTGGGACGGATCTTCTGCCAGTAGCCGTTGGCGTAGAAGTCGGACCACGTTTCTCCCGTCATCAGCCACAGCAGGCTCACGTAGCTCGCGGTGATATCGCGCGAAAACTCGAACGGCGAGCCGGCGGTGGGCGTGCGCAGACCCTCGTACTTCGCCCGCCACCATTCGCCGGTGAACCGCAGTGACTTCCACGAAGTCGAGAGTTCGGCCGCCTCGATGGTGCGATCGATTTCTCCGGTGGTGCCGCCGCCCCCGAAGAAGGACTGCGGGGTGAAGAACGTGAGCCCGCGCGCCTCGGTACGGAACGAGGGAGCCGCGAAGGCGTCGGCCTGGGCGCTCTGGCGGTTCGCCTGCTTGCCGTTCTTGTAGGAAAGACCGGCGTGCACCACGCTGTCACGCCAGTCGAAGACCCGGGCGAAGTCGATCACTCCCCGCAGCGTGATGTCCTTCGAGTCGGTCTTGGCCTCCACCGCCGAACGGGCCTGCTCATCCACGTTCTGTCCGGTGCCGTTCGAGACGGTCACCGCGTAGTACATGGGTGCCCACGGCGAACCGTGCACCATGATGCCCCGATCGTAGTTGAGTCCGTTGCCGTCCAGGATGTTCTGGGTGAGCGCCCGTTCCTGGAAGTCGCTCTGCAGATCGAGCAAAGTCTGTTCGAGTCCGAACTGCGGTTTGAACTGCCCCATGCGGATTCGAGCAGCGTTGAACCACTGCAGTTCCAGGAAACCGTTGGTCATCGTGGCCGACGTGCCGGCGAATTCTCCTTCCACCTGCACCAGGTAGTCCTTGAACAGCGTAGCCTGCGCACCCAGACGAGCGCGACGCACGCTGAATGTGTCGGCATTGGCCTCGTCGGTCCCAAGGAACTGGCGGTAGTCGAGCTGTGCCCGGCCGGAAATACGCACGCCCCAGCGTCCGCGCGGATCCTGGAATGTGACGCCGTCGGTAAAGTTGGCCTGCACCCCCTGCTGCTCGAACCGCTGCTGCATCGCGGCAGCCTGCTCCTTGGCTTCCTGCGCGGTTGCGAGCGCTTCGTTCAGCTCCTGGCGCGTGGGGGCAGCGGGCGCCGCTGCCGTCGACGGCGCAGGCGGCGCCACGGCCTTCGCCTTGGCGGCATCGGCTTCCGCCTCCGCCGCCTGGCGTGCTGCCTTTTCCGCGTCCACCTGCGAGCGCAGCGACTCCACCTCCTTCGACATCTGCTGCATCGTCGTCTCGAGATCGCGCAGCCGCTTCTCGAGATCGGTCTCCTGCGCCTGCACCACGCCGGCACCGAGCAGCGCGACGAACAATGCACCGCGGCGCAATAGCGCTCCGCCCGCCCGACCTGCTTTCCGTCCCATCCCCTTCTCCCTGATTGCGGCGAGCGCCTCGACCGGTCACCTGCGCGACCAGGGTCCGGGCGGCGTCATATCGAGCGGAATACGGCGGAGGCTAGCGCATCTCAGCGCTATGTTCAACTGCATACAGCGCGATCGGGCGTCGATCAGCCGGCGGCGTCAGCCAGGAACCGACGCACCGCGCGGCGCACCTGGGGACCGGATTCCACCTCGTCGAACACGGCCGAACGCTCGCCCGTGCGCACGACCCGACCGTCGCGAAACACGATTACCTCGTCAGCCAGGGTGGCGACGTCGTCCGGATCGTGCGTGATGACCACGATGGGAATGCCGAACTGTGCACGCCATTCGAGCATCTGATGTCGCATGCGCTCACGCAGCAGCGGATCGAGCGCACTGAAGGGTTCGTCCAGAAGCAGCAGATCCGGCTTTCGGATCAGCGCCCGTGCGAGCGCCACGCGCTGCTTCTGACCGCCCGACAGCTGGCTCGGATAACTCGCGCGCAGGTGATCGATCTCGAATGCGGCGAGCATCGCGGCAACCCGTTCCCGCACCTGGCCGTCGGGCCGCGGCCGCCACCATGGGGTAAGCGGGTAGCCCACGTTCGCTTCGATGTCGAGGTGCGGGAACAGCGCGTAGTCCTGGAAGACGTAGGCGACCCGACGGTCCCGTGCCGGCACGTCGACACCTCCGTCCTTGTCGAGCAGTGTCCGATCGTTGAGCCGGATGCTCCCCCGGTTGGGATGCAGCAGTCCGGCGATCGCCTGCAGCGTCACGCTCTTGCCGGAGCCGGATGCTCCGAAGATCACGGTCACGTCATGCGCGCAGGCGAACTGCGCGTCCAGCCGGAACTCCCGTTCCCGCGACGCCAGGCGCATCCCGATGTCGACGACGAGCTTCATGCGTAGCGCGTACGCAGCAGCCGCCCCGATCCCACCAGGACGAGAATGCAGACGATCGAGGTGACCAGCACCAGGAAGTTCGCCATGTCGTCCTTGCCGGCCTGCACTGCCTCGTAGACCGCGATGGACAAGGTCTGGGTCTTGCCTGGAATGCTGCCGGCGACCATCAGCGTGGCGCCGAACTCCCCCATGGCCCGGGCAAACGCGAGCATGGTCCCGGCGAGGATGCCGCGCCACGCCAGCGGCAGCGTGACGCGCGCGAACACCGCCAGTTCGGTGGAGCCCAGGATGCGCGCGGCATTCTCGTACCGCGGATCGACATCCTCGAACGCCGCGCGCGCCGCCTTGTACACCAGCGGGAAAGCCACGACGGCTGCGGCGATCACGGCACCCTGCCAAGTGAACATCAGTGTGATACCCAGCGTGTCGTGCAGCCACCCTCCGATCCAGCCGCGACGGCCCAGCAGGACGATGAGGTAGTACCCGAGCACCGTGGGCGGCATGACCATGGGCAGGGTCATTGCCGCGTCTAGGACCTCGCGCCCCGGGAAGGCACGACGCGCCACGAGCCATGCCACGGCGACCCCGACCACGAAAACCAGGAGCGTGGCGAAGCCGGCGACCTTCAGCGTCAGCGCGAGAGGTACGAGAACATCGGAGGAGAACTGCAAGGCCGCCGGCGCAGCACCCGCACGACCGGGTGCGTCGTATCGAAAGAAATATGCCGCGGCAGGGTAGTCGGCACCCCCGGTGCCGTCAACAAGAAAACGCCGGCGCGGATACCGCCGGCGCGAAGCGCACCATGGCCTTCCCACGCCTTTCGGGGCGCGTCTTAAGCCGTGGCTCGGGAGACGTCGTCGCCGCCCCGCTCCTGGAAGGCAGCGGTTCTGCGGCACGGGTGGGGTCAGGCGAGTTCGGGTTCCGGCGCGCCCCTGCTCAATGGAACTGCAGGCCGTCGGGAAAAGCTTCCACCCGGTACTCGCTCAGCAGGTCGGCCATGGCCTCCACCGCTTCTTCGCGGATGGCAAAGGACGTTTCGCCCCGACCGCAGGGTTCGACCGTGAGGATCACGAAGTTCGGATCGGCCGCCCGCTCCAGCTTCCAGTGATCGACCGGCTTGGCTCGCACAGGGGCGTCCTGTGCGGCCGGCAGCGCTGCCGACTCCAGTCCCGGCACCGCCTGCACGAGGGAGCGCAGCGCTGCGATCGAGATGGTGGCGGTCCCGCATTTCCCTTTCCCGTCGCAGAACTGGACACGAATGGTCCGGTCCTCGGGACCGATGTCGAAGGCCAGGATGGCGCTGATGTCCAGCGCGGTACTCCGTTTCATGCGGTACCCGCAGCGGGTTCGGGCAGATCGAGACCGGAACTCGTCCAGCGCTGCAGCCCGCCCACGAAACTGCTGAGGCTGGCGCTGCGCAGCGGGATGTAGGGCTTGTCGCCGCGCCGGCAGACCCGCTTCAGGTTCGCGACCGCATCGTGGCTGATGCAATCGACCGGAAAGAATACCGCGTCGCATCGCTCCACCATCGTGGCCAGCAGACCCTTGCGATCCTCCACGCCGCCGTCGTGGAAGTGGAACGCTCCGCTCGCCCCTTCGACATACGCCCGCAACTCCCGGACCTTCGATGCCCGCCCGCCCACGTACAGGACGTTGAGACCTGCCAGGTCCTGCTCGCCGTCGTCAGCACCGGAAAAGGCGAGCGATGCCACCAACCGATCCTCGAGCGCGGCGATCTCACGCAGCAACTCCCCCTCCCGGCCCAATGCGTCACCCAGTTGAACGTGGGCAGCGTCGAGCGCCTGCTCGGCACGGTCACACGCCTGCTCGGCACCCGCCCGACGCTGTGTCTCGGTTCCGAGCTTCTCCTCGAGCCCTCGAACCTGCTGCCGCAAGGCAGCGATCTCCTCCCCCTCGTTCTTGTCTGCTTCCGTGCAGCGCCGATCCGCCTGCGATATCTCCAAAGCGTGGCGCGCTTCGTCTCGTTCCACGATCGCGCGATACAGGTGCGACTGCTGGCGATCGCACTTCAACTGCAGTCCGTCGCGTTCCGCTTCCAGTCGGGCAAGCCGCTGGATGTCGGCACGGTTGGCGGCACCGAGCAGGTGCGACAGCATGTGTACATCGCCGAACACCCGGCTGAGCACCGCCGCATCCGTGGCGCGGTGGGTCAGCACGGCCCAGTATGGCCCCGCGATGTCGCCCAACCGCTTGGCGCCTTCCCACAGCTCCAGCAAGTCCGAAACCTGCTTGACCCGCTCGAATCGCTTGACGGCAGTCTGGTGGCGCCGCTCGAGTGCATGCTGCAGCTGTCGGCTTACCTCCGACCGGGTCGCTGCGATTCGCACCGCCTCGCCGTGCAACTCATGATCCGTCCGGCACCGCGGTTCGCGGCCGTCGGCCTTCTCGAGGATCTGCCGCAACTCGGCGGTCGTGAGACAGGTCCCGATGATCGAACAGTGCAGATTCGGCGCGAAATCCCAGAGCTTCCTGCGGGAGGCGGACGCGCCGCGATCCACCGCCACCACATGCTGCCGCTTGACCGTGAAGGGCACCCGAACCGTCGCCGGTTCCTCCGGGTGCCTCGCGATCAAGGGCGTATTGCTCACTGGCGATCGAAATCCGCCGGCATCTTGATGACCGTGACCGGATTGTCCTTCTTGTTCGGTGAGGTGGCCGAGAGTTCCGGTACGACGATGATCCAGCTGCCGTCACCCAGCTTGCGCACCGCGACGTCCGCAGGACCGGCGAGCTTCTTGTCGATCTGCAGGCTCTTCGGGGTGCCGAACGGCGTGGTGATGACCACCGTGTTGGTCTTCACGATCTCGGTGTCGATGCGCGTCCAGCCGGCGAAGTCGAGACCATCCAGGGCACCGGTGCCGGTGGCGAACGGAGCCGGCAGACGACCGGCCTTGAAGTCATCCTTCGTGACGCGATACATGCCGCCGCCGGCCGGGTCCTTGAGCCCCGCCGCCGCACCCACCGTGTTGAAGTGGATGGCCCCGTCCGGCGCCACTTCAATCCCGTCGGGACCACCGTCCGGCACTGCGATGTACGACAGCGGCGCATCCTTGCCGTCGGCCAGTGCATCGAGCGACGCGAGCGGGAACATGTAGACGCCGCCACCCTTGGTGTCGAGCGCCGGGCTGAAGAGGCCGCCGCCGATGCCGGTATCGGCCAGATACAGGTTGCCTTCCTTGTCGAACGTCAGCGCGTTCGCCAGCGTAGCGGTGACGCCGCTCACCTTCTCCGCGGCCGAGCCGGCGCCGAGCTTGATCGCGCCGAGCACCTTGCCGTCGTTGTTGAACGCGATGATCTTTGGGTCGAGGACGCTCGGGTCCTTCACCGGCGTGCCGTCGGCTTCCGCGAGGGGTGCCCAGGCTTCCGCTAGGAAGATCGTGCCCTTGGGAAACTTCTTGGTGGCGACCGTGCTCACCGCCATGCCGAGTGGCCCTGTGAGACCGCTGATGAGCTTCTCGTTCACCATCTTGAGCGTGCCGTCGGACTGCACCGCGAGCTTGCTGATGTAGCCGCCCTCGTGGGTCCAGAAGAAGCCCTTGTCGGGCATGCCCAGCTCGGCCGAGTTCGACACGAAGAGGAACTTGCCGTCGGCGCTGAAGATCGCACCTTCCGGGTTGTCGAACTGCGGCAGCACCTGCAACACAGTGCCCTTGACCGGATACGGCTCCAGTCCTTCCGCACCGGCGGCGAATGCGCCGGTGATCAGCGTGATCCCGAGTACGGTTGCAGCGACGCGGCAAGCCATGGCATTTGTGTCCTCTCTGTGCTCTGACGTGTATGAGCCGGTGCCGCGAGCGGACCAGCGAAGTGCTCAAGGGCGAACTGAACGGCACCCCGGCTCCCCCGGGGTGTCGTCCGACCTCGAAGCCGGCCGCCTCTCGCAAGCTCCACCCCGGTGACCGAACGGTGTGAATGGCGGCCGACTCGTTATATTCCTCCGGCTATAACGCGGCTGTCAAGCGTTTCCCTCGACCATCGCGCGATCGAGGTGGTGTACGGCGCGGTTCTACTTGGTGCTCGAGTGCCGGCGTGCGAGCAGTTCGGCGAACTTCTCCAGATCTTCCTCGAGCGACGCGGACACCTTGGCGTCCATCTCGCGATAGCGGCGCAGCACTTCGAAGCCGAGTGCCGTCACGGCCGCTCCGCCGCCGGCGGTGCCCCCGCTCTGCGTGAGCACCATGGGCTGCACGAAGCCCGCATTCAACTCCTCCACGAGCTCCCACGCACGCCGGTACGACATGCCCACTTTGGTCGCGGCCGCGCTGATCGATCCGGTCTCCGCGATGGCGAACAGCAGGCGTGCCTTGCCCGGCCCGAAGCCGATCGCGTGACGGAAGCTGATCTGGATCTCGAAGGTGTCGGCTGCATTCGGGTCGAGACCCTCGAGCACCGGGCGGGCGGAAGAACGACGCCTCACAGGGACTCCAGAAAACGGATGAGTGCGGCACGCTCGGTGCGCGAAGCGGCGAGCACCGCCGCACGCGCGCTCGCCCCTTCACCGCCATGCCAGAGGATTGCTTCCATCAGCGTGCGCGCTCGTCCGTCGTGAAGATAACCGACGCGCTCGCCGACCGCTGGAGCCAGACCGATGCCCCACAGCGGCGGCGTGCGCCATTCGCGGCCCGTAGCCGCGAAATCGGGCCGCCCGTCCGCGAGATCGTCGCCCATGTCGTGCAGGAGCAGGTCGGAGTACGGACGGATCGTCTGGTGTGACAACTCCGGCCGCGTGGGGTGCTCGCCGGTCACGAGTTCACGCACGTGACATGCCGTGCAACCAAAGCGGTCGAACACCTGCTCACCCGCGACGACTGCCGGCTCGGCCCCGTGGCGCCGCGCCGGCACCGCGAGCAACTGCACGTACAGCACGAGAGCGTCTAGCTGACGTTCGCTCAGTTCGGGATGTCCACCCGAGGGCGCAGCGCTGCATGCGCGCTGCGCCGGGGTGCAGTTCTCCGCGGGAAACAGCATCGACGTGATACCGAGATCGCCGCTGAACGCCGCCGCGATCTGCTGCCGCAGATCAGGCTGGTTCGCTTTCACGCCGAAGCGCCCGATCACCGGTCGGCCGAGCGCGATGTTCCATACCCGATTGACCCGCCCGGCCTGCGGGCCGGGCCGCTCGGCAAGCGCCAGCAATGTTTCCTCGGGGACGGCCTCCAGCAAGCCGAGACCGAACACCGGCGGTGCGATGCGCATCGAGGTCATGACGCCCGGTTCCAGCGGACCGAAATGGAGTTCGCGGAAATCGAGCGTGGGCGCGCGCAGTTCCAGCCGTTCGCCGTCTTCGAATTCAACGGTGCGTATCGTGTAGCGGACGAACGCCCGACCTTCGCCGGGAACACCGGGCACGCCGAGTTCGTTCAGCTGATCCCCATACGCTGCGTGCGGTGCCGGCCCGCCGCGATCGTCGCGCCCCGCGACGCTCAACCGTACGACCATCGTCCGCATCTCCTCATCCGGCCGATCGGGCGCGAAGCCCCGGCCGTTCTTTACATGGCATGCGAGGCAGGACAGACGGTTGTACACCGGCCCCAGACCGTCCACCTCGGAAACCTCGACAGGTGCAATGACCCACACCTGCCGGAAAAGATTGCGCCCGCGAAAGAAGGCGGGCCGCAGCTCCTCGCGCAGCAGTGGCGCCGGTTGCGAGTAGGCCTCGGGGCTCGCGACGTCGACCGTCAGTGTTCCACCCGAACCACGGCTCAAATCGCGCGCGGTGCCGTCGCCCGCGCAGAGCCCGGAGGCGATCGAAACGGCCAACAAGGCGTGCAGCCACCTCATTGCCGAGCGGCGGCCGCGCGTGCGTCGGCGATGATCCCGACGGCCTCCGCAGTCTGGCGATCGAAGAATTCCGACCATGACGCCTCGTGCATCCGGGCAGCCTCGTCCGCACCGGCGTCGCGGCGCCGGGCATCGAAAATCGCCAGGAAGGTCGGATCGCGGGCCTCTTCCGCACTCACCGGCAGAGCCTCGAGGCAGCGCCGCGCAGCATCGAGTTGCACCCAAGCCACGGGCGAGGCCGCGAGCTCGCGTTCGGCCCTCGCCAGCGCGCTCCATGCATCGCGGAGAGCTTCGTGGCGTTGCGTGATCAGGCGGTCGAACAAGGCACTCACCAGCGCGTAGCGCCACATCCCGAGGGTCGCGTCGTATCGCAGCGCCGGCGCATCCGGATCCGCGAACGGATTCTTCGTACCGATCTCGGGGGTGTAGGCATCGGGGCGCACCGGCAGCTTGCGGATGCTCGCGGCGCCGAGGAGGCTCTGGCCTTCGTGCGAGACGAGGAAGTCGACGAAACGTTGCGCACCCGCGGGGTTGGGTGCATCGCGCAGGATTGCCACGTGCGCCGCCGAATAACCACCCGCCGACGGGTAGTGGAACGCGATCGGGACGCCGTTGGCGATCGCGGAGCGGGCGAAGAAATCGATGGTCAGTCCGATGCCGGCGCGCCCCGCTCCGACCTCGTCGACGATCGACGTGGAGCCGGATTCGAACAGCCGGCCGTTAGCGGCGATGCGCGCCACCAGGGACCAGCCGTCGTGCCATCCGTGCGCCTGCAGGATCGTGTCGATCAGATTTGGCGCGAATCCAACCTTCGACGGCACGGGGAGCAGCACGCTGCCGGCGTAGCGCGGATCGGCGACGTCCGACCATTCCTGCGGCCGCGGCAGACCACGTCGCGCCAGCTCTCCGGGATTCGTCGCGAATCCGAAACCGGCCATCTCCACCGCTTCGAACCGGCCCTCGGGATCCGCCAGGGGAAACGGTCCCGCGTGGCCGGGGACGGCATTGCGGTCCACCTGCATGCGCCGCCACGCCCCCTCGCCCTTCAAGGTGACGAAGTTGCGATAGGCGGCGGCCCAGTACACGTCGACGCTGCCCTGGGCCTTCTCTCGCAGGTACGGCAGCGCATCGCGCGGCATCCGCCAGACGAGTTCGACGTTGACGTCAGGATTGGCACGCTCGAACGCCGCTTCGAAGCGGGCGAACATCTCCTCCGGATAGCTGGTCAGGACCACCACGCGCTCCGCGGCAGCGGACCATGACACCGCACCGACCAGCCCGAGCAGGGCCAGGACGGATCGACACAATGGAATCATGGTGATCTCCCGACGGCGGCAACGCTATGTTTTGATCAATATAGCGTGCAAATCACCGCTGCGGAACCTTGGCGGTACGAATGAAGCGTCCGGCGACTGACCGACGTCTGTGCGTCGGGGGTCTACGGTGCGGGAACGGGCATTGGGGGGCGGACGGGGTTCGCCACGCGCTGCACGTCTGCAGTCCCGCTCACGCCCCGACGGATCGCGTCGACATCAGCTTGACGAACTGCGCCATCTCGCCCTCCACCGCCCCGGCCGCCTTCGCTTCCATCTCCATGTACCGGCGCAGCACCTCGCGGCCGAACTCCGTGACCCGCGCCCCGCCGCCCTTCTGCCCGCCGGTCTCGGTCGAGACGAGCGGCTGCTTGAAGCACTGATTCATCGTGTCCACCAGCAGCCACGCGCGGCGATAGGACATCTCCAGATCACGTGCGGCGGCCGAGATGGAACCGGTCCGGTCGATCGCCTCGAGCAGCGCCGCTTTTCCCGGCCCCATGGCAATCGCCTTGCGGAACAGGATGCGGATCTGCGGCTTCGGCGCCTTGGCCGCCGCCGTGCGTTTGCGCGGGCGCAGCGCGGTTTCGCTCACTACCACCGCTCCGCTGCCGCGTCGTCGCTGGCACGCGCGTCGACCCAGCGTTCACCCTCCGGCGTGCGCTCCTTCTTCCAGAACGGTGCGCGCGTCTTGAGGTAGTCCATCAGGAATTCGCAGGCGGCGAAAGCCTCACCCCGATGCGCGCTGGTCACGATGACCACCACGATCTGGTCGGTCGGCCGCATGGGACCGATCCGATGCACCATCGCGATGTCGATGACATCCCACCGCTCGCGTGCCTCGCGGGCGATCCCGTCCAGCGCCTTCTCGGTCATGCCGGGATAGTGCTCGAGGGTCATCTCCGCCACCGCAGCGCCATCGTTCAGGTCGCGGCAGACGCCGACGAAGCTCGCGACGGCACCGACGCGCGGATTGCCGGCGCGCAGGCGCGCAATCTCCGCACCAACGTCGAAATCCTCGGTCTGGACACGGACCACGGTGGCACCTTCGTTGCGCAGGCCGGTACGGGCAAGATCGTTCACGCGCTTCAGCCTCCGGTTACAGGAGGAAAGAACGCCACTTCGTCACCGTCGCGGATCGGGGAATCGGCGCGCGCCATGTCCTGGTTGACCGCCACCCGCCAGCTGCGGCCGGGGGCGAGTTCGCGCTCCCAGGCTTCACCGCGTGCGCGCAGCCAGGCGGTCAGACCGGCAACGTCGGCCACACCCGGCGGCAGATCGATCCTTTCGGTATCGCGCCCCAGCGACTCTCGCAGGCGCGCGAAATAGAGCACGTTGAGCATCGTCGTTTCGAGCGGCACACCATAATCCTGGCGCACCGGTTTCATGGCTGAACGAGGCAGAAGTCTATCATCGGCCCGCCGGCGATGCCGCTCGGCAGCTATACGACCAGCCGATAGCCGACCGCCGTCTCCGTCAGGATGTGGGCCGGCTGGGCCGGGTCGTCCTCCAGCTTCTGCCGCAGCTGTCCCATGTACACGCGCAGGTAGTGCGTGCTCTCCGAATGGCTGGGCCCCCACACCTCGCGCAGCAGGTGCCGATGGGTCAGCACGCGCCCGGCATTGGCCGCCAGCACGCCGAGCAGCCGGTACTCGATCGGCGTGAGGTGCACCTCCTGCCCGGACTTGCGCACGACACGAGACGCGAAGTCGATCTCGACCGTTCCGAAGCGGAAGAGCTCCGACGCGCCGGTGCGCGCCGCCTGCTGCCGGCGGCGATTGGCGCGGACACGTGCCAGCAGTTCCGCCACGCCGAACGGCTTGGTGATGAAATCGTCCGCGCCGGCATCCAGCGCCCGCACCTTCTCGGTTTCATCGGAGCGGGCCGACAGCACGATGACCGTCACCGACGACCAGTGGCGCAGTTCGCGGATCATGTCCACACCATCCCCGTCGGGCAGACCGAGATCGGCGATCACGAGATCGGGTCGGCGCGTGCCCGCCTCCACCAGACCCTGCTTCACGGTCCCGGCCTCGTGCACCTGCCAACCCTCCGCTTCCAGCGCCGTCCGGACGAAGTGGCGGATCTGCCGCTCGTCTTCCACGATGAGCGCCACCGGATGCGGCTCGGCCATCAGCGCGGAGGCACCGGGTCGATATCGTCCGCAGGGTCCATTGGCGGCGGCGTTCCCAGCGGCAAGGCGAACACGAAGACGGCACCCGTCGGTGCTGCCGGCTCGACCCAGATGCGCCCGCGATGGGCTTCGACGATGGCGCGGCAGATCGCGAGGCCGAGGCCCACACCGGGCGTGGCGGATTCGGCATCGCCGCGCGTGAACTTCTCGAAGATCGCCTCCTCCAGTCCCTTGGGAACTCCGGGTCCACGGTCCGCGACGCTGACGCGCATGGTGTCTCCCTCCACCCGTGCCGCCACCTCCACCGGGGTATCCGCCGGCGTGAACTTGGCGGCGTTCTCCAGCAGGTTGCCGAGCACGCGCTCGATGAGGATCGCGTCGCACTCTACCAAAGGCAGCCCGGGCTCGAGCCGGACGGTGACGTGGCGCTCGCCCAATGCCCGCCGCGCGACCTGGATCGCGGTGCCGATCAACTCCTCCATGGACTGCCATTCGCGCCGCAGCCGGATCTCACCGCTCTGGATGCGAGCCATGTCGAGCAGGTTGTTCACCAGGTTGCTCATCCGCATCGATTCCTCGCGGATGGCACCGGCCAGATCTGCCTGCACGTCGGAGAGCCTCGGGTGCGACAGTGCCAGCGTGTCGGACAGCCCTACCAGCGCCGCGAGCGGTGTGCGCAGATCGTGTGACAGCGCGGCGAGCAGCGAATTGCGCAGGCGCTCGGACTCGATCTGCACGGTCGCCTTCTGGGCCACCTCCACATAGTGCACGCGCTCCAGCGCCATGGCGGTCAACGCGGCGAAGGTCTCGAGCTGTCGGCGCTGTTCCGGGACCATCAGGAACCGTGCCGTCTCCGGCTTGAGGCCCAGCACGCCGCGCGTGCGCATCGGGCCCTTCAACGGCACGTAGAGCCAGGCGCTTCCCGGCAGCGTGTCGGTACCGAGGCCCGCCTCCCGGTTGTGGTCGAGTACCCAGCGAGCGGTGCCGCTGTCGAAATCTTCGATGGGCGGCACCGGCGGCTGCAGGCGATCGTCCGGCGTCAGCACGCTGATCGCGACAAGTGCGTGAAACTCGCGCGCGATGGCCTGCTGCGCCAGCTCCACCACACGCTCGGTAAGCAGCACGTTGGAGAGATCGCGCGCGAGCTCGTACAGGGCACGCGAGCGTGCTTCGCGATGCGTGGCCACGTGCGCCTGGTAACGCAGGCCGGCGGTCAGTTGCCCGGTCACCAGCCCCACCACCAGCATCACGAAGAACGTCAGCAGATACTCGACGTCGGAGACGGCGAACGACAGGCGCGGCGGCACGCAGAAGAAATCGAACGCTGCCACGTTCACGAACGCTGCGAGCACCGCAGGCCCTCGCCCGAGAGTCACCGCGACCCCCACCACCGATAGCAGGAAGAGCATCACGATATTGGCGAGCTCGAGGACGCCTACGAGCGGCAGCGCCAGCAGTGTCGTCGCCACACAGACCGCTGCCGACAGCGCGTAGCGGCGCCACGGTTCGTTGCCGGATTCGCCGGCACGACCTCCGGCGGTTTGGCTACCCTCCTCATCGACGCGGGGCCGGTGGCCGTCGCCCAGTTCGATCAGATCCACGTCTGGAGCACGCTCGGCGATGCGCCGGACGAGCGACGGCCCGCGCCACGGAAAGCGCGCGGCACTGCGCCCCAGCACGACCTTCGACAGATTGTGCCGCCGGGCATGTTCGATCAGCGCGCTCGCCACGTCCTGCGCCGGCAGCACCGCGGTCGTGGCGCCCAGTTCTTCCGCGAGCTTCACCGTCTCGAGGATGTGTTCGCGCACCGCACTGTCGAGCCGTTGCAAGGCCGGCGTTTCCACGTACACCGCGTGCCAGGCCACCGCCAACTGCTGCGCCAGCCTTGCGGCGCTCCGCACCACGTGCCCGGCACCTTCGCTCGGACCGATGCAGCAGAGCAGCGCGGCTTCGGTCTTCCAGACCGCCTCGATGGCACGGTTGCTCCGATAGGCCTGCACGTCGTCTTCGACACGGTCGGCGGTGCGACGCAGTGCGAGTTCGCGCAGGGCCATCAAGTTGCCCTTGCGGAAGAAGTTGCGCGCGGCACGCTCGGCCTGCGCGGGCAGATAGATCTTGCCGGCCTCGAGGCGCGCGAGGAGTTCCTCCGCCGGGGTATCCACCAGCACCACCTCGTCCGCCGCGTCGAAGAACGTGTCCGGCAGCGTTTCGTTCACGCGGATGCCGGTGATGCCGCCGACGACGTCGTTCAGGCTCTCCAGATGCTGGACGTTGAGCGTCGTGTACACATCGATGCCGGCGGCGAGCAGTTCCTCCACGTCCTGCCAGCGCTTCGGATGGCGCGAGCCGGGCACGTTCGAATGTGCCAGCTCGTCCACCAGGATCAGGGACGGGCGCCGGACGAGCGCTCCGTCCAGGTCGAACTCCGCAAGCGTGCGGCCGCGATATTCGACCTGCGACTGCGGCAGGACTTCGAGGGTCTCGAGCAGTGCCGCGGTCTCGCTGCGACCGTGCGTCTCGACCACGCCGGCCACCACGTCGACGCCTTCGGTCTTCAGCTTGCGTGCGCCGAGCAGCATTGCATAGGTCTTGCCGACCCCGGCCGATGAACCAAAGTAGATGCGCAGTCGCCCCCGCAGCGCCCGCACCTCCTCGCCGCGGAGCTGGGCGAGCAGCGTGTCGGGATCGGGGCGTCCGTCCTTGGCCTCTAGAGCCATCGCGCGCGCTTGAACCCCCACCAGACGGCGACGCAGGCGACAACGATGATGCCGATGGCCACCGGATACCCCCATCGCTGATGCAGCTCGGGCATGTAGTCGAAGTTCATGCCCCAGATGCCGGCGAAGGCGGTGGCAACAGCGAAGATGCCGGCCCAGGCGGCAAGCCGTTTGGTGATCTCACTCTCTTCGATGGTGGCCATCGAGAGATTTGCCGTGATGGCCGTACCGATCGTGTCGCGAATCGCGTCGACCGAGGCATTGATGCGTGCCAGGTGGTCGCCCACGTCGCGGAAATACTCCTGCATGTTCGAGCATATCGGTGGCGTTCGACCGCCATACAACTTGCCCACGTACTCGAGCATCGGCGCCACCGCATGGCGCAGCACCATGACCTGGCCCTTGAGGGCGTACAGCCGTTCGATGTTGCTGCGCGCCCTGCCCTTGGTGAAGATGCGCTCCTCGATGCTTTCCAGCTCGGTCTCGAGCAGATCGATGATCGGGAAGTACCGGTCTACGACCGCGTCCATGAGCGCGTACATGACGAACGCCGACCCCTGGCGCAGCAGATGCGGCTCGCGCTCGCAGCGTTCGCGCACGCCGAGGAAATGCTGGGCGCTGCGGTTGCGCACCGAGAGCGCGTAGTTCGGTCCGGCGAAGATCGCCACCTCGCCGACGTTCAGTTCGCCCCCGACCAGTTCCAGCAGCTGCATCACGACGAACAGGGAATCGCCATACTCCTCGATCTTCGGACGTTGATGCCCGTGGCTTGCATCCTCTACCGCCAGATCGTGCAGATCGAACTCGCGGCGCATCAAATCGAGTTCCTGCGCAGTCGCGTCGCGCAGCGCGACCCAGACGAAGCACCCGGGACGCTCGAGGTAGTCGCTGATCTGATCGAGCGGCGGATCTGCGATCCGACGACCATCCTGGTATGCGGCGCAGTTGATGAGCATGGGATCTCGTTGGCCAGCCGTTGCCGGCAGGGTTGCGCAGGTCTCGGTCAGCGCAGCGCGCCGGCGCCTGACGACCGCGCCGGCATTCTAACGGGACCGCTCGGAGGCACGCCACGATCCGGCCGGTCCCCCGGCCGTGGAGTGCCATCCGCCACTCACTTCAAGGCATCCACCGCAAGGTTGAGTCTGAGCACGTTCACCCGTGGTTCACCGAGGAATCCGAGAGTCCGGTGTTCGGCGAGCGAGTCGATCAGCCGCGGCAGGCGATCGGGCGCCAGGGCCCGCACGCGCGCGACTCGAGCGGCCTGGTAGCGTGCGGCTGCGAGGCTGATATGGGGATCCACGCCGCTGCCGGAGGCCGTGACCAGATCCACCGGCACCGGCGCGGTGTTGCCGGGGTCGGCGCTCCGCAGGGCCGCGACGCGGGCCTTGACGGCGTCGATCAGGGCGGGATTGAGCGGGCCCAGGTTGGAACCGCTCGAAGCGCCGGCGTTGTAGGCGAAAGGGCCGGTGGCGGAGGGACGGCCCCAGAAGTACTTGGGATCACTGAAGTTCTGGCCGATCAGCGCCGATCCGACCGGCTGCCCGTCCTTAGTGATGAGACTTCCCGACGCCTCCCACGGGAATGCCATGCGCGCGAGTCCCCACACGGCGAGCGGATAGACGATTCCGGTCAGGAGCGACAGGACGATGAACGAGACGAGTACGGGACGAAAGATCGCTTTCATGACGGATACCTCACACGAGTCCGGTGGCGGCCAGCAGCACGTCGATCAGCTTGATGCCGATGAACGGCACGATCAGGCCGCCGAGGCCGTAGATCAGGACGTTGCGGCGCAGGAGCGCAGCGGCACCGATGGGCCGGAAACGCACACCCTTCAGCGCTAGGGGGATCAGGAAGATGATGATGAGCGCGTTGAAGATCACGGCCGACAGGATCGCCGACGACGGACTCGAGAGCGCCATCACGTCAAGCGCCTCCAGCTGCGGGTAGGTGGTCGCGAACGCGGCCGGGATGATCGCGAAGTACTTCGCCACGTCGTTCGCGATGGAAAAAGTGGTGAGGGAGCCCCGCGTCATCAGGAGCTGCTTGCCGGTCTCGACGATCTCGAGGAGCTTGGTCGGGTTGGAGTCCAGGTCCACCATGTTGCCGGCCTCCTTGGCGGCCTGCGTGCCGGTGTTCATGGCCACCGCCACGTCGGCCTGGGCCAGTGCCGGAGCGTCGTTGGTGCCGTCGCCGGTCATGGCGACCAGCCTCCCCTCCGCCTGGTATTCGCGGATCAGCTTGAGCTTCGCCTCCGGCGTGGCTTCGGCCAGGAAATCGTCGACACCCGCCTCGGCCGCGATGGCTGCGGCCGTGAGCTTGTTGTCCCCGGTGATCATGACCGTCCGGATGCCCATCCGCCGCAGTTCCGCGAAGCGCTCCTTGATGCCCCCCTTCACGATGTCCTTCAACTCGATGGCACCGAGTACCCGGCTGCCCTCCGACACCACCAGCGGCGTGCTGCCGCGGCGGGCGATCTCCTCGATGGCGCGCGTGACTTCCGGCGGAAAGGAACCGCCGACCGCTTCGACATGCCGACGAATCGCGTCGCCGGCGCCCTTGCGGATGATGCGTTGCGACGGCACGACACCGATGTCGACCCCGCTCATGCGCGTCTGGGCGCTGAAGGGTACGAACGCGGCACCGAGTGACGCCAGCTCGCGTTCGCGCAGGTTGAACTTCTGCTTGGCGAGCACCACGATGCTGCGGCCCTCCGGCGTCTCGTCGGCGAGCGACGCGAGCTGCGCGGTGTCCGCCAACTGCTGCTCGGTGACACCGGCCGCCGGCAGGAAGGCGGCGGCCTGACGGTTGCCGAGCGTGATGGTGCCGGTCTTGTCGAGCAGCAGCACGTCCACGTCGCCAGCCGCCTCCACCGCCCGGCCGGAGGTGGCGATGACGTTCGCCTGCATCATCCGGCTCATGCCGGCCACGCCGATGGCCGACAGCAGCGCACCGATCGTGGTCGGAATCAGGCACACGAGCAGCGCGATGAGTGCCGTGATGGTGACCGCGGAGCCGGCCTGCGCCGTGGCCACGCTGAACAGGGACATGGGCAGCAACGTCACCGTCACCACCAGGAATACGATGGTGAGGGCCACCAGCAGGATGTTGAGCGCGATCTCGTTCGGGGTCTTGTGACGGCTCGCACCTTCCACCATCGAGATCATGCGGTCGAGGAACGACTCGCCCGGGTTGACGGTGATACGGACCACCAGCCAGTCCGACAGCACGCGCGTGCCCCCGGTGACCGCGGCAAAATCGCCGCCCGATTCGCGGATCACCGGTGCGGATTCGCCGGTGATGGCGCTCTCGTCCACGGACGCCACGCCCTCGATGACATCACCGTCCAGTGGAATTAGGTCGCCCGCCTCCACCAGAACCACGTCACCGCGCTTGAGTTCGGTCGCCTCGGTAGGAAACCAGGTCGCATCGCGCTTGGGCTGCTGCAGTCGTTTCGCCCAGGAAGCCTTGCGCAGGCCGCGCAACGACGCCGCCTGGGCCCGGCTGCGGCCCTCGGCCAGCGCTTCCGCGAAATTCGCGAACAGAACCGTGAACCAGAGCCACAGCGCGATGCCGAGAATGAACCCGGCGGGCGCTTCGCCGGTGCCGCCCAACGCCTGAATCCAGAGAATGGTGGTCAGGATGGCGCCCACGTACACCACGAACATCACCGGGCTGCGCCATTGATCGCGCGGGTTCAGCTTGCGGAAAGCGCCGGCGATCGCCGGGCGCAGCAGAGCCGGGTCGTAGAGGGAAAATGCCTGTTTCTTGCTCATGTCTGATTGCTCCGGCGCCTAGCGGATTGCCGCCGGCGTCACGTGCTCCACGATCGGCCCGAGCGCGAGTGCCGGCACGTAGTTGAGCAGCCCCACGAGCAGCACCACGCCGATCAGCAGCAGAACGAACAGTGGACCGTGAGTCGGCAACGTTCCGGCACCAGCGGTGAGCCGCTTCTTCGCCGCGAGGCTGCCGGCGATGGCCAGTACCGGAACGATCACGCCGAAACGGCCGAACCACATGGCTATCGCAAGCAGCGTGTTATAGAAGGGCGTATTGGCGGACAGCCCGGCGAAGGCGCTGCCGTTGTTGTTCGCGGCGGAACTGAACGCGTAGAGGATCTCGGAGAAGCCGTGGGCGCCGGGATTGGCGATGCCCGCCCGCCCGGCATCGACCAGCACGGCGATGGCGGTACCGGCGAGCACGAGGATCGGTGTGACCAGGATCGCCACCGATGTCATCTTCATCTCGAAGGACTCGATCTTCTTGCCGAGGTATTCCGGGGTGCGGCCGATCATCAGGCCCGCAATGAACACGGCGAGGATGGCGAAGATCAGCATGCCGTACAGACCGGCGCCGACGCCGCCGAAGACGACCTCGCCCAACTGGATCATCACCAGCGGTACGGCGCCGCCGAGCGGCGTGAACGAATCGTGCATGCCGTTCACGGCGCCGCAGGAGGCCGCCGTGGTGATGGTGGCGAACAGCGCGCTGGCCGCGATGCCGAAGCGCGACTCCTTGCCTTCCATGTTGCCGCCGGGCTGCGCGGCGCTAGCCGTCTGATCCACCCCCAGGGCGGCCAGCTGCGGATTGCCCAGTTGTTCCTGTGGCGTGACCACCAGCACGGCCGCCACGAACAGGATCGTCATGGCCGCCAGCACGGCGAGCCCCTGCCGCGGATCACCCACCACGCTGCCGAAGGCGAACACCAGGCCGGCCGGGATCAGGAAGATCGACAGCATCTGCACGAAGTTTGCGAGCGGCGTCGGGTTCTCATAGGGGAACGCCGAGTTCGCATTGAAGTAGCCGCCGCCGTTGGTGCCGAGCATCTTGATCGCCTCCTGCGAGGCCACCGGCCCCATGGCGATGGTCTGGGCCTTGCGGGTGACATCCTCCAGCACGGGTTTGCCTTGCGCGTCCATCGCCGGCTGCCCGTCCGCACCCACCTTCGGCTGCTGGTAGGTGAGTGGCTCGACCGTGGTGACGTCCTGGTAGGCCGCGAAGTTCTGGATCGCGCCCTGGCTCACCAGGAACAGCGCGAACACGATCGACAACGGCAGCAGCACGTACACGGTGATGCGCGTCACGTCCACCCAGAAGTTGCCGATGGCGGCGCTGGAGCGGGCTGCGATACCACGGATCAGCGCGAACGCCACGGCGATGCCGGTGGCCGCCGACAGGAAGTTCTGCACGGCGAGCGCAGCCATCTGCGTCAGGTAGCTCATCGTGGCTTCGCCGACGTAGCCTTGCCAATCGGTATTGGTGACGAAGCTCACCGCGGTGTTGAACGCCGAGTCCGCGCTCACGGCACCGAAGCCCTGCGGATTGAGCGGCAGCCACGCCTGCCAGCGCTGCAGCGCGTACACCACGATCACGCCGAGCACGTTGAAGGCGATCAGCGCCAGCGCGTATTGCTTCCAGCCCATGCCGGCACCGGCATCGACACCCGCGAGCCGATAGAAGCCCTGCTCGAGGCGGACCAGCGGTCGGAGCCAGCGCGGCAGCCGCCCCGCGGCCACGGCAGCGAGCCAGCGCCCCATGGGCCAGGCGAGCAGCAACAGGACGCCCAGGAAGGCGGCCAGGAGCAGCCACGCCTGGGTGGTCATCAGAATTCCTCCGCGTTGAAGAGCGCGATCAGGAGATAGATCAGCAATGCGGCAGCCACGAGGCTACCCACCAGATAGAGCCAGGTCATGATTTCGCTCCCAGGCGGCCGCAGAATTCGAGCAGGCCCACGATCGCGGCGGTCATCGCGGCCAGACCCAGCAGGAAGAGCATGTCCATGTCGTAAGGGGAACGCTGTGAAGATCGTGGTGTCATTGTGCTCTGCGCCCCGTCAAACCGGCGTAGAGATCCCGGGCCAGCGCATCAGGAAGCCGTAAAGAGGACGAGACCCAACATGCATCGAGGCATCGCCATCGCCAGCCTGGCCGCCGTGCTGGCTTTCCCCGCCCTGGCCCACCATGGCTGGAGCCAGTACGCCGACGATCGCCCGCTCACCCTGACCGGAACCATCACGGAGGCGAGCTACGAGTTCCCCCACGGCACCATCCGGCTGCAGACCGACGACAAGACCTGGACGGTCGTGTTGGCGCCGCCCTCGCGCATGGCGAACCGGGGCCTCGCCCGCGAAGCCCTTAAGCCGGGCGTGCCGGCCACGGTGGTCGGCTATCCGCACAAGACCGTGGCGGACGAACTGCGCGCCGAGCGCATCACGCTGAACGGGACCACGACCGAACTGCGATGAACGCAGCTACTCCGGCCGAGGTCCTCGCCCACGCGATCAACGGCTCGTCGTGGCTGTACCCAGCGGCCAACGTCGTCCATGTGCTCGGCTTCGTACTCGTGGCCGGGCCGCTGATCGCCTTCGACCTGCGGCTGCTGGGCGTGACCCGCGCCGGCGACATCCGCGATCTCGCCAGGACCACCTTGCCTTGGTCGCTGGTCGGCTTCGGCATCGCCCTGCCGGCCGGGCTGGTCCTGTTCGGTTCGGATTCGACGGCACTGCTGACGAACCCCGCATTCCGGCTGAAGCTGCTGCTCCTGGTGCTCGCCGCCAGCAACGCGGCCGCGCTGCACGCCTCAGGAGTTCTGAAGACACTGCTGCCTGGCACCCCCGTGCCTCTGCGCCCACGCCTTCACGCCGCTGCGTCGATCCTGCTGTGGGTCGGCGTGCTGGTCTGCGGCCGCATGATCGCCTACGTCTGATCGGCGCCGTATCCCCGCGGCTATAATGGTGGACCGGTCTCCCGGCGCCTCCGGGGAAGAAACCACCCTCCCATGTCCACCACTGCCTCTTCCGAAACCCGCCCTGCGCTCCTCGACACGCGCCGGCGGCCCCTGCGCGACCTGCGGATTTCGGTGACCGACCGGTGCAACTTCCGTTGCACCTACTGCATGCCGAAGGAGATCTACGGGCGCGACTTCCAGTTCCTGGAACGCGAACAGCTCCTGTCCTTCGGCGAGATCAACCGCCTGGTGCGCATCTTCCGCGACCACGGCATCGAGAAGGTCCGCATCACCGGCGGCGAGCCGCTGGTACGCCGCAAGCTGGAGCGCCTGATCGAGATGCTCGCCTACCACGGCGACCTCGACCTGACCCTCACCACCAACGGCTCGCTGCTCAAACAGAAGGCCCAGGACCTCAAGAACGCGGGGCTGCAGCGCGTGACGGTGAGCCTCGACGCGCTCGACAACGCCACGTTCATGGCGATGAACGACGTGGACTTCCCGGTGGAGAAGGTGCTGGAAGGCATCGACGAGGCCCACCGCGTGGGTCTCGCCCCCATCAAGATCAACATGGTGGTGAAGCGCGGCGTCAACGACCACTCGGTGGTCGCCATGGCGCGCCACTTCAAGGGCAGCGGTCATATCCTGCGTTTCATCGAGTTCATGGACGTGGGCCATACCAACGGCTGGCAGATGCGCCACGTCGTGCCGTCGCGTGAACTGGTCACGATGATCGATCGCGAATTCCCGATCGAACCGGTGGACCCGAACTACGTGGGCGAAGTGGCCGAGCGCTGGCGCTACCGCGACGGTTCCGGCGAGGTGGGTTTCATCTCCTCCGTGACACAGGCTTTCTGCAAGGACTGCACGCGTGCCCGCCTGTCGGCGGAAGGCCAGCTTTTCACCTGTCTGTTCGCGACCCAGGGCACGGATCTGCGCGCGCTGATCCGCAGCGACGGTTCGGACGAGGAGATCTCCGAGGCCATCTCGCGGGTGTGGCGTGCGCGCGGCGACCGGTACTCGGAGATCCGCACCGAGGAGACCGCGAAGCTGCGCAAGGTGGAGATGTCCTACATCGGCGGGTAGCACCACTCCGTCCGGTGTGGGAACTGCAAAGCGGGAAACACGAAGAGCACGAAGGCCCCGAAGGAGCCTGGTCCTTCAAGGCTTGGCTTGAAGTTTTTCTTCGTGTTCCTTCGCGTCCCTCGTGTTGAAAGACTTTTCACGGTAATTCCGACGACATGACCAGCGCACCCAAGACTCTGAGCGACCTCGCCGCCGCCGACGACTACGACCCGAACTCGATGCCGGTCGCCAAGGCGCGCGAACACATCCGCGCCTTCCTGACGCCCATCACCACGGTCGAGCGCGTCGCGGTCCGCAGCGCACTCGGTCGCATCCTCGCGGAAGACATCGTCTCCCCCATCAACGTCCCCGGCCACGACAACTCGGCGATGGACGGCTATGCGGTACGCCACGCCGACCTGAAAGCGGATGCCGACGTGTCGCTCGACGTGATCGGCATCTCCTTCGCCGGTAAGCCGTACCTGGGTGCCGTACGCAGCGGCGCGGCCGTGCGCATCATGACGGGTGCCGTCATTCCGCCCGACTGCGACACGGTGATCCCGCAGGAGCGCGCCAAGGCGGCCGACGGCAAGGTGACGCTCGGCACCGGTGTGCGCAAGGGACAGAACGCGCGCTATGCGGGCGAGGATCTCAAGGTCGGTCAGGTCGCCCTGAAGCGCGGCCAGCCCGTGCGACCGGCGGAGCTCGGTCTGATGGCCTCACTGGGCATCGGTGAGGCCGCGGTGTATCGCCGGCTGCGCGTGGCGTTCTTCTCGACCGGTGACGAGCTGGTGGGTATCGGCGGCACCCTGGGCCCCGGGCAGATCTTCGACTCGAACCGCTACACGCTCTACGGCATGCTGACCGACCTCGGCTGCGAAGTGATCGACATGGGGGTGATCCGTGACACGCCTCAAGCGGTCGAGGCCGCCTTCGTCGAGGCTGCTGCGGCAGCGGACGTGGTCATGACCAGCGGCGGCGTCTCGGTGGGTGACGCCGACTACGTGAAGCAGATGCTCGATCGCCTCGGCGAAGTACTGTTCTGGAAAATCGCCATGAAGCCCGGCCGGCCGCTCGCGTTCGGCAGGATCGGCAAAGCGCACTTTTTCGGCCTGCCCGGCAATCCGGTGGCCGTGATGGTGACCTTCTATCAGTTCGTGCGCGATGCGCTGCAGATCCTGATGGGTCAGACGGTCATGGCGACCGTGCCGACCTTCCAGGCGGTACTGTCCGCGCCGCTCAAGAAGGCGCCTGGCCGTACCGAGTTCCAGCGCGGCATCCTCAGCATGGGTTCCGATGGCCGCTGGACCGTGCGGGTCACCGGCGACCAAGGTTCGGGCATCCTGTCCTCCATGAGCCAGGCGAACTGTTTCGTCGTGCTGTCGGACGGTACCGGCAACCTCGACGCAGGCGCGCTGGTCGACGTTCAGGCTTTCGAGGGCGTGCTTTAGAAGAACGCGGCCCCGATCCCGACCTTCCCCCAGCCAAGCTGCGGGAAAGAGCAGTACGCCCCTTCCGCCACCGAAGGTGGGGGAAGGTCGGGATGGGGGCTGCGCGACAAATTGCGTCCGGGCTTCAGGCCACCTGGTGCGGTTCGCGCTCCCGGAACCGCTCGACGCTCGCCCGCACCTCCGGCTTGAGGTGCTTCTCGCTGTAGCCGTTGAAGATGTGACCCAGCAACCCGCGGTCGAGGTCGCTCGTCCTCATGAACCAGTCCGCGATGGGGAACGTCAGGTTCATGTTGCGCTCCATCATCAGGCCCTGGTTGTGGTGCGCGGTGTGATGGCGGCGGATGGTGTTCACGAACGGCATGTTGCGCACGAACCAGTTCTCGTGGACGTGACAGCAGTAGTGGAACGTCTCGTAGATCAGGTACTGGCCGACGATGGTGACCATCAGGATGTAGCCCGCGTTCGGATTGATCGCCCATCCCAGCGCCAGCGCGAACGGGACGCCGAACGCCATGAAGGTCGTGAGCGCGCGCCATGGGAAGAAGATGATCCGGAATTCGCGCGTCGAATCCACCGTCATCTCGTTGTTGGTGAAGTATTGGTGATGCTGGCGCGTATGGCGGTCGTAGATGGCGCGCAGCGCGAACACGTCCACCAGCCGGTGCATCACGTACTTGTGGATCCACCACTCGAACCAGTTGGAGAACGCGAACACCGGGATCACCAGCAGCCATTCCCACGTGGCGTTCTGCATGCGGCTCACGCACCACGCGATGGCGGTCAACCCCACGCCGTACATCACGCCGATGTGGACGAGCCCGTTGTACCAGGGGCTGATCTGCGCCTGGTACTCCTCGCGGAAGCGGCGCTGGCGTTCGGTCATCATGTGCTTTTCCCTCTTACGTCGGTCCTGTGTCACTTCGACAGGCGGAACTCGCCGCCGCGCACCTCGATCATGCGGAAGCTCGACAGGTCGAGCCCCATATGGTCGGTTGCGGACAGGTTGAACACGCCGGCGGTGCCGACGTGGTTGCGGGTCGATTCGACCGCGGCGCGCACCTTCTCGCGATCGGTGCCGCCCGCACGCTTGAAAGCATCCACCGTGATCATCAGCGCGTCGTACGCGTAGCCTCCGAAGGTCGCCGGTTCCTCGCCGTAGGCGTCGCGGAAGTCCTTGCGGTAGGCCGCGAGCACCGGCTTCTGCGGATCGTCGGCGGGCAGGTCGTCGGTCACGATCAGCGCCGGGGAGGCGATGCGCACACCCTCGGCCGCCCTGCCTGCAAGTTCGATGAAATCGCGCGCCGCCACACCGTGCGTGTGGTACAGCGGCAGCTTTACGCCAAGCTGATCGTAATTGCGCGTGGCGAGCGCCGGCCCCTGCCCGAGCCCCACGACCAGCACGGCCTGCACGCCGGGCGCGTTGCGGATGCGCGTGAGTTGCGGCGTGACGTCGGTGTCCTTCTGCGCATAGGTCTCGTCCGCAGCGAGCGCGATGCCGTACCTCGGTGCGAGCTTGAACGCCTCCTGGCGGCTCGACTGGCCCAGACCCGACGTCTCCGACAGCAGGCCCACCCTCGCGATGCCGCGCGCCTTCATCTCACCGAAGATGCGCTCGATCGACTGCCGGTCGGTACCGGGCGTCTTGAACACCCAGTGCCGCGGCGGTTCCACCACGACGATGCCGCCCGCCAGCGAGATGAACGGCAGACGTGCCGCCTCCACGAACGGCACCACCGCCATGGTGGTCCCGGTGGTGGTGCCGCCGATGATGAAATCAACCTTGTCGGACTCGATCAACCGCTTCACGAAGCCATTGGCCTTGGCCGCGTCGCCGCCGTCGTCGTAGACGACCAGTTCCAGTTTGCGTCCGAGGACACCGCCCTGCGCGTTGATCTTGTCCACGTAGAGCTTGAGCGTCTTCACCTCGGGATCGCCGAGGAAGGAGGCGGGCCCGGTGGTCGAGAGGAACGAGCCGATGCGGATCGGCTGCTGGGCCATGGCCGGCGTGGCGAGCACGACACCGGCCAGGACGAGCGCAACGCGGACGAGACAGCGCCAAAGAGGGCGCATCGGCAAATCCTCCCGTTTTCGTTCTTATGGGCCGGATTGTAGCCGGACCGGCAGCCTCGAGAGACCGCGGAAGCGGACCCGGCCGCCGCGCACCGGCGGGCCGCCCGGTTCGTAGCGGGGGAAACGGGCCAGGAATCGCGAGATGGCCACCCTGCCCTCCAGCCGCGCCACCTGCATGCCGACGCACTGGTGCGGCCCGGAACCGAAGGCGAGATGCCGGTTGGGCGACCGGGTGATGTCGAGGCGGTCGGGATCGGCGAACTGGGCCGGATCGCGGTTCGCCGCGCCGATGCAGAGCGTGATGCGGGTGCCGGCCGGAATCTCGAGGTCCGCGACCCGAGCCGGCGCGCTGCTGATGCGGTTGCCGAGCTGGTTGGAGCTCTCGAAACGCAGGAATTCTTCCACGGCGGTGCGGATGCGCTCGGGCTCCGCGATGAGGAGCGCCCGCTGGTCCGGCCACTCAAGCAGCACCGCTAGCGCATTGCCGATCAGGTTGGTCGTTGTCTCGTGGCCCGCGTTGAGGAGGAAGATGCAGTTGTGCAGCAGTTCGCGCTCGTCGAGCTTTTCGCCGTCCTGTTCTCCCTTGATCAGCCGGGTCAGCACGTCGACGTCGGGATCGCCCGGCCGGCGCCGCCGGTCGGCCACCAGTCCCCGCAGGTACTCGAGCATCTCGGTGACGGCCGCATTGCCCGCCGCTGCCACCGGCGGCGTCAGCACCGGCTCGAGCGCACCCAGAATGGCGAGGGACCAGCCGCGCAATGGCCCGCGCTCGGCGCGCGGCACATCGAGCAGGTTGCCGATGATCTCCACCGGGATCGCCCCCGCGAACGCCTCGATCAGATCGGCTTCGCGGCGCGCCTCGAGCTCGTCGAGCAGGCGATCCACCAGCGCGATCAACCCGGGCTCCATGGCGGTGACATGGCGTGGCGTGAGCGCACCGGCGATGAGGCGCCGCACCCGCGTGTGGTATGGCGGATCGTTGAACACCAGGCTGGTGGTGTGGTGCTCATAGAGCGGCGTCGCGCCGTACTTCGGCCCGAACTCCTGCTGCTTGTCGGAGCTGAAGAGCTTCGGCTCCTTGTAGACCGCGATCAGGTCTTCGAAGCGGGTCAGGAACAGCGAGCCGTCTGCGAAGCGCTTGACCGGCTCATGCTCGCGCAGCGCGTGATACCACGGGTACGGGTTATCGCAGAAACCGTCCGGCAGGTCGCGCAGATCGAAAGCTGCGGCCGCTGCGCGCGCCTGCGGCTTCGGAAAACGCGTCGCGGAAAGGGTCGGCACCGCGCGTCGACCTCTTCCCGCGCCGGGACCTCAGTGGAACAGCACGATGGCCTTCTGCAGAGTCTTGAAGACGCCCCATGCGAGCGGAATGCCCACGAGCAGCCAGAAGCCGAACACCAGCGCAGGACTGCTCGGTCCGCCCCCGCCGCCGCCGGAACTGACCGCGGTGGCCGCATCGGCGGCCGCGGCCCGCTCGTGCGCCAGCTTGCGCTCGGCCGCGAGTTCCTCGTCGGTCATGAACCACTTCGCCGCCACCGGCCGCACCAACAAGTTGCAGAGGAAGCCGCCCACCAGCAGACCCGCGAGGACATACATCGTGGTGTCGTAAGCCTGCGCCTTGGGCACGCCGGACTTGATTTGCGCATCGTTGATGTAGTTGACGAGGACAGGGCCGAGAATGCCTGCCGCCGACCACGCGGTAAGCAGCCGGCCATGGATCGCACCGACCATCTGGGTACCGAACATGTCGGCCAGATAGGCCGGGATCGTCGCGAAGCCACCCCCGTACATGGTGAGGATGATGCAGAAGATGCCCACGAACAGCGCGACGCTGCCGGCATGGCCGGCGGACGGCGCATAGGCATACAACAGGAAGCCCAGCACGAAGAAGACGAAATAGGTCGCCTTGCGCCCGATGTAGTCGGAGAGCGAGGCCCACACGATCCGTCCGCCGATGTTGAACAGGCTGAGGAGTCCGGTGAAGCCCGCGGCGATGGCCGCGACCTGCAGCAACTGATCCTTGTCGAGATGATCGAACTTGAGATCGAGGCCGATCAGCTTGCCCGCGAAGATCTCCTGCAGCATGGGCGAGGCCATGCCGATCACGCCGATGCCGGCGGACACGTTGAGGCACAGGATGCCCCACAGCAGCCAGAACTGCGGCGTGCGCCAGGCCTTGTTGAGGTGGACGTGGCGCTTGGTGATCATCGCGTTGTCCATCTGCGACTGCGGCGGTGTCCAGCCTTCGGGCTTCCACCCGCTCGGCGGCACGCGGTAGGACAGCGCACCGATCACCATGAAGACGAAGTAGATCGCCGCCATGGTCAGGAAGGTCTGCCACACGCCCACCGAGGTGGGCGTCGCATAGAACCGCATCAGCATGTCGGCCAGCGGCGAGCCGATCATCGCCCCGCCGCCGAAACCCATGATGGCCATGCCGGTCGCCATGCCGCGGCGATCCGGGAACCACTTGATCAGTGTCGACACCGGCGAGATGTAGCCCAGCCCCAGTCCGATGCCGCCGATGACACCGGAGCCGAGCCACATGGCCCAGAGCTGGTGATTCATCACGCCCACGGCGGACAGCACCAGGCCGCCGCACCAGCACAGCGCGGAGACCATGCCGGCACGCCGCGGACCGGCCCGCTCGAGCCAGCCGCCCCACAGCGCAGCGCTGGAGCCGAGGAAGACGAAGAACAGCGTGTACATCCAGCCGAGCATCGGCTTGTCCCAGTCGCACGCGGTCGTGTACAGCTTCTCGAACCAGTGCATGTCTTCCGGACACAGGACCGGCTTGGTGATGCCGATGGCCTTGGTGAGCGGGATCCAGAACACCGAGAATCCGTACGCCATGCCGATGCACAGATGGATGCATAGTGCCGCGGGCGGCACGAGCCACCGGTTGAAACCGGGGCGAGCGATGGTGCGCTCCTTGTCGAGAAATCCGGCCATGCGCTTCAGGCTCCTCCGCTCGTCTGTTGTAGTCTGCTGCGAGTCTTCCCGATCCCATCACCGCCCGGGCAATGCCTCGGTCCGATGGTCCGGAGTCGCATCATAGGAAAAATTCTGCAAATGGCCCAAGGGCATAGACCGCCGGCGATCATACCGGGGATGGCGACAAGGGAACAGGCCGCCGCAATGTCGCGCGCATGCCCGTGAACCTCCCGGCGCAGCCGCCCGTCACCGGGGTCGTGCTTTGCGGCGGACGGGCGCGCCGCATGGACGGGACCGACAAGGGACTCGTGGTCCTGCGCGGCCGGCCGCTGATCGCACATGTCCTGGAGCGCTTCGGACCGCAAGTGGACGAGGTGCTCGTCAACGCCAACCGCAACCTCGACACCTATCGCGGCTTCGGTCCCAGCGTCATCGAGGACGATATCGCAGGGTTCCCCGGCCCCCTGGCCGGCGTTCGTTGCGGGCTGACGCGCGCCGCCCACACGCTCGTCGCCACCGTGCCCTGCGACGCCCCGGCGCTTCCGGGAGACCTCGTCGTGCGCCTAACCGCCGCTCTGCGGGAACAGGGGGCGACAGCAGCCGTTGCCTCGAGCGGCGGCCGGAACCAGCCGGTCTTCGCCCTCTATCGCCGCGACTGCCTGCCGGCGCTCGACGCGTTCCTCGCCGCAGGCGGGCGGAAGGTGGACGATTGGCACACGCAGCTTAGCGCCGTGCACGTCGATTTCGGCAGCGCGGCAGACGCCTTCGCGAACATCAACACCCCCGAAGACCTCGCCCGCGCCGAGCGCAGCGTCTGATCCGGCGTGTCAGCGCTTCGCAGCCGGCGCCGCGCTCAGCACCTGGAAGAACAGTTCGTCCTGCCGGATCATGCCGAGTTCGGCCCGCGCGCGTTCCTCGATCGCGTCGTAGCCCTGCTTGAGATCGCGCACTTCGGCGTCCAGCACCCCGTTGCGCGTACGCAACTCCTCGTTCTTCGTGCGCTGCGCGGCCACCTGCCCGCTCAGGTCGTGCACCTTCAACCACCCGCCCTTGCCGAACCACAACGGGTTCTGCAACAGGACGATCGCGATCACCAGGCCGATCGTCAGGAAGCGCATGGCATCGGCGGCGTGCTAGGCCAGGTGATAGAAGGCGTCGCGGCCGGCGTAACTGGCCGAATCGCCCAGATCCTCTTCGATGCGCAGCAGCTGGTTGTACTTGGCCAGCCGGTCGGAGCGCGACAGCGAGCCGGTCTTGATCTGCAGTGCATTGGTGGCCACCGCGATGTCGGCGATCACGGTGTCCTCGGTCTCGCCGGAACGGTGCGACACCACCGACGTGTAGCTCGCGCGCTTCGCCATTTCGATGGCGGCGAAGGTCTCGGTGAGCGTCCCGATCTGGTTGATCTTGATCAGGATGGAGTTGGCGATGCCGCGGCGGATACCCTCGCGCAGGATGCGGGTGTTGGTGACGAAGACGTCGTCGCCCACCAGCTGGATGCCCTTGCCCAGGCGTTCGGTGAGGAGCTTCCAGCCGTCCCAGTCGTCCTCGGCCATGCCGTCCTCGATGCTGAGGATCGGGTACTTCGTGGTCCATGCCGCGAGATAGTCGACGAACTCGGCGGAGGTGAGCTGCAGACCTTCGGCTTCGATCCGATAGCGGCCGTTCTTGTGGAACTCGGAGGCCGCGCAGTCGAGCCCGATCACGACCTGGTCGCCGGCCTTGTAGCCGGCGGAGTCGATCGCTTCCATGATGAGCTGCAGCGCCTCCTCGTTGCGCTTCAGGCTGGGCGCGAAGCCGCCTTCGTCGCCGACGGTGGTCGGCATGCCGCGGCCGTCGATCAGCTTCTTCAGGGTCTGGAAGATCTCGGCACCGCAACGCAACGCGTCGTGGAAGCTGCCGAGGCCCACCGGAATGATCATGAACTCCTGCAGATCGAGGCTGTTGTTCGCGTGCGCTCCGCCGTTGATGACGTTCATCATCGGCACCGGCAGCTGCATCCGCCCGGACCCGCCGAGGTAGCGATACAGCGGCAGCCCCGACTCCTCGGCGGCGGCCTTCGCCACGGCGAGCGACACCGCCAGCATCGCGTTGGCGCCGAGCCGCGACTTGTTGTCGGTGCCGTCCAGTCCGATCAGCGTTTCGTCGATGAAGGCCTGCTCGGACGCATCGAGACCGATGATCGCTTCGCAGATCTCGGTGTTGACGTTCTCCACCGCCTTCAGCACACCCTTGCCGCCGTAGCGGGCCTTGTCGCCGTCGCGCAGCTCGATCGCTTCGCGCGTTCCGGTGGAAGCACCGGAGGGCACGGCGGCACGGCCGCTCACGCCCGATTCGAGGAGCACGTCGGCTTCTACGGTCGGATTGCCACGCGAATCGAGGATTTCACGCGCGACGACGTCGACGATCGAACTCATCGTTGTTGTTTCCTGGTCAGGTGACGGGAGCGGTGGCGAGCTTCGAGCCTGCTGGATTCGTGATCAGGTCCTCGGCGAAACCGCGGCGCTTCACTAGCACGTCGATCTCCTTCAGCGTACCGAGGAGTGCCCGCATGTGCGGCAGCGGCCAGGCGTTCGGACCGTCCGACAACGCCTGCGCCGGATTGGGATGGGTTTCCATGAAGACGCCGGCCACCCCCGACGCCACGGCAGCACGCGCCAGCACCGGCACGAACTCGCGCTGCCCGCCGCTGGCACTCCCCTGCGCGCCCGGCAACTGTACCGAATGGGTGGCGTCGAACACCACCGGGCAGCCGGTCTCGCGCATGACCATCAGGCCGCGCATGTCCGAGACGAGATTGTTGTAGCCGAAGGAGAAGCCGCGCTCGCACACCAGGATGTTGTCGGTGCCGCTGGCGTCGCGCGCCTTCGCGACCACGTTCTTCATCTCCCACGGCGAGAGGAACTGGCCCTTCTTGATGTTCACCGGTCGCCCTGCGGACGCAGCCGCGCGGATGAAATCGGTCTGGCGGCACAGGAACGCGGGCGTCTGCAGGACATCCACCACAGCGGCAGCGGCAGCGAGTTCGTCCACTTCGTGCACGTCGGTCAGCACCGGGACACCGATGGTCTTGCGCACGTCGGCGAGGATCTCGAGTCCCTTGTCCACGCCCAGGCCCCGGAACGAGCCGCCCGAACTGCGATTCGCCTTGTCGTAGGACGCCTTGAAGATGAACGGGATCTCGAACTCCCGGCAGAGCTCCTTCAACTGCCCGGCGACGTCCATCACGAGCTCGCGCGATTCCACCACGCACGGACCGGAGATGACGAACAGCGGATGCTCGAGGCCGACCTCGAACCCGCACAACTTCACGGCGCGACCTTCTCGGCCGGTGCGGCCGCCGCCGATGCTTCCGTTTCGCCGGCCGCGTAGCGCGCCGCCGCCTCGATGAAGGACTTGAACAGCGGATGGCCGCCGCGCGGGGTAGAAGTGAATTCGGGGTGGAACTGACAGCCCACGAACCACGGATGGCCCGGCAGCTCGATCATCTCGGTCAACCGCTCCTTGTCCATGGACAGTCCGCTGAAGCGCAGGCCCGCCTGCTGCAGCCGCGGCACGTAATGATTGTTGACCTCGTAGCGATGACGGTGGCGCTCGAAGATGCGCGCATCACCGTAGATCTGGCGTGCCAGCGTGCCGGGCAGCAGTTCGGCATCCTGGCCGCCGAGACGCATGGTGCCGCCGAGGTCGGAGTTCTCGTCGCGCTGCTCGACGCGGCCGTCGCGGTTGACCCACTCGTGGATCAGCGCGACCACCGGGAACGGGGTGGCAGGATCGAACTCCGTGCTGTGGGCACCGGGCATGCTCGCCACGTTCCGCGAGTACTCGATGACGGCCAGCTGCATGCCGAGGCAGATGCCCAGGTAGGGCACGCGATGCTCGCGCGCATAGCGGATCGCGCGGATCTTGCCTTCCACGCCGCGCTTGCCGAAGCCGCCGGGAACCAGGATCGCATCCATGCCAGCGAGCAGCGAGCCGCCGTCGTCGACGATCTTCTCGGAGTCGATGTAGTGGATGTTGATCTTCGAGCCGGTGTGGATGCCTGCGTGGGTCAGCGCTTCGGACAGCGACTTGTACGACTCGGTCAGGTCGACGTACTTGCCCACCAGCGCCACGTTCACGCTGCGCTTCGGATGCTCGAGCTGGAAGACGAGGCGCTCCCACTCGGACAGGTTGGCGGGCCGCGCGTCGATCTCGAGCTTCTTCAACACGATGTCGTCCAGCCCCTGCGCGTGCAGGTTGCTCGGAATCTTGTAGATGCAGTCCACGTCGATGGCGGAGATCACCGCCCGCTCCTCGACGTTGGTGAAGAGCGCGATCTTGCGGCGCTCGTCGTCGGGCAGCCAGCGGTCGGCCCGGCACAGCACCACGTCGGGCTGGATACCGATCTCGCGCAGTTCCTTCACCGAGTGCTGGGTGGGCTTGGTCTTGATCTCGCCCGCCGACGGAATGTACGGCACCAGCGTCAGATGGATGAAGCAGGTGTTGCTGCGTCCGAGCTGCAGGCTCATCTGCCGGATCGCCTCCAGGAACGGCAGCGATTCGATGTCGCCCACGGTGCCGCCGATCTCGACGATGGCGACGTCGGCATCGCCGGCGCCGGCACGGATGAAGCTCTTGATCTCGTCGGTGATGTGCGGGATCACCTGCACGGTGCCGCCGAGATAGTCGCCGCGGCGCTCCTTCTTGATCACGCTCTCGTAGATCTGGCCGGAGGTGAAGTTGTTGCGCTTCGACATCCGCGCGCTGACGAAGCGCTCGTAGTGCCCCAGATCGAGGTCGGTTTCCGCACCGTCGTCGGTCACGAACACCTCGCCGTGCTGGAACGGGCTCATGGTGCCGGGATCGACGTTGATGTAGGGATCGAGCTTCAGCATGGTGAGCTTGATCCCGCGGGATTCGAGGATGGCGGCGAGCGACGCGGCGGCGATGCCTTTGCCCAGGGAGGAGACCACACCGCCTGTGACAAACACGTATTTGGTCATGCGCCTATCGCCATCACGATTGCCGGCATGATACTCGAAAACCTCGGGCGCGCGGGCGTCGCGACCATCGTCAGGCGTGCCTCCGCTTCGGTGCACCCACGGTTTTCGCGAGGTACAGCCAGGTGTCCACCACGGTGTCCGGGTTGAGCGAGATGGTGTCGATGCCCTGCTCCACCAGCCACTGCGCGAGGTCGGGATGATCGGACGGCCCCTGGCCGCAGATGCCCACGTACTTGCCGCGCGCGCGGCAGGCCTGGATCGCGAGGCCCAGCAGCTTTTTCACCGCAGGATCACGTTCGTCGAAGGCATCGGCCACGATGCCCGAATCGCGATCGAGGCCGAGCGTCAGCTGGGTCAAGTCGTTCGAACCGATGGAATAGCCGTCGAAGTGCTCGAGAAACTCCTCCGCGAGCAAAGCGTTGGAGGGGATTTCGCACATCATGATGAGCTTCAGCCCGTTGACGCCACGCTTGAGACCATTGTCGGCAAGTAGCGACACCACGCGCTTCGCTTCGTCCACGTTGCGCACGAACGGCACCATGACTTCCACGTTGGTGAGACCCATGTCGTCGCGCACCTTGCGCAACGCCCGGCACTCCAGTTCGAAGCATTCGCGGAAGCTCGACGCGATGTAGCGCGAAGCGCCGCGGAACCCGAGCATCGGATTCTCCTCGACGGGCTCGTACTTCTTCCCGCCCACCAGGCTCGAATACTCATTCGACTTGAAGTCCGACAGCCGCACGATCACCGGCTTCGGGAAGAAGGCCGCCGCCAGCGTGGCGATGCCTTCGGTGAGCTTCTCGACGTAGAATTTGACCGGGTCGCCATAGGCGGCCGCGTGCGACTCGATGACGGCCTTCACGTCCATGGGGACATCCGGGTAGGCCAGCACCGCCTTCGGGTGCACGCCGATCATCCGGGCAATGATGAACTCCAGGCGCGCCAGGCCGACGCCGCCGTTGGGCAGGCGGCTGAACTCGAACGCGAGCTCCGGGTTACCGACGTTCATGTAGATCTTGACCGGCGGCTCCGGCATGGCGGACACCGACAGATCGGTCACCTCCACCTCGAGCTTGCCGCGATACACGAAACCGGTGTCGCCCTCGGTGCAGGACACCGTGACCTCCATGCCGTCGCGCAGAACCTGAGTCGCGTCGCCGCAGCCCACGACCGCCGGTATGCCGAGTTCGCGCGCGATGATGGCGGCGTGGCAGGTACGCCCGCCGCGGTTGGTGACGATGGCCGCGGCACGCTTCATCACCGGTTCCCAATCGGGATCGGTCATGTCCGTGACCAGGACGTCGCCGGGCCGCACGCGGTCCATCTCGCCCGGATCGCGGATCATCCGGACCACACCGACGCCGACCCGGTTGCCGATGGCGCGGCCGGTGGACAGGATCTCGGAGCGGCTTTTCAGCCGGAAGCTCTGCTGCGTCTCGACGCCGGCATTCGATTTCACCGTCTCGGGACGGGCCTGCAGGATGTAGATCTTGCCGTCGCCGCCGTCACGGCCCCATTCGACGTCCATGGGGCGACCGTAGTGCTTCTCGATGATGAGCGCATAGCGCCCCAGTTCCTCCACCTCCGCGTCGCTGATCGCGAAGCGCCGCCGGTCGGCTTCCGGCACCGGCACCGTGGCCACGGAATGACCTGCCTGCTCGCGGTCGGTGAATACCATCTTGATGGCCTTGGCGCCGAGGCTGCGGCGCAGGATCGCCGGCCGGCCGGTCTCGAGGCCGGTCTTCCATACGTAGAACTCGTCCGGGTTCACCGCACCCTGCACCACGGTCTCGCCCAGTCCGTAGGCCGCGGTGATGAAGACGACCCGGTCGAAGCCCGACTCGGTGTCGATGGTGAACAACACGCCGCTCGACCCGAGGTCGGAACGCACCATGCGCTGGATCCCGCAGGAGAGCGACACGTTCGCGTGCACGAAGCCCTTGTGGACGCGGTAGGCGATGGCGCGATCGTTATAGAGCGACGCGAAGGTGTGGCGGACGGCATCGATCACGTGCTCGATGCCGCGGATATTCAGGAAGGTTTCCTGCTGGCCGGCGAAGGAAGCGTCCGGCAGATCCTCCGCCGTAGCGGACGATCGCACGGCGACTGCGGCCGGCTCGCCGCTGGAGAGCTTTTCGTACGCCTGGCCGATCTCGTCCCGCAGGCGTTGCGGCAGCGGCGCTGCGGCGATCCATTCGCGGATGCGCTTGCCGGTGGCCGCGAGCTTCACGACATCGTCGACGTCGAGGCCTTCCATTTCCCGCTCGATCCTGGCACCGAGGCCATCCGCCGCCAGGAAGTCCTGGAAGGCGGCTGCCGTGGTGGCAAAGCCACCAGGCACCCGCACGCCAGCCTGGGCCAGCTCGCCGATCATCTCGCCGAGCGACGCATTCTTGCCGCCGACCTTGTCGACGTCGCTCATACGCAATTGTTCGAAGGCCAGGACGTATGGCGCGTTGCTGCTCATTCTGTTCTCCTCCAGCGACCGTGCTTGGTCGGGTGCGACAAATGCTGCTATGTTACCGAACAACGTATTGCAGCGCAGCACGATGGAGACACCGGGACTACGCCATGCCTTCTTCGTGTCCGACCGTACCGGCATCACCGCCGAGATGCTCGGGCACAGCCTGCTCGCCCAGTTCGAGGGCGTGCAGTTCAAGGAAACCACCCTGCCCTTCGTCGACTCGGTCGAGCGCGCCAACGAGGCGGTCCGACAGATCAACGAGGTCGCCCGGGATGGCCTGAGACCCCTCGTGTTCAGTACGCTGGTGGACACGGAGGTGAGCGCGGTTATCGCCAAGTCGAACGGGCTCTATCTCGACTGCTTCCAGGTGTTCATCTCGCCGATGGAGCAGGAGCTGGGGGTCAGCCACAGCCACGAGATCGGCCGGTCGCACCGGGTGCGCAACACCAACGAATACCACTCGCGCATCGAGGCGGTGAACTTCTGCCTGGCCCATGACGACGGCGTGTCCACCAAGGAACTGCACGAGGCCGACGTGATCCTGGTGGGCGTGTCGCGCTCCGGCAAGACGCCGACGTGCCTCTACCTGGGACTGCAGTACGGCATCCGCGCGGCGAACTATCCGCTGATCCCCGAGGACTTCCAGGACATGAAGCTGCCGGCCCGCCTCAACAAGTACCGGCGCAAGCTCTTCGGCCTCACCATCCAGGCACCGCGCCTCGCACACATCCGGAACGAGCGGCGGCCGAACAGCCGCTACGCGCAGCTCGACAACTGCCAGTACGAGATCGACCGGGCCGAGATGCTGATGCGGGAGGAAGGGATTCCCTTCCTCGACGCGACCAACCGTTCGATCGAGGAACTGGCAGCGACCATCGTGCACCAGGGGCAGCTGCACCGCCAGAGTTTCTAGGCTGCAGGGATTCGCCAGTCAAAGGAACGGCATTTACCGCGAAGGCAGCGAAGGAACGCGAAGGCCAACCGAAGAGAGCAGTCCTTCGCTTCCTTCGCGGTGAACGCGGTTTCTCTTGCTTTGCTTCGCGGTGAACCGCCTTACAGCATCTTCCCGACTGTAGCGACGGTGATCGTGATCAGGCCCAGCACGAGATTGAGGCCCACCAGCTTCCGGATCTGACCCAGAGCCGCCCCGCCCGCTTTCCAGTCGCCCGCGGCAACCGCGCGGCCCAGCCGGCGGTAGGGGGCGAAGAACACGTGCGCGAAGATCAGCATCATCACGATGCCGATCGCCAGCATGACCCAGGCGTAAACGGGAGCAGCGTGACCGCCCAGCATCGCGATCATGTGCAGGCCCGAGCCGAGGATCAGCGCCACGGCCACCCACACCCAGCGGAAGAAACGGCTCAGGGTCTGGTGCCACAGCGGCAGGCGCAGGGGCGGTTCCAGCACGGCGACCGCAGCCGGCCGCAGCGCCATGTATGCGAAGAACATGCCGCCGATCCAGACCGCGACGCCGAGCAGATGCAACCAGCGCGCGATGTCCACGACGTCAGGCGTGCAACTCGAAGGCCGCGCGCACCGGCGCGAAGCTGCGGCGGTGCACTTCGGTCGGTCCCAGGCGGCGCAGCGCCTCGACGTGCTCCGGGGTCGGATAGCCGCGATGCCGGTCGAACCCGTAGCCGGGAAACCGCTCGTGCAGCGCGTCCATCATCGCATCGCGATCGGTCTTGGCGAGGATCGACGCCGCGCTGATGGACGGCACGGTCGCATCGCCCTTCACCACCGCACGTGCGCGGCAGGACACGGCCGGACAGTGCAGGCCGTCCACCAGGACCTCGTCCGGCAGGAGGCCCAGCCCCTCGACCGCCCGCGCCATGGCGAGCAGCGTGGCGCGCAGGATGTTGTGCTCGTCGATTTCGCTCGGGCTGGCAGACGCCACCGACCAGGCGCGCGCGCGATCGCGGATCTGCGCTGCGAGCAGCGTGCGTCGCTGCGGCGAGAGCTGCTTCGAATCCGCAAGCCCGGCGATGGGCCGCTTCGGATCGAGTACCACGCAGGCCGCCACCACCGGTCCGGCGAGCGGTCCGCGGCCGGCCTCGTCGACGCCGGCCACGAGGGTGAGGCGGGTCACGGACGCGACCCCTCCGGGAGCGGCAGCGACACTGGTGCCGGAGCGGTTCGGCGCGTTTCGAGCATGGGCAGCAGGGCCTCCGCCGCGCGCTCCGCGGCGCCCTGTCGCAGCGACTGATAGATCGCCTCGAAGCAAAGCTGCTGGCGTTCCCGCACCACCTTGTCGCGGAGCTGATTGAGCAGCGCCTGGGCGAGATTTGCCGGGGTCGCTTCCGCCTGGAGGATCTCGGGCACGACGAAACGCCCGGCCAGGACGTTGGGCAATCCCACGTACGGCAACAGGCGGCGCGGCCACATCAGGTGCCACGTGAGCTTCGGCACGCGGTAGGTGATGACCATGGGCCGGCGCAACAGCGCGGCCTCCAGTGTCGCCGTCCCCGAGGCCACCAGGACCACGTCGGCGGCCGTCATGGCCATCTGGGCATGGCCGAACAGGATCGTGAGCGGCAGATCCGCCGCCTTGTGCTCGTATTGGGCCACCTCGAACTGCATCCGCGTCGCCCGGCTGGTGAGCGGCACCAGGAAGCGGGCATCGGGCACCTGCTGCACGATCAGCTTGGCGGTGTCGAGGAACAGGCCGGCGTGCTGCTCGAGTTCGCCACGCCGGCTGCCCGGCAACAGCGCGAACACCGGTGCATTGAGCGGCAGCCGGAACTGCTCGCGGGCGATGTCGCGGTCCGGCATTGCGGGCACTTCGTCGGCCAGGGGATGACCCACGAACGTGACCGGAATCCCGGCTTTTTCGTAGATCGCGGGCTCGAAGGGGAACAGGGCCAGCACTCGGTCCGCCGCGCGCTTGATCTTGTGGATGCGCTCGCCGCGCCAAGCCCAGATGGACGGCCCGACGTAGTGAGCCGTGGGGATGCCGGCGCTGCGCAGCCGCTCCTCGAGCCCCAGGTTGAAGTCGGGCGCATCGATGCCCACGAACAGGTCGGGCGGATTGTCGAGCAGGCGCGACTTCACCTGTCCGCGGATCGAGAGGATGCGCGGGATGCTGCGCGCCGCCTCCACGTAGCCGCGCACCGCGAGCGTTTCCATGTCGAACCAGGTCTCGAAACCGGCCGACTGCATCTTCGGTCCGCCGATGCCGAAGAAGCGTGCACCCGGAAGACGGGCCTTCAGCGCCGCGATCAGCGGCGCAGCGATGAGATCGCCCGAAGCTTCGCCCGCCACCATCGCGATGCGCACCTGTCGTTCCACGGCGCCCTACCGGACGATGCCGCGTGTCGTCCGCCCGAGGAACTCCACCATCACCCCGACTTCCGGACACTCGGCAACCTGCTCGGCGAGCGCGGCGCGCGCCTCGTCGAGCGTGAGACCCGATCGATACAGCGTCTTGTAGGCTCGGCGGATGCCGGCGATCGCCTCGGCGGTGAAGCCGCGGCGCTTGAGTCCTTCGGCGTTGATGCCGTGGGCATTGGCCGTGTCGCCCTTCGCCATGACGTAGGGCGGCAGATCGTGCACCAGCACGGTCGCGATGGCCGTCATGGCATGCGCCCCGATATGGCAGAACTGATGCGCACCGGTGAAACCCCCGAGGATCACCCAGTCGCCCACGTGCACGTGGCCGGCGAGCTGCACGCAGTTCGCCATGATCACGTTGCTGCCCACCACGCAGTCGTGGGCGACGTGCACGTAGGCCATGATCCAGTTGTCGTGCCCCAAGCGGGTGACGCCGATGTCCTGCACCGTGCCGCAGTTGATGGTGCAGAACTCGCGGATCGTGTTGCGATCGCCGATCTCGACCCTGGTGGGTTCGCCGGCGTACTTCTTGTCCTGCGGTTCGTCGCCGACGGACGCGAACTGGAAGATGCGGTTGTCGCGGCCGATCGTCGTGTGGCCGGTCACCACCGCGTGCGGCCCGATCGAGGTGCCGTCCCCGATGCTCACGTGCTCGCCGATCACGGCGTAGGGGCCCACCGTCACGCCGGCGCCGAGCCGTGCGGCAGGGTGCACGATGGCGGTCGGATGGATCATGAGCCGACGATCGCGGAAACGTCCCTCATGGTGCACATGAGGCCCGCCTCGGCCACGAGCGCGCCGTCGACCTTGGCCTCGGCAGCGTACTTCCAGATGCCGCGCAGCTGACGCTCGAGCCGGGCCGTGATGATGAGCTGGTCGCCCGCCGTCACCGGCTTCTTGAAACGCGCGTTGTCGATGCCGACGAAATAGTAGACCGAGTTCTCGTCCGCCTTGGCGTCGACGGTCTTGAACGACAGGATCGCGGCGGCCTGGGCCATGGCCTCGATGATGAGAACCCCGGGCATCACCTTGTAGTGCGGGAAGTGGCCGGCGAAGAACGGCTCGTTGATGGTCACGTTCTTGAGCGCCGTGATCTCCTTGCCCGGTTCGCAGGACAGCACCCGGTCGATCAACAGGAACGGATACCGATGCGGCAGGTGGTGCAGGATCTGATGGATTTCCATCGCGTTCACTTCGATTTCCCTTCGATCGCCTCGAGCCTCGCCCTGAGTTCCTGCACGGTGCGGCCGAGTTCGTGGAGACGGTTGAACTGCGCTAGATTCTTCATCCACTCTCGGTGCGGCAGGCTGGGGAAGAAGCCGTCGTAGATGCCCGGCTCGGTGATGCTCTTGCGCACCATGGTACCGGCTCCGATGACGGCATGGTCGCAGATTTCGATGTGTCCGTGGATCATCGCCGCACCACCGATGCGGCATTGACGGCCGATGCGTGCCGATCCCGCGATGCCGACACATGCGGCGATGGCGGTGTGCGCACCGATCACCACGTTGTGCGCGATCTGGATCAGGTTGTCCATCTTGACCCCGTCCTCGATCACGGTGTCGCCGAGGGCGCCCCGATCGACCGTGGTGTTGGCGCCGATCTCCACGTCGTCGCCGAGGATTGCGCGTCCCACCTGCGGCACCTTGATCCAGCGGCCGTTCTCCTCCGCGATGCCGAAGCCGTCGCCGCCGATCACCACGCCCGAATGCAGGATGCCCCGCGCACCGATGCGGCAACCGGGGTAGATCACGACGTTGGCATGGAGCCGGGTGTCCTCGCCGACAGCAGCGTCTTCGCCGACGGCACAGCCGGCACCGACGATGGCGCGCTCACCGATGACGGCGCGGGCGCCGATGACGGCGCAGGGTCCGATGGATGCGGTGGCCGCGACGCTGGCCCGTGCATCGACCACGGCCGAGGGGTGGATGCCCGCCTCCACCGGCGCCACCGGATTCAGCAGCGCCGACGCGCGCGCGAGATAGGCGTACGGATTGGCGCTCACGATCCGCGGCCGCTCGGTGCTGTCGCGATCGGCCGTGCCGAGGATGACGGCGGCGGCGCGCGTGCCCTCCAGCAGGCGGCGGTACTTGCCGCCGGTCAGGAAGGAGAGGTCTTCGGGCCCTGCCTGATCCAGGGGTGCGACCTGCCGGACCGCGATGTCCGGCGGTCCGACGAGTTCCCCACCGAGGCGGGCGACGATCTGTTCGAGGGTATAGGGCGGGCGCACAGCGCTCATATCGGTGCCGGCCACCGCCCCTTGAGAACGCTCACTTCTCCGTGAGCGCCTTCAGAACCTTTTCGGTGATGTCGATGCGCGGGCTCCGGAAGACGGCCTCCTGCAGGATCAGGTCGAACTTCTCGCTCTCCGCGATCTGCTGAACCACCTTGTTCGCCTTCTCGATGATCTGCTGGAACTCCTCGTTGCGGCGCAGGTTGAGTTCCTCGCGGAATTCGCGCTGCAGCCGCTGCAGATCGCGGTTCAGGCGCCCGAGTTCGCCTTCCTTGGTGCGGCGGTCGGTCTCGGACATGGTGACGCTCTCCTTCTCGAGCACCGCCTGCAGGTCGCGCGCCTGCTTGGTCATCTTCTCGATCTCCTGGCCGCGGGCCTGGAACTCCTTCTCGAGCTTTTTGTTGGCCTTCACCGCGGGCGGCGAGTCCTTGAGGATGCGCTCGATCGACACAAAGCCGATCTTGAGGTCCTTCATGTCGGCCTGGGCGAGCGCCAGCGCCGGCAGCAGCGCGAGTGCGCCAAACAGCGGGGCGGTCAATTTCACTGGTGTGGTCTCCGTCATGCTCGTGCCGTGGTGCGTCAGCAAACCGACGCCACGGCCGGGTCGTCAGAAAATGGTGCCGAGGGTGAACTGGATGCGCTGCAGCCGGTCGCCATCCTTGGCGTTGAGCGGAAAGCCGAAGCTCAGTTTGAGCGGGCCCACCGGCGAGAACCAGTTGAGCGACAGACCGACCGAATAGCGCAGGAATTCGCTGCTGTACGTATTATCCACCATACCGGCGTCGAAGAAACCCGACAGCCGCAGGCTGTTGTCCTTGCCCGCCCCGGGGAACGGGAAGTAGTACTCCACGTTGCCCAGCAGCAGCCGCGGACCGCCGGTGGAGAACCCGAACTCGTCGCGCGGACCCAGCGAATACGTGGCATAGCCGCGCACGCTGTTGACGCCGCCCGCGTAGTAATTCTTGTAGAACGGCAGCGGCAGGTCGCCGATCCCGCTGGCGTAGCCGATCTCGCCCCCGACCTGGATCGTGGTGTAGCGCGACACCGGAATGTAGTGCTGGGCCTTGTAGCCCAGCTTGTAGTAGCGCAGGTCGCCGCCCGGCAATCCGGACTCGAGCGTCACGCGTTGCAACGTGCCGCGCGTCGGTGCGATGGTGCTGTCGCGACCGTCGCGCGCGAAACCGACGGTGCCGATGATGCCGAGGTTGGTGGAACCGAAGGTGTTGACGAAGTCCTTGATGCGCTGCGCGCTGTTGTCGAAGGTCTGGATCTCGGTGTTCTCGAGCGCGAGACCGTAGTTGATCGTGTCGAGTTCGGAGACCGGGACACCGAAGCGCACACCGGCACCATCGGTGTTCGTGATGTAGCTGGAGGACCGCAGCACCGTGGGATTGAACCGCCGCGAATACAGATCGAAGCCGCGGCTCACGCCGTCGTCGGTCCAGTAGGGATTGGTGTAGGACAGCGCCAGGATGCGGTTGATGCGGCCGGTCTGCAGTGACAGCGACAGCGCGTTGCCGGTGCCGAACGCGTTCTGCTGCGAGATCGAGCCCGACAGGATGATCCGCTCCGCGCTCGAGATGCCGGCGCCGAACGTCACGCTGCCCGTGGGCCGCTCCTTGACGTTCATGTTGACGTCGACCTGATCGTTGGTGCCGGGCACTGCCGGGTTGTCGATGTTGACCTCGGAGAAGTAGCCGAGGCGATCGACCCGCACCTTGGAGCGGTTGATCTTCTCCTGCGAGAACCAGGCACCTTCCATCTGCCGGAACTCGCGGCGGATCACCTCGTCCTTGGTGTTCTGGTTGCCGCCGATGTTGATGCGGCGCACGTACACGCGCCGGCCCGGGTCGACGTACAGCGTGAAGGCGACCTCGCGCTTCTCGCGGTTGACCTCGGGCACGGCGTTCACCTGGGCGAACGCGTAGCCGTCGTTGCCCAGCCGGTCGGTGATGAGCTTGGTGGATTCCGTGAGGCGCTCGCGCGAGAACGTGTCGCCCGCCCTCACCTTCACCAGGCGCCGCAGCTCCGTCTCCGGCAGCAGCAGCTCGCCGGCGAGGCGCACGTCGGTCACCTTGTACTTGTCGCCCTCGGTGACATTGATGGTGATGTAGACGTCGCGCTTGTCGGGGCTGATCGCCACCTGGGTCGAATCGATGGTGAATTCGAGATAGCCCTGGTTCAGGTAGAACGAGCGCAGCGTCTCCAGGTCGGCCGAGAGCTTCTGCTTCGAATACTGGTCGTTCTTGGTGTACCAGGTCATCACCCCTGGCGTGCGCAGCACGATCAGATCGAGGAGTTCCTTGTCCTTGAAGACCTTGTTGCCCACGATGTTGACGCCGCGGATCTTCGCCACCTCGCCTTCGGAGATGTTGAAGTTGATCGACACGCGGTTGCGCTCGAGCGGGTTGACCGTGGTCTGCACGTCCACGCCGTACTTGCCGCGCGCGATGTACTGGTTCTTGAGATCCTGCTTCGCGCGTTCGAGGATCGAGCGATCGAAGATGCGCCCTTCCTGCAGCCCGGCCTGGCGCATGATCTCGAGCAGCTTCTTCTTGTCGAATTCCTTCGAGCCGCGCGCGTCGATGGCGGCGATGGCCGGACGTTCCTGCACCGAGATGACGAGCACGCCGTCCTCGCCCTCGAGCTGCACGTCCTTGAAGAAACCGGTCTGGAACAGCAGCCGGATCGACTGCGTCGCCTTCTCGTCCGTCATCTGGTCGCCGACCTTGACGGGGAGATAGCTGAATACCGTGCCCGCGTCGGTGCGCTGAATGCCTTCGACGCGGATGTCGCGGATCTGGAAGGGTTCGAAGCCTTGGGCGGTCGGTGTGTAAGCGAGGGCGATCAGTACCGCGATAAGAGAACGCTTCATCCGCTAGGAGCCGCCGACCAGGCGGTTGATGTCGTTGTAGATGGCGAACGCCATGAGGCCGAACAGCATGATCATCCCCACCCGCTGCCCCATCTCGAGCGTTCGCTCCGACACCGGACTGCCCTTGAGGATCTCCGCCAAATAGTACATCAAGTGCCCACCATCCAATAACGGCACGGGCAGCAGATTGAGCACGCCGAGACTGATTGAAATCACCGCGAGGAACTGGATGTAGTAGATCCAGCCGAGCTGCGCCGACTGACCGGCGTAGTCCGCGATGGTGAGCGGACCGCTCAGGTTCTTGGGCGATACGCGGCCGAAGATCATCTCCCACAGCATCTGCAACGTGAAGACCGACTTGTCGACGGTCTCGCGCGCGGCGGCGGCGACGGCCTCGAGCGGCGCCATGCCGCCGCGCACGGTGTAGCGCTGCAGGCCCGACGGACCGTCGATCGGACCGACGCCGATGCGGCCGATGGTCTTGCCGTTCTCGTCCTTCGGCGCCGGCGTCACGGTGACGTCGAGGTCTGCCGCACCCCGCACCACCTGCAACACCACGGCCACACCGGGTTTCTCGCGGATGACCGTGACGAAATCGCCCCACCGCGCGACACGGGTGTCGTCGATGCCGACGATCTGGTCGCCCGGCCGCAGCCCGGCCCGCTCCGCGACGCTGCCTGCTTCCACCATGCCGACGATCGCCGGTTGGTAGCGCGAAAGACCGATCGCGCGCAGGAAGTCGGAATCGAGGTCCTTCGACTCGAGCGCACCGAGGTCGAGCGTGCGCTGCCGGTGCGCGCCGCGATCATCCTCGACCTCCACCGTGACCGTCTCGCGCTTGATGGCGTGCTTGAGCAGCTGCCAGCGCACGTCCTGCCAGGTGTCCACGCGCGCGCTGCCCACGCGGGTGATGATGTCGCCGGTCTCGAAGCTCGCCACGGCAGCCGCGGTGCCGGCCGGCGGTGCGTCCACCACCGGGCGCAGACCCGGCATGCCGTGCACGAACAGCAGCCAGTAGAGCGCGATCGCCAGCAGGAAGTTCGCGATGGGTCCGGCAGCCACGATGGCGCTGCGGCGCCAGACGTTCTGCCGGTTGAAGGCACGGTGCAGCTCCGACGGTGCCACCGGCCCTTCGCGCTCATCCAGCATCTTCACGTAGCCGCCCAGCGGAAAACCGCCGATCGCCCACTCGGTGCCGTCGCGGCCGAGCCTGCGGTGCCAGATCGGCGCGCCGAAGCCCACCGAGAAGCGGAGCACCTTCACGCCGCACAGCCGCGCCACCAGGTAGTGTCCCAGCTCGTGGAACACGATGAGCAAACCCAGTGCGATGACGAAGGCGAAGATGGTGGACAGAATGTTCATGGATTTTGCTCCCCTTCAAGCGCCGGCGCGCGCAGCGGCGACGCGCACGGCGTTGTTCTTTTCGAGCCAGGCCGCAGCGGCGCGGCGGGCACCGGCATCGACCTCGAGTACGGCATCGAGGTCATGGACAGCGGTCGTGGGCGTTCGTGCGACGACCGCCTCCACCAGTGCCGGAATCCGGTCGAACGTGAGTGCCCCTTCGAGGAACCGCGCCACGGCCACCTCGTTGGCGGCGTTGAGGGCGACCGGGGCCGCCCCGCCCTGCTCCAGTGCGCGGAAGGCGAGACCGACGCAGGGAAAGCGCGCGGGATCCGGTGCTTCGAAGCTGAGCGCGGCCACCGCCGCGAGCTGCAAGGGCGCGGCTCCGGATTCGACCCGCTCCGGATACGCGAGCGCGTGCGCGATCGGCGTGCGCATGTCGGGGTTGCCGAGTTGGGCGATCACCGATCCGTCCACGTACTCCACCATGGAATGCACCACGCTCTGGGGGTGGATCACCACCTCGATGGCCGAAGGCGGCGCATTGAACAGCCAGTGGGCCTCGATGACCTCGAGGCCCTTGTTCATCATAGTCGCCGAATCCACCGAGATCTTGCGGCCCATGACCCAGTTCGGATGGGCGCAGGCCTGCTCCGGCGTTACGGCCGCGAAGCGCTCCAGGGGCAGCGTGCGGAACGGCCCGCCGGACGCGGTCAGCAGGATGCGCCGCACGCCCGATGCGGCGAGATCGCCGCCGTAGCCGCGCGGCAACGACTGGAACACGGCGTTGTGTTCGCTGTCGATCGGCAGCAGCGTCGCACCGCCGCGCCGGACGGCATCCATGAAGACCACGCCCGCCATCACCAGCGCTTCCTTGTTGGCGAGCAGGATACGCTTGCCCGCCTCGGCGGCCGCCAATGTCGGTCGCAGACCTGCGGCGCCCACGATGGCGGCCATTACCGACTGCGCCCGATCGTGGATCGCCACGGCCTCGAGGCCGTCCGGACCGCTCATCACCTGCGTCGGCACACCGGCCTCCACCAGGCGATCACGCAGGCGTTGCGCCGCGTCGGCGTCGACCACGGCTGCCAGGTCCGGCCGATGCGCCAGGCACTGTTCGAACAGGACATCGATCTGCCGGTGAGCCGACAGCGCCACCGCGCGGAACCGGTCCGGATGTCGGGCGATCACGTCGAGCGTATTGCGCCCGACGCTGCCGGTGGAACCGAGGATCGCTACGCCGTGCATGCCGTGCGTTCCATCAGCGGGCGAGGATCGTCAGCGCGGCGAACCCCGCGAGCGGCAGGCTCGCGGTCAGCGCATCGATGCGGTCGAGTACGCCGCCGTGGCCCGGCAGCAAGGTCCCGCTGTCCTTCACACCGGCCTCGCGCTTCATCCACGACTCGAAGAGATCACCCACGATGCCGAGCGCCGTCATCGCGAAGAACACCGCCACCACCGGCCAGCGCAGCAGCTCGGGCAAGGCGGGAATGCGCAACGCGCCGAGCACCATGAAGTAGACCACCACGCCGAGAAACGCGCCGGCCACGCCTTCCCAGGTCTTGCCCGGGCTCACCAGCGGTGCCAGCTTGTTGCGGCCGAAGCGCCGGCCGGCGAAGTACGCCGCCGTGTCGGCGATCCAGATGACCACGAGCAGTGCCAGCAGCAGCGCCGGCTGCAGTTGCATGCGGGTCGCCGCCAGCCACGCAGGCACCAGCACCCACCATCCGACCAGTGCCAGTGCCGGCGGACTGCGCAGGCGCCAGCGCCACGCGATCCACGGCAGCGCGATGCATACCCAGAAGGCCAGCGCGATGCCGAAGATCGCGAGGTCGAACCGCTCCTGCTGCACGGCCGTGGCACCGTGTGACAGCGCGATGAAGATCGCGATGCAGCTCGCCCCGATCACCACCGCATAGGCCACGCGCGCGAGCGGGCGCCAGCCCGACAGCCGCCCCCACTCCCAGGCGCCGAGTGTCGTCACGAGCGCGACGAACAGCGACCATGCGGCGTTGGGAAACCAGAACAGCGCGGCCAGCGCCACCAGCAACACCACCGCTGCCGTCAGGATCCGCTGCCGCAGCATAGTTCGGGCGGGACGGCGTCAACGGCCCGCGGCGTCCGAGGCGATCCGGCGCGGCGTTTGCGCGGCGTCGTCGCGCCCGGCCACCTGCTCGCTCGTGCGTCCGAAGCGGCGCTCGCGCGTGCGGTAGAACTCGAAGGCCCGACGCAGCTCCGCGTCGCCGAAATCCGGCCACAGCGTATCGGTAAAATAGAGTTCGGTGTAGGCCAGGTGCCACAGCAGGAAGTTGCTCACGCGCTGCTCGCCGCCGGTGCGGATGAAGAGATCCGGCTCGGGCGCGTAGCTCATTGCGAGCCACGGCGCGAGGTCCTCCTCGGTGTAGCGGCCGGCCTTCGAAGGATCGGCTGCGCACAGCCGGTTCACCGCCTGCAGGATGTCCCAGCGGCCGCCGTAGTTCGCGGCGATGGTGAGGGTGAGGCCGTCGTTGTCGGCGGTCAGCTTCTCCGCATCGGTGATGAGACGCGTCAAACGCGGCTCGAACGCCGAAAGGTCGCCCACGATCTTCAGTCGGATGGCGTTCTCGTGCAGCCGCGCCACTTCCTGTTCGAGCGCGCGCACGAAGAGCTGCATGAGAAACGAGACTTCGTCGGCCGGCCGGCGCCAGTTCTCGCTCGAGAACGCGAACAGCGTGAGATATTCGACTCCGGCGCCCGCACACGCGCGGACGGCGTCGCGCACGGCCTCGACGCCACGCTTGTGGCCGGCGACGCGCGGCAGGAACCGCTTCTTCGCCCAGCGCCCGTTGCCGTCCATGATGACGGCGACGTGCCGCGGCACCGCGTCCGTGGCCGGGACATCGAGCGTCGAGCTTTCGTGCTTGGCCAAGGTCAGGCCCTAAACCGCGAGGAGTTCCGCTTCCTTCGCCGACAGGGCCTTCTCGACCTCGGCGATGTAGCGGTCCGTGAGCTTCTGGATGTCGTCCTGCCCGCGACGCTCCTCGTCCTCCGCCACCTTCTTGTCCTTGAGCAACTTCTTCAACTGGTCGTTGCCTTCGCGGCGCACATTGCGGATCGCGACGCGGGCGTTCTCCGCCTCCCCCCTCACCACCTTGATGAGATCGCGCCGGCGCTCTTCGGTGAGCGCAGGCATCGGCACGCGCACCATGTCGCCCACCGACGCCGGGTTGAGTCCGAGATCCGACTCGCGGATCGCCTTCTCGATGGCCTGGGTCAGCTTCTTCTCGAACGGCGCGACGCCGATGGTGCGGGCATCGATCAGCGTGACGTTCGCCACCTGGTTGATGGGCGTCGGATTGCCGTAGTAGTCGACCTTGACGTGGTCGAGGATCCCGGTGTGCGCGCGACCGGTGCGGACCTTGCCGAGATCGGCCTTCAAGGTCTCGAGCGACTTTTGCATCTTCTGCTCGGCGGTCTTCTTGACGTCAGCGATCATGCGTCGTCCCCTTGCCCTTAAGTTGCCTGGCTCACGCGTGTACGCGCGTGCCCTCGTCCTCGCCCAGCACCACCCGCCGCAGCGCCCCCGCCTTGAAGATGCTGAACACGCATATCGGCAGCTTCTGGTCCCGGCACAGGGTGAGTGCGGTGGCGTCCATCACCTTCAGGTTCTTGACGATGGCCTCGTCGAAGGTGAGTTGCTGGTAGCGCATGGCGTCCGGATTGGTCTTCGGATCGTCGGTGTAGACCCCGTCCACCTTGGTGGCCTTCAGCACGATGTCGACGTTCATCTCCATGCCGCGCAATGCCGCCGCGGTGTCGGTGGTGAAGAACGGGTTGCCGGTGCCGGCCGCGAAGATGACGACCTTGCCTTCCTCCAGGTAGCGGATGGCCTTGCCGCGGATGTACGGCTCGGCCACCTGCTCGATGTTGAGCGCCGACTGCACGCGACCGGAGAGACCCACGCGGCGCATCGCATCCTGCAGCGCCAGCGCGTTCATCACGGTGGCGAGCATGCCCATGTAGTCGGCGGTCGCCCGATCCATCCCCGCGGCGCCGGGCGCGACGCCGCGGAAGATATTGCCGCCGCCGATCACCACACCCACCTCGACACCGAGATTGACCACGTCCGCGATCTCACCGCAGATGCGCTCGATCACGCCGCGGTTGATGCCGTAGCTGTCGTCGCCCATGAGGGCTTCGCCCGACAGCTTGAGGAGGATGCGCTTGAAGGCGGCCTGGGGCATCGGGCGATCGCGTCGGCTCTAGCGTGCTGCTGCGGCAGCGGCCTGGGCCGCGACTTCGGCAGCGAAGTCCGTCGTCTTCTTCTCGATGCCCTCGCCCACGATATACAGCGTGAACGCCGGCACCGAAGCGCCCTTGGCCTTGAGCAGTTGCTCGATCGTCTGCTTGTCGTCCTTCACGAACGGCTGACCGAACAGCGTGACCTCCTTCAGGTACTTCTGGACGCTGCCTTCCACCATCTTGGCTGCGATGTCCGCCGGTTTGCCGGACTCGGCCGCCTTGGCGGCAGCGATGTTGCGTTCCTTCTCGATCAGCTCGGCCGGCACCTGCTCTTTCGACAACGCCACGGGCTTGGCCGCGGCGATGTGCATCGCCAGATCCTTGGCGAGCGTCTCGTCGCCGCCCACCACGTCCACCAGGACGCCGATCTTGGCACCGCCGTGAACGTACTGGGCGACCTTGCCTTTCGCCTGAATGCGCACGAAACGTCGGATCGACATGTTCTCGCCGATGCGACCCACCAGCTCGGCGCGCGTGGCTTCCACCGTCTTGCCGTCGATCGTGAGCGCGGACAGCGCCGCCACGTCGGCCGGATTCTTCGACGCCACCAGCTCCGCCAGCTTAGCCGCAAACCCCAGGAAGTCCGGGTTCTTCGCGACGAAGTCGGTTTCGCAGTTCACTTCGACGATGGCCGCCAGCTTGCCGTCACTGGCGAGCCAGGTGCCCACGATGCCTTCCGCCGCCACACGCGCGGATGCCTTGGCAGCCTTGTTGCCGAGCTTGACCCGCAGGATCTCCTCGGCCTTCGCCATGTCGCCGCCCGCTTCGGTCAGCGCCTTCTTGCATTCCATCATCGGCGCGTCGGTCTTCTCGCGCAGTTCCTTCACCATGGAAGCGGTGATTTCCGCCATGTTCGCTCCTGACTGCCACGTGGCCGCACCCGTTTGCCGGGCCGGCCACCGCGGGAAATGAGAAACCCCGGCGGTTCCCGCCGGGGCCGTGCATCACGATGCTGCTTGTTCTTCGGTCGTCTCGACTTCGACGAATTCGTCGCCTCCGACGATCTCGCGCACGATCTGGCTGCGGCCTTCCAGCACCGCGTCGGCCGCACCGCGCGCGTACAGACGGATCGCGCGGCTCGAGTCGTCGTTGCCCGGGATGACATAGTTCACGCCATCGGGGGAGTGGTTCGAATCCACTACGCCCACCACCGGGATGCCCAGCTTCGCGGCTTCGGTCACCGCAATCGTGTGATAGCCGACGTCGATGACGAACAGCGCGTCGGGCAGACCGTTCATATCCTTGATGCCGCCCAGGCTGCGCTCGAGCTTCTCGAGTTCGCGCTGGAACATCAGGCCTTCCTTCTTGACCAGCTTCTCGGTGGAGCCGTCCTGCACCATGGCTTCCATGTCGCGCAGGCGCTTGATCGAACCCTTCACCGTCTTGAAGTTGGTGAGCATGCCGCCCAGCCAGCGGTGGTCGACGTATGGGCTGCCCGCGCGCACCGCTTCTTCACGGACGATGTCGCGGGCCTGACGCTTGGTGCCCACGAACAGGATGGTGCCCTTATTGGCAGCCAGTTGGCGCACGTACTTCATCGCCTCCTGGTACATCGCGAGAGTCTTCTCGAGATGGATGATGTGGATCTTGTTGCGGTGGCCGAAGATGTAGGGTGCCATCTTCGGGTTCCAGTACCGCGTCTGGTGGCCGAAATGGACGCCGGCCTCCAGCATCTGACGCATGGTCACGGACATTTGCTTCACTCCTGACGACTACGGTTGAGCCTCCATCCGCTTAGAACCCGGTTCGTGTGAACCAGGCATCTGCAGACCCGGTCGGACCGGGCACCACTGCAGATCTTGGGGTGCGGATGTGCGAATTTCCCGAATCTGGATGGTCATGAGACCTCCGGGGCCGGGATAACTTTGAATATTAGACCATTTCGCCCCGACCGCTCAAGCCGGAACAGGCCTTTTTCGGGGGCCCGGGGCCTTTGCCGCCTCTAGAGAAGGCAGAGCAGCCCGCGGCGGATGTGTTCCCCGAGGTCGGCCGCGCGCGCCAGCCCCACCACCCCGAACCCGGTGACCAATGCTCCGGCCCAGCGGCGGAGTGTCTGGGGTCGGAGGAGCGAGCGCGTCTTCTCGAGGGCGAACCCGGCGCCGAGCAGGTTGGGGGCCGTTCCCAGACCGAACGCCAGCATGACGACGGCGCCTCCCGCCGGGCTCCCTGCCAGCATGGCGGACGCCAGCAGGCTGTACACCAGTCCGCAGGGTAGCCAGCCCCACAGGGCCCCCGCCGCCAGCGCCTTCGGCCAGCTGTCCACCGGCAGCAGCCGCGTGACGTGCGGCTGCACGAACCGCCACAACCGCCGGCCCGGTTCCTCGAGGCGGACGATCCAGCGCGACCAGCCGCCCAGGTAGAGGCCCAACCCCACCAGCAGGACATTGGCCACGATGAAGAACGCGAGCTGCACGGGCAACAGTTCCCGCAGCAGCAGCCCGCCGCCGCCGACCGTCCCGGCGATGGCACCGGCAATCCCGTAGCTCGCGATGCGGCCGAGGTTGTAGCCTGACTGCACCTGCCACGGCGGCAGCTTCGGCCCCGCCGCGCGGGACAACGACGCCGTGATGCCGCCGCACATGGCCACGCAATGCACGCCACCGAGCAGCCCCACCAGGAACGCGGCGCCGGCCAGGGTGGCGATCAATTCCGCGCCGCTGGACACCGTCTCAGATCACCTTCGAATAGGTTGCCGCCCGACGCTGCGTGCGCAGGTACCGGTCGAACACCATTGAGATCGCCCGGACCAGCAGCCGCCCCCGCGGCGTGACGGTGAGCCATTCGTCGTCAAGCTCCACCAGTCCGTCGTCGATGAAGGTCTTGAGGTCCATCAGCTCCTCGGCGAAGTACCGTTCGAATTCGATCAGGTGCGAGATTTCCAGCGACTCGATCGAGACCTCCCCATGACACATCAGCGACTGGATGAGCGCCCGCCGCAGCAGATCGTCAGCCGACAGTTCGATCCCGCGCAGCACCGGCAGCACCCCCGCGTCGAGATGATCATAGTACTGGTTGAGCGCCCGGTGGTTCTGCACGTACGTGGGGCCCACGGCGCCGATGGCGGTGACACCCAGGGCGACGAGATCGCACTCCGCGTGGGTCGAGTACCCCTGGAAGTTGCGGTGCAGCCGTCCCTGACGCTGCGCGACCGCCAGTTCGTCGCCGGGTTTCGCAAAGTGGTCCATGCCGATGTACAGGTAACCCGCGGCGCTCAGGCGCCGGATGGCGAGCATCATCATGTCGATGCGCGTCTCGGCATCCGGCAGGTCGGCTTCCGCGATGCGCCGCTGCGGCTTGAACACGCGCGGCAGGTGCGCATAGCCGTACAGGGCGATCCGGTCCGGATCGATCTCGATCACGCGGTCGATGGTATGGCTGAAGGCGATGACGTTCTGCTTCGGCAGGCCGTAGATCAGATCGAGATTGATCGACTTGAACCCGGCCGCGCGCCCCTCGGCCACGGCGGCCCGCGTCAGCGATTCATCCTGGATGCGGTTCACGGCCTTCTGCACCGCCGGGTCGAAATCCTGCACGCCGACGCTCATGCGGTTGAACCCGAGCTGCGCGAGCATGCCGATGGTTCCCGGCGCCACGCTGCGCGGATCGATCTCGATCGAGTATTCGCCATCGGAAGCGAACGCGAAGTGGGACGCGAGGATGTCCATCAGCCGCTGCAGTTCCTCGGGTGCGAGGAAGGTGGGCGTGCCGCCGCCGATGTGGAACTGGCACAGTTGCCGGTTCCCCGCCACGGCCGCAGCCACCATCGCAGCCTCCTTCGCGAGGTAGCGCAGGTACTTCGCGGACCTGCCGTGGTCGCGAGTGATGATCTTGTTGCAGCCGCAATAGAAGCAGATGTTGCTGCAGAACGGGACGTGCACGTACAGCGACAACCCGCGCGCCATGCCACCGAGATCGCGATGCTCCAGTTGCCGCCGATAGGCCGTGGCGTCGAAGGCTTCGACGAAGCGATCCGCGGTCGGGTAGGAGGTGTAGCGCGGCCCGCTCTGGTCGTAGCGCCTGAGCAGGCCTGCGTCGATCACCAGGGGACTCTGCGGTATCATGCCCATGCCGATCCAGAAGCCTCCAAACCAGCTGTAAGCTTAGGTCCGGGCGAGCTGTTTCTCGTTGACCTGGATCAAGCGCTGGAACATGGTCACGCCAGGATAAGGAGCTCCCGCATGCCGGCCACGATCGCTCTTCATCCCGTCCCCATCGACAAGCTGCGGGTCGCCTGCTCCACTTGCGGCCTCAAGGAACTCTGCCTGCCGGTCGGCCTGTCGAATGAGGAGTTGGGCAAGCTCGACCACCTCGTCACGCTGCGCCGGACCTACCGCAAGGGGACGAACATGTATCGCGCGGGCGATCCGTTCGATGCGCTCTACGCGGTGCGTTTCGGGTTCTTCAAGACCACCGTGACGGCGGCTGACGGACGCGACCAGGTCACCGGGTTCTCCATGGCCGGCGAACTGCTCGGCATGGACGGAATCGGCACCGACAAGCACACCTGCGACGCGGTCGCGCTGGAGGACAGCGAAGTCTGCGTGATCCCCTACGGCCGCCTCGAGGAGATGTCGCGCGAGTTGCACAGCCTGCAGCACCACTTCCACAAGGTGATGAGCCGCGAGATCGTGCGCGATCACGGCGTCATGATGCTGCTCGGCAGCATGCGCGCGGAGGAACGCCTGGCGGCGTTCCTCGTCAATCTCTCGCAACGCTTCACCGCGCGCGGCTATTCGCCCTCCGAGTTCTACCTGCGCATGACGCGCGAGGAGATCGGCAGCTACCTTGGCTTGAAGCTCGAGACCGTGAGCCGGGTGTTCTCCAAGTTCCAGGGCGAAGGCATGATCAGCGTGCAGCAGAAGCACGTGCGCATCATCGATATCCCGCGTCTGCGCAAGCTGATCGGCCAGCGGCCCTGCTAGCGCGTCAGCCGCAGTTCGCCTGAGGGTCCTCGCGTTTGGGACAGCCCGGCGGCCGCCCTTCCGGTTCCAGCGGACACTGATTGATCTCGGCCGCCGAGCGCTGGAAGAAGCAGGTCAGCGCACTGGACCCCGCCGCCACGGCCCAGAAACCGAAGAAGCCGGCGGTGTAGACGGCCAGCCGGTTGCTCCCGATCGGCCACCCGAACAGCGAGAGATCGATCGGATCGACGATGGTGAAGAACACCGCGTTCGCGACGCCGGCCACGATGAACGCCGGCCAGAACACGTGAATGAGGCGCCGGGGATTCAAGCTCGTCCCCTAGTTGGAAGCCGGATCGAGCGCGCGCGCGCGCTGCGTCTCCGGATACCAGGATCCGGTGAGGCGCCAGCCGCGAGCCTCGTCTTCCAGCAGCAGCGTGCGCCGACCAGGCTCCAGCACACCGATCCGGCCTTCGTACCACCCACCCTCGGTCCGGTCGAGCACCAGCGAGCGGTCGAGGTCGGCTCGCGTCACGTGGGCGAGGCGCAACTCGAGCCGCTGCGGCGCCTCTCCGGCGCCAGTCAGGAACACGCGCACGATCCGGCCGTCGTCCGAGAACTGGACCTGTGCCGACACGCCGAGACGCACCGCCGCCTCATGCCGGGCGATGGTGCGATTGATGGCGAGCCCTTCCTTGTAGTAGTCGTCGGCCACGAGCCCGTCCTGGTGCACGATGGCGATCCAGGCCGTCGCGATACCGCCCACGATGGCGGCCGCCGGCCCGGCCATCAGCAGCCATGGCCACGGTTCACGGTACCAGGGCACAGCCTCGACGGTGCTTCGCGACGGGTTCGGCATGATGCTTCCCTTCCGTTCCGCGGCGTTCGCGCTCACGGCACGATGAACCGCGTCTTCTCGACGATGACCACCGGTGCGAGATCGGCTTCCCCGCGCCGTTGCCCCTCGATGCGAAACTCGATCTCGACCGAGCCGTGGGTGGTGGCATTCGGCTTCGCCTTGACCCGCACCGGCACCATGCGCGACGCGGCTCCGCCGAGTTCCACCGGGTTCTCGCGCAGGGACAGTTCGAGGCCGGGCAGACCGCTCGCAGAGATGGCGAAACTACGCGGCGTCTCGTCGGTGTTCATGATCTGAAGACGGTACACGTTCTGCACCACGCCGTCGCCGGCGTCGGCTTGCATGGCGACGCGGTCGCGGATGACGTCCACCTTGAACGGGGCGCGCTGCCACAGCATGGCCGCCGCCGCGATCAGCACCAGCCAGAGAATGCCGGTGTAGACCAGGACGCGCGGACGGAACACGCGGCGCAGTATCGCGGCCTTGTCCTCGTGCCGCTTGACCGCGTTCTCGGTGGAGTAGCGGATCAACCCGCGCGCATAGCCCATCTTGTCCATCACCTGGTTGCAGCCGTCGATGCAAGCCGCACAGCCGATGCACTCGTATTGCAGGCCGTTGCGGATGTCGATGCCGGTGGGGCACACCTGCACGCAGATGCCGCAATCCACGCAGTCGCCCAGCCCGACGGCCTTCGGGTCGACGCTCTTCGAACGACCGCCGCGCGGTTCGCCGCAGTCTCGATCATAGGTGATGACCAGTGTGTCCGGATCGAACATCACCCCCTGGAACCTCGCGTAGGGGCACATGTACTTGCACACCTGCTCGCGCATCCAGCCGGCGTTGCCGTAGGTGGCGAAGCCGTAGAACAGCATCCAGAACGCCTCCCACGGCCCCACCGACAGCGCCACGACGTTGCCGAACAGCTCGCGGATCGGCGTGAAGTAGCCCACGAAAGTGAACCCGGTCCACAGCGACAGCGCGATCCACAGGCCGTGCTTGGTGGCCTTGAGCCGCAGCTTGCGCGCATCGGTGGCGCCACGGTCCAGCTTCATGCGTGCCATGCGGTCGCCTTCGACCTTGCGCTCGATCCACAGGAAGATCTCGGTGTAGACGGTCTGGGGACAGGAGTAGCCGCACCACAGCCGCCCCGCCACTGCCGTGAACAGGAACAGGGAGTACGCCGACAGGATCAGCAGCACCGTGAGGTACACGATGTCCTGCGGCCACAGGACCAGCCCGAAGATGTAGAACTTGCGCGCGGCGATGTCGAAGAGCACCGCCTGGCGACCGTTCCACTGCAGCCACGTGAGACCGTAGAACACGGCCTGCGTGAGGAACACGACGGACCAGCGGATCGCGGCGAACCGCCCGCTGACGGCACGCGGATAGATCTTGCGGCGGATCTCGTAGAGCGTCTGCTCCACGGAGTCCGCCGCATTCGCCACTCCCGCTACGCGTGCGTCCATGTTCGCTTGAGGCCCGCGTTCCGCCGACTCGCTGCCCTACTGCGATCCCGGGTTGTTGGAGAGTCCCCACACGTAGCCCGCCAGCACGTGCACCTTCGCTTCGCCCAGGAAGTCCTGCCACGCGGGCATGTGACCGGTGCGGCCCTTGCTGATGGTCTCCATGACGATGGTCTCGCCGCCACCGTACAGCCAGATGCGGTCGGTGAGGTTGGGTGCGCCCATGGCCGGATTGCCCTTGCCTTCGGCGCCATGGCACGCGGCGCAGTTCTGCCCGAACAGTTCCCTGCCCTTGTCGGCCCTCAGAGAATCGTGGGTCATGCCGGAGAGCGACAGGACGTAGTGGGCGACGTTCTTCGTGCCCTCCTCGCCCAGCGCGGCGCCGAACGGCGGCATCATGCCGTTGCGGCCCTCGAGGATCGTGGTCTTGATGGTCTGCGGATCGCCGCCGTACAGCCAGTCACCGTCGGTCAGGTTGGGGAAGCCGCGGCTGCCCTGCGCGTCGGACGCGTGGCATTGCGAACAGTAGTTGAGATACAGGCGCTGGCCGATCTCGCGCGCCGCCGGGTCCGCCGCCACCTGCTTCAAGTCCATGGCCGCGTACTTGTCGAAGATCGGCCCGAAGCGCTCCGCCGCCTGCTTCTGCTCCTTCTCCCACTGACCCTGGGACGACCACTTGTAGACGCCGGCATAGCTTCCGAGGCCCGGGTACAGCACCACGTAGGCGATGCCGAAGACGATGGTGATGTAGAAAAGCCACATCCACCATTTCGGCAGCGGGTTGTTGTACTCCTCCAGGTCGCCGTCCCACACGTGGCCCATGGTCTCGACCGAACTTCCCGGCACCCTCTTGGTGGAGAGCGCTTTGAGGAGGATGCCGCACGCGACGATGCTCGCGACGGTGATGACCGCGACGTAGACGCTCCAGAAGTCGTTGGTGAAATCGCTCATGTTCCGGTCCGTGAATGGGGTTCGTTGCGGCCGTTCGCACCGCCGTCTTCATCGTCGAACACCAGCCGCGCGGCCTCCTCGAAAGCGCGCTTGCGATGCCCGCTCCAGGCCCAGGCCACGATGCCCAGGAACAGCACGAAAGAAACGGCGGTGATGGCTGCGCGCAGATCGTTGATGGCGAGGTCCATGGGGTTCACCTCACGTTCTTGAGGGCGGTGCCGAGGCCCTGGAGATATGCGATGAGCGCGTCCTGCTCGGTGCGGTTCGCGAGTTCGCCCGGTGCGCCCGCGATCTCCTCGTCGGTGTAGGGCACACCGACCACCCGCAGCGCGCGCATCTTCGCCTGGATGGTCGCAGCGTCGGCGGGGGTCTCGGCCAACCACGGGTAGGCCGGCATGTTCGATTCCGGCACCACGTCGCGCGGATTGCGAAAGTGCAGCCGGTGCCACTCGTCGCTGTAGCGCCCGCCGACGCGGTGGAGGTCCGGTCCGGTGCGTTTGCTGCCCCACTGGAACGGGTGGTCGTACACGAACTCGCCGGCGACCGAGTAGTGGCCGTAGCGCTCGGTTTCGGCGCGGAACGGACGGATCATCTGGGAGTGGCAGTTGTAGCAGCCCTCGCGGATGTAGACGTCGCGCCCGGCGAGACGCAACGGCGAATACGGCTTCACGCCGGCCACCGGCTCGGTCGTGGACTTCTGGAAGAAGAGCGGGACAATCTCCACCAGCCCGCCCACGCTGACGGTGAGCACCACCAGCACGATCATCCAGGGAATGTTCTTTTCGATGAACTCGTGATTGAAGGCCATGGTCGTCGGATTCCGTTCAGTGCGCAGCCGCCGGTTGCAGGATGGGGGCATCGACCGCCCTGGCGCCGACCACCGTCTTCCACGTGTTCCACGCCATGATGAACATGCCGCTCAGGAACAGCAGACCGCCCACCAGCCGGATCGCATAGAACGGCGCCGTCGCCTTGACGCTCTCGACGAACGTGTAGGTCAGAGTGCCGTCGGCGTTGACGGCGCGCCACATGAGCCCCTGCATGACGCCGGCGATCCACATGGCCGCGATGTACAGCACGACACCGATGGTGGACACCCAGAAGTGCACCGTGATCGCCTTGACGCTGTACATCTCCTCGCGGCCGAACAGGCGCGGGATCAGGTAGTACAGGCTGCCGATCGAGATCATCGCCACCCAGCCGAGTGCGCCCGAATGCACGTGGCCGATGGTCCAGTCGGTGTAGTGCGACAGCGAGTTGACCGTCTTGATCGACATCATCGGCCCCTCGAACGTGGACATCCCGTAGAAGGACAGCGAGGTGATCAGGAACTTGAGGATCGGGTCGGTGCGCAGTTTGTGCCATGCCCCCGACAGCGTCATGATGCCGTTGATCATCCCGCCCCAGGAAGGCGCCAGCAGGATCAGCGAGAACACCATGCCGAGCGATTGCGCCCAATCCGGCAACGCCGTGTAGTGCAGGTGATGGGGGCCGGCCCACATGTAGGTGAAGATGAGCGCCCAGAAGTGCACCACCGACAGCCGGTAGGAATACACCGGCCGCCCCGCCTGCTTCGGCACGAAGTAGTACATCATCCCGAGGAAGCCGGCGGTCAGGAAGAAGCCCACGGCGTTGTGGCCGTACCACCATTGCACCATCGCGTCCTGCACGCCGGAGTAGGCCGAGTACGACTTCCACATCGTCACCGGGATCTCGGCGCTGTTCACCAGGTGCAGCAGCGCCACCGTAAGGATGAACCCGCCGAAGAACCAGTTGGCGACATAGATGTGCGCCACCTTGCGCTTGGCGATGGTGCCGAAGAACACGATCGCGTACGACACCCAGACCAGCGTGATCAGCACGTCGATGGGCCATTCGAGCTCGGCGTACTCCTTGCCGGTGGTGTAGCCGAGCGGCAGCGTGATCGCGGCCGCGACGATGACCGCCTGCCAGCCCCAGAATGTGAACGCGGCGAGCTTGCCGCAGAACAGGCGTGCGTGACAGGTGCGCTGGACCACGAAATACGAAGTCGCGAACAGCGCGCACCCGCCGAACGCGAAGATCACCGCGTTCGTGTGCAGCGGCCGCAGCCGCCCATAGGACAGCCAGGGGATGTTGAGCGTGAGGTCAGGCCACAGCAGCTGGGCGGCCAGCACCACCCCGACCAGCATGCCGACGATGCCCCAGACCACGGTCATGATGGCGAACTGCCGGATGACGCCGTAGTTGTACGTCGATTCTTCTTGCATCCCGAGGCTCCCTTGTCCGTTGCTGCATCGTACCAATCGTGGATCCGTGACCGGTTGACACAGATCAAACCCGGCGGCGCCGCGCCTTATGCGTCGGGCCGGGCCCGGTCATCGTCCTGCAGGACGCGATACGCCGGCCCTTCGAGATCGTCGAACTGACCGCTGCGGACCGACCACCAGAACGCCACCCCGATGACGATCACCAGGACGACGCTGAGCGGAATCAGCAGGTAGAGGATGTCCATGCCTTCAACGGGGACTCGCGATCGCCATCCGATCGATCCGTGAGGTTTCATCCGATGTGCGCCGCACGTTGCGCAGCCGCAGCGCGTTGGCGACTACCAGCAGAGAACTGGCGGACATGCCGAGGGCCGCCGCCCACGGTGGAACCCAGCCCAGCACCGTAAGCGGTATGGCGATCACATTGTAGACGAAGGCCCAGGCGAGATTGCCACGGACCACGGCGAGCGTTCGGCGCGCAAACTGCAGGGCATCGGCGATGGCCACCAGCCGCTTGGCCGTGATCACGACGTCGGCGGCGCTGTGCGCGAGCGCCGCGCCGCTGCCCATCGCGATGGCGCAATCCGATTGCGCGAGGACCGGCGCATCGTTGATGCCGTCGCCGACCATCGCAACCCGGGCGCCGCCGCGCTGCAATCGTTCCACCAGCGCGCGCTTGTCCTCCGGGGACAGTTCCGCATGGCGGATCCCGATGCGCAGGCGCTGGGCGATGTCCATGACGGGGCCGCTGTCGTCGCCGCTCGCCAGGACGATCTCGCAACCGGCAGCGCGCAGCCTCGAAACCAGTTCCGCGGCATCCGGACGCAGGGCATCGCCCAGCCTGAAGACGGCAAGCGCGCCTTCCGCCGATACCAGCCAGACTTCAGTGGTTCGCCGGTCCGCTTCCTGCGGCAACGCACCGCCGTCCAGCCAGGCCTCCACGAAGCGCCGGCTCCCGATGCGCAGCCGCCGTCCGCCCACCGTCGCTTCGATGCCGCCGCCCGGCGTATGCACGGTATCGGTCGCCTCGTCCGCCGCCTCGATGCCATCGCGCAGCGCGAGCGCGATCGGATGATTCGATCCGCGTTCCAGCGCGCTTGCGAGCCGGCGGCATTCCGCGACGTCGAGCGTGCCGAACACGCAGGTCTCGACCAGCGTGGGTCGGCCCTCCGTCAGTGTGCCGGTCTTGTCGATGACCACGTAGGTCACCCGCGCGAGCGCCTCGATCGCACCGCTGCGCGCCACCACCACGCCGCGCCGGGCCAGCGTGCCGATCGCCACCGTCAGCGCGGCTGGCGTGGCGAGCGACAACGCGCACGGACACGTGACCACCAGCACCGCCACCGCGATCGGCAGCGCGCGCGCTGCATCGATCCACCACCACACGCCGGCCGTCACGCCAGCGATCGCGAGAATGACGAGCACGAACCAGAACGCCAGGCGATCGGCCGTTGCCGCGAGCGCCGGGCGCCGTGCCTGGGCCTGCTCCATCAGCCGGACGATCGCCGCGAGACGGGTGTCGTTGCCGACCCGGGTCACGCGTACGGTCACCGGAGCCGTCAGGTTGAGGGCACCGCCCGTCACTTCATCGGCGACAGCCTTCGCGACCGGACGGCTCTCGCCGGTAAGCAGGGTCTCGTCCACCTGCGTGGCTCCGGTCAGCATCAGCCCGTCGGCGGGAAACGCTTCGCCGGGCGGTACCAGGACCGTCTGCCCCGGCAGCAGCGTGACGGCAGGGACGATCTCATGGGTCGCACCATCGTCCGCGATGCGCGTCGCCACGGCCGGAATGGCGCGCGCCAGCCGGCGCACCGATTCGTAGGCGCGGTCGCGCGCGGCGCGTTCGAGAAAGCGGCCGAGCAGCAGCAGGAAGACGAACATCGCGACCGAGTCGAAGTAGACCGCCGGGCCATCGGTGAACGTGCTCCAGCAACTCCCGAGGAACCCTGCGCCGACGCCGAGGGCCACCGGCACGTCCATGCCAAGACGCTTCATGCCGAGATCACGCACCGCACCCCGGAAGAAGGGCGCGGCGGAAAACAGCACAACGGGCAGCGTGAGCACCAGGCTCGCGTAGCGCATCAGCCGCTCGAGATCGAGCGGCAGCTCGCCCGCGCCGGCAACATAGGCCGGATACGCGTACATCATCACCTGCATCATCCCGAGGCCTGCGACGGCAAGCCGCCACAGCGCCTGGCGCCGCTCACGGCGTTCGACGCGCGCCCGGTTCGCATCGTCGTCCGGCCAGGCGTGATAGCCGATCGCCTCGACGGCGCAGAGCAGCTGCGACAGACGTATCTGCGCGGGATCCCAGCGCACGCGCGCGCGCCGGCTCACGTAGTTGATGTCGACGCTCGTCACGCCCGGCTGGCGGGCGAGGTGCTGCTCGTTCAACCATACGCACGCGGCGCAATGGATGCCCTCGAGGATCAGCACCGCCTCGCGGGTGCCGTCGGCGTGCTCGGTCACGAACCCGCGCTGCAACTCCGGGCGGTCGTAGACCTCCAGCACGGCACGCGCCGTCGGCGGCCGCGGCTCGACCCCGGACTCGCGCGGCGGCAGGCTCTCGCGGTTGCAGTAGTAGGACGCGAGTCCGGCGCCCGCGATGGTCTCGGCCACGGCCCGGCAGCCGGGACAGCACATCTCGCGCACCGCGCCGTCCACGACCGCGGTGTGGCGTCCGGCTTCCGCCACCGGAAGCCCACAGTGAAAACACGCGCTCCGCCTAGCTGCCGGGACCGATGCGCGCAGCACCGCCGCAGACGTCATGCTCGCTCTCGTGGATTCCGGACGACGGCCGCGCACGGCGCCGCTGCCGGCGATACGACAATGCTAGAGTCTAGTCCTTCCGTGCCCCTTGATGCAGATCAAGGGGCACCGGAGCGCGTCTTCAGCGGGCGCCGAAGCGAGCGATGGCGCGCAGGCGGTCCATCAGGCCGTTTTTCAGGACCGGCGCCGACTTCTGCACCTCGACCCTCTGTGCCATCGCGAGCGCCGGCGTGGCCTTGTAGGTGTGATAGCGGTTCATCGCCGCATCCACGTGCTGCTGGAGCTGCGCGGCGCCCACCGGCTTGCCGATGAAGCGGTGCACCTGCGCCTCGTTGATGAGCTCGATCAGCATCTCGGCATCCATCGTCTGGGTGACCGCGATGGTGAGGATCTGCGGATAGTCGCGCTTCAGCAGATGCAGGAGCGATTTGACTTCCTGGGGATCGCTGTCCATGTCGGCCACCAGCACCGCCACCTCGCGCTCCTGCAGGAGGGTGATGGCCTCGTCGAGATCGCGCGCCTGCGCGACCCAGTGGCGCTCGCCGTACTGCCGCAGCAGGTCGGGGGTCACGATGTTGCCCGGATCGAGCGACAGGATCGATTCCTCGAAGCGCGGCTTCGCCGGCATCTGCCAGGCCGGGACTTCCGGCATCTCGGTGGCGATCGCGACCGCCTCGGCCACGATGCGCTGCACGTCCTGGGTGTCCCAGGGCTTGTTGATGAAGCGCCAGACCTCGCCTTCGTTGATGGACCCGACGATGGATGCGAGATCGGAATAGCCGGTCAGCAGGATCCGCACGGTCTTGGGCGAGATCTCCTTCACCTCGCGCAGGAGTTCCACGCCGAGCATGTTGGGCATGCGCTGATCGGACACCAGCACGTGCACCTGCAGCCGCTTCACCATCTCCGCCGCCTGGCGCGGATCGTCGGAGGTGAACACCGTGTACTTCTGGCGGAACAGCGCGTGCAGCGCCGTGAGGATGCGCGCCTCGTCGTCGACGAAGAGGATCACGGGCTTGTCGGGCGCGGCCGTCGGCGTGGCCTTGAGCGGGGCCAGCGCCGTCGCCCGCTGGTTGGCCGTGCCGGGCGTGGGACGGGCGGCCTCGCCGTTCGTCGCAGGTGCTGCAGGCGCACTGCGCACCGCCTTCAGCAGGTTCGGGGCGATCTTCGGCCTGTTGTCCACCACGGGCGCCGCCGTCTTCAGCAGGCCGATGCCCATGGCTTCGCGGATCGCGAGGGCGAAGTCATGGGCACTGCGGTAGCGATCCTGCGCGTCCTTGGCCATGCCGCGCAGCACGACGGCATCGAGCGCGTCCGACAGCAGCGGATTGACGATCGACGGCGCGGTGGGCGTCTCGGTGAACACGCGGTGCATGATCACCGCGTTGTTGCTGCCTTCGAACGGCCGCTTGCGCGTGAGCAGTTCGTAGAACACCACGGAAGTCGCGTACAGGTCGGTGCGCGCGTCTGCGGTTTCGCCGGCGAACTGCTCCGGCGACATGTACGAAGGTGTCCCGATCAGGTCACCGGTCTGGGTGAGCTGGGACGATTCGATGCGCGCGACGCCGAAGTCGGCGATCTTGATGGACCCTTCGCGCGTCACCATGATGTTGGCGGGCTTGATGTCGCGATGGACCACGCCCTGCGCGTGCGAATACTGCAGCGCCGACAGGATCTGCAGGAGGATGTCGCAGACCTTGTCCGGTTCGCCGCGGAAATCCTCCGCTTGCAGGTAGGCCGTCAGCGGCCGGCCGAACACGCATTCCATCACGAGGTAGACGAGGTTGCCCTCCTCGCCGAAGTCGTACACCGCCACGATGTTCTGGTGCTGCAGCCGCCCGGCCGCGCGCGCCTCGACGCGGAAGCGCTCCAGGATGGTGTCGGACTCGCTCTCGTCCAGACGCGCCTTGTCCACCACCTTGATCGCGAGCGTGCGCTCGATCACCGGATCGTAGGCCTGGTACACGACCGCCATGGCACCCGCCCCCAGCTGTGCGCGGATATCGTACTTGCCGATGCGGGCCGGTAGGGTCGGCATGGGATCAGGCGGCGGCTGGCTCCGGCTGCAGGACCGATTCCACCGGCAACACCAGGGTGAAACGCGTGCCCTTGCCCACTTCGGAGGCGACGGTGATCTTGCCGCCGTGCTGCTGGACGATCTTGTAGACGATGGAGAGCCCCAGCCCGGTGCCCTTGCCCACGTCCTTGGTGGTGAAGAACGGGTCGAAGATCTTCGGCAGCACCTCGGGCGGAATGCCGTGGCCGTTGTCCTGCACCTCCACCGACACCTGGTCATCCCCCAGGCGCCTGGTCGTGATCGCGATGATGCCGCCGGTGTCCGGTGTGGCCTGCGCGGCGTTGGTCACGAGGTTGAGGAAGACCTGATTGATCTGCGACGGCGAACACGCGACCTTCGGGATGTCGCCGAAGTTCTTGCGCACGTCCTTGAACTTGACCAGGTTGCGGGCGATCTGCAGCGTGCTCTCGAGGCCTTCGTGCAGATCGAACCGCGCCACCTTGTTGCGGTCGAGGCGGCTGAAGTTCTTGAGGTTCGAGACCAGCTCAGAGATCTGGTTGATACCGTAGAGACCGTCGTTGACGAGACGGTTCAAGGTGTCGAGGGCCTCGTTCTGCCGCATCTCCTGCGCGAGGTTGGTGACGCGGCCGAACTGGGCTCCCACCTGCGACTCGGTCGCATCGCCCGTCTGCAGCATGGTGAGCAGCGTCTCGGTGTCCGCGAGCAGCGTCGTCAGCTCGGGAATCTGCGCGGTCACCGACTCCAGGCTCGACTTCACGTATGCGAGCGGCGTGTTGATCTCATGGGCGACGCCGGCCACCATCTGGCCGAGCGAGGACATCTTCTCCGACTGCACCAGCATCGCCTCGGATTCCTTGAGGTGCTTCAGCGCATCCGAGAGTTCGCGTGTGCGCTCGTCCACCTTGTGCTCGAGGGTCTCGTTGGCGCTCTTCAACTGCGCGTTCACGTCGTTGATCACGCGATAGCTGCGGAACAGCTGGACGCTCACGTAGCCCACGAAGATCAGCAGCGCCGCTGAATACGCGATCAGGTACACGCGGTAGAGTTCGCGCTCCTCCAGTTGCGACTGGAACGATTGCGCGAACGCGGAACCCACGCTGTCGGTGCGCGGCGCCGTCGGGTAGTAGTACAAGCGGTCGAACAGTTCGTCGCGCGGCGCCCGCGTCTTCATCAGGGTCGCAACTCGTTCGGCAGTCTGGGCGACGGCTTCGCCCAGTCCCGGCGGCAATGCGGGCACGGCGGATTCCAGCGCGGCATGGGCTGCCTCCAGTTCGCGTGCGATGTCGGGCCCCGTGAGGGAACTGAATTCGAGCGCAGTGGCCGGCAGGCGGTCCAGCACCACCCGCACCTCCTCCAGCTTCGCCCGGTTGGCGCTCGCCGCAGCCCGCGGATCGCGCACCAGCGCCTGCACCATCGGCACCGAATCGAGGACGTCGCGCAGCGCTTTCTTGAAGCTGGCCGACTGGTCCCGGTACTCGCCCATCAGCTTGAGCTTCGCGTCGTACTGGGTCGCGAGCGAAGCCGCACTCGCCACCAGCACCGGATCGTCCAGGGCCCTCGCCTCCGCGGCCAGCCCCTGGAGCTCGCGCCCCATGGCATCGCGCGAGAGCGACACGAGGTCATCCTCGCCCAGCAGTTCGCTGCGGGAACGCAGGATCGCCTCGTTCCACTTCGCGTCGATGACCTTCAGGTTGCGCAGATGCTCGTTGACGCGAACCTGGCGACCGAAGTCGACACCCTGGGTCTTGTAGTACAGGAAGCCGAGCAATGCCGCCAGAAGGATCGCAAGGAGGATCAGCAGCGCGCGACGCAACAGCTTCATAGAGCGGGGTCGGATGTTCCGGCAAAGTGAGGCAGGCAGGCGCGCCATTGTACCGGCTGCCGACGCCCGCGGTCAGCACGGGCAAGCGATTGGCATGCCCGGCTTGCCCTTCCGATGCCTGGAAAATCGGGCGAAGCGCGCGTGGTCGCCTCGCCCGACACACTGGCGAACGCTATCGCGCCGCCTCCGGCACGGCCGCGGTACCGGCCTTGGCCGGCCGCATGAGCACGGTAATGAGGGCCCCGATCAATGCCAATGCTGACAGGGCGAGGAAGGCGTGGGTCGCGCCGTCGCCGCTCCCCGCCGCCTTCGCGGCGGCACGCAGCTGCCCGATGAGCATGGGTCCGAAGTAGCCGCCGAGGTTGCCGACCGAATTGATCCAGGCGATGCCCGCTGCGGCCGCAGTGCCGGTCAGGAACGCGGTCGGCAGCGACCAGAACGTGGCCACCCAGGACAGGATGCCTGAGGTGATCAAGGTAAGACCCGCCAGCGACAGCACCACTTCATGCTTGGGGACGAAAGCCAGGATCAGCATCCCGACGATCGCCACCAGGAGTCCGCCCGCCGCATGCCACCGGCGTTCGCCGGTCCGGTCGGAGTGCATGCCGTTCAGCACCATCGCGACGGCCGCGATGCCCCACGGGATCATGCTGAGCAGACCGACCTTGAGGAACTCGTCGCTCTTCATCCCGAGCTCCTGGATGATCGTCGGCATCCAGAAATTGACGGCATAGAAACCGGTGACGCCGGCCAGGTAGACCACCGAGAAGGCCCAGACGCGCAGATCCTTGAAGGCCCCCATGAGGTCGTGCTTGCCGTGATGGCTGCCCTTGGACGCGTTGTCGGCAGCGATGCGTTCGGCGATCAGTTCGCGCTCCGGCTCGGTCAGCCATTTCGCCTTCTTCGGACCGTCGTCGAGCAGCACGAGCACCAGGACACCGACCAGGACCGACGGCAGCCCCTCCAGGAGGAACAGCCACTGCCATCCGCGCCAGCCGTGCACGCCGTCCATGTACTGCATGATCGCGCCGGACACCGGAGAGCCGATGACGTTGGCCATCGCGATGGCGGTCATGAACAGCGCCACCACCTTCGCGCGCCGATCGCCCGGGAACCAATAGGTCAGGTAGAGGATGATGCCGGGGAAGAAGCCCGCTTCCGCCACGCCCAGAAGGAACCGCAGGGTGTAGAACCAGAACGGCGTCGTGACGAACATGAACGCCGCCGAGATGATCCCCCACGTGATCATGATGCGGGCGATCCAGATCTTCGCCCCGACCTTCTCCAGGATCACGTTGCTCGGCACTTCGAAGACGAAATAGCCGATGAAGAAGATGCCGGCGCCGAGGCTGTAGATGGCGTCGTCGAACTTGAGATCGCCCGACATCTGCAGCTTGGCAAAGCCGACGTTCACCCGGTCGAGGAACGCTACGATGTAACAGATGAACAGAAACGGGACCAGCCGCCAGGCCACCTTGCTGAACGTCGCCTCCTCGAACTCCCGCGTAACTGTTTGCGTGGCCACTGCTGCCCCTCCCCTGTGATTGTCTTTACCTCGTCGGGAGAGGCTCGGGGCCCCATCGCGCGGGTGGCGGCATTGTAGGGACCGTCCCGGGGCTTGGCTACGCCTGATCGAAGCTCGCGATACTTGCCATACCGTGAGGTTTGGCCCGCGCGCCCCGCTCCCGACCGCACACCGGGCGCCGCGATCTGTCATCATCGGCGCCCTCGAGGGCAAGCCGGGAACGCAACTCGCTTGGCACCGGTTTACCCGCCTCACTGGCCAGGGTCCACGAGCATGATGAACGACGCCACCACCGCCACCCGCCGCTTGGCCGGCCTGCCCGAACCGGAGCCGCTGCATCCGGATCTGGCAGCCTGTCTGGTGCGGCGCCCGGGCCGCCTGCCCTCCCTCGAGCATCCGCTGATCGTCCAGGCGCCCTACATCCCGCCGCTCGCGAGCTACGTGAACGGGCTGTACGACTCGCTGTCCCAGCGCGCCGAAGCCCTGCTGGAGAGCCAGGCCTACGACCGCTGGCTCGAGATGCACGCCCGGGCCTACCAGCTCCGGGTGCTGACCGACAAGGGCAGCAAGATCGACCACGGGACCTGGTGGGAGCTGGTCGCCTCCGTATTCCGGCGTGAACTGCCGTGGTTCGACGACGAGACCGGCCAGTGGATGAAGGCCCTGGGCGCGGACCGGCCCGCCCGGCGCCGTTTCATGACTGCGGGCGAAGCCGCCGCCCTGGACAAGCTGCCCGACCTGCTCAACGTGTGGCGCGCCGTCCCCACCGGCAATCCCGCGGCCGGCTTCAGCTTCTTCCTCGACGAAGCCGCGGCGCGCGCCTTCGCGTCCACCGCCAGGATCCGCCTCGAACTGCCCGAGAAAACCTTCACTCTGCTGCGCGGCCGCCTGCAGAAGCCGCACGCGATCGCGCTGTGCCAGTCGCGCGGCATGCCCGAGTTGCTCGCCCCGCCGGCCAAGGCCGTGGGCGAAGTCGAAGCCGGCACCGTCTGATCGCGGCGAGCCCGGCAAGGGCTGGCCCTAAGACGGAAGACTCGCATGCCCAGCGGAGGGATTCAGCCCGCGCCGGGCCGCCCCAAGCGGGCTGGCCCCCTCGGGGGGCAAGGGCCGCAGGCCCATCGGGGGGACCAAACCTCCTAGCGCCCCGCGCTGCCCCGGACCTCGAATCGAACGCGGTCGAGTTCGCGTCCCTCGGCGTCGACCAGGGCGAGTTCGAAGCGACCCGCATGCGGCTGCCACAGCGCATCGGCCATCGCTTCCGGGGCTTCGCCGACGATGCGCCATTGCAGGCTTGCGTCCTGCACCGAGGCCTCGAAGCGCACGCGCTGGGCGGCAGCGGGAATGTCCGGATCGAGTGCGATGATGGTCCCCTCGCCCGGATACACGATGCGGGCGGCCGCGGGCAACGGCGGCTTCACGTGTACCTCCGCCACTTCGGTGCCGGCCAGGAACAGTTCGTCGCGCTCGACCTCGATCTCGGGGACGAAGCGCACGTGCTGGACCACCACGTCGGCGGGCCGGGCCGGTGCGGGCGCCCTGGCGTCGGACCGGTGCAGCGCGTTCATGAGATCGAGCCACGCCGGCGCCGCCCCCGACACGCCGGATACGTCGCGCATGGGGGAACCGTCGAAATTGCCGACCCACACGCCCACGGTGTACCGGCGCGAGAAGCCGATGCACCAGTTGTCGCGCATGTCCTTGCTGGTGCCGGTCTTCACCGCGGTCCAGAAGCGCGTCGCGAGCGGATTGTCGAGCCCGAAGGTGATGCTGCGGGCATTCCGGTCCGAGAGGATGTCGCTCACGATGTAGGCCGCGCCCGCATCCATGACCGCAATGCTACGGCCGGGCGGCGCGGGCAGCACGCGCGGTCGACTCCATTGGCCGCCGTTCGCGAGCGCCCGATAGGCGTTCGCCAGCTGCCACAGCGTGACGTCGGCGGAGCCGAGGGCGAGGGAGAAACCGTAGTAGTCCCCCGATTCCACCACGCTCTCGAATCCGGTTTCCCGCAACCGGTCGGCGAAGCGCTCCGTGCCCACCAGCATCAGCGTGCGCACCGCCGGCACGTTGAGCGATCCCGCGAGGCTGGTGCGGACGCTCGCGACGCCGCGGAACTCGCGATCGTAGTTCTGCGGCACGTACAGGCCGGCGGGCGTCACCAGGTTCGCCGGCGCATCGTCCAGGAGCGAAGCCGCCGTCAACAGACGGTCCTCGATGGCGAGCGCGTACAGGAACGGTTTCAGCGTGGAGCCGGCCTGGCGTGGCGCCCGGACGCCGTCGACGAAGGGGGCGCTCGAACCGGCGCCGGTGTTTCCGACGTAAGCCAGCACCTCGCCCGACGCGTTGTCCAGAATCAGCGCTGCGGCATCGCGCACGCCGCGGCTCGCGAGCTGGACGAGCTGGCGCTGCAGCGTTTCCAGCATCACCGCCTGCAGGTGCGCGTCGAGGGTGGTCTGGACCCGCCGGGCATCCTTCGTCAGCAGTTCGCGCGCAAGTTGCGGCGCAAGCGCCGGCCGTCCTTCGAAGCGCGGCGGCTCGGCGAGATACGCACTCGCCAGCGACTCGTACCCCGCGCAGGACGACGTTCCGGCGAGTTGACAAGCGCGTTTCGCCACCACCGGCGGCTTCGCGTTCGGACCGCGCAGCAGCGCCGCGAGAATCGCAGCCTCGCGTTCATCGATGCCTGAAGGATCCTTCCCGAACAGGCCGCGCGCCGCGGCACCGACGCCGACCAGTTCACCGCGGAACGTGGAGAGATTGAGGTAGGCCTCGAGAATGCGGCGCTTGGTCCACGCTTTCTCCAGTTCGCCTGCGGCACGGATCTGGTTCCACTTCTGCGCCACCGTGCGACGCTGGCCGGCCGCCTTCAACTGCGGTTCGAGCATTGCCGCCACCTGCATGGACAAAGTGCTCGCGCCGCGCGGCGCGCCACGCACGACGGTGTCCACCGCTGCGTCGCCGAGCGCCCGCCAGTCCACCCCCGAATGCTCGAAGAACCGCTTGTCTTCGGCACGCAGCACCGCGTCCACCAGTGCCGGCGACACGCGCGCGAGCGACACCCAGGGCAGGCGGCGCACCTTCGCGTCGACGCGCAGTTCGTGGATCACCTCGCCGTGCCGGTCGAGCAGCACCGCCTCGCTCGGCAGGTACGCGCGCTGCACGTCCTCGAATGCCGGAACTGCCGCCGTGACCCGCGTCGATGCGACGAGGAGCGTCGCCGCGAGCGCGCCGCGCCGGATCACGGCGCCACGGTCACGATCGCGTTGGGCAGCTCCGCGAACATCTCCGGCGCGTACAAGGCCTCCACCCGCGTGGGCGGCAGCGAGAACGTGCCGGGATTGTTGAGCCGCAGCGTGTATTCGACGGTCCATTTGCCCTTCGGTACCACGCGATAGTAGGCGCGGAACGCCTCGAACGTGCGCTCCTCGAAGGCCGGCCAAACCCAACCCTGCCGCTGCTCGCCGGCCGTGAGCGTCGGCGAATCGCCGGCGAGCCCGCTACCGAGGATGGTGGCGCCGGCCGGAATCGGGTCGTTCACCACCACCCACGTCATGTCGCTCTGGGCCTCCAGTTCGAGCCGGACGCGCAACACGTCGCCGCGGCGCCAGTCGCTGCCCGAGGCTTCCGTACGCGTGACCGACTTCACGATCCGATAGCCGCTTGAGAACGGGATCTTCGACGGGATCGCGGCCCGGCTCTGGACCGTGACCCAGGGCTTGCCGGTGCCGTCCTGCGCCAGCGCCAGTTCGGCCGGCTGCCGCGGCCATTCGAAGGCGAAGCCGCCGCCCTTCTCGGACGGTTTCCAGTCGTACGCCCTGGCCGTGCCGGCCAGCGTCGCGCGCGTGGTACCGCTCACCGGCTCGGCCTCGAACGCCGCGGAGAATTTCTCCATGGCGAGCGTGCCCCACGCGTTCGCCACGGTCGTGTTCCAGTGTCCGCGCTGCTGCCGTCCCAGGCTGCCGCGCACCATGCGCGGCAGGTCTTCGCGCCACCCGGGCTCGTCCATCAGGGCGAGCAGCGCGCGGTTCGCATTCACGTCGCTCGAGACCATCAGCCACCAAAGAAAATCCGAGCGCTCGGTGGAAAACCCCATGGTCGTGCCCTGGAGTGTGAGGCGCGAGCGCAGGATCTGCGCCGCGCGTGCGGCCTGTTCCTCGCGGGCCGGCAACGCGAGCCAGCGCCTGGCCACCGAGAGCCAGTCGATCACGCCGGACGTGGGCCACAGATTGGGTTCGATGCTGAACGTGCTCGCCAGCGTCGCTTCCGCTTCCGGGTTGTAGCGCGTGATCGCGTCCAGTGCCGCCACCTTCCGCAGCGCCAGATCGGCGGTGGGCAGCGCGGAATGGCGCACCACCGAACCGCCGACGAATCCGGTGAGGCCGGCCAGCATGCGGGCGCGCGGGGCCGCGGGAATCTCCCAGCCCGCTTCGTGGGCGATCGACAGCAGGTAGGCGGTGAGCGTGTCGCTGCCCTGGTCCATGATCGGGAAATACTTCGCCATCCCGTCGCGATCGAGGTATGCCGGCAGCGCCGCCATCAGGGCCCGCCAGCGGCTCTCGTCACGCAGTACGATCGCGATGGACGTGCGCTGCTCGAGGCAGGCGTACGGATAGGCCGTCATGTACTCGCGCACGCCGGCAAGTTCATCGGCGAGCCGGCTGCGCAACTGCACCATGACGCCGCCGCGGCCCGGGATCGCATCCTCCGGACGAGCGACCGGCATGGCGAGCTTGCCGTCGAGCTGCGCCAGCGTTGCCTGGAACGTGCGCACCGGCACGGCAGCCACCACCTTCTGCGTGACCTTCAGACTGTCGCCGCTGCCCGAGGCATCGCGCGCGACGATCGACCACTGCAGGGATTCGGCGTTGCTCGGCGTCGTCGTCTCCCACGTCACGGGTCGGGACTCGCCGGCCGCGAGCTGCACGCTTTTCGCAGGCAGCACCTGCGGCTCGCCCTTCGCTCCCACTGCCGCCACCGAGCCCTCCAGCTTGAGATCGAGCGGACCGGTCGAGGCATTGCGGACCGTAAACGTGGCGCCGTACCTGTCCTGCTCGCGCGCGAGCGGCGGCAGACCCGACAGCAGGATCACGTCCTGGCTCGTGCGGATCGTCGCGTGACCGGTGCCGAACCAGCTGCTGCCGCGGCTCGCCACGGCGACGATGCGGAAGGCGGTGAGCGAATCGTTGAGCGGCACCTCCACTTCGGCGCGGCCGCGATCGTCCAGCTTCACGCGCGACTTCCACAGGAGCAGCGTGTCGAACAGTTCACGCGAGGTCTGCCGACCCCCGCCGCCGCCGCTCAGCAAGGCCTTGCGGCCGTAGTGGCGCCGACCCACCACCTGCATCGCACCGGTGGCCGTGGTCACCTCGATGGGGCGCGCCTGCATCATGGTGTCGAGCAGGCGCCAGGAGTCGTTCGGCAACAGGTCCAGCAACGCTTCGTCGACGGCGGCGACGGCCACCTCACCGCCCTTCACCGGCGCGCCGCCATCGGCCCGCACCACTTCGATCGCGACCCTCGCCTTGTCGCGGACCCGGAACGCATCGCGCTCCGGTGCGACCTTCACGCGCAGCTCGTGCGCGCGCCACCCGACGCTGATCTCCGCCACGCCCATCCGGTACGCGGGTTTGCCGAGATCGACCAGCGCCGTGGGCTGCACGTCGGCGACGCGTCCGCGCACCGCCAGCACCGAGACGAACACGTTCGGTGCGTACTGGCCCTTGAGCGGCACCTCCACCACGGGCTCCCTGCCCGTGAGGGGTTTCACGAATCCGTCGATGATGCCCTCGCGCTCCACGGTAACGAGCGCCTGCGCCGCACGGAACGGCGCGCGCACCTGGAACACCGCGGTGTCGCCGGGCTCGTAGCGCTTCTTCTCCGGGATCACGTCCATGCGGTCGTCGTTGGCGACCTCGAACCACCACTCGCCGTCGCCGGCGACCCAGGCCTCGGCCTTCGCCACGGCGGCGTTGCCCGCCGCGTCCCGCGCGCGCGCCCGCAGGATCATGTTGCCCGAACGCGCCATCGGCGCCTCGCAAAACAGCAGGCCCTTGTCATCGGTGCGCCCCTGGCAGAAGTCGCCGATGCGCTTCACCTCGGCACCGTACTCGTACGCGTAGAACCCGCCGATCAGGCGCTTGCGATGCGAGAACTGCTGGCGCTCGAACACATCGACTGCCACGTCGACCCCCGTCAGCGGCCGCCCGGCGGGATCCACGGCGATCACCCTGATCTTCACCTTGTCCTTCGACACCGCCCAGCCGTCCGGCTTGACGCCCAGCAAGACACCGGAAGGCCACAGCGGCAGTCGCGTCGCGCGCGTCAGGATCTCGCCGTTCGGGTCGGCGTATTCCATCTCCGCGATGAGGTCCTGGGGCACGTCGGAATTCGGCAGACCATCGATCCGTGCCGAGGCCGCACCGCCGCCATCGAGCGCCAGCACCTGGGTCTTGAGCGGTCGCACATTGGGATCGGGCGCAGCCGGCGTCCCTTCGTCCTCTTCGCCCTCCTCGTCGCCGCCGAAACTCCAGCGCGGCGCGTCCTCCACGCGCCCCTCCTTCACATCGCCGTTGGCGAACACGACACCGTCGTGATCCGCAAAACTCACGCTCTTCGGCTGCAGCATCGAGCGCAGCTTGATCCGCTGGTAGCCGGCACCGCCACCCGACAGATAGACGAGCTGCAGACCCACCGTGGCCTCACGCGCATTGACCAGCGGCTGCACCGGCGCCTGCAGCGTTGCACGCAGCACGGGCACCCGGAACTCCTCGACCCGGAACGATCCCGAGGTCACGCCGCGCACGTAGTTCTCCTCGTCACCGCGCCTGGGACCGGCCAACGTGATGGTGTACGTCCCCGTCTTCGCATCCTTCGGCACGGCGAAGGACGATTCGGCGATGCCGGCGGCGGCGTCCCACTTGAGCGGCAGATCCCAGCGCTGGTCACTGCCCTGATGCAGGATCACGGCCCGCACCGGCAGCTCCTGCGCGCCCAGCAGCGCGAACCCGCTGCCCGTGTGCAAGCGCGCGAAATGCTTCATGCCGACCGCGTCGCCGGCCCGCACCAGCGTGCGGTCCATCACGGTGGTCATGATCTGGGGCCCCGCCGCGCCATAGGTCCTGAGATTGAACCGCCACGGCGCGATGCCCTCGTTCCAGTCGGAGAACGCGAAGCTCACGTCGTTGCCGAGCCGGGCGACGACGAACAACTCCCGATCCCACGACTGGCGGCAGGCCGGCAGCTGTTCCCGGGACGGCAATGCCTTCCTGACCCGCGCGATACCTGAGCCGTCGGTGCGCCCCTGGTACAGCACGCGGCCGTTGCAGTCCTGCACCAGCACGTCGGCATTACCTGCCGGCTCGCCGCCGTCCAGCGTCGTCACCCAGACGAGCGACGACTCGCGGCCCCACTTGAAGTGCACCGCCAGGTTGGTGACCAGCGCGCCCGCGGCGACGTAGTAGGGTGCTCCGTCCTTCAGCAGCGCCTTGCCGAGCTTCGGGCTCACCACCTCGACGACGTGTAGGCCTGGGCCCGACAGCGGAATGCCGACCACCTCGAACTCGCGCTCGCCGCCCGGCTTCGGCAACGTAAACGCCTTGGTACGGTCAGCCCCGTCGAACACGCTGCGCGAGACGTAACCATCCTCTTCCCAGCGCGCCGCGCCGTTGTCGAGCTTGCGCAGCCACGCGAGGATTTCCGCCGGCGACTGCACGCGCAGCATCCGGCCGGGCACGCCCGGCTTGCCCCCCTCGCCCGTCACGCTCACCTGCTTGCCGTCGAGCGACTTCTCGACGTTGCGCAGCGTGATCGGAAGCGCCGGCTCGGCGTTCAGCTCGACGATGCCGAAGCGCGCCGCGAACTTCGCGAGCGGCGGCGCGGCATCGGTCTTGACGGTCAGCGGGAACCGGCGGGCGTTGGCGAGCGGCCGACCGGCGTCGTCCCTCAGCCCCTCGGGCAGCACGAGCTGGAAGGTCGCGCGCTCGGGCAACGGCCCCGGGAACGACACGTAGTCCACGAACCCGGAACGGCGCGCGTCGTCGGCGATCTTTGGTTTCCAGAGGGCACCGCCCTCGCCCTTCAACTGGATCCGTTCCGCCGCGGCCACATCGATGGGCGCAGTGAACGACAGATTCATGGGCAGGACGGGGATGCATTGGGCGTTCGCGTTGGTGCGCTCGCACGTGAACATGGCCGTGAACGCGGCGCGCACCTTGAAAGCGAGCGTCTGCGCTTCGCTCGTGGCGACGCCGGAAGGCGTGGTGATCCCCTTGCCCCACACCAGATGCATCTCGGCCTCGGCCGGCAACCGGCTGCGGCACGCGAGGAGGACGAGCGGCAGCTGGTCGTAGTCCTTATCGTTGAGGAACTTCGCGTACTTCGATCCGCGCGCGAACAGGCGGCTCCAGCGGTTGAGGAAATCCTGACGTCGCTCGAGGATCGCCTTGCGCTCCACGCCGGTGACGATGCGCACCGGCACGCGCTCCGCCTTGCCGGACACGTCGCAATAGGCGTTGCGCAGCACGCTCTCCTCCGTGGCCGGCGCATCGAGCCCGAGGATGAAGACCTGGTTCTCGTCGATGGACTCGTAGCCCTCCCAGGGCATGGTCTCGCGGACCGCGGGACCGCCGGTGCTGAACGCGAACCCGGCCGGCGCCACCCCATTCCCCGCGAGATCCTTCGCATCCGCCTTCAGCGTGAAGCGGCAGCGCACGCCGGCCGGCAGATCGCGCTCGAAGTCGAACACCCAGTTGCGGGCGTCGACCCACCGGCCGGTGCCCTTCTCGGCGCAGTCGATATCGAAGGGCTCCACCAGCCGCGGGTCGCCGAACGGCACCATCGGCGTCGCGAAGCGCGCGGTGACCTGCCGCACATCCTTCGCTTCGCCCTGGGGGGCGAACAGTTCCACGCTCGCGGTATCGGCCGCGTACCCGGCCGCAGCGGCGAGGAATGCAAACAGCGCGACGGCTACGGGCAGAACGCGAACGACCTTCATGGAGGCTGGCGTTTGGCGGTATGCGCGCAGACGAACTCGAGCGTGGCGAACCCCGGGGAGCCGGGATCGATGCTCTCCCAGATGCGCTTCATGTCGCCGGAGCTCCAGATGACCTTCTGCCCCTCACCGATCAGCGTGATGGAGATCACTCGGTGCTGGATCCGGTCGCAATCGTCCTCTACCACGCCCACCGATTCGAGGATGAGCGGCATGCCGGCGGTGCCGCCGATCGGTTGCGGATTGCGGTACACGGCACGCTTGGCCGCCCGCACGATCTCGCCGTCGCGCGCGAGCGTCGCTTCGTTCACGAAGTGATCCGCCTCGCCGTCGCCGCCGACGCGGACCCAGTTCTCGGCCGCACACGGCCCGGCCGCCATCATCGACGCCACGAATGCGATCGCCATCCGCTTCACGTTCCGTCCTCCCTCGGAAATCCGTCGACCTCCGCCGCATCCCGGTCGCGAAGATACCCGAGCCGGACCACGCGCGATACCGCGCTCACAGATACACGATGAGGAACGCGATGACACCCGCCACCGCCACGACGCCGGTCAGCAGCAGCGCGTCGGTCTTGCGCTGCACCCGGTCGATGCGCTTGCGCGTCGTGCGTGCGAGCGTCGCTGCCCGCGCCGCGAGGGTCGCACTGCCGTCGTCGATCCCGCTGCGTTCCGCAAGATGTTCCAGGTAGGCGAGCGCCACGCCAGCATCGAAGCGCCGCGACACCGGCAGGCGCACCGCCGCGTCGGTGCCGGCCAGCGTGCTGCCGCCCGACAGGGTCCTGCTGCCGTCCGCACCGGGTGTCGCGGCATCGAGGCGGACCGTCGCGTCGTCGGAAGCGGCCTGCTGCGCCACCTCGTAGCGGCAGGCAAGCAGATCGGCCTGCATCTCGGCGGCGCTCTGGTAGCGATCGGCCGGATCCTTGGCGAGCGCCTTGGCGATCACCAGATCCACCATCTCGGGCACCGCCCGGTTGATGGTGCTCGGCGGCGGCGGCATCACCGTGGACACGTTGTACAGGAGCTGCGTCACGTCCTTGCCGGCGAACGGCGGATTGCCGGTCAGCATCTCGTACAGCACCACGCCGAGCGAGAAGATGTCCGAGCGCCGGTCGACACCGCCGCCCATCGCCTGTTCCGGCGACATGTACTTGGGCGACCCGAGCAGCATGCCGGTCTGGGTCTTCACGTCGGAGATCCAGAGACGCGCGATGCCGAAGTCCATGATCTTCACCTGGTCGCCGCGCAGGATCATGATGTTCGCGGGCTTGATGTCGCGATGAACCACGCCACGCTCGTGCGCATAACCGAGCGCATCGGCCACCTGACCGACGATGTCGAGCGCACGTTCCACGCCCATGCGTTCGTTCGCCAGCAGATGGCGCAGCTCGGTGCCTTCCAGCAGCTCCATCGCCATCCAGACCATGCCGCCCTCACGGCCCACGTCGTGGATCGTGATGATGGCCGGATGGTTGAGACCGCCGGCGGCCTTGGCTTCCTGGTAGAAGCGCGCCTCTGAACGTTCGCGCTCCTCGGGATCGGCCGACAGCGCAATCGTCTTCACCGCGACGGTGCGGTCCAGCACCGGGTCGAGGGCGCGGTAGACCACACCCATGGCGCCGCGGCCCAGTTCGGAATCGATCAGGTACCGCCCGAAGCGGTCGGGAGTCTCGTCGATCATCACATGCCCAGCTTGCGCTTCAGGTCCTGCATGACACCCGGATTCGCGGGCGCCGGCGCGTTGAAGCTGTGACGGATGGCCATGGTCTCGCCAGGCTGCAGGTTCACCTTGAGCTGCAGCGGCGCGTTCTGGCCGTTGCGCACCTCGATGGTGTGCGAGCCGGGGGAGATCGCGATGCGCTCGAGCGGCGGGCTGCGCCCCTTGGGCGCACCGTCGATGTACACGTCGCCGCGTGGCGTGATCGCGAATTCCACCGACGCGCGCGCACCGGCCACCATGCGGCGCTCGCGCGACTGACGCGCGGCGAAACCGATCGCGAGAATGCCGCAGAAGCTGGCGGCACCGAGGGCGTACAGGCGGCGCCTGCGCCGCAGGGCGGCGTGCTCGTCCGGGGCGAACAGTTCGTGCGTGCGCACCCGCGTATCCGTGAACGTTCCCATGGAGCGCAGATCCTCGGCGCGCTCGGGCGCCTGCTCCAGCACGGCGTCGCGCACGCTGCGCGAGACCAGCAGATGACCCGGCGCGGCGAAGCCGGCGATCACCATCGCCGTCTCGATCCCGTCACCGGCCAGCACGGCATCGCCGCGCTCGTTGACCTCGGCCAGCACCGGACCGAGATTGACGCCCACCGCCAGCGGCAGATCGGCGGCCGCGGTCAGTGCGCGTCGCGCAGTGTCGAAAGCGGCCTCGGCACCGGCCAGCACCACGATGGCGAGTCCCTCCGGCGCCTCCAGCACCAGCCACCGGCCGGCTGCCAGCGGCATGGCGGCAAAGGCCACCAGGGCCTCGAGCTGGGCCTTGACGCGCGCCTGCTCGGCGACGGCCTTGCGTGCGAATTCGTGACTGCGAAGCAGGATGACGCTGGCTGAAACGGGGCGCGGCGCGGAATAGCTGTCGGCCATGAACGCGATGCGGCGTGAGGGTGCCGCATTCTACGGCCACAAAGGGGCCCACCTTGATAGGCAGACGACGCGAGATTAGCCTGAGCGGGTTCGCTGCGCGAGCGCGAACCCGCCGGTCGCCCGGCGGCGGTTGGACTGATCCTGCACGTTCCCTTCCTCGGAATCGCTCCCTGCGGCACGGTCGCCCCATGGTGCCCTGCCGTCAGGCAACTCCCGACCTCCATGGCGAAACGTCTGCTCGACATCGCGGTCCCGTTGGCAAAACTGTCCCGGCCCCGCCTCCCCGCCGCGGCGCCGCGCGAACGCCTGTTCGCCCGCCTGGAAGCGCTCAGGAACCTCCCCTGCACGTGGGTCTGCGGACCCGCGGGCAGCGGCAAGACGACCCTCGTGTCGGACTATCTCCGCGCGAGCGGCGAGCCGTCGATATGGTTCCATGTCGACGAGGGCGACCGGGACGCCTCGGCGATGATCGCGTATCTCGTGACGATCGCGGCCAGCATCGACCCGACAGCGCCGCCGCTGCCTTACCTCACCCCCGAACACCAGGCGGACACCGCCGCCTTCTGCCGCCAGTTCTTTCGCCGCTTCTACCAGATCGTACCGGCAGCCGGTTCGCTGGTGTTCGACAACTGTCATCGCGCGGCCGGCTCATCGTTCCACGCCGTGCTCCGTCGCGCGATCGAGGAGGCGCCGGCAGGCATACGCATCATCGCGCTGAGCCGGCACCAGCTGCCCGACGACCTCATCGCCGTGCACGCTAACCGTCAGGCGGGGCTCATCGGGGCCGACGACCTGCGCCTCGACCTCGCCGAGACCCGGGCCCTCGTGAACTCCCTGCGCGCGCCGGGCAATGTCGACTGCGAAGCGCTGCACGCCCTGACCGACGGCTGGGCAGCCGGCATCGTCCTCATGCTCTCCCGCGCGGGCGGCAAGGCGCCGGACCGTACGACCCCGCGGATGGATCGCGCATCGCAGGATGCGGTCTTCGCGTATTTCGCGGACGAACTGTTCCGGACACTCGATGCGCCGCTGCGCGCATTGCTGTTGCGCACGGCGCTGCTGCCGACCGTCACCGCCGCACAGGCGAACGCGCTGACCGCTGACGAGCATGCCGGCGACTTGCTCGAAGGCCTGTACCGCGGGCATTTCTTCACCGCGCGCCGCGAACCCGAAACGGCGGGCCAGCCGGCGAGCTACTGCTACCACGACCTGTTCCGCGCGTTCCTGCTGGAGCGGCTCGAGCGCGAGCTCCCGCCGGAAGAGCTGCAGTTGCTGCGCGGCCGAGTGGCCGCCCTTCTCGAACAGGACGGACTGGTCGCCGACGCCATCGAGCAGCATCGCGCGCTCGGCAACTGGGCGGCGGTCGCGCGACTCATCCGGCAGGACGCGCAGCGACTCACCGACCAGGGACAGCTCCAGACCTTGCGCGCCTGGCTCGGCAGCCTTACCGCAGACCACGTCGCTTCCGATCCCTGGCTGCTGCTGTTCCACGGCCATGCCACGGCGACGGTCAACCCGGTGGAGGCCACGAAGATCTTCGAAGCGGCCTATGACCGGTTCGTCGAAATCGGCGACGAGGCGGGCCAGTCGAACGCCGCCTTCGCGCTGATGGAAACCATGATGATGAGCAGCGCGACGTACCAGGGTTGGGATCGCTGGATCGACGTGCTCGCGCGACTGCTCGCCTCGAACCCGCCGGAGTCACCGGACGCGATGGTCCGCGCATGGCACACGTTGCTCTATACCTGTCTCTACCGTCGGCCCGATCATCCGCTGATCCCCACCGCTGCCGCGATATTGGACCGGGAACTGTCGAACGGCCACCTGAGCCCCACGCAGGCCGTCCAGGCCGGTACCGGCCTGCTCGCCTACGCCCATTTCCGATGCGACGAGGCGCTCGCCGCGCGCGTACTGCCGGTCCTGCGTCGCTGGCTGGCAGGCGAACAACTGGCGGTGATGTCGCGGGCGCTCGCGACCGGCTGGATCCTGGTCTATACCTTCTTCGACGCCCGCTACGAAGAGGCCCTGGAATGGGCCGACCGGTCCATCGCCGTCGCCCAGAGTCATGGCTTCAAGACGATCGCCCGAGCGTGGTCGTGGTACGGCGTCCAGGCCCTAGCCCATCTCGGGCGCGGCGAAGCCGCCCTCGCCGAAGCGACCCGGTTGCAGGCTGCCGCCACGGACCCGACCTACAGCTCGCCTGCCGCATACGCCGCGTGCTCGGCGGCACTGGCGCATTTCGTGACCGGCGATACGGCCGCCGCTATCCGTCTCGGGGAACGCGGGCTCGAAGCCTGGCGCGAGAACGGGTTCATCATGGCGCGGCTCGCCTGGGCCCAGTCCATGCAAGCCGTCTACCGCATGGCCGCCGGCGAAACCGAAGCTGCACTGGACCTCGTGGCCGATGCCGAGGCCGGTCTTGCAGGCACCGTGTGCAACTACCCCGACGCACTCCATGCCGTGCTGCGCGCTCACGCAGCTCTCGAACGCGGCGCGACCGCGGAGGCGGCCGAACTCATGGCGGCATGCCTGGCGCTGGCCTCCAACCACAAGCGCATCGCGGTCCTGTCGTGGGCTCGTCCGTTCCTGCCGCGCCTCCTCTCGTTCGCATGGAAGATGGAGATAGAGCGCCCCCACATCGCGCGACTCGTCGCCGAATGGGGCATCCGACCCGCCACGCCGGATGAACCCGACTGGCCGCATCCGCTGGAGATCTGCGTGCTCGGTCCGTTCGTCGTACGGCGCTTCGGCAGTCCCATCGAGTTCGGACGCAAGCCTCCGAGAAAGGTCCTGGCGCTGCTTAAGGTCATCGCCATCCACGGCGAGCACGGCATTTCCGTGGAGAACGCACGCCATCTCCTGTGGCCCGACCTGGATGGGGATGCCGCGGTAATGTCCCAGTCCGCGGCCCTCTATCGCCTGCGGCGGATGCTCGGTCTCCCCGATGCGATCCGCTCGACCGAAGGCCGCCTTACGTTGGACCCGACCTACGCATGGGTGGATCTGGCCGCGTTCGAGCGCCTTGCTGCGAGCGGACAGGAGCCCGACCGGCTGCGGGCGATGGCCGTGTATCGCGGCCCGCTGCTGCCGCACGATGAAGACGACGCCTGGACCACGGCGATACGCCTGCGACTGCGCGATACGTTTGCACGCCTGGTGGAACAGGTCGCCGCACCACTCGAGCACACCGATCCGGACGCGGCCGAACGGCTGTATCTCCGCGGCATCGAAGCCGAACCGTTGGCGGAGGCCTGCTATCGCGGACTCATGCGCTGTCATGCCGGGCGCGGCCGTGCGGCTGACGTGGCAGCCGTCTACCGGCGGCTGCGCCAGACGCTGTCGGTCCTCCTCGGCATCGAACCCTCCGCGGAATCGGAGCGCCTTCGAAAGCGGATTTTCGAAGGCGCCTGATCCGCGGCGTCAGGGCAACCGGTAATCGACCTTCTGATCGCAGGTCCATTGCCCCGCGTTGAAGTTCACCGGAACGCACTTGAACGACCAGCCGCCGGTGATCCCCGCGAACTTGCCCGTACCCCCGATGAACTTGCCCGAGCCCTCGTAGGGCGCATTGGCCACGGTGTTGCCGGTCCATTCGCCATGCACCTTGTCGGCCCCGTCGGCGAAGGTGCAGACGCCCTTGCTGGGGCCGACGCCGTTGACGAGGTCGAGGTAGCCAGCGCAGGTCACCGGGTTGGCGTGGAACAATCCGCCCCCGGCTCCGTTGTAGCTGATGCCGAGCCAGGTTCCAACCCAGTAGAGTCGCGCATCGGTGACCTGGTGGACGTCGCCGGAACCCTTGTACGCGGTGTGCAGCGCGAGCGAGCCGCTCTTGGGAATCGATTGTGCGTCGGCACCTGCAGCGGTCATGGCGAGCGCCATCGCCAGTAGTGACTTTCTGGTTGTATTCATGCGTACGCTCCGTGGAAAGACTCGGCTCGAGTCCGGCGAAAGCCTACGCACGACGGCTTGACGAATTCCTGACGAATTCGCTCCGGGGTGCCGCGGGTTACTGCTGCGCCTGCGTCGCCTGGCTCGCGACCGAAGGCCCTGCCAAGCCGTAGTCCGGTGCGCGCCGCAGGTCCAGCGTCATGGGGAAACGCCGGTTGGCCTGCTCGGGCCGGAACGGCATCGGCCCCGGCGTGTGTCCCAAAGCCTGGAACCGTGCCACGCGGCGGGCCTCGGCCTCGTTCGCGTTGACCGGGAACCGGTCGTAGCTGCGCCCGCCCGGATGCATGACGTGGTAGGTGCATCCACCCAGTGCTCGACCACTGCCCGTGTCGTACAGGTCGAACACCAGCGGCGCATGGACCTTGATCGTCGGGTGCAGCGCGGACGGCGGCTGCCAGGCGCGATAGCGCACGCCGGCAACGTACTCGCCGCGCGTGCCGGTCGCCGTGAGCGGCAGCGGCCGGCCGTTGCACAGCACCACGAATCGGTGACCGCTCAGATGCCGCACCTTGACCTGCATGCGTTCCACCGACGAATCGACGTAGCGCGTCGTGCCGCTGCCCGCCACCTCCTCGCCCAGCACGTGCCAGGGCTCGAGGGCCTGCCGCAGTTCCAGTTCGATCCCCTGGTGGACCACGGTGCCGAAGCGCGGGAAGCGGAACTCGAAGAACGGTGCGAACCAGTGGGCGTCGAATGCATAGCCGGCACGATTCAGATCCTCGATCACTTCCTCCATGTCATGCGCGACGAAATGCGGCAGGAGGAAGCGGTCGTGCAGGCTGGTGCCCCATTCGATGAGGCGGTTCTCGTACGGCGTCTTCCAGAAGCGGGCGATCAGTGCCCTGAGCAGCAGGAGCTGCAGCGAGCTCATCTGCCAGTGGGGCGGCATCTCGAAGGCACGGAACTCGAGCAGGCCGAGCCGCCCGGTGGGGCCGTCAGGCGAATACAGCTTGTCGATGGAGAACTCGGCACGATGGGTGTTGCCCGTCACATCGATGAGCAGGTTGCGCAGGAGGCGATCCACCAGCCACGGGGCCGGCGTCTCTTCGCCCGGCTTGGTGGCGCGCGCCATCTCCTGAAACGCGATCTCCAGTTCATACAGGCTGTCGTCGCGCGCCTCGTCCACGCGCGGCGCCTGGCTCGTGGGCCCGATAAACATGCCGGAGAACAGGTACGACAGCGCCGGATGGTTCTGCCAATAGCTGATGAGGCTGCGCAGCAGGTCGGGACGGCGCAGCAGCGGACTGTCCACCGGGGTCGCGCCACCGATGGTCACGTGATTGCCCCCGCCGGTGCCGGTGTGCCGGCCGTCGAGCATGAACTTCTCGGTGGAGAGCCGCGTGAGGCGCGCGTCTTCGTAAAGCGTTCGCGTGTTCGTCGTGAGTTCGCTCCACGACGTGGCCGGATGGATGTTGACTTCGATCACGCCCGGGTCCGGGGTGACGAACAACCGTTTCAGCCGGGCATCGAAAGGCGCCTGGTAGCCCTCGATGCGCACGGGCGTGCGGCAGCGGGCGGCGGCGTTCTCGATGCGGGCAACCAGCTCGGCGTATTCGTCGGCGGATCCCACCGGCGGCAGGAACACATGGAGGCGTCCTTCGCGCGGCTCCACGCAGAGCGCGGTGCGAACGACTTCACGCGCCGACTTGCCCTTCTCCAATTTGACCGGTTTCGGTTTCTCGGGATCCTCCCCGTGCTGCTGAGCGCCGGTGGGCAGCGCATCCTTGGGATCGAACGGATCGGGTTCGTGCAGCGGTTCCTTGTCCTCGGGCGCCACCGTGGGCAACGACGCGAGCGGCAACCGATACCCCATCGGCGAATCGCCGCCGACCAGGTAGCAGTGCTCCCGCGGCAGCGGCCACGGCGAACTCTTCCACGCATGCTTGCCGCCGGCAGCCGGCACGGCCTTCAGCGGCAGGACGTAGCCCGCCGGGTCGCCGAGCTTGCCGTCCAGCAGGCGCGCGAGCTTGCTGCGGTCGGCGGGATTCGCAAGGTCGTGCTCGAGCGGGTCGACGTTGAGCGGCTGCTGGCGCTCCTGCTGCGTGACGTTCCAGATGTCCTCGTAGGCCGGGATGACGTAGTCGCGATGCAGCCCGAGCAGGCCGGTCAGGGTCTCGATGAATCGCAGCGCGTCGGCATGACCGGCGGTGCCCTTCGCGTCGCCGGCGAGCCATTGCGGATCCTGCCAGAGTGCCTTGCCGTCCTGGCGCCACAGCACACCCAGCGCCCAGCGCGGCAGCGGCTCACCCGGATACCACTTGCCCTGGCCGTGATACAGCATGCCTCCCGGTGCGAAGCGGTCCTTCAGGCGCAGCAGCAGTTCGCCGGCCAGTTCGCGCTTCCGGTCCCCGAGGGCCGCGTAGTTCCACTCCAGACCGTCCATGTCGTCGGCCGACACGAACGTGGGCTCGCCACCCATGGTGAGGCGCACGTCCCAGGCCCGGAGCTGCGTGTCCACCTGCTCACCGAGTCGGTCGATGCGTTGCCACTGCTCCTCGGTGTACGGCTTGGTAACCCGCGGGTCTTCGTGCACCCGCGTCACCTTCATCTCGAAGCTGAACTCAACCTCGCACGGATCGGTGAATCCGGTGACCGGTGCTGCGCTCGACGGTTGCGCGGTGGCCGCGAGCGGGATGTGGCCCTCGCCCGCCATGAGGCCCGAAGTCGCATCGAGACCGACCCAACCCGCACCGGGCAGGTAAACCTCGGCCCATGCATGCAGATCGGTGAAGTCCTGCTCCGGTCCCGCAGGACCATCCAGCGCCTTCACGTCCGGCGTGAGCTGGACCAGGTAGCCGGAAACGAAGCGCGCGGCGAGACCCAGATGGCGCAGCGCCTGCACCAGCAGCCACCCGGAGTCGCGACACGACCCGGAGGCCTTGTCGAGGGTTTCCTCCGGCGTCTGCACGCCGGGTTCCATCCGCACGATGTAGCGGACGGCGTGCTGCACCTTCTGGTTGAGCGCCACCAGCATGTCGACGGTAGGCATCGGCTCGGCCAGATGGTCGCGCCGGAACGCTTCCACCCAGGCCGCGAGTTTCGGCGTCAGCGGATCGGTTTCGAGGAACGGGGCGAGCTCGCGCCGCGTGATCTCGGGATACTCGAAGGGAAAGCGCTCGGCGCTGCGTTCGAGGAAGAAGTCGAACGGGTTGATGACCGTCATGTCGGCCACCAGGTCCACCACCACCTTCAGCTCGCGCGCCTTCTCTGGAAACACCAGCCGTGCGACGAAATTACCGTACGGATCCTGCTGCCAATTGATGAAGTGCTTGGCCGGCAGGATCTTGAGCGAGTAGCTCTCGATGGGCGTGCGGCAATGGGCCGCGGGCCGCAGGCGGATTTCGTGCGGGGACAGGTTGACCGGCCGGTCGAACCGGTAATGGGTCTCGTGATAGAGCGCGACGCGGATCGTCATGGCTGCGGCAAGGCAAGAATCGAAACACGGGAGGCGCCGCCTGGGGACGCCTCGGGGGAGATCAGGACAACCAGTCCGGATTCGGCAGTTCGCCGAACACCCTCCGCAAACCGCCGCCCCAGCCCTGGCGCAGCATGGTGAAATACGGGTCGCCCTCGGCGATGCGCTTGTGGATGCCCACGCGCATGGCGTCCTTCGGCAACCACAGCATCTCGATCGGCAGCCCCACCGAGATGTTCGAGCGGATAGTGGAATCGAAGGAGATCAGCACGCACTTGGCCGCCTCCGCCACCGACGTGGCGGACGAGACCACCCGGTCCAGCACCGGCTTGCCGTACTTGCTCTCGCCCACCTGGAAATAGATGGAATCGGGCGTGGCCTCGATGAAGTTGCCCTGGGAATAGATGTTGAAGAGGCGCGGCTGCTCGCCTGCGATCTGCCCGCCCAGCAGCAAGGTGGCGTTGAAGTCGATGTTGCCCTGCATGAGGTAGGGGCCGTCGCGCCGCTGCATCTCGCGCAGGGCGTCGCCCACCATGGCGGCCACGTCGTACAGGCTGCGGGCGTTCCAGATGGTGTCGCTCCCGGGCTCCGCCTGGGCCTGGCGCTCCAGCAGATTGATGACACCCTGGGTGATGGCCAGGTTGCCGGAGGACAGCAGCACCATCACGCGCTCGTCCTTGCGTTCGAACACCTTCATCTTGCTGAACGTGGCGACATGGTCGACCCCCGCGTTGGTCCGCGAGTCGGATGCGAACAGCATCCCGGAATCGAGCGATATGGCTACGCAATACGTCACGGCTGTTCCCCGCCTTCGTGTGCTTCGTCTGGAACGGCACTATAGCCAACCGCCTCGAGCTGCGCCAATCACCTCAGGCCGCCTGAACCTGTTGCTGGCTCTGCCCGCCACCGAAGAACGTGCGGGCCACCTCGTCGCTCAGCACGCCGGTCCGACGCAGGAATTCGGTCAGGTATTCATGCAATCCGGCGGCGAAGATCGTGTCGACGCGCCCGAACTGGAGCCCGGCGTGCATCTCGCCCGCCAGCCGGGTGGCCTCGTTCGACTGGCCGCCCGAAATGGCGCGGAGGATCTCGTAGGCCTCGCGCATGCAGTGATGCAGGCTGCGCGGCATGTCGGCCCTCAGGATCAGGAGCTCCGCCACCCGAAGCGGCGTGATGACGTCGCGGTAGACCTTGCGATAGGACTCGAAGGACGACACCGAGCGCAGCACCGCGGCCCATTGGTAGTAGTCCACCGCCCCGCCCACGTCCTGGAGGCTCGGCAGCAGCACGTGGTATTTCACGTCGAGGATGCGCGCGGTGTTGTCGGCGCGCTCCATGAAGGTGCCGAGCCGGTTGAACTGGAACGCCTCGTCCTGGAGCATGGTACCCACGGTCACGCCGCGGAACAGATGGGAGCGTTCCTTGACCCATTCGAACAGCGCCAGGAGGCGGTCGGACGTCAGCTCGGCATCCGTCACCTTCTGGATCTCGAGCCAGGTGGCATTGAGTATCTCCCACATCTCGGAGGTGATGCGCCCGCGCACCGCCCGGGCGTTCTCGCGGGCGGCCCGCGCGCACGACACGATGCTGGACGGACTGTCCGGATCGATCGTCATGAAATGCAGCACGCCGCGGGCGTTGACCTCGTTGAAACGTCCGGTGAAGGGATAGAGCGTGCCGGTGATATAGAGCGGCGCGTACCACTCCTGGTCCGCCAGGCGGGAATCCTTCGGCACCAGCGACATGCGATAGGTCACGTCGAGGATGCGCGCGGTGTTCTCCATGCGCTCCACGTAACGGGCCATCCAGTACAGGTTGGAGGCGGTGCGGCTCAGCATCATTTGAGTGGCCGTGACTCGTGACTCGTGACTGGTGACTGGTGGTCCGGAGGCCGTGACTGGTGACTCGTGACTCGTGACTGGTGGTCCGGAGGCCGTGACTGGTGACTCGTGACTCGTGACTGGTGGTCCGGAGGCCGTGACTGGTGACTCGTGACTCGTGACTGGTGGTCCGAGTGGCGCGAAACGTCGTCGAAGGGGGTGTTACCAGTCACGGACCGGCAGTCAGAGTCACGCGAAACATCATCGAAGGAGGGGTTACCAGTCACGAGTCACCAGTCACGAGTCACGAGTCACGGCGTTGAAGTCCAGTCACCAGTCACGAGTCACGAATTGAGGATCCACGTGTCCTTCGTCCCGCCGCCCTGCGACGAATTGACCACCAGCGAGCCTTCGCGCAAGGCCACGCGCGTAAGCCCTCCGGGGCACATCACGACATCCTTGCCGGACAGCACGAACGGCCGCAGATCGATGTGGCGCGGCGCAACACCCTGGTCGACGAAGATGGGACAGGTGGACAACGACAGAGTCGGCTGGCTGATGAAGTTCTCGGGGCCGTCGAGGATGCGCCGGCGATAGGCTTCGCGCTCGCGCTCGGTGCTGGTGGGCCCGATCAGCATGCCGTAGCCGCCGGAACCGTGCACCTCCTTCACCACCAGTTCATCCAGGTGCGCCAGGGTGTACTCCAGGTCCTCGCGATTGCGCAGCTGCCAGGTGGGCACGTTGTTGAGCAGCGGTTCCTCGCCGAGGTAGAACCGGATCATGTCCGGGACGAAGGGATAGATGGACTTGTCGTCGCCCACGCCGGTGCCGACGGCATTGCACAGCGTGACGCGGCCGCGACGATAGGCGCTCACGAGCCCCGGGACGCCGAGCATGGAATCCGGGCGGAACACCTGCGGATCGAGGAACTCGTCGTCGATGCGCCGATAGATCACATCCACGCGCTGCGGGCCTGTCGTCGTGCGCATGTACACGGTCTCGTCCGCCACGAAGAGGTCGGCGCCTTCCACCAGTTCGACGCCCATCTGCTGTGCCAGGAACGCGTGCTCGAAGTAGGCGCTATTGAACTGGCCCGGCGTCAGCACGACCACGACCGCATTCTCGACGTTGGCCGGTGCGACGGCTCGCAGCGTGTCGAGCAGCAGGTCGGGATAGTGCTCCACCGGCGCGATCGACTGGCGGGCGAACAGTTCCGGCACCAGCCGCATCATCATCTTGCGGTTCTCGAGCATGTACGACACGCCCGACGGCGTGCGGAGATTGTCCTCCAGGACGTAGTACTCGCCGGCACCGGCGCGCACCAGGTCGATCCCCGCCACATGGGCGTAGATGCCGCCCGGCACGTCGACGCCGACCATCTCCTGCTTGAACAGCTTGTTGCCGTTCACGCGCTCGGCCGGGATCCTGCCGGCGCGCAGGATCTCCTGGCCGTGATAGACATCGTGGAGAAACATGTTGAGCGCCCGCACGCGCTGCTTCAGGCCGCGTTCCAGCAGCCGCCACTCGGTCGCGGGGATGATGTGCGGCAGCATGTCGAACGGGATCAGCCGTTCGGCGCCGGCGTCCTCGCCGTAGACCGCGAATGTGATGCCGACCCGGTGAAACAGCATGTTCGCGGCGTCGCGCATCTGCTTGATGCGATCGTGCGGCGTCGTGGCGATCCAGTCTGCGAGCCCCTGATAGTGCGAGCGCACCGATCCGTCCGCCAGGTACATCTCGTTGTAGTAAGAATCGAAGGACATGTCCGCTCTCAGCGGTGACTTCTCATGGTCGTTTGCCCCGTCCTGGTGCAACCGCTGTGCCACGCCGGCAACAGCGGCCGTTTTCCATCCCAATCATGCGTTTGCGTCGATTCCATCGCATCGCGCCGACAAATGCACCGCACCGCCGCACCACCGTCGGGCATCGCTTCCGCGCCGCGCACCGTTGCGACGCAGGCCCGTGTCACTGCAACTTCCCGATCAGTCGCACGGTCTCGGCAGCCACGCCGTGGACCAAGTCCGTCTGCTTCGCATCCTTGAGCGTCCCGTCCGCGGCGAAAGCCTCGCCCGCACGCACGATCGAACCGCGCTGGGGCAGCACCAGGCAGCCCAGCGACATCAGGATACCTCGGACCGCTTCGAGCGAGCGCACGGCCCCGAGCGGCCCGGGCGATGCGGAGAACAGGCCGGCCACCTTGCCCTCGTAGGGCATGCGCCCCGACTCGGCCCCGTCCTGCCGCGACACCCAGTCGATGGTGTTCTTTAGAACCGCGGTGACCGACGTGTTGTATTCCGGACACGCGATCAGGAAACCGTGGTGCTCCTTGAACAGCCGTTTCAGTTCACGCGCCGCGGGCGGAATGCCTTGCGCAGCCTCCAGGTCCCCGTCATAGAGCGGCATCGCGAAGTCGCGCAGATCGAGCGGCGTCACTTCGGCTCCGGCTGCTCGCGCACCGGCCACGGCGATGGCGAGCAGCTTGCGATTGAAGGAGGCCGAGCGCAGGCTGCCGGCGAAGGCGACGAGTCGAGGGGTCATCGGGCGGTGGTGATCGACGGGACGGGCGGATGATAGCGTCCGCGCGCCGCAGTCATGGCTCCGTCAACAGGCTCACATGCGCTGCCACGACGCGCCAGCCCGCCTCGGTGCGCACCCAGGTCTGCATCTGGCGCCCGACCTTCGTCCCGGGCGGTCGCAGGAACTCGGTGGAGGCCGTCGCGAAATCGGTGCCGAACGTGGTGATGACCGTGTTCCGCAGCGTGCGTGCGAGATTGAGCGGCGACCGCGCCTTGCGGAAAGCGATGATCGCATCGCGTCCGTACAGGTTCTCGGTGGCGCCGTAGCGCACGGTGTGCGGGCTCGCCCAGAACAGTTCATCGAGTGTGGTGACGTCGTTGCCCACCAGCGCCTGCTCGTAGCGCTCGAAGGCCGCTTGCACCTCCGCCAGGACTTCGGGACGGTTGACTTCGGGTGTGCTCATGCCGGACACGATGCCACTCCCGTGCGTTCGAGGTGTGCGGCGGCACGCAGGCAGAGATCCTCGCGCCAGGGTGCGGCGATCAGTTGCACGCCGATCGGCAGCACACTCACGCCGGCGACCGGGACGGTCATCACCGGCAGGCCGATGCAGGAGATCGGCTGCGTGAGCACGCCGAGGCTGGGACGCAGCGGCAGCCGCCGGCCGCTCAGTTCCAGCCACTCGGCACCGAGTGGTTGCGCCACCACCGGCGTGGCCGGCGCGATCAGCACGTCGAAGCGGTCGAAGATCTCGCTGCACCGATGGGCGAACCAGGCGCGGACCTTCTGAGCTTTCACGTACCAGGCGCCGGGCGTCAACGCGCCCGCGAGGAAGCGGTCGCGGTTGTGCGGCTCGAAACCGTCGTAGTGCTGCTGCAAGGTCTTCCGGTGCAGTGTTCCGCCTTCGGCAGCCGAAATGACGAACGCCGCCGCGCGGGCGCGTTCCACTTCGGGTAGCTCCACCTCCCCCGCTCCCTCGAAGGCTCTCGCCACCCGTCGGCTGGCCGCCCGCGCTTCCTCGCCGGCGTTGCTGTCGAAATAGCCGCCGAGTCGGGCCACACGGAGGCCACCGACACCCTGCACCAATTCCCGCAGCACCGGCTCCACCGGCCGCTGCGCGGAGGCCGGATCGGTCGCATCCGGTCCCTGCATTGCGTCGTAGCAGGCCGCGACGTCTTCGGTCGTCGCCCCCATTGCGCCCAGGTGATCTAGGCTGTACACGAACGGGAAGCTGCCGGTGCGGGACAGGCGGCCGTAGGTGGGCTTCAGTCCGAACACGCCGCACAGTGAGGCCGGCACGCGGATCGATCCGTTGGTGTCGGATGCGAGCGCGAGCGGCACCATGCCCGCCGCCACTGCCGCACCGGATCCGCCCGACGATCCGCCGGCGCTGCGCGCCGGATCGCGCGGATTGCGCGTCGGCCCGTACGCCGTGTTCTCGGTGGTGAAACCATAGGCGTAGGCATCCATATTGAGCGCGCCGACCAGGATCGCGCCGGCTTCGCGCATGCGCTCGACCAGCGCCGCGTCGCGCGCCGCCGGGGCTCGCGACTCATGCAGACGCGAACCCGCCAGCGTCCTCAGGCCGGCGACATCGAACAGGTTCTTCACCGCATAGGGCACCCCTGCCAATGGCGGCAGCGGTTTGCCTTGCGCTTTCAACGCGTCGATGGCTGCGGCTTCGCGGCGCGCGCGCTCGGCCGTCACGGTCGTGAACGCGTTGATCGCGCCGTTGTGCGCGTCGATGCGTGCAAGCGCCGCCTCGACGACCGACGTCGCCGTCGCGCCGCCGGAGCGGATCGCTGCAACGATTTCCAGCGCCCTCATGGCCGGAACTGCGGCGCGGGCTCGGCGGACTCGGGCAGATCGAACTCCATCAGAAGGTCGGCCATCTCGACGGTGCGCGCCAGCACCGCGGCGACTCGGGTGACTTGTTCGGCGCTCAGTTCGAAGCCCTGCGCACTGGCGGCAACCTCAATGTAGGCGGTCGTCTCCTCCGGCGTCATCGGTGAATGCCGTTCAATGCCTTCGCCAGTTCGTCGCAGGTCGCACTCCAGCCGACGATAGCGCCCTGCGCGCGGATCATCTCCAGGGCCGCGCGCTTGAATTCCGGAAAGTAACTTTCGGTGGCGTCCTCCACCACGAGACATTCGTAACCGCGGTCGTTCGCTTCGCGCATGCTGGTCTGCACGCAGACCTCGGTGGTCACGCCCGCGAACAGCAGATGGGTGATGCCCTTCAGCCGCAGGATGTCGCCGAGCGCCGTGGCGTAGAAGGCCCCCTTGCCGGGCTTGTCGATCACGATTTCGCCTTCGAGCGGCGCCACCTCGGGCAGGATGTCGTTGCCCGGTTCGCCGGCGACGAGAATGCGACCCATGGGGCCCTGGTCACCGATGCGCAGCTTCGCGTTGCCGCGGTTGCGCTTGGAGGGAGGACAGTCGGACAGATCGGCACGATGGGCTTCGCGGGTGTGAACGATGAGCATACCCGAAGCGCGACAGACATCGAGCAGCCGGCGAACAGTCGGCACGATGCCCTCGAGCAGGCTCACGTCGTTGCCGAGCGCGTCACCGAAGCCGCCGGGCTCGATGAAGTCGCGCTGCATGTCGATCACCACCAGCGCGGTGACGGCGGGATCGAAGCGGTAGGCGAACGGGCGCGCGGCGACGGTGTGCATCATGAGGCGGCTCCTGGAAGACGGCGGAAAGCGGGTTCAAGCGCGCGCCGGGAGGCAGGCGAGGCATCGTTGCACCGGGCTGTCGACCTCGAGGCGGCTGGTTCGCCCGCGAGAGCGCAAGCGACGTGCCCAGCGCCGGCAGCGGCCCGCAAAGCCGCGCCGTTGCTCGGTTCACGATGCCCGAGCGGGAACCGGATCCGGCAGGGCACGCCTCGCCGTCGTGCGCGACGATGTGCTGCTGCGCCGCTTTGGTGCGCGTAGCGGCGGCCCGCGCAGGGAACCCTAGATCCCGAACCGCGCCGTGAACTCGTCGGCGCGCAGCGGCTTGCCGAAGAAATAGCCCTGCGCCCGGTCGCAGCCCCAGGCCCGCAGCGCCGCGAGATCGCGGCCGGTCTCGACCCCTTCGGCGATGACGTCCATGCCGAGGTTTCGCGCGAGACGCACGATGGCGAGCACGATCGCACTGTTGTCCGAGCGGTTCGCGAGGCCGCGCACGAACGACTGGTCGATCTTCACCACGTGGACCGGCAGCCGCGTGAGGTAGCTCAAGCTCGCATAGCCGGTACCGAAATCGTCGATGGCAAGCCGGACGCCGCTTGCCTTCAATCGCTCGAGCGCGGCGACCACGCCGTCGGCATCGTCCATCACCGCGCTTTCGGTGAGTTCGAGTTCGATCCACGACGGGTCCACGCGATGGGCCTGCAGGATGTCGAGGATGCGCTGCGCCAGGTTGGCCTCGCGGAACTGGCGGGCCGACACGTTGACGCCCACCTGCATCTCGATCCCGCGATCGCGCCAGCGGCGCACCTGTTCGCAGGCCGCGCGCAGCACCCATTCGCCGATCGGCACGATGTGCCCGTCGGCTTCGGCGAGCGGGATGAACCGGGCCGGTTCCACCAGTCCCAGGTCCGGATGCCGCCAGCGCAGCAGCGCTTCGGCGCCGGTGACGCGGCCATCGGCGAGGTCGAACTTGGCCTGATAGTGCAGTTCCAGTTCGTTGCGCGAGACAGCGCCACGCAATCCGGCACGCAACAGGGTCTGAGCGTCGGTCCCGTTGCGGGAGCGGGTCTGCACCGACCGGAACGCATTCGGCCCGGCGCGCCGCGCCGCGGTCAGCGCCTGCTCGGCACGCCGCAGCAGTTCGTCAGGTCGCGTCGCATCGCGCGGAAAGGTGCTCGCCCCGATGGCGGCATTCACGCGCACCGCAGCGTTGCCGAGATAGAACGGCCGTGAGAGCACGTTGAGCAGCCGATTGGCGCAGCGCCGCGCTGCGCTAGACGCAGCGGCACCCGACACCATCACCGCGTAGGAATTCGTCGAGACACGGGCGACGCTGCCAGCGCCGATCGCCGCACCCAGCAGCCGATCCTCGAGTTGGAGACCGAGTGCATCGGCGTCGCTGCGCCGCAGCCGTCCGGCACCGCTCGCATGGTCGTCGATCCCGACGAGCAGCAGCACCAGGTCGTGCCGGGCCCGATGCGCCGTGGTCAGCGCCTCACCCACGCGGTCTAGAGTAACCAGGCGGTCCGGCAGATCGGCCGGCAGGCTGCGGCGCCGCAGTTGCGTCGCTTCCGAATAGGTTTCCCCACGGAAGTCCGGGACCGTGTCGATGCCTTCCGGCACAGCGCCTGCGACTTTCCCGGGGGACAGGAATCCCTGGTCCGCCTCAGGCGGACCGGCGTGCAACAGGAGCGGCTTCAACGTTCTTGTTTTGCGACGCAGATAGGATGCACGGGCAGGATTGCAATGGATTCCTTGGCTTATTGCAAGTACTTTAAGTGAAATCTCTTGCAAGCGCGCGACGGAGGTCGTGGTCCGATCGGCGTTCCCGGCCGTGATAGCAGTGCTATAGTCCAGCCAACGAGGCTCGGCTAAGCAGGCAACCCCATGAAAATAGAACTGAATTATGGTCGCGGCACGCTGAGCGTCGGACTGCCGGCCGGCATTCGGGCGAGCGTCATCCGCAAGCCGGAGATGCCGGTCCTCCCCTCCCCTGGCGATGCGATCGACCACGCGCTCTCGACACCAGTGCGGGCAAGACCCCTCCAGGACGAAGCACGCGGCAAGCGCAGCGCGTGCATCCTGATTTGCGACATCACGCGCCCGGTCCCGAACGGCCTGCTGCTCGGGCCCGTCATCCGGCAGTTGCTCGCCGCCGGCATCGACCACTCGAACATCACGGTCCTGGTGGCGACCGGTCTGCATCGCCCCAACCTCGGCGCGGAGCTCGAAGAACTGGTGGGCGATCCCTGGGTCCTGTCGACCGTGCGGGTCGAGAACCACTACGCCCGCAACGACGCCGATCACGTGGATCTCGGCCGCACGCCCCATGGCACGGCGGTGAAGCTCGATCGTCGATTCGTGGAGGCCGATGTGAAGATCGTCACCGGCCTGGTGGAACCGCACTTCATGGCCGGCTACTCCGGCGGGCGCAAGGTGATCGCGCCCGGCATCGCGCACCAGGAGACCATCACCACGTTCCACAGTCACCGCTTCATGGCCGACCCGAAGGCCGAGAACTGCATCCTGGAAGGCAATCCGCTGCATCGGGAACAATTGGCGATCGTGCGCATGCTGGGGCCGGTGTTCGCCGTGAACACCGTGATCGACGAGCACCGGCGCCTCTCGTTCGTGAACTACGGCGACGTGGTCGAAAGCCATCTCGCTGCCGTCGAGTTCATCCGCGGCTATGCCCAGGTCGCGGTGCCGCGCCGCTTCAAGACCGTGGTGACCAGCGCCGCCGGCTATCCGCTGGACAAGACCTACTACCAGACGGTCAAGGGCATGGTGGCCCCGATGGACATCCTCGAACCCGGGGGCAACCTGGTGATCGCCTCCGAATGTTCCGAAGGGATGGGCTCGGAGGAGTTCGTCGAGGCGCAGCGTCGCCTGATCGCGCTGGGTGCCGATGGATTCCTGAAGGACATCAGCGCCAAGCGCTACGCCGACGTCGACGAGTGGCAGACCCAGATGCAGGTGAAGCCGATGCAGGTGGGCGCCGTGCATCTCTATGCCGGTGGCCTGACGCCCGAGGACCGGGCGCTCACCGGCGTCAACAACGTGCCGTCGGTGGAGGCGGCTATCGAGGCAGCCGTGCGCAGCACCGGCGATCCGGACGTGGCCGTGATCCCCGAGGGCCCGTACGTCGTGCCGATCTACCGCGCAGCGGCCTGAGGTGTTTACCCCCCCGACGGGCCTGCGGCCCCTCCCCCAACGGGGGCCAGCCCTCTTGTGGGCTGAGGCCGGACACAGACAGTCCCTGCGGACTGTCTGTGCCTGCCGAAGGACATCGGCCTCCGGCCGATGGCAGGCCGGCGAGGGCTGAGATGACCGCCCCCCCGACGGGCCTCCGGCCCCTCCCCCTGAGGGGGCCAGCCCTCTTGGGGCGGCCCGGCGAGGGCTGACGGACTCGGCGCGGTGCCTCGGACCGGAGTACACCCGCCCCTATCCGCCAAGGCCGACGCACCGAGGCCCGGCCGGCCATTCTCCGCGGGTGTCGTGGTAGTGCGGCGCTTCGACCGCGCCTGGCGCTTCCTGCTGCTGCGGTCGTTTCAATACTGGGACTTTCCCAAGGGCGGTGTGGAACCCGGCGAGGCACCGCTCGCTGCCGCGGTGCGTGAAACCCATGAGGAGGCCGGTCTTTCCGAACTCACGTTCCACTGGGGCGAGGCCTACATCGAGACCGAGCCCTACAGCCGCGGCAAGATCGCACGTTACTACCTGGCGGAAAGCCCGGCCGGCGAGGTCATCCTGCATCCTTCGCCGGTGCTGGGCCGACCGGAACACGACGAGTTCCGCTGGCTCTCCGAGGGCGCAGCCCGCAAGCTGCTCGTGCCGCGGGTGCGCCGCGTCCTGGACTGGGCCCACGACAAGCTGACCGCTGCCTGAAGCGCCCATCGGGCTTGGCGCAGCGCAATGCGCCCTTCCGGCATCCGCCCGCCTATTTCTCATCGAATCGGAAGCAAGTATCCTCAGCTGCTCAGGAACTTCTGCCGGACATCCCGGACCAATGAAGCCGGCCGATCCTGCGGCAGTGCAGCGCAAGCCGGCGCCTTCCGCATCCGACCGCCCGACCCTCTTGGCCTCACCCACATCCCCATATCCGCGAACGTCGCCCTCCTTCAAGCTGCTCGTCGCAGCGCTGGTGGCGCTGTTCGTTTGCATCGGGTCCCTGGGGTCCCTGGATGGCGGTGATGAAACCCAGCTGATCGGCTCGGCCACCGTGGTGGACGCCCAGTCGAGCGACATGGACCACGAATCCCTCGGCCTGCGCGAGCTCCTGCCGGCCGAGGCCACCAGACACGAATCGGATCGCCACAAGAGTGCGCCTCCGGTCAGGATCGTCAGTCGCGTCCCGACGCCGCCCGACCGCCCGCCCTCCCGCGCCTGACCGCTGGCGGCCCGAGGGACGGCCGCGCCGCGCAGGACGCCGTGATACCGGGCCGACCCCGTTCGGCCGGTCGCGCACGTACCCGTGCCGCATCGCCCCTCACCGCCGGACCGTATCTCGCATGCGGCGCCGGCTTTTCCCGTTGTCCCAGGATTCGTTCATCGCATGAGTTCCACACCCTTTTCGACCCGGCTGTTCGCGGCCGTTCTGCTCGCGGTGCCCCTCGCGGTGCCCGCAGCGGAAACGCTGACGCTCGAGCGGTCGCTCGAGCTTGCCGAGCGCTACAGTCCGCGCCTGCAGATCGCCCTGGCTGAAGTGGAGCGCGCCCGCGGCGGCATCACGACCGCCCGCGCGTTTCCCAATCCTGAACTCGAGTTCCTGACTGGCGGCGTGCGTGCCCGCGTGCCGGGCACGAGCTCCGGCCAGGGGACGAGTATCGCCGTCGGCCAGCCGATCGACCTCCCCAACCACCGTGCGCCGCGCATCCGCGCCGCCGAGGCCGGCCTCGAAGGCAGTCGTTATGCGATGCAGGAGGCACGACTGCTGCTGCGCGCCGATGTGAAGCAGGCCTTCTACATGGTGCTGCGCCGCCGGGCCGAATACGAACTGGCGCTCGACAACCAGAAGCTGCTGGAACAGATCAAGAACCGGATCGAACTGCGCGTGAAGGTCGGCGAAGGTGCGCGCTTCGAACTGGTGCGTTCCGAAGCGGAACTGTCGAGCGCGATCAACCAGACCAACAGCGCGAAGCTGCGTGTGACCCAGGCGCTGGCACAACTGCGCATCCTGATCGGGGCGCCCCTGCCCGCGGACATCGATGTGGTGGGCGAGGTGCAGCCGGTCACGCTGGCCGACGACCTCGAGCCGTTGCGCCAGCAGGTGCTGAAGCGCTACCCGGCGGTCCAGCAGGCGCAGGCCGACATCCGCCGCGCCGAGGCGCGCCTCGAGTCCGAGCGCGCGCTGCGCGTCCCGCGTCCGACGCTGTTCGCCGGTGTCGACCGCGACCCCGAGCAGCAGCGCAACATCTTCGGCCTGGCGATCCCGATTCCGTTGTGGGACCAGCGCCAGGGTCCGATCGGCGAGTCGGTGGCGCTGTTCCAGCAGGCCTCCGCACAGTCCGAGCGCGTCCGCATCGAACTGCTGGGCGACCTGGAGGTGAACTACAACCGCTTCAACGTCGCGACCCAGCAGATCGCCGCCTTCGAAGGCGGCCTGCTGCGCCAGGCCGAGAACGCACTGCGCGTGGCCGAGGCCGCTTTCCGGTTCGGCGAGCGCGGCTTCATCGAGGTGCTGGACGCCCAGCGCGTCCTGCGGACCATCCGCGCCGACTTCCTCAACGCCCGATTCGAGAAACAATCGGCGGCCATCGAGATCGATCGCCTCATCGCCAAGGACCTGCCAGGAGACACGAAGTGACCCGCCCCACGAACACCCTCGCCCTTGCCCTGATCTGCTGCGCGGCGCTCGCTGCCTGCGGCGGCAAGGAAGACAACGCCAAGACCGCCGCCCCGAAAGCGGCTCAGGCGACACCAGCGGCGGCGAACGATCCCATGAGCATCGTCGCCGATGCCGAAGTGGCGAAATGGCTGAAGGTGGCGCCGGTGCAGACCGTGGAATACCGCGAGACGATCCGCGTGCCGGCCTCCGCCAGCGTCGACGAAACGCGCGTCGCCCGCATCGGCGCGTCGGTCACCGGGCGCATCACGGATCTGAGGGCCATCGTCGGGCAGAACGTGACGCGCGGCCAAGTGCTCGCGACCCTCAACTCCACCGAGCTTTCGACCGCACAGCTCTCCTTCCTGAAGGCCTATTCCGCGAAGCTGCTCGCGCAGCGCGCGGCGGAGCGCGCCCAGCAGCTGTTCGACGCCGACGTGATCGGCCTCGCGGAACTGCAGCGCCGCCAGACCGAACTCGCCCAGGCCGAGGCCGACATGAGCGCGTCGCACGACCAGCTCAAGGTCCTGGGCATGTCCGAGGCGAGCATCGAGAAACTCGAAGGCTCGCGCACGGTGAATTCCCAGTCCTTCGTGGTCTCGTCGATCACCGGCACGGTCATCGACCGCATCGTGGCCCAAGGTCAGGTGGTGCAGCCCGGCGCCGCCGTGTTCACCGTGGCCGATCTCTCGCGCCTCTGGGTGCAGGCCGAGGTGCCGGAGAAGCAGTCGGACCTGGTGCAGGTCGGCGACGTGGTCAAGGTTGCGATTCCCGCGCTCCAGAACCGCACCATCGAGGGCAAGCTGGTGTTCGTGAGTTCCACCGTGAATCCGGAAACGCGCACCGTCACCGTGCGCACCGAGGTGGCGAACACCGATCGCAGCATCCGGCCGGCGATGCTGGCGGTGATGATGATCCAGGACCGCCCCACCATGCATCCGGTCGTGCCCGTGGATGCCGTCGTGCGCGAGACCAACAAGGACTATGTGTTCATCAAGCAGGGCGAGAACCGCTACAAGCTGGTGGGCGTCACCCTGGGTCAGGAATCGAACGGCGTGCGCCCCGTGGTCGAAGGCCTCAAGGACGGCGACGTCATCGTCGCCGACGGCGCCTTCCACCTGAACAACGAGCGCAAGCAGAACCTCCAGTAGCACCATGGAACGCATCGTCCGGTTCTGCCTGCAGCAGAGAATCATCCTCGTCGTCGTCGCCCTGGCGCTGGTCGCCTTCGGCGTGCGCGCGCTCCAGAGTCTGTCGGTCGACGCCTTTCCGGACGTGACCAACGTCCAGGTGCAGATCGCCACCGAGGCGCCGGGCCGGTCGCCCGAGGAGGTGGAGCGCTTCATCACCATCCCGCTCGAGATCGGCATGACCGGCCTGCCCGGTCTCACCGAGATGCGCTCGATCAACCGCAACGGCCTGTCGCTCATCACGCTCGTGTTCCGCGACGACGTCGACGTGTTCTTCGCGCGCCAGCTCGTGACCGAACGCATCATCGAGTACCGCACGCGCCTGCCGGTGGACGTCTCGCCGGTCCTGGGTCCGGTCTCCACCGGTCTGGGCGAGGTGTACCAGTACACGCTCGATCTGCCGACCGACAAGGGCAAGGAGCTCTCGGAAGCGGAGCTCATGTCGCGACGCGTGACCCAGGACTGGATAGTGCGGCCGATGCTGCGCTCCATCCCCGGCGTGGCGGAGATCAACTCCCAGGGCGGCTTCGAACGCCAGTACCACGTGCTCGTGAACCCCGAGCGCATGCGCCACTACAAGGTCTCGCTGTCCGACGTCTACGGGGCACTCGCGCGCAACAACGCCAATTCCGGCGGCAACGTGCTGCCGGTGGGTGACGAACAGTTGCTGGTGCGCGGCGTCGGCCTCATCCGGTCGCTCGAGGACGTCGCCTTCATCGTACTCAAGGAGGAAGGCGGCACCCCGGTCTTCATCCGCGACGTCGCGGAGGTGAAGATCGGCTCGGCGGTGCGCGTCGGCGCGCTCATCAAGGACGGCACCACCGAGGCCGTCGGCGGCATCGTCATGATGCTGCGCGGCGGCAACGCGAAGGAAGTCGTGACACGCGTGAAGGCGCGCGTGGCCGAGATCAACCAGAAGAACATGCTGCCCGGCGGGCTGCAGATCGTGCCCTTCTACGACCGCACCGAACTGGTGGACTCCGCGCTTTGGACCGTAACCAAGGTGCTGATCGAGGGCATCATCCTCGTGGTCATCGTGCTGTTCATCTTCCTCGGCGACCTGCGCTCCAGCCTGATCGTCGTGGCGTCGCTGGTGCTGGCGCCGCTCGTCACCTTCATGGTGATGAACCGCTACGGCATCTCCGCCAACCTGATGTCCCTGGGCGGTCTCGCCATCGCCATCGGCCTCATCGTCGACGGCGCCGTGGTGGTGGTGGAGAACACCTTCGCCCATCTCTCGCACCGCAAGGGCGAATCGAAGATGCGCATCGTGCTGGAGGCGGTGGGTCAGGTGGCGAAGCCGGTCATCTACGGCGTGGGCATCATCATCCTTGTGTTCCTGCCGCTCATGACCCTCGAGGGCATGGAAGGCAAGATGTTCGCGCCGCTCGCCTACACCATCGCGATCGCGCTCACGGTATCGCTGATTCTCGCGCTCACCCTGACGCCGGCGTTGTGCTCCTACTTCCTGAAGGCCGGACACGAGGAGGACACCCGGCCGATCAAGTTCCTGAAGAAGCACTATCTCAAGCTGCTCGACGTGGCGCTCGCGAACCCGAAGAAGACTGTCGGGGCCGCCGTGGTGCTGCTGCTCGCGAGCATCTCGCTCTTCCCCTTCCTCGGCACCTCCTTCATTCCGACGCTGAAGGAGAGCTCGATCACGCCGGCCATCTCGCGCATGCCGAACATGTCCTTCGACGAGGTCATGAAGCTGGAATTCGAGGCCTCCAAGCGCATCGCCGCGGTGCCCGGGGTGCGTACGGTGGTGAACAAGGTGGGGCGTGGCGAAAGCCCGGCCGATCCCCAACCGCACACCGACTCGGACCCGGTCGTGTCCCTGGAGGACCGCTCGAAGTGGCCGGAAGGCTTCAACTCCCAGGAGGACTTCGAGAACGTCATCCGCGACAAGCTGAAGGACCTGCCGGGCATCAGCCTGATCATGCACCAGCCCATCGCCCAGCGCGTGGACGAGATGGTGACCGGCGTGCGCTCGCAGATCGCGATCAAGATCTTCGGCGACGACCTGGAGCAGTTGAAGGTCCTCGGTGACGACATCGCCCGCGTGCTGGGCAAGATCAAGGGCACGCAGGATCTGCGCATCGAGCGGCTGACCGGCCAGCAGTACCTGACGGTGGATATCCGCCGCCGCACCATGGCGCGCTACGGCCTGAACGCGTCCGACGTGCACGACGTGATCGAGACCGCCATCGGCGGCAAGACCGCGACCGAGATCTACGAAGGCGAGCGGCGCTTCCCTGCCGTGGTGCGCTTCCCGGAGGAATTTCGCGACAAGGTGGGCGTCATCTCCGACACGCTGTTGACCGGCCCCACCGGTGCGCTGGTGCCGATGCGCGACCTGGCCGACGTCCACGTGATCGACGGCCCGGCCCAGATCAGCCGCGAGACCGGCAAGCGCCGCATCGTCGTCGGCTCCAACGTGGCGGGCCGCGACATCGGCGGCTACGTGGCGGAGGCGCAGGTCCGCATCGCCCAGGAAGTGAAGCTGCCCGAGGGCTACTACCTCGTCTGGGGCGGCCAGTTCGAGAACATGCAGCGCGCCATGGCGCGCCTCATGATCATCGTGCCGATCACCATCGCGGCCATCTTCTTCCTGCTGTTCGTGATGTTCAACTCGGTGCGCTTCGCGGGTCTCATCATCACCGTGCTGCCGTTCGCCTCGATCGGCGGGGTGTTCTCGCTATTCCTCACCGGCGAGTACCTCTCGGTCCCGGCCTCGGTCGGGTTCATCACGCTTTGGGGCATCGCCGTGCTGAACGGCGTGGTGCTGGTGTCCTATATCCGCAGCATGCGCGAGGAAGGCATGCAGCAGCACGATGCCATCGTCCACGGCTGCGAACAGCGCTTCCGGCCGGTGCTGATGACGGCAACCGTCGCGATGCTCGGCCTGATCCCCTTCCTGTTCGCCACCGGTCCCGGGTCCGAGGTGCAGCGTCCCCTCGCGATCGTGGTGATCGGCGGACTCATCTCCTCCACCCTGCTGACACTGGTGGTGGTCCCGACGCTCTACCGGTGGTTCGAAGAGCGCCGGGTCGAAGCCTAAAGGTTGCCTCATGAAAGAAATAAAAGCGGTCATCCAGCCCTCCCGCCTCTCGCGCGTGCGCGAAGCGTTGCGCAAGGTGCGCGGTTTCCCCGGCATGACCATCACCGCCGCCGAGGGCTGCAGCGACGTGGCGGATCTCGCCCTGCAGCGCCGCGACACCGAGGAGCTGGTGGAATTCAGCCGCAAGGTGCGCATCGAGATGGTCACGCGCGACGAGCACGTGGACGAGATGGTCCGCATCATCCACGAGCTCTGCCATACCGGGCAGCGCGGCGACGGCATCGTGTGGGTGACGCCGGTGGACACGTTCACCCGGCTGCGGGAGCCGTAGGCCGCGCGGACATCCGGCTGTTTCCGCACGGGAAGACAGCCACCGACAGGCCCCGAATCCAGAAAATCCTTAGGCGTCGGTAGGCGATTTGCACGGCAAGCCCGGCGCCGTACCGGCCTATACTTCCGGGAAAACCTCCCGGAGGAATCCCGCGATGTCTCGAATCGTCCTGACCGCCCTTGCGCTCGTGGTGGCCGCCTATGGCGCGATCGCCTCGGCCGCATCCCCCTGGGCCGGGGATCTCACCCCGATCGGCCCCTCGGACTGGAACCGCGCCCGCGCTGCCCATCTGCTGGAGCGCGCCGGGTTCGGCGGCACCCCGGAAGAAATCGACGCACTCGCGCAATTGACCCCGGCCGAAGCGGTGCGCCGTCTGGTCTATTTCGAAGGCGTGCCCGCCACCGAACTGCCACCCTTCGATCACTCGGGCGTCTTCGAAGAGGGGCTGGATCAGTTTCCGCCCAGCCGCCCCGCCACCACCGACCTCGCCAAGGCCAAGGGCGAAGCGCTCGGCGTCAAGGTGAAGCCCGGCGGCAACCGCCGCATGCAGCCGGTGGTCAACAAGTTCTTCTACTGGCTCCGCGCGAGCAAGCTCGAGACCGACCGCGTCGCCTACTGGTGGGCGAACCGCATGCTGACCTCGCCGCGCCCGCTGGAAGAGAAGATGGCGCTGTTCTGGCACGGCCACTTCGCCACCAACGAAGAGAAGGTGCGCGACTACCGCAAGATGCTGAACCAGCTCGAGCTGTTCCAGACCGAGGGCCTGGGCAACTTCCGCACGCTGGTGATCGGTGTCGCGCAGGATCCGGCGATGCTCGCCTTCCTCGACGCCGGCGTGAACGTGAAGGGCGCGCCCAACGAGAACTTCGCCCGCGAGATCATGGAGCTGTTCACCATGGGTGTGGGCAACTACAGCGAGCGTGACATCCGCGAAGCGGCGCGTGCGTTCACCGGTTGGAATTTCGAAGGCGTCGCGTTCCACATCGACGCGGCGAAGCACGACGACGGCAACAAGGAAGTGCTCGGCCAAAGCGGCAACTACGACGGCGTGCAGGTGATCGACATCATCCTGGATCAGCCCGCCACGCCGAAGTTTCTCGCCGCCAAGCTGTACCGGTACTTCGTGCGCGAGGATCTCGATCCCGCCCTGAAGGCCGAGCTCGGCAAGCGCCTGAAGGACGGCAACTACGAGATCGCGCCGTTCCTGGAGACGCTGTTCCTGTCGCGTGACTTCTACGCGCCGGAATCGGTGGCGACCCGCATCAAGAGCCCGGTGGAACTGGTCGTCTCCACGTACCGCAAACTCGGCTTGACCGACGTGCCGGGCGTGCCCGACTTCAACGAGACCACCACCGCGCTTGGCCAGCGCCTGATGCATCCGCCGACGGTGGCCGGCTGGGCGCAAGGCCGTAGCTGGATCACGCCGGGCCTGCTGCTGGAGCGCGGTAATTTTGCGCTCGACGTGGTGCTGCCCGATATCAACTACATCCCCGGCGACCGCTATCCTGCTTCGCAGGGCGGCTACGAGATCCGCTACGTGCACGAGCGCGTGCGCAGCGGCCTCGACCTGACCTCGGCGACCAAGCCGGGCGGCCCGGACGGCGGCATGGAGATGATGGCCATGTCGACCATGAGCGGCGACCGCGACGAGGACTTCAACACGCGGTTCGGCAGCTATCGCGGCTGGCAGATGGCGGTGGAACGAGTGAAGCCGATCCCGCGCACCGTGGCGCAACTCGACCTGACGGGGATGGTGCTGGAAGCCGGGTGCGACACGCCGGAAGCGGTGGTGGCGTACCTGGAGGGCCGGTTCCTGTCGGTGCCACTGGACGAGGCAACTCGCAAGAACCTGGCGACGTTCCTGGAGAAGGAACTGGGGACTCGCGACATGAAAGCCGCGTCGACCTACTCCGAAGACTCGCTGCGGCTGCTGCTGCATCTGCTTCTGAGCAGGCCCGAGTATCAGCTGGGCTGAAACCGCTAGAGACAAACTCTCAACGCGGAGGACGCGGGGGACGCGGAGGAAAACCTACAGCGCGAACCCCGATCTCCGACCGACGGCAGACCGCCTCACACATAACGCATTCCCCCGCGTCCTCCGCGTCCTCCGCGTTGAGCGCTTGAAGCAGCAGGAGCCAAGCAATGACGACTGACAAGAACCGCCGCCGCATCCTCCAGGCTTCCGCCGGGCTCATGATGCCCGGCATCTTCGGCACTATCGCCCGCGCCGCCGCCGCGGCGGAACAGGAAGACCGCATCCTCGTGGTCTTCGAGCTTTCCGGCGGCAACGACGGCCTCAACACCGTCGTGCCCTACGCCGACGACCGCTACTACAAGCTGCGGCCCACCATCGGCATTCGCCCTAACAAGGTGCGCAAGATCGACGACCACTTCGGTTTCAATCCGGGCATGGCCGGCTTCGAGCGCCTCTGGAAGGACGGCCAGCTCGCCATCGTTCACGGCTGCGGCTACGACAATCCGTCGTTCTCGCACTTCACGTCCATGGCCTACTGGCACACCGCCGCCCCCAACAGCGGCGACGACTATGGCTGGGTGGGCCGGCTCGCCGACACCATGTCGCCCAAGCCCGTGCCGAACTACTTGCTCAACATCGACACCACGCAGTCCCTCGCGGTGCGCAGCCGCATCCATACGCCCGTGGTCTTCGACGAGCCGGACCGCTTCGTGCGCAGCGCCTTCTATCAGGAACGCGCGCTGCTGGACGACGTGAAGATCGAAGCCGAGGACAACCCCTCGCGCCGCTTCCTCGAGCAGGTGGCGGTCAGCGCGCGCGAATCCTCCTTCGCGGTGCGCGATGCCTGGTCCAAGTACAAAACCACGGTGGACTACGGGATCATCCCGCTCGGCCTCACCAAGGTGGCCTCGTGCATCTCGGCCGGACTGCCCACACGCCTGTACTACGTCGGCTATCGCAACAATGCCTTCGACACTCACGTCCAGCAGTCGGACCTGCATCAACGCCTGCTGACCTACACCTCCGACGCGATCTACGGCTTCCTGCGCGACATGGAGCGCATCGGTCAGGCCGACCGGGTGAGCATGCTGATCTTCTCCGAGTTCGGGCGGCGGGTGCCGGAGAACACCAGCCTCGGTACCGACCACGGCACCGCCAACGTCATGTTCTTCGCCGGCAAGCAGGTGCGCGGTGGCCATTTCGGGACACCATCCGATCTGGGTGGCCTAGACCCGGGGGACAATCTTGTTCACACAACTGACTTCCGACGCGTTTACGCCACTGCTATCGACGGGTGGCTGGGCCTCGGCGCCTCCGAGAAGGTCCTCAAGGGGCGCTTCGAGCCGTTCCCGGTTTTCGGCTGACCTGAGCGGAGTCCCTCAATGACGTTTTTGCAGTTTCTTCGCGTTTGCGCTGCGTCGATCGCCATGACGCTGGCATCGCACCCGGCATGGGCGCTCGAAGGCGGCAGTATCGACTCCAACGCCGATCCGACCTTCGCCAGCGTCGGCAGCCTGACTCTGGCGTCGGGTGGAACGTTTTCAGGGGTCCTGATCGACGCGCGCCACGTCCTGACAGCCCAGCACGTCGTAGGAGCCGGGTCCGCCCCTTCGGACTGGACGTTCAACGTCAATCTCGATTCGCTGGCTGCGGCAGAGCGGGTGTTCTCGGTGACGCGGGTGGTGGCCGCCCCCGGATTCACGGGTTTCGGCGGCGGCGCGATTCCGCGTAACGACCTCACCGTCCTCGAACTCGATCGCGACGTTCCCGCTGTGATTCCAATCTACGGGCTCAGCACCCAGGCGCTGCAACTCGGCCAGGCCATCACACTGGTGGGGTACGGTGGAACCGGAGCGGACGTCAAGAAGCAGGGCACCAACGTCGTGGAGTTCGTGGACCCTACCGCTGCGCCCGACGTGTTCGCATACGACTTCGACACGGATTCGGCGAACCAGGCCACCGTGGTTGGCGGCGATTCCGGGAGCCCGGTTTTCGTGCAGGCGGGCGGCACCTGGAAGCTGGCCGGCATCAGCACGTTCTCCTGGACCAATCCCGAGGTGCCCGGCAGCGTGGCCCGCGGCGGCGGCGGCATGATCGTCTCTGCATACCTGCCGTGGATCGAACAGGCCACCGCAGTACCGGAGCCGTCCACGAACGCACTGCTGGCGACCGGCATGCTCATGCTATTCGCATGCGTCGGCATGCGCAGGATGCGCCGATCCGCCGTGCAGCGGCCGACTCTGCCCGGGAAATTGTTTGCCGTCGTGCAAAATGCCCTGACCGAAGCGCGCAGGGCAAGGTAAGCTTCTGGTCGTCCGGCGGGTATCGCGGCCCGTCACTTCCAGGGGAGGTTCCACGAATGAGGTTCCATGACAGGGCCATCGGTGCGGGCTGCGTCGGTGTAGCGCTTGCCCTCGTTGCCGCCTTCGGTTCCGGGACGGCGTCCGCCCAACTGCCGGTCGAGCAACTCACCAACAAGCCGGCCGTCACGGCGAAGAACCGGGTCTACATTCCGGACATCGCGATCATGCACATCGCCGACGGCAAGCTGCACGTGATCGACGGCGACACCGGCAACTACGAAGGCGTGATCGGATCGGGCTTCACCGGTCAGGCAAAGCTGTCGAAGGACGGCTCGGAGGTCTACATCTCCACCACCTACTACGACCGCGGCCAGCGTGGCAACCGCGTGGACATCGTGGAGGTCTGGGACTCGACGACGCTGCACTTCAAGTACGAGATCCCCATCAGCGACAAGCGCGCGATGGCGCTCAACTACAAATATCTCCTCAGCCTGTCGTCCGACGGCCGGTGGCTCATCGTCCAGAACGCCACACCGGCGACGTCGGTGACCGTGGTCGACCTCGCCAAGAAAACATCGGTGGCCGAGATCGCCATGCCGGGTTGCTGGGCCGTCTATCCGGTCCCGTCCCAGCCCAACAAGTTCGGGTCCCTGTGCGGTGACGGCACCGCCCAGATCGTGACCCTCGCCGACGACGGCTCCGCCGCCGGCCGCACGGTTTCCGACGTGCTGTTCGATCCCGAGAAGGATGCCCTCTTCATCCAGGGCGAGCCTACCGGCGACACCTACCACTTCGTGAGCTTCACCGGCAATCTGGTCTCCATCGACTTCAGCGGCGACAAGGCGAAGGCTGCCGGCAAGACGTCGCTGGTCACCGCTGACGAGCGCAAGAAGGGCTGGCGCCCGGGCGGCTACCAGCCGGTCGCGCTCGGTGCCGGCAAGCTCTACGTCGCCATGCACGCCGGCGGCAGCGAAGGCAGCCACAAGACGCCCGCCAAGGAGATCTGGATCTACGACGCCGCCTCGAAGAAGCGCATCGGCAAGATGCCCGGGCATGGCGCGACGGCCATCGGCACCTCGTCCGACGGGACCAAGCTGTACGCGATCGACGCCGAGAAGGCCTCGCTGGTCATCACCGACGTCAGCAAGAAGCCCAAGGTGAAGGCCACCGTTCAGGTGGGCGAATTCCCGAGCCAGATCGAAGCCAACTGATGGTGGATATCCTTGCCATCGTGGCGGACCCCGCCGCCAAGGGCGCCGTCATCGGCGCTCTGGTGCTGATCCTGCTGGTGGCTGCCTGGCACAAGCTGTCCGAGCCGAACATGTTCCTGTCGGCGCTCGCGGGGTATCGCCTGGTGCCGCCGAGCTTGCTGGAAGCGGCAGCCCGCAGCATTCCCATGCTCGAGATCGCTCTCGCCGCCGGCATGCTCGTGCCGATGACCCGCGGCCTAGCGCTGATCGGCGTCGCGATCCTGATGATCGGCTATGCGCTCGCCATCGGCATCAACCTGGCGCGCGGCCGCAGCTACATCGATTGCGGCTGCGGCGGCGCTGCGCATCCGCTCTCGTGGGGTCTGCTGGTCCGCAACGGCGTTCTTGCCGCAGCGGCGCTCGCGGCGAGCGGTGCGACCATGGACCGCCCGCTGGACTGGCTCGACGCCGTCACCATCGTACTCGGGGTGCTGGCCTTCTTCATCACCTATCTGATGGCCGATGAGCTGCTGCGCCAGGCGAGCCGCATGGCGCGCGCGGAACGCTCAACCGACACCGGATCACTGTCCTCATGACGAGCATCACCATTTCCAATGCCCTGCTCTGGGTGCTCATGCTCGGCGTGATCGTGGCGCTGTGGGCGCTCGCACGGCAGGTGGGCATCCTGTACGAGCGCGTGGCCCCCATGGGCGCGCTCATCACCGATGCCGGCCCGAAGCTGGGCGATGCCTCGCCGCAGTTCGATCTGCCGTCCCTGGGCGGTGCCACGATCGCCATCGGCGGCGAGCGGCCCAAGAGCCAGCTGATCTTCTTCCTGTCGCCCACGTGTCCGGTATGCAAGAAGCTGCTGCCGATCCTGCGTTCCGCGTCCCAGGCCGAGAAGAACTGGCTCGACGTGGTGGTCGCGAGCGACGGCGATTCCACTCAGCACCTGGCCTTCTACCGCGATGCGAAGCTCGAACAGTTCCCGTACGTGCTCTCGGCCGACCTCGGCATGACCTATCGCGTGAGCCGCCTGCCCTATGCCGTGCTGCTGGACGAGCACGGCGTCATCCGCGCCAAGGGACTCATCAACAACCGCGAACAGCTGGAAAGCCTGTTCAACGCCAAGGAAATCGGCGTCGCGTCGGTGCAGGACTACCTGCAGCGCGGCGCCCAGACCCACGAATCCGCCTGAACCTGATCGAAGGAGACTTGAGAATGTTCCAGATCATCGAGCAATGGATCGACCGGATGGCCGAACGGCGCGTGCGCGCCACGGCGCAATCCACTTCACGCCGCAGCGCGGTCGCGAAGATCGGGACGCTGATGGTCGGCGGCGCGGTGCTGCCGATGCTGCCCTTCGATCGATCGGGCGGCGAAGCCCATGCGGCACTGCCGGCGCCACAGGATCCGACCAAGTGCGAATACTGGCGCAACTGCGCGCTGGACGGCTTCCTCTGCACCTGCTGCGGCGGCTCCATCACCTCCTGCCCGCCCGGCGCCGAGTCCTCCAAGGTCACCTGGGTCGGCACCTGCAAGAACCCGAAGGACGGTCGCGACTACCTGGTGAGCTACAACGACTGCTGCGGCAAGGTCGCCTGCGGTCGTTGCCTCTGCAACTACAACCAGGGCGAGCGCCCCGCCTACCGCATGGGCATCCACAACGACATCAACTGGTGCATGGCGGACAAGCAGACGATGTATCACTGCACGGTGTCGGTCATTGTTGGGGTTAACTAGCGATTGAAGTGTACGCATCGGACGCTACGCGTCCGATGCACGTGCACTTCAATCGAACTAGTCAGCAGATCGGGCGCGCGGAGTGAGACCGGACACCGACAGTCCCTGCGGACTGTCGGCGCCTGCCGAACGCCATGGGCCTCCGGCCCATGGCAGGCCCGGCGCCCGATCTGGTAACAAAGGCTACGGGGCGATGAAAGTGGGAGTTCTGCGATCAGTGGCGGCTTTGTCTGCGTTGTGGCTCGCGCTGAGCGCGACTGCACTTGCGGCCGACAAGTCGGAAGTCCGCGCCAGGACCGACTACCTGCTCCACTGCTCCGGCTGTCACGGGCAGGACGGCACCGGGAAGCCCTCGGCCGGGATTCCCCGCTTCACCGATCAGGTGGGCTACTTCCTCAAGCTGCCCGAGGGTCGCGCATTCCTGATGCAGGTGCCGGGGCTGCTCAGCGCGAGCATGTCGGACGCCCGCGCGGCAGCGGTCGTCACGTGGATGATCAAGGAATTCGCCGGGCCTTCCATGCCCGAGACGCTCGAGCCCTACACCGCCGAGGAAGCGAAGCGCTACAAGGCCGAGCGACCGGCGGACATCATGGGGCGAAGGAACGAGATCTATGCGAAGCTGCTCGCGATCGGCATCACGATCGAGTAGTTGGGTAGTGGAACCGTACGCGACTATCGTTTCTGTACTAGCTGCGTTGGTTGCCGGGCTGTCCGCCCTGTATGCGCGGTGGCAGGCTCAAGCCGCCAAACGCGCCAACGAAATCGCGTTGCACGACAGTCGGCTCCGCGTTTACAACGGCCTCGTCCGCTTCCGAGCCCACATATCAGCGCGCGGCACGAGACTGAACGAAGACGAGGTCTGGAGATTCGCTGAGATCGCTGAACTAAGTGAGTTCTATTTCTCCGAGGGAATCGCCTCACGGCTTAGCAAAGTCTTTTAATCTGCCCTTCAAATCCTCGCGAAGCATGACGAGTGGACGCATGCACAACAGATGAATGACGGAACCGCTAAGGCGATGGTTGAGCCTCTTCATTCGCTCATGCGTACAACTCGAGATGAATGCTTCCGAATCGGCGAAATCATGAAACCACATCTGAAGGTGGGACATACCTGACAACTCGCTCGGGGATATCGCCTGCAAGCTGATCCATGTTCAACTTTCTCAATATAGTCGTTCTAGTCCACGATCTTCCCGCTTCCGGCCTCAGGGCAGGAGACCTCGGTGCAATCGTCGAGGTATACGGACCGGATGCGTACGAAGTTGAGTTCGTGGCCGCGTCGGGTCGTGCTCAAGCCTTGGTCACCCTTTTCACCGCCGACTTTCGTCAGGTAAACGATGACGATCTGGTCCAGTTCGGCCTCTCGAGAAAGCTGCCGGCTAAGCAAGCGAACTAGGCGACCGCCAAATAGCGATCGGAGGCAAGCTGCTCCGGCATGCACGGCGAATTCGTCGGACTCATCCGCTTATGTAGGTGACAGATCCTGCCTTGACTTCGGGAATAGCAGACAGCAGCCTGGGAACGAGTTGCTGGAGGTCCGTCAGTCGATTGGATGGCGACCGAAGAACAATGACGGCAATCGCAAACGCCGTGAGGTCTTGCTGAAAGGAGAGGTTTCTGTCGACAGTCACGAAGACATCGAACTCCTTCACAGCGAGCGCGAGTAGTTCCCCGTTCTTGATGGCAGACCATCCCATCTGGCGAGCAGTCCTGACTTCGTGTCCCGGGATGAGACGGGAAATCCGCCAATCGATGCATTCATCGATCAGTACTTTCAATTCGCCGCGGCGACGAGAACATCCTTCGCCTGTTGCAGGAAAAGCACGACCTGCTCACGCGTGACCGAGGGGAAACCGGCGAGGAAATCGTCGATCGACTCCCCGGCTTCCAGGTAGTCAAGCAGTGTCTGCAAGGGAACGCGGGTCCCGGCAAAAACGGGAGTTCCACCCATGACGTCCGCAGTACGCGAGATGATTGGCGAATTCGGGTAGCTCACGTCGCTAGGCTACTCCGGCCAGGCGGGAGGCCGCAACTCTAGGCAAGACCTCATGCAATGAGAGTCGCGAACACTTCGGTCGGCAGCAAAGCCCCTCCTGTCGTCCAGACGATATCAACTGCTGCGCCAGGGGGCTCTTGGGTTTGCCATCTCGCCACCGCTGCAACCGCCGACGCTGCTGACGGCTCCAGCTTGAGTCCGGCGATGGACCAAGCCCGCCGGACCCATTCGAGACCGTCCGCATCGCTCACGGTGACCACACCGTCGATCAGATGACGGACCACACCGGCCGCGAACATTGATGCGGATGCCACGGCCAACCCGTCCTGCACGGTCTGATTGGTGCGCCCGATGTCGTAGACCGATACTGGTGCATCCGAACCCGATCCAAGCTGCACCAGCATGCATGGCGATTCCACCGGCTCGACGAAGACGCAGCGCACCGCATCACCGAACACGTGCTTGAGGCCGAACGTGATGCCACCAGGCGCTCCGCCGACTCCGCAGGGCAGATACACGACGAGCGGTCGTTCGGCATCGGCCACGATGCCCGCAGCGTCCAGCTGCGTGCGCAGGTCCATCGCTCCCGTCGCATAGCCCAGAAACAGTTGCTCGGATGCTTCGTCGTCCACGAAGTGACAATCCGCCCGTGTCGCGGCGGATGCACGCGCCGATGCAACGGCAGCCGTGTAGTCCGCCTCGTGCTCCACCACGTTCACCCCGATGCGGCGCAGTCGCTCCTTCTTCCATGCCTTTGCATCGCTCGACATGTGCACCTCCGCGGCAAAACCCAGCGCCCGCGCCATAACGCCGACGCTGAAGCCGAGATTGCCGGTGCTGCCGACGACGACGGTGTGTCGCGCAAAGCGTTGGCGCCATACCGGCTCTGCGAACGCTGCGAAGTCGTCCGGCAGACCGACGGTCGCAACGACCTGCTCTGCGTACCACAGCACTTCGTACACGCCGCCGCGCGCCTTGATGCAGCCAGTCACGGGCAGATCGTGATCGGCCTTCACCAGCAACCGCCCTGCTCCGCCGAGCACCGCCTGCGCGAAGGTCGCGTTGGGCTCCAGCAATTCCGAATCGATGTGTCCGCCTGCCGCCTTCAGCTCGGGAAACAGGCGTGCGAGCAGCGGAGCAAAACGCCGCCAGCGCGCTTGCGCTGCTGTTACATCCGACCATTGCAGAGGCAATCCGGGCAGCACTTCGGCTGCCGGCAGGACGTGCGGGTTGCGCCACACCGTGGGCACACCATCGCGAACGGCTTGCGGTACGGCCAACGCCGGCTTCGGATCGTCCATCGCCAGCGGTCCTCGATGCCGTAGGCCAGATAGGCCCCCGCCAGATAGGCCTTGCGCAGCGCCGGCAGCGGAAAGCGCACCAGGCCTGCGTTGGTCACCGGCGTGCCGCGCGGCACCCTTTTGCCCAGCACCAGGTCCGCTACGAGACCGCCACAATGGCTCGACAGCGCAACGCCGCTGCCTAAGTAGGCCATCGCATAGGCTACCGTCGGATCACCGTCCACGGTATGGGCGTGGGGAATGAGGTCGTACGAGAGACACACGTTGCCGTGCCAGAACCATTCGCTGCCGATGCCCTGCAATGACGGCCACTTGGCCGCGATGGCTGCCTCCAGCCAGCGTCGGCGTTGGGCCAACGCCGCGGGCGTGTCGAACACACCCGAGCGGCCGCCGAACAGCAACCGGTTGTCCGGCAGGCGGCGCCAGTAGAACAGCAGGCGACGCGTATCCGAGTAGACCTGGGTGGTGGCCATGCCAACAGCGTCCCACTCCGCCGCCGTCAGCGGACGCGTCACCACGATGTTGCTCGCCGCCGGCAGCAGCCGGCCATGAAAGAACGGGTGCAGATGCTCGGGTGTGTAGCCGTTGGTCGCCATCACGACCCGCCGGGTGCGCACTGTGCCGCTGGGAGTTGCGAGAACATGCGTGCTGCCGTCGCGCTGCCACGAAACGACCGGCGACCGGTCGAACAATGCCGCACCTCGCCGCGCAGCAGCCTTCGCCAGACCTCGGGCGTACTTGAGCGGATGCAGGCCGAAGCCGGTGTGAGACCGGATCGCTCCACCCGCGGACGGTCCGCGCAGATAGCCTTCGGTGTCGAGCTGCTCGCGGCTCAGGAAACTCACCCCGTCGTAGCCGAGCACCTCGCGATACGTCCGCACTCGCTCCCGCAGTTCTGCAGCGCGCTCGTCGCGATGGGCGACCAACAACGCGCCTTCCGTCTGCGCATCGCAATCGATGGCTTCGCTGCGGATCAGTCCACGAACCGTTTCGACCGCATCGACGCCCAGCCGCACGGACGCTCGCGCCGCCTCCACGCCCCACTTCCGGATGCGCTCGTCGAGCCCGACCTTGCCCACCGACGTCAGTGCGAAGCCGCTGTTGCGGCCGCTGGCGCCCCAGCCGATGCGGTTCGCCTCCAGCACCGCCACGTCCACCCCCTGCACGCCTGCGAGACGCAGTGCGGCGGTGAGCCCGGTGTAGCCGCCGCCGATCACCGCGACCTCCACCTGCCGATCGCCATCCAGCGGTCGAGCACCGCTCTCGTCGGGGGCAGCCGTGTCCTCCCAGTACGACGCAACCGCTGCGGTCACTGGATCAGCCACGCGTTGAAGCGCTGCACCAGCGCCGTATCGTTCTTGCCCCACCATTCGTTGTCAGTCTTGATGAGGCCCTTCACGTAGTCGGGCTGCGTGGTGAGCGATTTCGCCGCGACGGGGTCCACCAGGTCGAAGACTTTTCGATTGGTAGGACCGTAGGCGACGTACTTGGTCTGGTTCGCCTGCTGCTGCGCCTGGGTGGCGAACGCGATGAACTTCATGGCGTTGTCGCGGTGGGGTGCACCCTTGGGCACCGCCCACCAGTCGCCCGACAGCAGCCCCTGGTTGCGTTCCACGCCGAAGGGTGTCTTGCGCAACGAGCGCGGACCCGGGAAGCGCTTCACGTCCCAGAACTCGGCCCAGTTGCGCGGATGGTTCTGGGCCGAGTAGCGGCGCGTGTGATAGCCGATGGCGGTGGCGAACATGTCGCAACCGGTGCCGCGCGGATGTACCGCCGCCGGCATCAGATCGGCAGTCGGTACCACCTTGTATTCGATGGGCTCCAGCAGATTCTCGTGCGTACCAACGAACACGTGCCGGTCGCCGACGCTCACCACGTCCCATTCGACGTTGCCGGCCTCCACCATCGCCTTGATGCGCGACAGCGGGTCCTCGAAGGTAGTCTCGATCACCTTGATCCCGGTGGCCTTCATGAACGGCTCGAAGTGCGCCTTGCGATGCGCCTCCTGGTAGGGACCGCCCCACCCCGCCACCACGAGTTCGTTCGACGCCGCCGGTGCGCGCGCCGGGAGCACCAGGCCGAGCCCAAGGGCCCCCACACCCTGCAGGAACGACCGCCGTCCCATCGCGTCCCACCGATCCATCCTGCGATCCGTCACCGTCCCTCCTGGCCCCTGGCTATCGGAGCGTTCATCCTGTCCCAGCCTCCGTTGCAGCGGCCAAGCGCGCCGAGCGTCGCCGCAGCACCTCCAGCACCACCAGCAGCACCAGCGACACCGCCACCAGCAGCGTCGAGACTGCCGCGATGGTCGGGTCGATCTCCGATCGCAGGCCTTCCCACATGCGCTTCGGCAGCGTACCCGAGCGCGTGCCGCTGATGAACAGGGCGATGACCACGTCCTGCCAGGAAGCGATGAACGCGAGCAGCGCGCCCGCGATGACACCAGGGCGGATCAGCGGGAAGGTCACGTGCCGGAATGCGCGCCAGGGCGTCGCGCCGAGGCTCAGGGCGGCATGCTCGAGCCGCTCGTCCACCCGTTGCAGCGTGGCGGAAACCGTCACGATCACATAGGGGGACCGAGCGCCGCATGGGCGATGACCAACCCGGTCAGACTCCCCACGAGCTTCAACTTCGCGTAGATGCCGTACAGGGCGATGGCGAGCACGATCATCGGCGACACGAGGAAGCCCACCACGAGCGCCTTGACGGGGAAGCGACTGCGTGCAGGCGCCAATGCCGCCGCGGTACCGAGCACGCAGGCGAGCAACGTCGCGAGAACACCGGCCTGCACGCTCACCCACAGGGCACCAGTCCACTCCACGGAATCGAGGAAGCGTTCGTATCACTGCAGCGAGAACCCTCGGGGCGGAAACTCCAGGTACTGCGAGCTGCTGAACGAAATGGGCACCACGACCAGCACCGGCACGATCAGGAAGACGACGACCAGCGCCGCGACCCCGTTCAACACCAGGGTGGCTGGGCGTCCCGGGGAATCCCACGTGCGTTCGAGGCTCAATCCAGTCCCTCCCAGATCCGACCCAGACCGAGGAATCGGCCGGCCAGGGCCAGCACCGCCAGCGTCGCGACCAGCAGCGTGACGGCGAGTGCAGACGCGAAGCCCCAGGCGAGTAACTCGGAGACCTGCTGCGAGATCAGCGTGGACAGTGTGAGATCCGCCGGTCCGCCGAGCAATGCCGGCGTCACAGAGAACCCGAGTGCCAGGATGAACACCAGCATAGCCCCCGCCATCACGCCAGGCAGCGTGAGCGGTACGAACACTCGCAGGAACGCACGCGGCGGCGATGCGATCGGACAAGGTCAGCGCCTCCTCCTGATCGTGGGTGACGCAGATCACCGTGAGCCCGAGCGCGCGCTGCAATCGCTTGAGCTCGCCCTGCATCGTCCCGCGCAGCCGGCGATCGAGCGCGCCGAGCGGTTCGTCCATCAGCAGCAGCGACGGCTCGAACACCAATGCGCGTGCAAGCGCCACGCGCTGCTGCTGTCCGGCGGACAGCTGATGCGGATAGCGGCTGCCCAGACCGCCGAGGCGGATCAGTTCGAGCGCCCATCCCACGCGCTCTGCCACGCGCACAGCCGACTGCCTGCGCATCTGCAGCGGGAATGCGACGTTGTCGAACACCGTGAGATGGGGAAACAGAGCGTAGTTCTGGAACACGATGCCGATGTCGCGCTCGTGCGGCGGTTTGCGTGTGATCGCGGTGCCGCCGACATACACCTCGCCGCGGGTCGGCACGGCGAAGCCGGCGATCATCAGCAGCGTGGTGCTCTTGCCCGACCCGGAAGGGCCGAGCAGGGTCACGAATTCGCCGGCACCCACCTCGAGCGACAGGTCGCTCACCGCGCTCGCGCCGCCGAAATCCTTGTGCAGCCGATCGAGCCGGACCGCCGCTCCGCGGCTGCCCGCTGGTGGCGATGCCGTCACGCCTCGTACGGGAAACGCGGATACCGGCGGACTGCCACCTTTGCGCTCATGCCAAAGCCGCTCATCGTCGACATCGATCCGGTCTCCAGGGCGAACGTCGGTTCGGCGCGACCCGCGCGCTTCAGCGAACCAGTTGCCACCTCACAAGTTCCGCCGCGCCGTGAACACCGACCGCGTCGGGTAGCATGACGGTCCCTCCCGATTCCGGAACAAGCGATGCTGGTCAAGTTCGATAGCAAGGTCGGGCAGTTCTTCATGGACGGCGAGATCGCCGTGCAACTGCTCAAGCTCACGGGCAACTCCGGTGTCGTACCGGGTGCCATCCTGGGCGCGGATGTGGAGGCCGCCCGGAAACGCCTCGAGACAGCCATCCGCGGGAGTGCCGAACCGGCACCGTCGCAAGTTGAAGACAGTGACCCTCGGGAGGCACCGGTTTCCCTCAAGCAACGCGCCCACCCCCTGCTCGACCTGCTCGAGCGCGCCGCCCGGCAGGGCGCCGATGTCCTCTGGGACCGGCTATGATCCGCGCCGCGCGCCGCTCGCATGCGGCATGGGGCTTGCATTCCAACGCAGTCCGCAACGGCCATCCGGAGCCGGCGGCGCCCCCTCCAGCGGGGTCGTTTTCCTGTCATCACGAGGATTTGCATGAATAATTTTGTGGCAGTGGTTCTTTCCCTTTCGCTCGTCATCGCGGGCTGTGCCTCCAGCGGCGGTGCCGCCGACGGCAAGCGCGGCATGACCAACACCGAGAAGGGCGCGATCATCGGTGCCGTGGGCGGCGCCGTGGTGGGTGCGGCGGTGTCCGACAAGCGCGGCAAGGGCGCCCTCATCGGCGCCGTGGGCGGCGGACTGGCCGGCGGTGCGGTCGGCGCCTACATGGATTCGCAGAAGCAGGATCTCGAAAAGAACCTCAAGAAGGAGCGCGACGCCGGCAATGCCCGCGTCGAGAAGCTGCCGGGCGACGTCGTCAAGATCACCATGACCAACCAGACCGCGTTCGACACCGGTTCGGCCGAGATCAAGCCAGGGTTCCGCACCACCATGGACCGGCTGGCCGAGGTCGTGGTCCGCTATGGGAAGACTTCGCTCACCATCGTCGGCCACACCGATTCCGAAGGCACCACCCACTACAACGAGGAACTGTCGCGCAAGCGCGCCCAGGCGGTGGCGGACTACTTCCGCTCGAAGAACGTGAACCCCGCGCGCCTGGAGGCGATCGGCAAGGGCGAATCCGAGCCGGTGGCGAGCAACAAGTCGGAGGCGGGCCGCCAGGCCAACCGCCGCGTCGAGATCTTCGTCGAGCCGGTCCGCGCGGAAAGCTGACCGCCCCGTGAAGCGCTACGCGGCGCTCTGCGCGCTCCTCTGGTTCGTCGGCGCGCCGGCGGCCGCGCAGCCCCAGGCCGAGGTCGTTTCCGATCAGGCGCGGGCGGTGTTCGACCGCGCGCGCGATCGGCTGCTGCAGGTGCGGATGATCGACCGCAGCACCGAAGCGCAGGCGTCGATCGGCTCCGGCTGGATCGCCTCGGGTGACGGCCTGGCCGTCACCAACTATCACGTAGTCTCGCAGTTCGTGCTCGAACCGGACCGCTATCGGGTCGAGTTCGTCCGCAGCGACGGAACGCGCGGTCCGCTCGCCGTGCTGGCGGTCGATGTCCTGCACGATCTCGCGCTGGTGCGCATGCAGGGCGCGGATCTGCCGTTCCTCAAGCTGCACGAGGGTACCCTGCGCAAGGGCGACCGCGGCTTCGCCATGGGCAATCCGCACGATCTGGGCTTGACCATCGTCGAAGGCACGTACAACGGCCTGGTCGAGTACACGCTGAGCGAGCAGTTCCATTTCACCGGGGCCATCAACGCCGGCATGAGCGGCGGCCCGGCCGTCACGGCGGACGGCCGCGTGTTCGGCATCAACGTCGCGAACCTGCGCGACGGGCAGTTGGTGAGCTTCCTGGTCCCGGTGCGCTTCGCCCGCGAGCTGCTGGCACTCGCGCCGCGCGAAGTGCCCGATCCGCAATCGCTGCGCGGCAATGTCGAGCGCCAGCTGCTGGCCCGCCAGGAGGCGCTGATCGCGCGCATCGGCAACACGCCGCTGCCGGTGGCGACCTTCGGCCGCTACACCGTGCCCGACAGCCTCGGGACGTTCATGCGCTGCTGGGGCGATTCCGATCTCGACCGCACCCTGCCCTACGAGATCTCCACCAAGCAGTGCGACGCGCAGGGCACCATCTTCGTGAGCGGCAGCTTCGACACCGGCGACCTGCGCTACCGCCACGAACTGGTGAAGAGCAGCAAGCTCGGCACGGTCCGCTTCTCCTCGCTGTACGAGCGCAGCTTCAACAAACCGTTTCCCGAACGCGGCGGCACCCGCGAGGACGTCACCAACTTCCGCTGCAACGAACGCTTCGTCACGGTGGCGAGCGGCACCATGCGCGTGGCGCTGTGCCTGCGCGCCTATCGCAAGCTGAAGGGGCTCTACGATCTGCGGCTCAAGCTCGCGACCCTCGACCGCACCGACGAAGGGCTGCAGAGCTGGTTCACGGTCGACGGCGTGAGCTTCGACAACGGCCTCAAGCTGGCCCAGCGCTACCTCGAGACGTTCCGATGGACCAACTGATCCACGTCGAAGTGCTGTCGCGCACCGGCGACGTCGCACAGCGCGTGCCGCTCGCGTCGCTGCCCGCGACCATCGGCCGCGCCTACGACAACGATGTGATCATCGACGATCCGTTCGTCGCCCCCCACCATCTGCGCATCGAGCGCCTGGAGGACGGCAACCTGCACGTCGTGGATCTGGGCAGCCGCAACGGCCTGTACCTCACCCATCCGAAGCGCCGGGTTGCGGAAGCGATCATCGGCGGCGACGACCGCATCCGCATCGGCCACACCGTGCTGCGCTTCCGCAGCCGCGATTGGCAGGTCCCGGCGGAAGAATCGGATCCGTCCGCGGAAGGCTGGCGCTCGCCACTGGTCACGGCTCTCGCGCTGACCGCCTACCTCGTGCTGCTCGGACTGCACACCTACTCGGCCACGATCGAGGACTTCCAGCCGGCGCGACTGCTGGCCGGACTGCCGTTCGCGCTGCTCGTGCCGGCCGTGTGGAGCGGCATCTGGGCGGCGATCGGCCGCCTCGCTTCGGGTCGCGCCAGTTTCTTTGGCCATTGCACGATCATCCTGGCCGGAGCCACCACTGCCTTCGTGGTGGAACCGTTGCTCAAGCTGGCGGCGTTCGCGTTCTCGCTCCCGGCGCTCGCGGCGGAGTCCGTCATTGCGATCGCGTTCATCATCGGTGCCGTGCTGTTCGGTCACCTGCGCCTGGTGACCCGCCTGCGCCCACCGATCCTGATCGCGGCCAGCGCGGCCGTTGTCATCCTGGCGGTGACTGCCACTCAGATCAACTCGTGGCTCGAGTCGCGCGACGACGTGAACCAGATCTCGACCATGAACAATCTCTACCCGCCGTTCCTGCGCGTGGCTCCGGGGGAAACACCGGAGGAGTTCATCCAGGGGACGCGCGAGCTGGAGAAACCACTGCTGAAGCAGCGGGATTCGGCGCCCTGAGTTGCAGGCTGGCCGGGCTCCATAGGCGAGCGGTTGTGGAGCCCGTTCTCACCGCGGCCCCCATCCCAACCTTCCCCCAACGCAGTTGGGGGAAGGGGTGTACGACTCCCTCCCCCGGCTTCGCCGGGGGAGGGTTGGGGTGGGGGCAACCTCGGCGCCCGACTACCGCGCTGAAACCTTCTGCGTTTCCTCAGGCAGATTGCCCCACCCGCCGCCCAGCGAGCGAATCAGTGCCACCGTCCCGGTGACGCGCGCGCCGCGGATGCGATTCTGGTCCCGCTCGACGTCGAGCGCAGTGCGTTGTGCGTCGATCACTTCGAGGTAGCTCGTGGCACCGGCGTCATAGCGGATCTGGGCGAGTTGCGCCGCGCGCTTGGCCGCCACGACAGCATCCAGGTTCGCGGACGCCTGGCCCGAGAGCGACCGCAGGCCGGCGAGACTGTCTTCCACGTCGCCGAACGCGATCAGCACCTTCTGCCGGTAGTTGCCCACCGATTCTTCGTACACCGCTTTCACCCGCGCCAGTTCGTTGCGGTTGCGGCCGCCGTCCAGGATCGGCACCGAGATCAGCGCCCCCAGGAACGGACCGAAGAACCACGTGCGGCTCGACCAGCGGAAGAGGTCGCCCATGTCGTCGGATTCGAACCCGGCCTGCCCCGTCAGCTTGATCTGCGGGAAGAACGCGGCCTTCGCGACGCCGATGCGCGCGTTGGCGGACACCAGAGCGCGCTGCGCTGCGACGATGTCGGGACGCCGCTCCAGCAGCGACGACGGCAGCCCGGCAGGGATCGTCGGCACCGCGGTCGGCAAGGCCATGGGCGCCATCGAGAAACTCGCGGGGGGCTTGCCGAGCAGGATGGCGAGCGCGTTCTCGACGCGGGCCCGACGCCCGTCGGCGGCGGCGAGATCGGTGCGCGTAACCGCGAGCTCTGCCTTCGCGCGCGCCACGTCGAGTTCACCCACGGCACCGGCCTGGTAGCGCGCGTCGTTCAGCTTGAGCGCAGCTTCCCGCAGACGCACGGCTTCCTTCAACAGGGCGACGTCACCGTCGGTCTCGCGCAGTTCGAAGTACGTGCGCGCCACATCGGCTTGCAGCGCCAGGATGACCGATCGGAACGTCGCCTCCGATCCCTCGAGGTCGTTCTTCGCCGCACCGATGTTGTTCTTCACCCGACCGAACAGGTCCACCTCGTAGCTCGCCACGGCGTTTGCGCGCCACAGCGTCTTCGACGGGACGTTCGCGTCCGCCGGCAATCCGATCGATGCGGGCGAAGGACGCTGGTTGAACGGTCCCACGCCCACCGAAACCTGGGGAATGCGATCCGCTTCGGTGATCCCCAGTACCGCTCGCGCCTGCAGTACTCGCGCCGCCGCAGCCTGCAAGCCCGGGTTGTCCGCCATGGCGGCCGCCTCGAGCTGATCGAGCGCCGGATCGCCGAAGGTCTTCCACCATTCGCCGCGCGGCTGGGCTTCGGCGGGTTCGCCCACCTTCCAAGTGCCGCGCTCGCTGTCGGTGAGCGTCATGGCCTCCCGCTTGAACGCGTTTGGCGTTTCCAGCTTGGGCTGTTCGAACTTCGGCGCGAGGCTGCAACCGGCCAGAGCCAGGACAGCCAACAACGGGATCAGTCGACGATCAACCATGGACCGCCCCTCCTTCCGCGACCGGAATCGTCGGTACGTCGTGGTGGGGTGCAGCCAGCGGCTTGCGACCCCGGACCAGCACGTAGAACACCGGTGTCATGAACAATCCGAAGAACGTCACGCCCAGCATCCCGAAGAACACCGCGATGCCGATGGCCTGGCGCATCTCCGATCCGGCGCCGTTTGCCAGCACCAGGGGCACGACACCCATGATGAACGCGAACGACGTCATCAGGATCGGCCGCAATCGCAATCGGCAGGCTTCCAGCGCCGCGGCGTACTTCTTGCGCCCCGCCAGCTCCAGGTCGCGCGCGAACTCGACGATCAGGATGGCGTTCTTGCACGCGAGGCCCGCCAGCACGATGAAGGCGATCTGCGTGAAGATGTTGTTGTCGCCCTGCGGGAAATTGGCGCCCATGATGGCCAGGGCGATGCCGAGGATGGTGCCCTGCCCCACCGTCAGCCATACGCCGAACATGGCGAACAGCAGGCACAACGGCACGATCAGTATCACCGCAAGCGGCAGCCTCAGGCTTTCGTACTGTGCGGCGAGCACCAGGAATGCGAGCAGCACGCACAGCGGGAACACGTAGACCATGGTGTTGCCGGCCAGCTGCTCCTGGTAGGTAAGATCGGTCCACTCGTACCCGATGCCCTTCGGCAGCGTCTCGAGCAGGATCTTCTCGATGGCGGCCTGAGCCTGACCGGACGAGGCACCCGGGGCCGGTCCGCCGTACAGATCGGCGGTGACGTAGGTGTTGTAGCGTTGGACCCGGTCCGGCCCGAAGCTCTGCTTCGGCGTCAGCAGCGATCCCAACTGGACCATGCCGCCGCTGGCGGTGCGGATCTTGATCTGTCCGATCTGCTCCGGCTGCAGGCGATAGGCAGCGTCCGCCTGCACCACCACCTGATAGGTGCGGCCGAAGCGGTTGAAGTCATTGACGTACAACGAACCCAGATTGATCTGCAGCGCAGCGAAGATCTCCTCCAGGCCCACGCCCATCCGTTTCGCCTTCTCGCGATCCACGTCCGCGAAGATCTGCGGCACGTTGATGGTGTAGCTCGTGAAGACGCCGGCGAGCTCCTTGGTCTGGTAGGCGCGTCCCAGCACGCCCTGCAGCGCCTCATTGAGGGCCGTGAAGCCGAGATTGCCCCGGTCCTCGATCTGCAGCTTGAAGCCGCCCACTTCACCCAGGCCCATCACGGCAGGCGGCGGAAACACCATCACGAACGCATCCTGGATACCGGCCAGATCCTGGTTCAGCTTGGTGAACGTGCCCCACAGCGACTGCTCGAATCCGTGCCGGTCGTGGAAGTCCTTCAGGCCGAAGAACGCGATGCCTTCGTTCGGATTGTTGGTGAACCCGTTGATCGACAGACCCGGGAAGGCGACGGAATCGGACACCGCCGGATGCTTGAGTCCGATCTCGCCCATGCGCTTGATGACCGCCTCGGTGCGATCGAGCGAAGAGCCGTCCGGCAGCTTCGCGAAGCCCACCAGGTACTGCTTGTCCTGCGTCGGCACGAAGCCGTGCGGCACGATCTGGAACAGGAACACGGTCAACGCGATCAGGCCAGCATAGACCAGCATCACCGCGAACTTGAGGTTGAGCAGCTTGCCTACCCGGCCCTCGTAGGTGCGCGAGGACCATTTGAAGAAGCGGTTGAAGGGGCGGAAGAACCATCCCAGCAACCCGTCGAGGCCGCGCTGCAGCAGGTCCGGCGGGGCGCCGTGCGGCTTCAGCAGTACCGCGGACAGCGCCGGCGACAGCGTGAGCGAGTTGATGAGCGAGATCACCGTCGAAATGGCGATGGTCAGCGCGAACTGGTTGTAGAACTGGCCGCTCAGACCCGACACGAAGGCGGTCGGCACGAACACCGCGCACAGCACCAGCGTGGTCGCGATGATGGGCCCGCTCACCTCGCGCATGGCCTGATAGGTGGCGTCGCGCGGACTGAGCCCGTTCTCGATGTTCCGTTCCACGTTTTCCACCACCACGATGGCGTCGTCCACCACGATCCCGATGGCGAGCACCATGCCGAACAGCGTGAGGGTGTTGATGGAGAACCCGAACAGCATCAGCAGGCCGAACGTGCCGATGATCGAGACCGGCACCGCGATCAGCGGAATGATCGATGCGCGCCAGGTCTGGAGGAACACCACCACCACCAGCACCACCAGCGCGACCGCTTCCAGCAGCGTCGTGATCACGGCCTTGATCGACGCACGCACGAACTGCGTGGGGTCGTAGACGATCTTGTAGTCGAGACCCGGCGGGAAGTCCTTCTTGAGCTCCACCATGGCCGAGCGCACATCGGTCGACAGCGACAGCGCGTTCGCCGTCGGCGACTGGAAGACCGCCACACCTACCGATGGCGTGTTGTTGAGCAGGCTGCGCAGCGAATAGGTACTGGCGCCCAGTTCGATCCGCGCGACGTCCTTCAGGCGCACCAGACCCGTGGGCGTGCTGCGCACGATGACTTCGCCGAACTCCTGTTCATCCTTCAGGCGCCCCTTGGCGTTGATGTTGAGCTGGAAGTCGGCGGCACCGTGGGCGGGCGGCGCACCCAACACACCGGCTGCCACCTGCACGTTCTGCTCCTGCAGGGCGCGGACCACGTCGGTCGCCTGCAGGCCGAGCGCGGCAAGCTTGGGCGGCTGCAGCCAGATGCGCATGGCGTAGTCGCCGCCGCCGAACACCTCGACCAGGCCCATGCCCTCGATGCGCTGCAGGCGGTTCTTGATGTTGAGCACCGCGTAATTGCGCTGATAGAGCTCGTCGTAGCGGCTGTCCGGTGAGGTCAGGCTCACCACCATGGTGAGGTTGGGCGAACTCTTCTGCGCAACCACGCCGATGCGCCGCACTTCCTCGGGCAACCGCGGCAACGCCCGCTGCACGCGGCTCTGCACCTGAGTCTCGGCCTTGTTCACGTCCGAGCCCACCTTGAAGGTGATGGTGAGCTGATAGGAGCCATCGGCGGTCGACTGCGACGACATATACAGCATGTCCTCGACGCCGTTGATCTGCTCCTCCAGCACGGCGGCAACGGTGTCCGCGATCACCTGCGGGTTGGCGCCCGGAAACTGCGTGCGGACCTGCACCGATGGCGGCACCACGTCCGGGAACTCGGCGATGGGCAGCCGCAGCATCGACAGCAGGCCGGCGATGAAGATGAAGATGGAGATGACCGCCGCGAAGATCGGGCGGTCGATGAAGAAGCGCGAGAGATTCATGGCGACGGTTCCGGGCGCTTACTTCGACTCGGGTTTCTTGGGTTCGGCGGCCGCGGTCTTGGCGGCGTCGGCACCTTCCAGCGTCGGACTGACCGGCTGGCCGGGACGCACGCGCATGAGGCCGTTCACGATGACGTGTTCGCCAGGCTTCAGGCCCTCGAGAATCACGCGCTGGCCTTCGGTCACCTGGCCCAGTTTCACGACGCGGTACTCGGCCTTCTTGTCGGCGCTTACCACGTACACGAACTTGCGATCCTGATCCGTGGCCACTGCCTTGTCCGGCACCACGATGGCATCGCTCACACCCTTCGGATCGGCCAGCCGCGCCCGTGCATACAAACCCGGCACCAGGGAGCCGTCGCGATTGTCGAGCAGCGCGCGCAGGCGCACGTTGCCGGTCGCGATATCGACCTTGTTGTCCACGTAGACCAGCACGGCTGCATGGGGAAAACCCTCCTCCCCCGCCAGACCCACTTCCACCGGCAGACGACCGCCCTTCACCGTACCTCGGCCCTTCAGTCCGAACTGCACGAAGGTGCGCTCGTCCACGTCGAAGGTCACGTAGATCGGTCCGGACGACACGATGGTCGTCAGCACCGGCGATTCCGGACCTTCGGTCTGCACGAAGTTGCCGGCGGTGATCTCGGGCTTGCCGACGCGACCGGAGATGGGTGCGGTCACACGCGTGAAGGAAAGATCCAGCCGCGCGGCGTCGACAGCCGCCTGCCCGGCCTTGTGCGCGGCCTCGAGGTCCTTCACCGCCGCCGCCTTCTCGTCCAGTTCGCGCTGCGAGGTGGCCTGGCTCGCGAGCAGCTTCTCGGCGCGCGCGAGTTCCACCTTGGCAAGATCGATGCGGGTCTGGGTCGCCAGCAGATCGGCTTCGGCCTTCGCGACGCGCGCCTGCACCGGCCGCGGGTCGATGGTCACCAGCAGGTCACCCTTGCGGACTTCGGCGCCCTGGGTGAAATGCACTTCCTGGATGTAGCCGGTGATGCGCGAGCGCACCTGCACCTGCTCGACCGCCTCGAGACGCGCGGGGAACTCCTGGCGTTCGACCACCGGGCGCAGCTTCGCCTCGGCATAGGTGACGGGTACGCCGCCAACACCAGGCGGCGGGCCACCCGCGGCCGCTTCGTCCTTCTTGCCGCACGCGGCAAGCGTGACGGTGGTGAGAACCGCAACGACGATCATCCAATCCCGAGACTTGGTCATTCCGACACTCCTGGAGGCGCGGCGCTCGAGCAGCGCCGGTCAGTGAATTCTTTCCGTGGCGAGACGTGCGAGCACCTTGGCGATGCGCTTCTTGTCCTGTGATTCGAGCGGTGACACCCCCAGCATGTCGAGCAGCCAAATGCCGTCGAGCGCGAGCGTGACGATCGCCGCCTGATCCCAACCCACCGAGGTCTTCGAGAGCTGGGCGAAATGATGCTTGTAGAAGGCGCGGATCGGCTCGAGCAGTTCGGGGTTCGAGGCGAGCGCCGGGATCAGCGAGCAAGACGTATTGCCGAGCTTCTCTTCGGCCGACGTCACCGCTTCCAGATAGGCCTCGAGCATGCGCGTGGGATCGTTGCCCATGCGCTCGCTCGCTTCCTTGTACAGGCCCTGGAACGCATTGGTCATGCGCTGGACCAGCGCCGTCAGCAGCGAATCCTTGGTCTGGAAGTGATACAGGACACCACCCTTGCTCAGGCCGGCGCGTTCGGCCGCAGCGTCGAGCGTGAGGTGCGCGGCACCCTGCTCGCGCACGATGGCTTCGGCGGCGTCGAGAATGGCGTCTCGGGAACTTTCCCTGGTCATGTCGGTGGCGGGCTCCGAAAGGCGAACGGATTTTGACCGTCCAGCCGGTACAGTATGACCGCGACCGTAAACCGTCCAGCCGGTACAGTCAACTGCGTTTAATTTGTGACTATCGGACTACCTCCGGTTCTCCGGACACCCCGCACCCGTGAAACAATGGCGGGGTTTGCGATGCTTCAGTCCCTTGCGAGCCACCCATGTCCCACCAGACTCCCCGGTCGTACCTGTTCGTCCCCGCCAACCGCCCGGAGCGCTATGACCGCGCCTGTACGGCCGGGGCCGATGCCGTCATCGTCGACCTCGAGGATGCCGTCCCCCCGGGCGACAAGGACTCCGCCCGGGACGCCCTGGCCGCCTGGCTCACCCCGGACAAGTCGGTCCTGGTCCGCGTCAATGCCGTCGATACCCCTTGGCACGCCGACGACCTGACCCTCTGTACGCTGCCCGGCGTCGCCGGCATCGTCCTGCCCAAGGCCGAGATGGTGTCGGGCGCGGTGGCCGCCCTGTGCGGCGACGGTTCCCGCCAACTGCTGCCGCTCATCGAGACCGCCATCGGCCTCACCCGAGCGCGCGACATCGCGCAGGCGCGCGGCGTACGCCGCCTGGTGTTCGGCAGCATCGACTTCCAGGTGGATCTGGGCATCGACGGCGACGGCGAGGAACTGTTCTATTTCCGTTCGCAACTCGTGCTGATCTCGCGGCTCGCCGGGATCGACGCACCCGTGGACGGCGTGTGCACCGAGATCGACGAACCCGAGCAACTGCAGGCGGACACGCTGCGAGCGAAGCGTCTGGGTTTCGGCGCCAAGCTCTGCATCCACCCGCGGCAGGTGCCGCTGGTCAATGACTGCTTCACCCCGTCGGCGGAAGAACTGGAGTGGGCCGAACGCGTGCTGGCCGCTGCAGCCAAGGCATCTGGCGCCGCAATCGCAGTCGACGGGCGGATGGTCGATCGGCCCGTGCTGCTGAAGGCGGAGCGGTTGCTGCTGCAGGCGGGACGACTGAAGGGGTAGCTGCCTGCATGCGCCCTCCCTTGCCGGGATGGCCATTGCGTACGCGATTGCGTGGATGCCCACGCCGCGTGCCTCCTTCATGAACAGCAGGCATACGACTGCCGGGATTGCGGCGATCGCCAACGGATAACACAGCCCGGAATAAGTCTCGCTGGTCGGAGCCCGGCTTCCATGTTGCGCCGCACAGGGCAACGCCTGAAGCCGACGCCACAATCAACTATATTGGCGGTTGACGCTGGAGACCGTCCCGCGATACCGTCGTCGGTAGGATGACAGGTACGCGGTCCGCCTCTCGTGCCGTTGGTAACGGGCAACGTCCCGCGAGTTTCCGCCGGCACCCCGCCGTTCGCCTGCCCGATGCATTGCGGAGGCCCATCGAGTCATCCCGATGGACTTCAAGGCCCTTTCACTGGACGCTTCTCCGGACGAGATCATCGTCACCACGCTCACTGGCGAAGTACCGCACTGGTCCCGGGGTGCCGAGATCGTGTTCGGGTACACGGCAGCCGAGGCGATGGGTCGCTCCGTCGCTGATCTGATTCTGCTTCAGGGCGTGAGCGATGGGGTTCGGACCGTCGAGGAGCCATTGACGACCGGCGCCAACGCGTATGAAGGCGTACGCCGCCGCAAGGACGGATCGGTGCTCTACGTCGGCGTGTCGTACAAGCGCGTCCACGAAGACGCTGGCCAAGCCGGCTACTTGCTCTACAGCAAGCAGGACATCACGCATCTGAAGGCGCTGCGCGACTCGAAGCTGGTGGAGGCGCGCTTCAGCGACCTGCTGGAATCGATGCCAGATGGGGTGGTCATGGTCAACGCCTCGGGCCGAATCGTTCTCGCGACCAGCCAGGCCGAGACCCTGTTCGGATACGGACCGGGGGAGTTGCGGGGCAAGCCCATCGAAGCCTTGCTGCCCGGGCACCTGCACGATGCCCACATCAGGCACCGTTCTGCCTTCATGGCGCAACCTCGCGTACGCAGCGTGGGGGTCGGCCGGGAACTGTTCGGCCTACGCAAGGACGGTACCGAGGTTCCGGTGGAAATCAGCCTGAGCCTGCTCGAGACCGAGGAAGGCACTCTCGTCTCGAGCGCCATCCGTGACATTACCGACCGCAAGCACGCCGAACGTGCGCTGCAGGAGAAGAACTTCGAGCTGGCGAACGCCAACCTGGAAAAGGACCAGTTTCTCGCCAGCATGAGGCACGAACTGCGTACGCATCTGAACGCTATCAGCGGCTTCACCGGCACCATGCTGATGAAGCTTCCCGGACCCCTGACGGCGGAACATGAAAAGCAGCTTCACACCGTGCAGACGAGCGCCCGGCATCTGTTGCGGCTGATCAATGATGTCCTCGACCTGTCGAAGGTGGGGGTGGGCAAGATGAAACTTTTTCCCGAGGCGTTCCTGCTGTCGAAGGTGGTTGAAGACGTGTGCGCGGTCATCGCACCGCTTGCCAAGGCGAAGAGTATCGCCATCACCAGGACGCTTGACCCGGACGCGGAACACGTCACGCTAGATCTGCAGAAGTTCAGGCAGATGCTCCTCAACCTGCTCACGCGGAGGTGGAGATCCGCTTCCGCCATTTCCGTACCGGTGCGCCGATCTGGGTGATCTACAACGTGTTCACCCTGCGCGACGACACCGCGAATCCCATAGCCTTCGCCACCGTGAGCCGCGACATCTCCGCGCGCAGGCTCGCCGAGCAGGCGCTCAAGGATGCGAACGAGGCACTCGAACGCAACGTCGCTGAACGCACCGCCGAGTTGCGCATCGCAAAGGACCGTGCGGAGGAAACCGACCGACTCAAGGGTGAATTCCTCGCTCACATGTCGCACGAACTGCGCACGCCATTGAATGCGATCATCGGTTTCACCGGAACACTGCTGCTGAAGCTGCCCGGCCCCCTGAACAGCGATCAGGCGCGCCAGCTGGAAACGATCCAGACGAGCGCAAGACGCCTGCTCGCGCTGATCAATGATCTTCTGGACCTGTCGAAGATCGAGGCCGGCAAGACCGAGGCGTACCTCGAACTAGTCGAATGTCGGCAGGTCATGAGGGACGTTCACGAGTCCCTGGCCAATGAGGCCAGGCGCAAGGGTATACGGTTCGAGATCGCCATGCCCGACGAGGCGTTGATGCTCCGTACGGACCGAAGGATGCTGCGGCAGATCGTGCTCGATCTCGTTGGCAATGCCATCAAGTTCACCGACCAGGGTCGTGTGCAGATCTCGCTTTCCAAGCCTGCGTCGAGCCCATCCCCCGGAGCCGTGATCTGTGCAGAGGACACGGGCATCGGAATCCGGAGCGAAGACCAGTACCGGCTCTTCGAGAGCTTCACCCGGATCGGCGCGTCGCGCGATGCAAAGACGGAAGGAACCGGCCTGGGCCTGCACTTGAGCCAGCGCCTGGCCCGCCTGCTTGGCGGCACCATCACGTTCCAGAGCGAGCACGCGGAAGGCAGCGCCTTCATCTCCAGATGCCCGGGATGAACAGCTATGAGTTGGCCCGCGCCCTGAAGGCCGCTCCCGACCTGCAGCGGATTCCGCTGATCGCCGTCACCGCATTTGCGATGGTTGGCGACCACGAAAAAGCCATGGCCGCCGGTTTCGACGGGTATCTGACGAAGCCGATTGATCCCACGACCTTCGTGGCACAACTGGAGACATTCCTCGCCCCCCCATTGCGTGGCGCCAGTCCGGCGCCCGCAGGGGAGACTCCCGACGCCGATTCCGCGCCGCGTCCCGCTGGCCGCCGCATTCTCGTCATCGGCAACGACCTCAACAATCTGGAATTGGCCTCCAGCGTCCTGGGCTGTGCCGGGTACACGGTCGTCACGACGGCCGACGCCGATGCCGCCTTCGTCATGGCGCGGCAGGATCCGCCAGCGTTGATCATCTCCGACGTCTGCATGCCCGCGGCCCGCAGCGGCTTCGAATGGATCAGACGAGTCAAGCTCGAGGCGAATCTCAAGGACGTTCCCTTCGTGTTCGTCACCTCCACGGCGACGGACGAGCGGTCCCGGCAGGAAGGGCTGGCCCTGGGCGCGGTCCAGTTCCTGTTCCGCCCCCTGGAAGCGCAAGTTTTGCTCGAGGTAGTCGATAGATGCCTGCGAGGGAATCCCAGCGGCTCAGGTTGAACGATGGCAACGATCCTGGTGGTCGACGACCGCACTGTCAACCGTGACTTTCTGGTCACGTTGCTCGGCTATGCCCACCATCGGGTGTTGCAGGCGAGTGATGGCGCCGAGGCGCTGGCGACCGTACGCGTCGCGCGCCCCGATCTCGTCATCTGCGCCGTGCTCATGCCGCGGATGGATGGCTACGAGTTCGTCCGCCAGCTCCGTGCGGACAGTTCGGTGGCTGATACCAAGGTCATCTTCTTTTCGGCAAGTTGCCTCGGGCAGGACGCGCATGACCTCGCCCGGGCCGGCGGCGTACTGCACGTCCTCACGAAACCCTGCCCGCCCGAAGAGATCCTCCGCGTGGTGGATCAGGCACTCGCGCGAACCGTGCCGACCGCACAGGCCGGCGTCGCACTGGACGAGTTCGACCGTGCGCACCTGCGCCTGATCACCGACAAGCTGTCGAAAATGGACGACGAGCAACGCGAATCGGAACGGCGCTTCAGCGCGCTCATGGCGAACGTCCAGCTCGTCTCGCTGATGCTGGATCGCAACGGCTTGATCACCTACTGCAACGACTATTTCCTGCGCCTGACGGGATGGCAGCGCTTCGAGGTGATCGGTCGCGACTGGTTCGACCTGTTCGCCCCACCGGAGGACTTGGTCACGAAGGGTGTGTTCGCCGATCTGCTGACCGACTCTCCGGCTGCCTGGCACAACGAGAACGAGATCGTCACCCGCGACGGTTCGAGGCGCCTGATCCGTTGGAACAACACCCTCCTGCGCTCGGCCACTGGCGATGTCATCGGCACGGCCAGCATCGGCGAGGACATCACCGAGCAGCATCGCGCCGAGGACGAGATCCTCGAGACACGCAATTTCCTGTCGACGATCTTCGACAACATCCCCAACTTCATCTTCGTAAAGGAGGCAGACACCCTGCGCTTCGTGCGTGTCAACGCCGCCGGCGAGCAGTTGCTCGGCTACACCGAGCGCGAGATGCTCGGCAAGAACGACTATGACTTCTTCCCCAAGGAACAGGCGGACTTCTTCACCGCCAAGGATCGCGAGACGTTCACGAGCGGCGAACGGGTCTTCATCTTCGAAGAGGCCATCACGCGCAAGGACGGCACGACGCGACTGCTCCAGACCAAGAAACTGCCGATCCGCGACAAGTTTGGCCAACCGCAGTACCTCCTCGGAATAGCGGAGGACATCACCGAACGCAAGCTCGCAGACCAGCGCATTCGGGAGAGCGAAGCGAAATACCGGCAACTGATCGAGCAGGCCTCGGACGGCATCTTCACCAGCGATGGGAAAGGCAATTTCCTCATCGTGAACACGCGCGGGTGCGAGTTGCTGGGATATGCGAAGGACGAGTTGATCGGCCTGAACGTGAAGGTCACCTATCTCGATGAAGAACGCGACAACGATACGGCCCGGACGCAGGCTGTTGGCGCCGGGAACGTCCTGCGCTACGAGCGCATGGTCAAGCGCAAGGACGGCAGCGTGTTTCCCGCCGAGATCAGCCTCAAGAAGCTCGAAGACGGCTTGGTACAGGTGATCTTCCACGACATCACCGCTCGGCGCGAGCAGGAGCGAAAAATCGCACGCCTCAGCCGCATCCACGCGGTCCTGAGCGGGATCAATGCGGCGGTCGTCCGGGTTCGCGACCGGCAGTCCCTGTTCGACGAAGCCTGCAAGATCGCGACGTTGCACGGTGCGTTCCGGATCGCGGCGCTGGGTCTTCGAGACCGCCCCGATGGCCCGATCGAGGCGAAGTCCATTGCGGGCCTGCCCAGGGATTTCCTTTCGAACCGCGACCGGGACTTGACGCACCCGTCGCCGAAGGGCGTGGCAATCAAGGCGCTCGACGAGGGCATCACCGTCGTCGACAACGACATCGGCCTCCACCCCGACATCGACGCTATGCGACGCGAAGCCATCAGGCTCGGTTGTCGCGCCGTGATCGGCCTACCCCTCTTCCTCGACAACGCCGTCGCCGGCGTCATCGTGCTGTACAGCGAGGAACAGAATTTCTTCGATGATGAGGAAATCAAGCTGCTCGAGGAGCTGGCGGGCGACGTGTCGTTCGCGCTCACCTTCATTGCGCAGAAGGAAAGAGTCGAGTTCCTGGCCTACTACGATCCGCTCACCGGACTGCCGAACCGCAGCCTTTTTTTCGACCGGCTGTCGCATCAGCTCGGCACGGCCGCCCGCAACGACTGGACCGTAGCGCTCATCCTGATCGACCTGAACCGCTTCCGTCTCATCAACGACTCTCTCGGACGGCAGGCGGGCGACGCCTTGCTGAGCGCCGTGGCCAAACGATTGAGCAGCGATATCCGGCAGGAGGATGCGATCGCCCGGGTCGGTCCCAACCGCTTCGCCCTCGCCATGTCGGGCACGTGGCAGGTAGCCGAAGGGGCACACGTGCTGGAATCGCGCAGCCGCGCGTGTTTCGAGCGCACGTTCCTCATCGGTGGCGTGGAACTGCGCGTTTCTGCCAGCGCCGGCGTGGCCGTGTTCCCCGCGGATGCCCAGGATACGGAGGCGTTGTTTGCGAACGCCGAAGCGGCCTTGCGCAGCGCACAAAGCGAGAACGTGCCGTTCCAGTTCTACGGTCCGGAGATGAACGCAAGGATGGCGGAATCCCTGCACCTGGAAAACCGACTCAAACGCGCTCTGGCCAACGGCGAGCTCGTGCTGTGGTACCAGCCGAAGGTGGAGCTCCGGAGCGGGCGCCTGGTCGGCTTCGAAGCGCTGATGCGATGGCAGGATCCCGAATCCGGCCTAGTTCCGCCCAGCAAATTCATACCCCTGATGGAACAGACCGGCTTGATCGTCGATGCCGGCCGCTGGGCCCTGGCCCGCGTATCGCAGGATTGCGCATCCTGGCCAGCACTCGACGGCAAGCCGGTCCGTATCGCCGTGAACGTATCGCCCTTGCAACTGCGCCAGAAGGATTTCGTCGACACGGTAATCGAGGCTGCGGGCGGAACCGAGGCGGCCGGTGCCGCGCTGGATATCGAGATCACCGAGAGCGTGATCATGCAGAACTTCGAGGCCACCATCCAGAAGCTGCAGACGATCCGGGGGCTCGGCGTGGAGATATCAATCGACGATTTCGGCACCGGTTACTCATCGCTCGCATACGTTGCGCGCTTGCCCATCCACGCCCTCAAGATCGATCGCAGCTTCGTGGCCGGCGTGGCTCAGAGCGAGGACAGCCTGGCCATCGTCCGGTCGGTGATTTCGCTTGCGCACTCCCTGCGGCTGATCGTGATCGCCGAAGGGGTGGAAACCGAGGAGCAGCTCGAGCTGCTGCGTGGGCTGAACTGCGACGAAATCCAGGGCTACCTGATAAGCCGACCCATGCCGCCGGAACAGGTTCCGGCTTTCATCGCAGGGCGCTCGGCGGCTTGAAGCTGCTTGGTCGAGGCCTGCCGACCGTCACCAACACCGCACCTCGCCGGCGCCGGAGCGACGCTCCCTCGCCCTCTCCCGGCAAAGCCGATGGAGGGAAAGCACACCTCTACCCCGCCCCGACTGCTTGCTCCGCATCGGCCGCCGGCGCCGGTTCCGTCACCACCCGCACCCGCCGCGCTTCCACGTGAATGCCCGGCGCCGCCGCCCCGGTGGCCACCGGACGAATGCCGAGCGCCTCGAGCGTCGCCACCAGTTCCTGCAGCACGGCTTCGCGCCGCAGCACCATGGCCGAAGCGAAGCAGCGCCAGAACACCCAGCCTGTACGTTCCAGCGCTCGCTGCCGCCGCACGTCGTCGGCCCAGCGCGTCGGACCCTCGTAGCGATCGCCGTCGCACTCGACGGCGAGCCGCGCATCGTTGGCCCCCTCGATCAACAGATCGACCCGATAGGCGCCGATCTTCGCCTGCGGCGTCACGCGATAGCCGCGCCGCGCGAGCCAATCGAACAGTTCGCGCTCCATCGGCGATTCGCAGCGGTCACGCAGATCGCCGGTGGCTTCGGCATGCTCCGCGAACGGCTGCGCGAAATGGGCGATCAGTCCGCGCCGCAGCCGATCGGCTTCCGACAGGTCGTCCAGATCCACGGACCTCACCAGCACCATGCGGTCGCGTGCCCGCGAGGCACCGACGTTGAACCGCTGTGCGAAGATGTCGCGCGACAGCGGCGCACCCACCGCATTCGGCGCCGACACCATGGACAGGAACATGATGTCGCGTTCGCGGCCCTGGAACGTGCGTGCGTCGCCGCATGCGATCGAATGCTGCTGCAGGACTTCCGGCGACAGGGTCTCGACCAGTTGCTCCCAGATGCGCAGCGCCTGGGCCTCGCCCAGTAGTGAAACCACGCCGATGGAACGATGCTGCATCCGTGGATCGGCCGTGATGCGGCGGATCTCGCCCACGATGTAGTCGGCCTCGGCCGGATTGACGTCGTCCTTGCGCTCGGCGTTCTGGATCCACACGTCCACCAGCGGCGGATCGATGCGCTCCGAGGGTCGCGGCAGCCGCAGCGGCCGCAGTTCGTGCGCATAGAACTCGCGCTTGGAATATTCGATGATGGGTGCCACGCAGCGGAAGTGCTCCTTCAGCATCACGCCGCTGCCCGCGAACACCACCTTCGCGAGGTCGTAGATGGACCGCTCGGGCGACATTTGCGCGCGATACAGCGGCACCTGGTCACCCAGGAATCGCTGCATGGTCGCCTTGATCTTCTCCTCCTCCTGGCCCACGCCCTCGGGCGAGACCTGCTTGTCGTCGCCGACGATGAGAAGTTTCTTGGCACGCAGCAGCGCGGGCAGTGCCGAGAGATCCGACTGCGACGCTTCGTCGATCACCACCAGATCGAAGCAGCCGAACTGCGGCGGCAGCGATTCCGACACGCGGTGGTGCGGCATGATCCAGCACGGCACCGCCATGTTGGCTTCCGCCGCGGCCTCGCGGGCATCCTGGCGATAGCGCGCCGCGCGTTTGCCGGTGCCCTTGCCGATCTTCTGGATCGCGTTGAGGTAGGCCTGCAGCGCGGAACGCACACGCGGCGTCGCGTTTTCCGCGAGCTTGAGCCACGTACGCTGCACGACGAGGTCGTGATATTGCCGTGAGAGGTCGTGTTCGAGATCGCGGCGCAACGCCGCCAGGCGCCGGAACTCGGCCTGGGAATCGATCGCGGTGAGATGGGTCGCGAGGCGGCGCAGTCGCCAGCCGGCGCGCCAGTCGTCCGGCGGAACCGCCGCCGCGCCGGCGACATGGGGTTGGCGCAACGCCGCAGCGAGTTTCGGCGCACCGGATTTCTCGATGCGTTCCGTGACCTCACCCACGATCACGAAGGCCTCCGCCAGGCCGTGCAATCGCGAAAGCTCGGTGGCGAGTGCGGACCACCCGGCCACGAACATCTGTTCCCCCGTGGCCGGATCCCCCAGCGAGAGCGCCAGGAAGCGGCGGATGTCTTCCACGACCCTGCCGGAGGTACCGTCCAGTGCAGCCTGCAACCGCTCCTTCACCAGCCACACTTCGCCGAGACGATAGGTGCCGAGGTAGTGGCCGATGATGCGTTGGAGTTCCGCCAGCGCCGTGTCGTCCTGCGCGACGCGACGGGCCGAAGGCCATCCGGGGAACAACCGCGCCGACTGCCGCACCAGATCGGATTCAGCCGCGGACATCGCGTGCACTTCGCGATACACGCCGAATTCCTCGAGCGCCAGCGCCACCGCCCGCGGATCCTCGATCGGCACGGCATCCAGACCCACTTCCGCGGCGAGTCCGTTCCACCGCGCGATCAGTTCGCGTGCCTTCAACTGCGTCTTGAGCCATGCAGCCACGTGCTGCCAGTCCGCGGCATCCGCCGGCGGACGGCCGTTGATCTCGACTGCATCGAGCTTGGCTTTCGCTTCGCTGCGGAAGAAGACACCGGTCAGGCCGAATGCACGCCGCCCGGCCGCCAGGTTCTCGGCCGCCTGGATCAGTTCGCGGTCGCGCTCAGCGCCGCGCGGCGCCGTGACCGGCCGTTCCAGGAACGCGCCGCGCTCCGCGTTCGCGGCCTGCAACTCTTCACCCAGCGCGTCGATCAGGCGGCATTCGTTACTCACCACGCCCGCCTTCAGCCGTGTGGACAGATTCGAGGTCCACGGACGGTCGACGGCCGCGATCCGCTCGCGCAGGCCGAGGATGCGATCGATGGTCTCGCGCGTCTCGTGCAGCCGCTCCAGGGTCTCCTGGCCGGGATCGGCGATCATCGGCACATCGCCAGAGCGCGACACACCGGCCAGTTGCGCGAATCGCACCAGATCCTCGTGGGTCTGGAGCAGCGTGCGGGTATCGGGGAAGGCGTCCGGTGCCGGCAGCCGCCGGCCTGCGTATTCGATGTCGGCACCGAGCCGTTCCCGCGCCGCGCGCAGCTCCGCCACGTCCCGCTCGGAGAACAACGGTGCGTACTGCGGACCGGCGCCCAGCGCATCCGGCAGCCAGGACGTGTCCGCGGCAGCCGCGGCCACCTCTTGCGCCGCGTCGAGCGGGTCCACGTTCTCGCCTTCCAGGTCGATCCGCATCAGATTGATGCGCGCCCAGCGGCTCAGATCGGCGTCGATGCGCGCCAGCCGTTCGTGCAGCGCGTCGATGCCGGTGGCGATGCGTTCGATCTCGCGGCCCATGCCCACCGGGTCGATGCTCTGCACCTCGGAGGCGATCTTGTGCACCGACGCCTCGAACTGCTTCATGCCCTCTTCTTCCGTCACGAGCAGCGCGATGGCGAGCGGCCGGATCTCCTCGGGCAGCTTCTCGCGCAGCACGGCGAGCGCGGGGTCCTTCATCGACGTCACCAGGACGCGCCGGCCGTTCGCGAGCCAATGACAGATGATGTTGGCGATGGTGTGGGTCTTGCCCGTACCGGGCGGCCCCTGCACCACGACACCGTCGTTCGCCTCGAGCAGCTGGACGATGCGCAACTGCTCGTCGTTGAACGGCTTGGGAAACAACAGGTCGTCGGCTGCCTCGTTGCGGTCGCCGGCGACGCTGCTCACCCCGCGGAAAGCCGGCAGCGCGACCGGCACGATTTCGGCCGCGGGCTCCGATACCAGCGCGCGCGTGGCCGCCGGCAACAATGCGTCGTCCTCCGCGTCCTTCAGGGCGCGGGCGAAGCGGTCGAGATCCTGGATCAGCACGCTGGCGCTGCGCGGGCGGGCGAACAGGACCCACGACCGGTTGATCTTGAGCTTGACCTCGGCATCCCCCACCACGTCGGCATCCGGATCGAGGCAGGCGCGCGCGATGTCGAGCAGCGGCTCGTAGGTTTCCGGTTCGAAGGGCGAAACCGGCGTTCCCGAGGCGGCCAGGAATTCGCGGGTGAGCCGTTCGGCCTGCGCCACGCCGGGCCGGTCGATGGCGGCATAGAAATCCAGTTCGAGCCGGGCGTCGCCGTCGCGCGGGCGGATCTCCGCCGCACCGGACAGCGGATTGAACCGGAGATCCACCGGGCACGTCACCAGCGGGTAGGCGGCGGTGACTTCACCGTGCTTCCACACGCCGAGGCCCACGCCCCACACCAGTTCGAGCTGGCCATCGACCAGGGCGCCGGTCAGTTCCTGTTGCAGCGTGAGGAGCTGCACGTACAGACGCGCGCGGCGCCGGCGGCGACGCTCGAACTCGGCCCACGGCGCCCACTCCTGCTCCAGATAGCCCGCGAGCTGCTTTTCGACTTCGCCGCGGAACCCGTAGTCCGAAAGCCTCACCACCTCGCCCGGCAGCACCGCCGGATCGGCGGCCTGCGACAGGTCGGTGACCGGGATGCCGGCATCGCGATGGGTTCCGGCGGCGATCAGCGCCGCCCCCTCCACCGCCGGCGCAAGCTGCGGCGCTGCCAGCACCGCATCGCCCACGCTCAGCCAGGGCGACAGCCACGGACTCGTCCCCTTGGGCGGCAGCTCCGGATTGGGCGGCCGGGGAATCGACAACCAGACCGGCTCGTCGCCGTCCACGCCCGCGACATCGAGTGACACGCCCTCCACCCCCGCGACGTGATGGTCGAAGAGTAGAAATCGCCCGTGGTCCGCCACGTTCGACACCACTTTCGCCCGCGAGCGGGCCGACTGCTGCACGTAGTCGATCAGTGCGAGCAGTCGCGAGCGTTCGATGCTCACGGCATGCGCAGCCTGTTCTTGACGTCCGGTAGTTGTGGGTAAATCTCCGGGACGCATCCTACCCAAAAAATCGCGATGCATAGGGATCGCCTCCCGGTTTTTTTCGGGTTGGGCCGGCGGCGCACACCGCGTTTGTCCGAACCTCCCTACACAAGCTGGCGCCGGGCGTGCCGTAAACACAGCCATGAAGCCGAAACTTGCCCCGGTCGCCGGGTCCGACACCCTCGCAGAGCCAGCCCTGGCGCCACGCACCGCGCTGGTCGTCGACGACCACCATCGCATGCGGCGCCTGGAGACCGAGTTGCTGCGCCAGCTGCTGCCCGACTACGACATCGAGGAAGCCGACACCGCGGAAGCCGCCATCGAGGCCGTGGCCAGGCGCCGTCCCGGCCTGGTGTTGATGGACGTGCACCTGCCCGGCATCGACGGCCTCGAGGCCACCCGGCGCATTCTCGAGATTGCGCCGGAGACCACGATCATCGTGGTCTCGCTTGCTGACGACTGGCGCTACTTTCAGCTCGCCCTCGAGGCCGGCGCCCGTGCCTTCGCCCCCAAGGGCACTCTGCACGAAGCTCTGCCGGCGCTCATCGCGCGCCTGGTGGATACCGCGCACCGGCTGCCCGTGTCGTAGACGGCCCGGCGACACCGAACCGCCCAGGCGCGGGGGCGCCACCCGCGGTCGAGACCCGCGATTGCTGCATAATCGCCTACGGATTCCCATGCTCGACGGCGCGCTCGATCGTCGGTCGCAGCAGGCACGGCGGAGGATTCGGGATGCGCACAGCGGATGCACCAGGGGTGTCGCAACGGCTTGCGGCAGTGACGAGGTGAGCGTCGACCCCGGAACGTTGCGCCTGCGCGTCGTGCTCGCGGACGATCACACGATCGTGCGCGAAGGACTCGCCTCGCTGCTCGGGCAAAGCCCCGGTATCGAGGTGATCGCCACGGCCAGCACCGGCGCCGAGGCGGTCCGTGCCGCGCGCACCCTGGCACCGGACGTCCTGGTCACGGACATCTCCATGCCGGACCTGAACGGGATCGAGGCCGCTCGCGCCATCCGGGAACGTGATGAGCGCGTGGCCATCGTCATGCTGTCGATGCATTCCACCAGCGAGCACGTGGCCCGCGCCTTCGCGGCCGGAGCCAACGGCTACGTCCTCAAGGATGCCGCGAGCGAGGAAATCGTGGCGGCCATCCATGCAGTGGCGAACGGACGGCGCTACGTCAGCCGCGAACTGGCCGACGTCGCCCACGACGACTCGACGCCCGGCACTTCGCCGCTCGCGAGCCTCTCGACGCGGGAACGACAGGTGCTGCAGCTCGTGGTGGAAGGCAAGTCGAGCGCGCAGATCGCGCAGCAGATCTACCTTTCACCGAAGACGGTGGAGACCTATCGCAGCCGCCTCATGAAGAAGCTGGGAGTGGCCGACATCCCGGCCCTGGTCAAGTTTGCCGTACAGCACGGGGTCACCGCGCTCGACTGAGGGTCACCACACGTTACCGGCCCCCGGCGTGTAGCTGGAGGCGACCACCGAGTTCGTGATGAGCGTATCGCACTGGACGACACCGCTGAAGCGCGACATGCCGGCGTCCACCTCCACCAGACCGGCGGAGACCTTCACGGCACTTGCCGCCACCTCGACCCTGGCCGAAGCGCTCACCTTCACCCCGCCTGTGGTGAGCTTGATCGAGTTGCCGTTCTTGTCCTCGATGGTCACTTCGCCCGGACCGTCCTTCAGCACCAGGCGCTGACCTGCGGGCGTTTCCACCTCGAAGCGCTCCTGGCCGTCCCGGTCGTCGAGCGTGATCCGCACCCCGTTGCGCGAGCACAGGACCTTTCGATCGTTGTTGCCCCCACCGTCCATGCTCTCCGGCGGTGCATCCCGACCGTTCCAGAGCGAACCGATCACCACCGCGCTCGCCGGATCGCCGCCCTGGAAGGCGATCACCACCTCGTCGCCCACATCGGGAATGAACCACATCCCGCGCCCGTTGCCAGCCATGGGCACGGCGAGCCGGGCCCAGATCTCGTAGCGCCCTCGTGTCCCTTCGCTCCAGGGCAGCGTGACCTTCACCCGACCCTGCGCGTCCGGGTCCTTCACGTCGCTCACGATGCCGGTGTAGATCCCGAACAGACGGGTCTGCGGAGAAACTGCGCTGCTTCCGTGCATGGATGACTCCTGAATTGTGGTCGTGGCGGCTACGCCGGCGCCCCGAGCCATGGGCGTTCGAGGGAGAAGGTCGAACGCCAACCGCCGGTCGTATCGAAACGGTGGGTGACCGTCTCGATGCGATAGAGGCCGCTGAACAGCGGACCGACCCCGCGCAGTTCGGCACTCCGGCCCGGCAAGGCTTCGTGAACTTCGGTGAGTTGGGCGACACCACGCACGAACGATCGCGCGCGATCGGCGAAGGCGACGGCCGCAGCGCTCTGGGTCTCGACGGCAGCGACGACCGTCGGCTCCCCGGTGAACCGGTCCACGGCACCGAACGCGGTCTCGCGGATCGCCGCGCCGCTGCTGGTCTTGGCGGGCATCTCGCCGGCGATGACGGCGCGATCGGCGATGCTCGACGTGGCCGCCTTGTCGGCCACGTTCCACCCCCGCGCCTGCACCCGCGTCGATTGTCCGCGCACGTCGGCCTGAACGCGCAATTCACGCAGAGCGCCGCCCTGGTCCAGCACGACCGCCGCTTCGCGACCGCCGGGCTCCTGCGCCGCACAGAGGCGCCCTGCGGCGTCGATCCAGCAATAGGCATCGACCGCGTGCAGGCGAGCGCGGAGGAACTCGAGGTCGCTTTCGCCGGCCTGCGCGATGACCTTGCGCGTCGGACCGTTCATGGCGATCTGGGCCGTCAATCCATGATCCGTGGCGACACGCCGCACCACGTCGGCATCGGAGACGTCGGCGAAACTGCGAAAGCCGTTGCGCTCCCACAGGGCCGCCAGCGCGTCTTCGCAGGTGACACGAATGCGCGGCGGCGCTCCTTCCGGGAACTCGCCCTCGAGGGCGACGATGCGTCCGTGGAACAGCACGCCGAGTCCGATGGTCACCGTGAAGGTCTTGCCGAAGTCGAGCAATTGCCGGCTGAAATGCAGGAAACCGGCGCTGCCGCCCACCGGCCCCCAGTTGGAGAACGTCACGCGGCAGGTGGACGGTGTGCTGCGCCGGTGCTCGATCACGCAATCGAGCAGGCCGGCCTGCAGGTCGTTCGCCTCGCGCCCGTCGACTTTCAGCGTGATGATCGCAGGCCCCAATGGTGCGAGTGCGATGCCCGTCTGCGGCTTCACCGGCAGCACGCCGGTCGTGGTCGAGCTGAGTGCCATGGGTCCTCCTCGGGTCCGCGCATGCGTGCGGGAAGGCTGCGGTACTTTACTGCGCCTCGTGCGTGCAGGGTTGCCCCCATCCCAACCTTCCCCCAGCGGAGCTGGGGGAAGGGGTGTACGTCCCCTCCCCCGGCTGCGCCGGGGGGTCAGGGTGGGGGCAACAACGAACCGAACCGCGCCCGCCTCCCCTCGGGTCGGTGCGTTCATTGCGGCGGGAAGGCTTGCCTTCCCGCCTGCTTTTTTCGCGCACTAGGGCCCCGACGCTTCGGCTCCGGTCGGCGCCAGCAGCTTCCCGGGCAGCTTGAGCGTGCGCTCGAAGATGCCGGTGAGTTCCGACGTCACCGCACCGGGCCCGAGCGGCACGACTCGCGGATTGCGGATGTCGCCGCTCACGCCCACCGGAATGCTGGTGAAGGTGCCGCCGATCACGTAGCCCATCACCGGCAGTTTGCGGACCAGCCGGTCCAGCCGACCGAAGGGTGCCACGAGCACCGTCAGCCGCGACTTGTCGCCGGTCAGATCGACCGCGCCGTTGGCGGCGATGCCCAGCGCCGGGCTGTCCAGCGCGCCTTCCTCGACCTCGAACGCGCCGCTCCCGAAGTGCCCGCGCACGTCGAGCTTCTTGTAGTCGAAGCCCTCGGCGCCCAGGTTGACGCCCTTCTTGAGCACGCCGGTCACGTTCTTGAGCGCCAGGATGTTTCCGAGCAGGGCGAATTTCTTGATCACGCCGTCGCGGGCATTGAGCTTGAGCGGCCCCTCCAGGTTGTGCACCAGATCCTTCGCCTTGCCTTTCGCACGGAGCTTCGCCGACAGGTCGAACGTGCCAGTGAGCGCCACGTTCTGCCCGCCCGCGCAGCGGGTCACGCTGCCCAGTTCCTGTCCCTTGGCCGACAGTGTGACGGCGGCGTCGAGCCCTTCGGGCGTGGCCACCAGCGCAAACGGAAAAGCCACACCGCAGAGTGCCACTTCGCTCACCTTCAACTCGACCCGCTCCGCCTCTATCGCGAGATCTGCTCGGAGCGGCTCGATACGAAACCGCTGCCACTTGACGAACCCGGTGCGCACCGCCAGCGTACCGGTCAGCTTCAAGGGCCACGGCTTGAAGGGTTCGAGTGCTGCCTCCTGCTGCACTGGGGTACCGCTGTCTTCGGGTTGTGCCGGTTTCGCCGCCGGCATGAGAGCATCGATGTCGATCCCGGGCGAATCCACCTCGGCCTTGATCGACGCGCCGCCGGCCTTGCGTTCGATCTCACCGCGCAACGTGGCCTTCTGGTCGGCCCAGTTCACCGCGAGTTCGCGCACGAGCAGCTTGCTGCCGGCGCCTTCGATGTCGGCGCGCTCGAGCTTGAGGGGGATGGGCAGCAGGCGCGCCAGGTTGATGTTCTCGCCCACGATGCGGCCTTGCGCCTCGGTCCGCCCCTCCCGGTCGCGATCCAGCGTCAGGCGCAGATCGCCCTCGAGCCTGCCTTGGTAGTCGGTCGCCGCATGCCGGAGCATGGCGGCTACGCTGCGCGACTCGAGCACGCCCTCGAACGCGAGGTCGACCAGCCGTCCGCGAGTGGCGGCGCGGATGGTCGCGTCGCTCACGGCATCCTTGATGGTGAGGTTGCGCAGTTCGACGGCGCCACCTGCCAGCACCAGGTCCACGCCGATCGTGGGCCGTGCATCCCCCTGCACTTCGGCCGCGACGTCCAGCTTGCCGTCGCGCCAGAGGATGCGCCGCGCCGCAAACCGCGCCGGCGTCGCGGGAAGCAGGCTCTGCGGCAGGTCGGCACGGCGCCAGATCCAGTCCACCAGTTCGTGGTCGATCGCACCGCGGTCGGCACGAACCTCCACGCGCCGCCCGTCACGGCGGTAGTCATCGATCCGACCCGACAACTGCACCTCGCCATCGAGCACGCGAGCCCCGACCCGTTCCAGCACGACGGCCTCGGGCGTGATGCGCGTCGAGCCGCCGTCCACCGTGACGGCGGGCCAGTCGGCGCTCTCGACCTTCAGCCCATGGGGCTCGACGCTGACATCGAAGGCGAGCGCCGCAGGACGATCGAGACGACCGTGCAGATCGTTCAGTGACACCAGCGCATGGCCGTCGATCTTCGGAATCCGCTCCAGACTCTTGGCGAGAGCGGGCTGCGCGCGCAACCACGCGTAGAGCTCGTCCACCGCGAGGGTGGCACGTGCCCCGGCGGTCTTCAGCTTCGGCGGGCCGTCGAGCAGGATCTCGGCCCCGGCCTGCGACAACAACGAGGCGCCGACAGTGCAGCTCACCCCGTTCACGGCAATCCGCCCCGGCGACGCCGATACGTGCGCTTCCTTCAACGCGATCGGGAACGGCACCAAGTTCGTACGAACCACGGCGTCGGAACGCGTGATGTCGACCTTCGCGTTCCACCGGCGTTCCAGCGCTGCGAAAGCCATGCTGGCCTGCACGCCGCCGCGCACCGAACGGATCGCATCCAGCGACTTCCCCTGCTGCGAAGGCAACGCTGCCCGCGCGAGCCCCAGCATCTGAGGCACATCGAGAGCCGCGTCCACCCGCGAGTCCAGACGGCCGTCGGTCAAACCGAAGGAGAGCTCACCGGCGGACACGTGCGAAGCACCCACCTGCGCTTTCACACCGTGCACCCGCAAGGTGCCCGCGGCCAGTTCCAACCGAGCGCTGATCTCCTTCGCCTTCTGCTCGACCACCGGCAGGATGAAGATGCCCTCGTCCAGCTTCAGGCTGGCGTTGAGGCCCGACGGATCGAACAGCTTCGCGAACGTATCGGACGCCGCGGTCAACCGCACATCCGTGATGCGCCCTCCGTGAACCCTCGCGACGTAATCGCGAACGCTCGGGAGATCTTCCAGGAGTACCAGGGCCGCTTCGCGCAGTCGCGGCAGATCGAGCCGGTCGACCTCGACGGTCAACTGCGGCTTGCGTTCGACACCGGTCAATCGCAACGTCGCCCGCCCCGATGGCACCATCTCGCCCATGTGCACGTCCGTCAGCGTGAGCTCGAGATCGTCGCCCCGGGCGGCAAGCACCGACTTGATGCGGGCCTCCACCACTTCGACCTGCCGGGCGCCGAAGCGCACCCTCGTCCTGGGGGCATCGACCTGCATCGCGAGATCGAACGACCGGCGGCCGTCGGTCCCAGCTTTCACATGCAGCGCGAGACTCGGAATCTCGACACCCGACTTGAGGTCGGTGAAGAGCCGGTCGAGCACGGTCTGCGGTTTCAACCCGGCTGCATCGGCCTCCACGGCTGCCTTCAGATCGGCGTAGTCGAGGCGCGCGTTCACGCGCACGCGATCCCAGTACTTGCCCGCCATCGCACCCTCGAGTGCGATGCCCGCGACATCGGTACGCGCCTGCAGCTCGACGGCCGTGGCGCCGATCGAGGGCAACCCCGCGATCTCGACTTCAACGCTGCCGTCCCGGACAGCTACGGTCGTGTCCGGCGCGATCTTCTGCAGGATCCGCGCCGTCGGCTCCAGTGCCGCACGGTACGCCGTCATCGGATCCTTCGGCTGCGCGTCCGGATCGGGCGGGCCGGGACGGATCTGCACGCGGAACGCCGGCCGGATCACCGTGACCGATTGGATCTCTGCATGCCCCACCAGGAGCGGTCGCAACCGCAGTTCCAATTCCACGGATTCGACACTGCCCTGCAGGACCCCGGGGATCTCGGCCCGCGCGCCTTCCAGCACCGCGCGCGGCGTGGGCAGCAGCCTGATCTCGAGCGAGCGCCACCGGACCGTGCCGTTCACCGCACTCGAGACGCGCTGCTCCACCTGCGCCCGAATCGATGGCAGGTCGATCAGCCAAGGCAAAGCCAGCACCGCTGCACCGAACAGGACGACGACACCCGCGACCGCGCCGATCACCCACCGTGCGATACCGCTCCGGGAGGTCATGTTCGTCCAGTCGCTACGGATGCGTGTCGGCGTGTGCAGGGCTACGCCACTGCGCGATCTCCGGTCACTTCACCGGAAACTCGACGTGCTTGATGAAAACGATCTTGCCGCCGTCGTTCTTCACCACGTTGTAGCCGTGCAGGCCGTCGCCGAACTCGTCGAACTCGTAGCGCCCTTCCACGCCCTGGTAGTCCTTGATCGCCAGGATCGCCCTGCGCACCGCCTCGGGCTCGGTCGTGCCCGCTGCCTTGATCGCCATGACGAGCACGCGCAGCGCGTCGTAGGCCCAGCTCGCGAACGTGTCCGGGTTCAGGTTGTAGCGCTCGCGGTATTTCTTCGTGAACGCGCGCGTGGCATCGTTGGCATCCGTGGTGAAGTCGGTGATGGCGTACGACCCGTGCAGCGCCTCGCCCGCCAGGTTGAGCGCCGTCACCGAGATGGTCGTGGGCGATCCGACCCACGCGATGTTCACGCCGAGCTGGCGCAGCTGCTTCGCGAAGATGCCCTGGTCGGGCGAGTTGGTCATGTAGGTGCCCATCACCTCGGCGCCGGACTTCTTGATGGCGAGCACCATGGGCGTGAAGTCCTGGGAGTTGTTGGTGTAGCCCTGGATCAGCACCGGTTCCACGCCCAGACTCTTCAACGCCTCTACCAGCGCGTTCTTGCCGCCGGTGCCGAACGCGTCGGTGGAGTGCACGATGACCCACTTGCGCAGCTTCAGCGTGTTCACGCCGAAGTCCGCGATCACGCGGGACGAGTAGCTGTCGTTCGGCCGGGCCCGGAACACCCAGCGGTTGTTCATGTGGGTGAGCCCGGGTTCGCTGCCGCCGATCATCGTCGGTATGCCCGCCTTCGCGATGGTCGGCGCGATCGCCTGGATCTGCGTGCTGCGGATCGGACCGATGATGCCCGCCAGCCCGCCTTCGCTCACCAGCTTGGAGAAAGCGAGCACGGTGCCGGGGTTGGTGCTGGCGTTGTCCTCGATGCGCAGCTCGATCTGCTTGCCGAGTACACCGCCGTCCCGATTGATCTCGTCGACCGCCAGCCTGAGCCCGTTGACGGTGAAGAGCCCTCCTTCCGCCTGCGGGCCGCTGATTTCGTTGACCACGCCGATCTTGAGCGTGTCCGCGGCGTACACCGCACCGACCCAGCAAACGCCCGAGAACACGAGAGCCGCGAGCCATCGTCCCATCAGTCTTCTCCCGAAGCAGAGTTCAGCGGTCCTTACGGCAGTGCCGGCCTTACCTGTGCCCAGGGGCGCGCGGCCTCGAACGCCTTCGCTGCCTGCAGCACCCTCAAATCCTGAAAACGTCCCGCCACGATCTGCAGGCCCACCGGCAACCCCGCCGGTGTGAAACCGCAGGGACACGTCGCGGCCGGCAACCAGGTGAGATTGAACGGATAGCTGAAGCCGGCCCAACGCAACCAGTCCCACGGGTGCTGCTCCCAGTGCTCCGGGATCAACCGCGTCGCCTCGAATGCAGCCACCGACAGCGCCGGGGTCAGGAGCAGATCGTAGCGCCGGAAGAACGCATGCACCTTGTCGTAGTACTGCAGACGTTCGCCCTGCGCCCGGCAGTAGTCGCCGGCCGAGTACTGCAGGCCATGACGGGTGAGCGCGACCAGCCCCGGATCCAGCCGGTCGGCCCACTCGTCGAGCAGATGGCCGATCATCCCGGCGTAGCCGCCGGTAAACAGCACGTGTTCCATCTCGATGGGGTCACCCCATCCGGGATCGACCTCTTCCACCGTGCAGCCCAGTTCCTCGAACGCGCGGACCGCCGAGGCGACGCAATCCGCCACCTCACGATCCACCGGCAGGTAGCCGAGGTTCGGGCTGTAGGCGACCTTCAGCCCCTCGATCCCCTGATCGAGCTGCCCGACGAAATCGTCGGGTTCACGCTCCAGGCTCGCGGCATCGCGATCGTCCGGACCGGCCATCGCCTGCAGCATGAGTGCACCGTCGGCCACGGTGCGCGTGATGGGGCCGACGTGCGAGATCGCCCCGTTGTTCGGCATGGGCCAATAGGGAATGCGCCCGTACGATGGCTTCATGCCGAAGACCCCGCAGAAGGCCGCCGGCATCCGCACCGACCCGGCGCCGTCGGAACCCTGATGCAGCGGGCCGATGCCGGCCGCCGCGCACACCGCCGCGCCCGCACTGGAACCACCCGCATTCATGCCGTGCTTCCACGGGTTGTGGGTGATGCCGGTGACCGGGCTGTCGCCGTTGCCTTTCCAACCCAGCTCCGGGACCGTCGTCTTCCCGAAGGCGATGGCACCGGCTTCACGCAAGCGTTCCACGTGGACATGGTCGAACGTGGGGATGCGATCGCGGTAGAGGTTCGACCCACCCATGGTGCGCACGCCCTTGGTGAGTGCAACGTCCTTGATGGTGACCGGAATGCCGTGCAGCGCCCCCAGGTGCCCGCCGCGCATCACCGCCGCTTCGGCTGCGCGGGCGGCGTCCATCGCCGTCTCGAACATCGGCGTGCACACCGCGTTCAGGCTCGGGTTGAGCCGCTCCAGCCGGCCGATGGTCGCGCCTAGGATCTCGACCGGCGACACCGCCCGGTTCCGGATCATCCGCTGCAACTCGATGGCCGGCGTGAAGCAGAGGTCTTCGTCGTTCATCGGCGGAGCGCCCCTCGGGGCGGCGAGTTCAGATGCTGAGATCCAGCAGGTTGTAGTCCTTCAGCGATGCCTTGGCGGCGGCATCCCAGTGAAAGGTCTTGCCGGCGTGCGGCTGATAGACATAGGGAATCTCGTCGGGAAAGCGCTGCCGGCGCGCGTCGATGGCAAACCCGAGCGCGCGACTGCGCTCCTCGATGCGGGCGGCGTCGTACACCGCCGGTGCGTTGTGCAGGCCGCCGCCGAGCACGCCCAGCACGGACTTGCGCCGATGGAAACCGAAGTTGAGCGTGACCCGCCAGTCGCGACTGGTGTTGGCGAACGAGCCGTGCACCACCTGGCGATTGGTGATCGCGACGTCTCCCGGCGCACACACGATGGGCACGGCGTCGGGCAGGCGTTCGGTCCCGGCGGCAGCCACGATCGCGCGGATGTCGGCCTTGCCGGTCTTGTGGGAACCGGGTACCACCCACACGCCGTTGGCCGGGGTGCAACCATACAACTGCGCCATGAAGTTGAACCCGTGGGACCCCTCATCCCAGTCGGGGCTGTTCCAGTGCGTGAGCCCATCCTGATGCCACGCCACCGAGGCGCCGCGCCCCGGCTCCTTGATGAAGATGCCTTCGTTGAACGGCGCGAAGTCGTCGCCGTTGACGGCCGCCGCCACCGCGAGCAGATGCGGGTGGCCGTATGCGCGCAGCACCGCCTCCGAAAACTGGACCGAACCAAGGATCAGATAGACCACTTCCTCCGGCGCGTCCGCCGCCGCCTTCGGCTCGAACATCTTGACCGGATGACGACCGCCCGCCAGTTCGGTGCCGCCGAACGGATCGCCCAGCGGCTTGGCCCAGTACAGAGTGGTCGCCTCGAGATCCGCGCCGAGGGCGGGACGCCCCTTTCGGTCCACCGGAGCGCCGCGCCGCACCGGCAGGCGGTCGAGGATGTCCCGTACGTCCGCCTCGATGTCCGCGAGTTCGTCCGCTTTCAGCACACCCTCGAACACATAGAAGCCGCAGCGCCAGTACGCATCGAGGATCTCGCGGTGGATCCGGCCATCCGCGTCGAAACGGATCGGACCGCGATTGCCGAGTGCCTCGGCTCGCTGCGCGCCTTCCTCGCAATAGGCGCGCATCGCCTGCTCTTCCGGGCCGTAGTCGACGGCCGATGCCCCTCCCGGATCGCCCATCTACTGCGGCACCTCGAACTTGCACGTCGTCGGCAACGCCATGTCCTTGCCCTCGATGCGTATGTCGGTCTTCCAGCCGTAGCCGGTGCCTTCGGCGTCGTACTTCACCGGACCACCGGCCTTCGAGAAGGTGGCGATGTACTCCGGCATGATGGCCTGGTGATCGTCGGGCCGCATCCACACCTCACCGGTCTCGCCCTGGAAGCGCATGCCGTGCAGCGCCTTCGCCACCTTCACAGGATCGGCCGAGCCAGCGGTGTTGATCGCTTTCGCCAGCATGTCGATCTGCAGCTTGGGCAACGCCAGCCACAGATCCTCGTTGAAGCGCTTCTTGTAGTCGGCGGCGTACTTCTCGAGCTTGTTGTCGGCGATGTTCGCATGCCACGAGAAGATCTGCCGGATGTGACCGTCACCGGCCTTGCCGATGGAGCCGGGCACACCGGGGTTGTGCGCGTTCAGCGTGTAGTAGACGACGTTCAGCCCCGCCTCCTTGCTAGCCTTGATGAGCAGCGACAGATCGGGACCCCAGTTGCCGGTCAGCACCGAGTCGGCACCGGAGGCCTTGATCTTCGCCACGTACGGCGCGAAGTCCTTCACCTTGCCGAGCGGATGCAGATCGTCGCCCACGATCTTGATGTCCGGCCGCTTGGCTGGGAACATCTCCTTCGCCCCCTTGCTGATCGCCTGGCCGAACGCGTAGTCCTGGTTGATCAGGTACACCTTGGGCGTGCCCTTCTGCTTTGCGATGAAGTCGACCAGCGCGTTGACCCGCATGTCGGTGTGGCCCTCCCAGCGGAAGTGCCAGAAGCTGCACTTCTCGTTGGTGAGCGGCGGGTCCTGCGCGGCGATGTTGAGCAGCAGCACGGCATCGCCCGGGTTGCGGCTGTTGTGCTTGTTGATCGACTCGTTCAGCGCGTGCGCGATGTGCGAACCGGAGCCGAGCGAGATGAAGCGGATGCCCGAGTCGACGATCTGCTTGAAGATGAGCACCGCCTCCTGCGGGCTGCTCTTGCTGTCGAAGGACTGCAGCTCGAGCTTGGTGCCGCCCAGGACACCACCGTTCTCGTTCACCGCGTCGATGGCAGCGCGCAGCATGCGCGCATCGCTTTCACCGACCAGGGCGAACGGTCCGCTGAGCGGATCCACGTGGGCGATCTTGATGGCGTCGGCAGCGGCGACGGGCAGCGCGAGCGCCAATGCGGCGAACGCGCCCAGTAGGGTTGAACTGCGTGCAGGGATCATGTCCCGACTCCTCCCCGGATTGTCGTTGTTCGATGATCGACACTATAGCTCGCCCCTGCGAGCCCGGGGTGAATCAGGCAGCGGCTATACGCGCCACCAGCGCCTTGGTGAATGCCGCCGTCGACGCCCTGCCGCCGAGGTCCCCCGTGCGCACCTGATCGAGGTTGAGCGTGGCGTCGATGGCCTGGCGCAGCCGTACCGCAAGATCGGGAAGCCGGCAGTGTTCCAGCATCATGGCCGCGGCGAGCAGCAGCGCGGTCGGATTAGCGATGCCCTTGCCGGCGATGTCCGGCGCCGAGCCGTGCACCGCTTCGAAGATCGCGGCGTCCGCGCCGATGTTGGCGCCAGGCGCCATCCCGAGGCCGCCCACCAGGCCGGCCACCAGATCGGAGAGGATGTCGCCGAACAGATTGGTCGACACGAGCATGTCGAACTGCCAGGGGTTCAGCACCAATTTCATCGCGCAGGCGTCGACGATGACGGAGTCGAGCTCGAACCGGCCCCGGTACTTGCGCTCATACAGTTCCTGACCGGTTTCGAGGAAGATGCCGGTCAGCGCCTTCATGATGTTGGCCTTGTGCACCAGGGTGACCTTCTTCCGGCCGTTCGCGATGGCGTACTCGAACGCGTACTCCAGCACGCGCCGGCTGCCCTGGCGCGTGTTGACGCCGGTGGCCATTGCAACTGCGTGCGGGTCGCCGTCGATCGGGACGTAATGTTCGTGGCCGATGTACAGCCCTTCGAGGTTCTCGCGCACCACCACGAGATCGATCTTGTCGAAGCGGCCGCCCGGCACGATCGTGCGAGCCGGACGGAGATTGGCGTAGAGCTGGAACTCCTCGCGCAGGCGCACGTTCGACGATCGATACCCGCCGCCGGACGGCGTTTCGAGCGGCCCCTTCAAGGCAAGGCGCGTGCGGCGGATGCTGTCGAGCGTGGGCTTCGGCAGCGGATCGCCCGCCACCCGGACGCCTTCGAGGCCCGCGACCTGACGGTCCCAGACGAACGGTGCCCGCAACGCATCCAGCACGGTCAGCGTCGCATCGACGATTTCCGGACCGATGCCGTCTCCGGGAATCAGGGTGGCGGGAATGGCGGTCGGCATGGTCATGACTCTGAAGGGCTCGAACCAAGTCAAGGAGATTCCGGGGCCGGAATCGCGAATGCTGCAGCCAGCATAGCGGATGCGTTCTTGCAGCGCATCATAAGGACTTTTACCCTGGGGACGAAGCCGCGTGACAGGACGCCCAAGGGGTCGCGCTCTGGCGCTGCAGCACGCCACCATCCCTTTGACAGAACTGCGGCCGCTGCTAGGATTTCCGCGGGGGAACGCGATCCGGAAGGAGAATCCGATGACCGACCTGATCCTTCGCAACGTGGACGACAGCCTCGTCCTCGCTCTGCGAACGCTCGCCGTCAAGCACGGGCGCAGTGCCGAAGCCGAGCATCGCGAGATTCTCGCGGCCGCGCTGCTGAACGCGCGCAGGAAGCAGATCGCCCATGTGCTTTCGACCATGCCCAACGTCGGCGACCACGTGGTGTTTCCGCGAACCAGCAACGCGCCCTAGTCTTTCGCGCCGGTGTCCTTTCTGCTCGGCTCTTCATCGCCGGCGTCGCGCAGGCGCGTGCGGCCGTGCCGGGGCTTACCCGTGGATGACCAGGCACTCGGTCACGTGCCGAACGCGAAGCCTGCGTAACCCTTCTCGGCCACCTCGGCGCAGATCTTCCGGTAGTGGGCCATGCCGCCCGCGTACGGCATGAAGATTCGCGGCTTCCCGGGCACGTTCGCGCCGAGGTACCAGGAGTGCTGCGCCTGCGGCAGCAGCGTGGCGTTGACCGCACGTTGGACCTCCTCCATCCAGCCCTCCACGGCCTTCGGGTCGGCCTCGACGCGATTGAAGCCGCTCTCGCGCATGTGGGCGATGCAGTCGGTGATCCAGTCCACGTGCTGCTCGATCGCCACCGGCATGTTGCACAGCACCGACGGACTGCCCGGTCCGGTGACGGTGAAGAGGTTGGGAAACCCCGCTACCTGCAGACCGAGATAATTGCGCGGCCCCGCTCGCCAGACCTCGGCGAGCGACACGCCATCGCGCCCGCGAATATCCAGGCGCAGCAGCGGACCGGTCATGGCGTCGAAACCGGTGGCGAACACGATGATGTCGAGCGGGTACTCGGCATCGCGCGTGCGGATGCCATCGGGCGTGATCGCCTCGATCGGCGACCGGCGCACGTCGACCAGGCTCACGTTGTCGCGGTTGAAAGTTTCGAAGTAGTCGGTATCGATGGGGGGCCGCTTCGCAGCGTAGGGATGGTCGATGTCGGCCAGTACCGCTGCCGTCGCGGGATCCTTCACGATCTGGCGGATCTTGTTCTTGATGAACTCGGCGGCCGTGTCGTTGGATTTCTTGTCGAGCAGCAGGTCATGAAAAGTGGCGCGGAACTGCAGGCCACCCTTCTCCCAGGCGGCTTCATAGATGCGCTGGCGCTCCTCGTCCGTCACGTCGAACACGCGGCGCCGGTCGATGTAGAACGGGTGCCCGTTGGTGGTGCTGTGCATCACCTTGCGGACATCGTCGAAGTTCTCTTTCACCCACCGCTGGAATTCGTCGGTCAGCGGCGCGTTGCGCGCCGGCACGCTGTAGTTGGCCGTGCGCTGGAACACCGTGAGATGCGCGGCGGTCTCGGCGATCACCGGTGCCGCCTGGATGCCGGTGGAGCCGGTACCGATCTGCCCGACGCGCTTGCCGCTGAAGTCCACGCCCTCGTGCGGCCACTGGCCGGTGTGATACCAGCGTCCGCGGAAAGTCTCGAGCCCGGGAATTTTCGGCACGTTCGCGGTGGACAGGCAGCCCACGGCCGTGATCAGGAACCGGGCCGTGTATCGGTCCCCCTGTTCCGTGGTCACGCACCAGCGGTTCGCCGGCGTGTCGTAATGCGCGGCAGTGACGCGACGACCGAAGCGGATGTCGCGCCGCAGGTCGAACCGGTCGGCAACGTGGTTGAGGTAGCGCCGGATCTCCGCGTCGCCGGGATAGCGCTCGCTCCATTCCCATTCCTGCAGCAGTTCCCGCGAGAACGTGTAGCAGTAGGAGTGACTCTCGGAATCGCACCGGGCACCGGGGTAACGGTTCCAGTACCACGTGCCGCCGACGCCCTCGCCGGCTTCCAGCACCTGCACCGACAGCCCGAGGCGCTCGCGCAGGCAGTAGAGTTGATAGAGGCCGGAAAAACCGGCGCCGATGATGAGAGCGTCGATGTCGACGGCGTTGCGCTGATCTTCGGTCATGCCGCATTCCGGTACTTGCGATGGACGGCGCAAGCGTAGCCGATACGGCCACCGCGTGCAGGGACGTGCCGCCGCATCCACTGCGAGCGCATCGACAATGTCGAGGAACTCGACATGTATCCGCACGGCAGCCCATCGCTATCGACAATCGGTGTGCTGCCCGGGGACACTCATGCCGGCGGCAACAACGACGACCAACAGAAACCGCTTGACTTCGACCTTCGAAGAGCGCCAACTGGTGCTGCTTCCGCGTGCCGGATCGGGGTAGATCCTCAGGCACAAAGCTTGACGATCCGGTCGTTGCTCAGAGTTCGCTGTTGTGCGCGCCCGTCAATCGAGTGCACCTGATGCGAACCGGTGGCGACCCTATTGACCTCGATGCATGGGGGTCATCTCGTTCGGGACGCAGAGGCAAAACCGCAGGGGCGTGACGCAAGTCGCGCCCTTTGCGTTTGCCGATTCGCCGGCGACGTGACCCCGCCCTGCCCAGGAGCCCCGCGATGAAGCCTCGGACGAGCATAGGACTCGCCTGTCTTGCCATGGTCTGCGCGTCCTGGTCGGCCGCGGCCGCCGGTCCGCTGAGCGAACTGACGATCCACAGCTCCGCCATCCAAAAGATGCTGATGGCGGAACTGTTCATCGACGAAGGGCGCTACCACCTGCTGGCTCAGACTGCCTGCCAGTACGCCTATGTGGACTCCCCCACCGTCAAGCTTTCGCAGGGACGGGTACGGATCAAGGCGCGTGTTAGCGGCAAGGTCGGCATGGAGGTGGGCGACCAGTGCGTGGGCACGCGGGCCGATGTGGTGCAGGTGACGATCTCGGCAAAACCTGTGTTCTCCGGAGAGAAGCTCGTGCTGACCGACATCCGCGTGGACGAAATCTCCAACGAGGGCTATCGCGTCCTGCTGCAGCAGTTCCTGGCGAGTGCCATCCCGCGGGCCATCACGATCGACGTGCGCGAAGGTTTGCAGCGTATCCTCACCGACCGTCAATCCACGTACGAAGTGCTGGTCGACCGACTGTCGGTCACCGACATCACCGCCGAGAACGACAAGCTGCACCTCGCCTTGACGTTCGCGTTGACCGCACGGTAGCTCGCCGGAACCACCGACGTCTTCCACGCTCATGACACAGTTTCGCCTCGCCGCCCTCGTCGCCCTCGCTCTGTGCACCGGCAGCGCCGTTGCCGCAGACCCGCATCCGCTCTACGGCCCTCAACTCGAGGAGTTCGACTATCCCTATCCGGTCGAGTGGTTCCGGTTCCAGTCCCAGGGGCGCGAAGCCAGGATGGCCCTGATGGACGTCAAGCCCGAGAAATCCAACGGGCACACGGTCATCCTCCTGCACGGCAAGAACTTCTGCGGCGCCACCTGGGAGCGCACCATCGCCGCACTGGCGAGCGCGGGTTATCGCGTGATCGCCCCGGACCAGATCGGCTTCTGCAAATCCACCAAGCCCGATCGCTACCAGTACACGTTCCAGCAGCTCGCGACCAATACCCGCCTGATGCTGGAGGCTCGCGGCGTGACGCGCGCCGTCATCGTCGGTCACTCCATGGGCGGTATGCTCGCGGCCCGCTTCGCGTTGATGTTCCCGGACGTCGCAGAGCGGCTCGTGATGGTGAATCCGCTGGGCCTCGAGGACTGGCAGGCCGAGGGCGTGCCCTACGCACCGGTCGACCAGGTCCATCAATCCGAACTGCGCACCACGTTCGACACCATCAAGGCCTACCAGCTCAAGTACTACTACAACGGTCGTTGGAAACCCGAGTACGACCGCTGGGTCGAAATGGCCGCCGGCCTGTACGGCGGCAGCGGCCGCGAACTGGTCGCGTGGAACCAGGCGCTCACCGCCGATATGATCTTCACTCAGCCCGTCGTGCACGAATTCGGAAACATTCGCGTACCGACCACTTTGATGATCGGCGGCATGGACCGCACCGCTCCAGGTGCAGCGCGCGCTGCGCCGGAACTCGCGCAGCGCCTGGGCCGCTACCCCGAGCTCGGACGCAAGACGGCCGCCGCCATCGCGGGGGCGACGCTCATCGAGTTTCCCGAGTTGGGGCATTCGCCTCAGGTGGAGGCACCGGAGAGGTTTCACGAAGCCCTGCTGCGTGCGCTGACCGGTGGCTAGTCCCGCGGTACTCGGGTAGGCACCACGACGCTTCGAAAGGACTCACACGCGTGGTGCCGGAACTGTTCCGAGCGCTCGTTGAAGCGAATGACCGAGCGCCAACAAGCGCCGGACCAGGAAATCGCGCCGCGACACGCCACGTTCACGATGGATGGCCGCTCTCCTCGCCCTATGCGGAGCTGTCGATGCTCCGCCCGGCCAGGGGCGACGCGTCAATCGTGCGGTCGCCTGCCGCGGCCCGAGACACAAGCTACCATCACGCCCTCCAACAAGAACGACACGACACCATGAACGTCACGGCCATTCGCACCACTCCGGTCCTCGCCCCCATCCCTCGCCCGGTGCGCACTGCGTCCGGCACCATCGACCGGTTCCCGCTCGTGCTCATCGACGTGACCACCGACGACGGGGTCGAGGGCCACGCCTATGCCCAGGTGTATCTGCCGGACCTGCTGCCGGCCTTGGACCGTACCGTTGCCGCGCTCGCCGGCATGATCGTCGGCATGCCGCTCGCGCCGCGCGACCTGCACGCGGTTCTCGCGCGACGCTGTCGCCTGCTCGGCATCAAGGGCCTCGTGGGTCTCGCACTGGGCGGTCTCGACATGGCGCTCTGGGACGCCTGGGCGCGAGCGCGCGGCGAGCCGCTCGCGCAGGCCCTGGGTGCGGAGCTACGACCGGTCAAGGCCTACAACAGCGTGGGTCTGTACGACGCGAAATCGGTCATCGAGATCGCGGAGGAAACGCGCAGTGCCGGCTACGCGGGGCTCAAGATCAAAGCCGGCTTTCCCACGCTGGCTGAAGATCTTGCTGCCGTGCGTGCCGCACGCAAGGCTCTGGGCGACGACATCGCGCTGATGATCGACTACAACCAGTCGCTCGACGAGGCGGAAGCCCTCCGGCGCTGCAAGGCGCTGGACGGCGAAGGTCTCGCGTGGATCGAAGAGCCCGTGCTGGCGGACAACTTCGAAGCCTGCGCACGCATCGCCGATGCCATCGCCACGCCGATCCAGATCGGCGAGAACTTCCATGGCCCGATGGAGATGCGCGCAGCCGTCGATGCTCGCGCGATGGACCTGGTGATGCCCGACGCGCAGTTCATCCACGGCGTGACCGGATGGCTCGAAGCCGCATCGCTGGCACGCACGGCCGGACTCCCGATGTCATCGCACACGTTCCTCGAGGCCAGCATGCATCTGCTGTGCGCCACACCGACCGCCGATTGGCTGGAAGTGATGGATGCGGCGGGCGGGCTGCGGCGGGCACCGCTCACGGTACGCGACGGCATGGTCACGCCCTGGGATTCACCGGGCATCGGACTGGAGTGGGACGACGCGCGGGTGCAACGCCATCGCGCCGCATAGCCGGCGGACCGACACCGACACTACTGCATCGAGCAGCCCGCCTGGGCCATCTGGGCCTCGACGCTCGCGATCTCGTTGTTCGCCGAGATCACGTCCGCGGACCGGTCGATATTGTCCATGCGGGTCGCGCGGAACGCACCGTTGCGTCGCCCGTAGGCCGACGCGCGGCGGCTGCTTAGTGCATTGCAGTCGGTTCTGGCGACCGCCTGCGCGACGCGCTGCGTCTGTTGCTCCGAACGTTGCCTCATCCGCGCGTCAGCCTCATATGCACGGTTCTTGTCGGCTGATGCGCGCTTTCGTGCTTCCTGGATATCCTGTTCACTCGGCCCTCGCGTGACTTCCAGCGACTGGCCCTGACCTTCGCATGGCTCGGCCTGATACACGGTCTTGCCGGCCACGGTGCACTTGAAGACACCCTGCGCCCACACCGCGGAAGGAGCGGCGAGCGCGAACAACAGCGGCACCATGACGGAGCCGCGAAGCCTCGAGCGTGCCATGGCGGCTACACCGTCGCAGGTTCGCGCGCGTCGTCGTCGTTGCCGAGCGGCATGACCCCGGGTTCCCAGTCCTTCACCGCGAGCGGCTTCTTCAAAGCGTGCAACGCCTTGACGGAGGCGAGCATCCCCGGGCGGCACAACGCGGATTCGATGGCACCATCCAGAGCGGCGAGGCGCCGGCCCTGGAACAGCGACCGCACCGAGAGGACCGAAGGCGCGAGGTCGACATCGAGCAGGGGATGACCCGTCACGCTCCGGTACTGCTCCGATACGGAGTGCAGCAGCGACAGCGAGAGATACATGTCGTCCATCAATCCCAGCAGACCGAGACTGTCGGCGAGCAGGTCGTCGGCCTGGAAGAAGTAGCTCTCGGCGATATCGAGGATGGGCGCCACGGCGTCGTACACCAGTGCGCGGGCAGCTGCTTCGGCCACGGCATCGATGAGATCCGGCACCTGCTCGAGCTGTGCGTGCCAGCTCTCGACGATCGCCTGCGTCATCCGCTCACGCTCTTCGTACGACATCGTGGCGACGGTCGACTCGGCCTGCCGTGCGAGCTGGCTGCGGATCAATCCGGCGAACGTCTGATGCTCGAGTTCTTCGTTCCAGGCATCCTGAATCTGGGCGCGAATCTGGTCGGTGGCCATGATTACCTCGTGGGTTGGACGGATGCCCGCTCCAAAGCACGGACGGTGCCGGTGTGCCTGCCCCATGGGGTGTCGCCAAGTAGATATATTGATTGGGGCGTCGGCAAGTCCCTGTAACAAAAGGCCGCTTGCGGAACTGGCAGCCGACCGCCGGGAGCGCCAGCGTGCGATCGACCGCCAATCCGATGACGCTGATCGGCAGCGCGGACCGATTCTCGAACGCCCGCTTTCGCGGTAGTTTCGCTTTGCACCGCACCATCCGCCCTTACCCGCCGCGTCACGTCTTCGCCGGCAGCCATCGCACTTCCAGGAGTCATTCCATGCAACGCATCGTTCCCTACCTGCTGCTGTCGGCCGTTGTCGCAGCACCCGCCGCCGCGCAGGATCTACCCACCATCGTCGACCAGCACATCCGCGCCATCGAACCCAAGATCATCGAATGGCGGCGGCATCTGCACCAGCACCCCGAGTTGTCGAACCGGGAGACGCGCACCGCCGAAACGATCGCGGCTCACCTGCGCAAACTGGGCATGGACGTCACGACCGGCGTCGCCCACACCGGCGTCGTCGGCGTACTGAAAGGCGGCAAGCCCGGCAAGGTCGTGGCGCTGCGTGCCGACATGGATGCGCTGCCGGTCATCGAAGAAGGCGACCTGCCCTTCAAGTCGACGGTGAAGACGGAGTACCTCGGGCAGCAAGTGGGCGTCATGCACGCTTGCGGACACGACGCTCACATGGCCATCCTGCTCGGCGTGGCCGAAGTACTGGCGAGCGTGCGCGAGCAATTGCCCGGCACGGTGAAATTCATCTTCCAGCCCGCGGAAGAAGGGCCGCCGCCCGGCGAGGAAGGCGGCGCACCGCTCGTGATCAAGGATGGTGCCCTGGAGAAGCCGAAGCCCGACGCGATCTTCGGATTGCACGTGATGGCCGGCATGCCCGCGGGCATGCTCGCCTACCGCTCCGGCCCGCTGATGGCCAGCGCCGACTGGCTCTACATCACCGTGAAAGGCAAGCAGACCCACGGCGCATGGCCATGGTCGGGTATCGACCCGGTCATCACCTCTGCGCAGATCCTGGGCGGACTGCAGAACATCGTCGCGCGGCAGATCGACGTTTCGAAAGAACCCGCGGTCGTCACCGTGGCCACCATCCATGGCGGCGCGCGCAAGAACATCATCCCCGACCAGGTGGAGATGAGCGGCACGATCCGCAGCTTCGACGAGGACATGCGGCAGGACATCCACGCGCGCATCAAGCACATCGCGCAGACCATCGCGGAAGCCAACCACGCGCATGCGGACGTCAAGATCGACAAGGCCGTGCCCGTGACCGTGAACGACCCGGCGCTGACCGAGCGGATGGTGCCGACCCTGAAGCGCATCGGCGGTGACGGCGGTCTGCGCGTGAACCAGCGCGTGATGGTGGCCGAGGACTTCTCCTACTTCCAGCAGCAGGTGCCGGGTTTCTTCTACTTCGTCGGCATCACGCCGAAGGATCAGGACATGGCGCAGGCGGCGCCGAACCACTCGCCACGGTTCGTCATCGACGAATCGGGGTTGCTGCAAGGGGCCAGATCGCTGGCGGCGCTGGCGGTGGATTTTCTGTCGCAGTAACCGGCAACCCCAGCGGCGGCGACATTGAACCCGAAGGCTGCCCGGTTCCTGGTGACCTTGTTGTTCTGCGCGGAGGCGCGCAGCGAGATCAATGGCCCGCCGATTCTCAACAACAACTACAACCTCGATCTGCGCCAAGGCCCCGTGCTGGGTTCGGCCCGGCAAGTGGCCTTGGGAGGGGCCTACATCGGGGTGGCCGAGGGCATGACCTCCCTCAGTTCCAATCCGGCCGGCGTGGCGTTCCGCCTGGAACGTTCCACGACCACATTCGATTGGGACTGGACCGCCGGCACCAGCAACCTGAAGAGCAACGACTTCGACAACAACGGCCAGTCACCGCCGGACTACAAGAGCCACCGGATCCGTTCGCTCGGGCTGATGGCCCAGTACGGGCCCTGGGGTGTGGGCATCCTGAACAGCGGCGAAGTCCTCTCGCTGCAGGGCCGCCCGGGCGGCGACGAAGAGTACGTCCTGAGCGTCACCTCCGTCGCACTGGGACGCCAATTCCTGGATCGGGAACTGACCATCGGTGTCGGCTTGCGCGCGACGATGACCAAGCTGCGCACCCAGCCCTTCAATACGTCGCTCGGAAAACTCTCCGGCACGGGGTGGGACGTGGGCGCCGTGTGGAATCCGGGACGAGGCCCGCTCCGGATCGGCGCGGCCTACACCTCGTCTATCAGCTCCCATCAGTCACTCGACAACTCCGGCGGCACCCCGGTGATGGTGAACGGCCTGATCATTCCGCAACAAGCGATCCTGCCCGCGACCTTTGGCGTGGGGATGTCCTACGCGGTCGACTCGGCGCCGTTCTGGCCAGCGCACAAATGGCTGGTCGCCGCCGATCTGCTCTTCACCGCCAAGAGCACGAACGCAGTGGGCGTGGAATCGGTGCTGGCGCAGAGGTTCCAGCCGGTCGGAACGCAGGACACGGTCAGCGTGCGCATCGGTTCGGAGCTGGAAGTGATGCCCGGCCGGTTGCGCTTCCGGTTGGGCACGTACTACGAACCTTCCAACTACGAGGGCGTGTCCAGCCGCACCCATCTGACTGGTGGGTTCGAAGTGCGCATGTTCCACACCAGCCTGTTCGGCGAATACGACTGGGGGCTCACCGGCACGGTGGATTCCGCGCGGGACTACCTCAACGTGCTGGTGGCGGTGGGCTTCTGGTATTTCTAGCGGTGGGGGCGATCCGACAGTGCACGGCGCCACCGAGTAACCCGATGCCCGTCACGCACAGCCACGCGGTAGCAGACTCCGGAACGGGCGCTGACGGCAACGATCTGCGAGCGGACGAGCGGTCAGCGTGTTCCATGCGCGTGCGAGCCGCCCTGCCCGCGTCGCACCTGCGCTTCCTGCGCCCGCTCTTCCCCGCGCTCGACCTCGCGCGCCATGCGCTCGCGCCGCTGCTCGGCGACGGCGTTCTGGCGCTCTTCGCGCTGAGTCGCGCGCTCGTTCTGCCATGGACGAGCAGCGCCATGCTCCGATTGTTTTTCCATGCGCCGCTGCCGCAGCTGTTGCCGCTGCTCCAACCTTTGTTGCTGCCGCTCGTGCAGACGTCGCAGGCGATCGGCGATGCCGCGATCGAACTCTGCGTGGCGCTGGTAGAACGCCGGGGCAGTCGCCAGCAACCGTGGACGCTCGCGCCGCAGATGGTGCACGAAGGCCGCCTGACCCGGGCTGATCGCCGTCTCGCCGTCGGCGTTGCGCAGCACGGTCTCGCCGGCGTTGACCTTGTCATAGGTGCCGGGCTCGACCTCGCCGCTCTCGCCCGGCGGGTAGTAGGCAGGCTCGTGATCGGTCCCGCGGACGCCGATGGTCGCATTAGGGGTGACGATCTTGTAGTTGCTGCGTGCAGTACGGCCGATCAACCCGGTGACCGCCCGGAACGTGCCGCGCAACAGCGAAAGCACGCTGTTGTCGTTCGCGTCCCCCTCGAACCGGTAGCTGTCGATCCGCAAGCGCGTGGCGGCGCGCAACGTGAGCGTCGCGCCGTCATCCATGTCGAGCAGCGCCCAGCCATCCGCGCCGGATTCGACCAGATCGCCTTCGAAGAGCGACGTGCCCGCATTCGCCGGGCGGCTCACGCCATTCTTGCCGACGATCGTCACCTTGCCGGCAAGGCTGTCGATGGTTCCGGCCGGCGTGGCGGCCGCCGCCGATTGCGCCATGGCGCACAGGAGCCACAAGGCGAACACGATGCATTTCATTGTTGTGCCCCGCTAACGTTGCTGCCCTCGGAACCGTCCACCGGCCGAGCTCGGGCCGGGCAGGTCGGTCGGCAACGGGATTCGGACCAGGCTTCATGGGACCATATCTAGAGCGTCCGCGAAGGCCGCGGATGACAGATGCCCGTGTCCGTGCAATATCCGCGCCGAGGGAGCGACGGGATCGCCTCGCCTTCGAATTGCAGGCGCTTGCCCGGCCCTGCCCCGTGCTCGACGGCAGGCTTCCGCCCCTCCTCGAGTCCGGGGTCGCTTCCGGGCTACGTGGTCTTGGTCTCGCCCGGCTTCGGACCGGCGCCGCGCAGTTGCACCAGCTTGCCCTGAAGATCGACGAGGCCGTACCGGTGACGGTCAATGACCCGCCGCCGACCCTGCCGGCGCCGGAGCGCGTCGGCGGCGCAGGCGGCTCGAAGATGACGCAACGCGTGATGGTGGCCGAGGACTCTTCCTGCTTGCGGCAGCAGGTGCCGGGAATGTTCCATTTCATCGGCATAACGCCGAACGATCAGGCCATGGCGCAAGCCGCGTCGAGCCATTCGCCGCGGTTCTGTATCGATGAGTCGGGGCTGATGCAGGGGGCGCTGGCGGTGGATTTTCTGTTGCAGTGAAGCACGCGTTGCAGAAGCCCGAAGAGCGCCGGCTCCTGCACCGCGTGGCCGGATTCCGGCGCACGTCGAGGTATCGGGCCAGCTTCGTGCGCCCCCCCTTCCGCACCACAAACTCCAATGTGTAGGTGATCGGTAAGTGCTCCCGCCCTACCGTGATTCTCTCGATTGTCGAGCCCTGTTTCCGTCACGGCAAAGGAGACTCACATGGCCAGAGCATCTGCACCACGGCGTGGCAAGAAGGTCACCGGAAGAAAGACCGGCACCAGTGGCGGTCAACCGAGCATTCCGAAGCTGCTGTTCGCGCACGTGTCTCCCCATTCGATCGGTGGAATGTCCATGTTCGATGTCGAGGGGCCAGTAGATCCCGAGATTGTTTCGAACTTCATGTCGGATGCCGACCTGACCACGAGGACGGCACACGCCCTGCAAGACGCCGGCTTTCAGGTTCTGCAGGTATCCGCCTACACGATAAACATTGCGGCCCCCATCGGAATCTACGAGCGTGCCTTCAAGACCAAGGTCACCGCGCACGAATTGCCGACGATCAAGAGCGGGGGTGTCTCCGACACTGCCACCTACTTCTCGGTCGCGGATACGCCGCGATTCGGCCTCATCACCACGAAGGGGACCGCCTTCGAGAATCTCGTCGAAGGTGTCGCAATCGAGACTCCGCGATACTTCTTTGCGGCGCAGCCCCTGCCGCCGAAGAAGAGCTACTGGCATCTTGAAGTTCCGCACGATGTCTCCCTGGGGTGCAACGCCGACAAAGCGCATCGAAGCGGAATCACCGGCCGCGGAATCAAGGTGGCGATGGTGGATTCCGGGCACTTCGCCCATCCGTTCTTCGCCGCCCGTGGCTACCGCGTGCAGCCGGTAACGCTGGGCCCCGGCACCGCAAGTCCGGGCATCGACGACAACGGTCACGGCACGGCCGAGTCGGCAAACATCTTCGCGGTGGCGCCCGATGCCGAACTATGGCCGGTGAAGATCAACTTCGCCAACTCGACCGGTGCGTTCAATACGGCCGTGGGCCTCTCGCCGCACATCATCACGTGCAGTTGGGGCTCGGACGTGCGCGTGCCACCGCTGTCGGCCGCCGACCAGACCCTGGCCATTGCGATTGCCGACGCAGTCGCACGTGGAATCGTGGTGGTGTTCTCCGCGGGGAATGGCCACTTCGGTTTCCCGGGACAGCACCCGGACGTCATCTCGGCAGGCGGCGTATTCCGCGACGCAAACGGTGGACTGCGGGCGAGCGACTACGCCAGCGGATTTGCCAGCCCCATCTACCCTGGCCGGAACGCACCCGACCTGTGTGGTCTGGTCGGAATGAAGCCGCGAGCGGCCTACATCATGTTGCCGCTCCAACCAGGCTCGGACATCGATGTGCAGTTGGCCACCGGCGGTGCTTATCCGGCGAGCGATGAAACGGCCACGAATGACGGCTGGGCCGCCATCAGCGGCACTTCGGCGGCCGCACCGCAGCTCGCCGGCACGGCGGCCCTCATCAAGCAGGCCTGCCCGACCCTTGGCCCGGCGGCGGTACGCGACATCTTGATGCGCACCGCGATCGACGTCACCGTCGGCAACTGCAACACCTCGTCCAGCGGGGCTGCTGCCGGACCGGGGACCGATCTTGCAACCGGTACCGGGCTGGTCGACGCCAACGCCGCAGTTCTGGTGGCCAAGGTGAGATGCCTCGGGCCCATCCGCCCGATCACAGTGACGCCAGTGCGGCCGCCGATCTCTCCGATCCTGCCAGTCACACCGGTCGTCCCCGTGCAACCGCCGGTCACTCCGATCCGACCGCCGGTCACTCCGATCCGACCGCCGGTCACACCGGTGCTGCCGGTCGCACCTGTACGCCCTCCGGTGACACCGGTGCGGCCACCCGTCACACCGGTCCTGCCGGTGCGGCCCGTGCAACCGATCGAGCCGATCGGGCCAGTCCCGGCGAATGACATGGCATCGTTGGGTCAAGATGGAGGAGTGCCCGTCGATGGCCCGCTGTCGCAGGAGGATGTGCAAGCTCTCGAGGACATGGTGATCAAGGACAAGATCGATCCGCTCGCGTAGTTCCGCGACGCCATGCGTGTGTTGCTGGTGCACATGCCCTGGGGCGCGCTGGAGCGCCCCGCACTGGGCGTCAGTCTGCTGAAGGCGGGCCTCGTCAGGGAAGGTATACCCTGCGAGGTCCGCTACCTCAACATGATGTTTGCGGACCTGATCGGTGCCGACAGCTACCACCAGGTAGCGCATGACCTGCCACACATCGCCTTCGCCGGCGAATGGCTGTTCACCGAGGCGCTCCATGGTCCGGACACCGCCCGCGATGCAATGTTCGTGCAGCAGATCCTGCGGGATACCTGGCAGCTGAGCGACGAGCAGATTGCCGGGATTGTCGCTATCCGGTCGCGCGTCGAAGAATTCCTCTCGCTGGCGCTGGACCAGTACGACTGGGCCGATGTCGACCTGGTGGGCTTCACGTCGACCTTCGAACAGAACATCCCTTCCCTGGCGCTCGCTCGCCGGCTGAAGATTCGCTACCCCCGCATTCTCACGGCGTTCGGTGGAGCGAACTGGGAAGCGACGATGGGCGAGGAACTGCACCGGGCATTCCCGTTCGTCGACTTCGCGATTTCGGGCGAAGCAGACCTGAGCTTGCCGATGCTCGTGCGGGCACTGTCCGCGATGCCGCGCCATCGAACACGACGGCTCGCATCGATTCCCGGCCTGGTCTGGCGCAGAGGCGGCCGCACCGTAGCCAATGGCGGCGGAGTTTCCGTCGAGGCCATGGACACCCTGCCCACCCCGGACTTCAGTGACTACTTCCGTTGCCGCGAGCAAAGTCCCTCGACGTCACGGTCCGCCCCGGTGCTGCTGTTCGAAACGTCTCGCGGTTGCTGGTGGGGTGCCAAGTCGCATTGCACCTTCTGCGGCCTGAACGGCGAGACCATGAGCTATCGCAGCAAGACCGCCGGGCGTGTGCTCGATGAGCTCGAGGAGCTCATCGAAAAATGGCCTTGCCCGACGCTCGAGGCCGTCGACAACATTCTCGACATGAAGTACTTCGACACCATGCTGCCGGCCCTCGCAAAGTTGCCACTACCCGGGCCGATGTTCTACGAGGTCAAGGCCAACATGAAGCGCCACCACGTCGCGGCGCTCCAACGAGCGAACATCCTTCGCATCCAGCCCGGCATCGAAAGCCTCAGCGATCACGTTCTGACTCTGATGGGCAAGGGAACCACAGCCCTGCGCAACGTCCAGTTGTTGAAGTGGTGTCGCGAATACGGCATCGCCGTTGACTGGAACCTGCTGTACGGGTTTCCCGGCGAGACGGACGCGGACTACGAGGCAATCATGAGGGTGCTTCCACCCATCCGGCACTTGCAACTCCCCGGCGCATGCGGTCCGATTCGTCTCGATCGATTCAGCCCTTACTTCGAGCATCCCGAGCAGTTCGGAATCACCGATGTACAGCCGCTGCCAGTCTATCGTTTCCTCTACCCGATCGAAGGCGTCCGGCATCAGCGCGTGGCGTACTACTTCGAATTTCGCTACGGGCCGGGCAAGAGCGCAAGTCCGCTTGCCCGTGCGGCGGTGCGGCTGGCCGAGACATTGCGCGATGAAGCGGAAGAGGGCAGCCTGCGGGCTCTCCCTCACCGGGATGGCGGTCTGCACTTGATCGACAGCCGGGCGCGCGCCAAGGTTGCGGCACTTCGGTTGTCGGCCTTCGAGCGCAACGTGGTCATGCGCATCGACGAGATTGCCTCGGTATCCCAGGTGATGCAGCATCTCGAAGGGGCTTTCCCTTCGAATCTTTTTGCGCAGAATGGCATTCGTGCTTTTCTCGACGAACTGGTGGATCTCGAAATGGCATTGACCGACGGCAATGGCCGCTATCTCGGCCTGGCGCTCATGCCGCAAGTGCTGCGCTGCGAACTGGAAGCGTCGAGCCGGCGCGTCTCAGTGTCACCCCGCAGAGTTGTTCCGATCCGCGCCCTTGCGGCGCGGCCCATAGCCGAGCCGGTCCGTGCCTGAACCCACCAGGATCGCGGCACAGGTCGTGATCGCAACCCCATCGGTCGACGTACATCGGGTCACTGCACGCAACGTCAAGCAGATACTGCCGGACGCGAACCTCTCCCAGCGCATCGTGGACGCGTTCTTTGCACTCGGCTTCACACCCGGCGTGCTGGTGGGAAACAGTTTCAGCATCGAGGCTACCCCTGAGGTCTTCCACGACGTGTTCGGCGTTTTCCCGCACCTTGATTCGGACGGCCGCGTGCGCGATCGCTCCCCGAACGCGGCGGGCAGCCGCGCCGCCCTGAGCAACCTCCCGCTCGAGAGACTGCCTCCGACGGTGCGGGCGCTCGTAAAGGCGGTGATCTTTTCCGAGCCGCCAGCTTTCGGGCCAGGCACGATGCCATGAGTTGCTGCCCCGGATGCGAGTTGCGCCACGAACTCCATCGACTGAGGCACTCGAGCCTGTTGTGCGCCGGGGGATACGGCGTCTACCGAGGTTTAATCGATCCCGACCTCGTTTCAGGCATGCTCACCGAGGCGCTGACAGGAGCGTCCCGGACCGACCAATGCGTCCTTGAGGGAGACAACGAAGACGTCCGGGGCGGGCAGCCTGCACGGCAAGTCCTGTCCGTCGATGGCGGACATCTGCAGGATGAATTGTTCAGCTCGAGGTTGCTGCAGATGTTTGTCGCAAACGAAGTGGGTTTGACGGTTCACCCCTGCGGAGGGCGCGCAAGCTATTCCATTTACGCGGGGCCGGGCGCGCACCTCGACGTCCACCGAGACGTTCCGGGTTGTGACCTCGCCCTGGTGACGTGCCTGTATGACAGCGCCCCCTCTGCCGGTGCGGGCGCCGTCGATCTTTGGCTCGACGACCTGACGACGCCACTGAGCGCGATTCGGGCCAACCCTGACGAAAAGCGCAGCCGCCTGACGCTGCTGCCGGGCGACAGCCTTCTGATCCACGGGGGCCTGATTCCGCATCGAATCCCCGCTCCTGAAACGGATCGCCTGCGAGTGGTCTCGCTGATGTGCTTTGCCGCCTTTGCCGATCGTTTGACGCGACCTTTGATAAGACGGTAACGACCGGACGCTTACGGCGCGACAGGGTCCGTTGCGCGTAGTCCCGCCACCGGCCTGCCGCCCTTCAACGCACCGTTCGTCGCTTGAGAGCGTGCCTCCGGCCCACGGAGGCTGCGAGGCAGCACGCCCGCCCTTGCGGCCGCGGCGCCACCGTGTCGTGAGTATCGACACCTTGGCAGCCCGCAACGCCGGCACCGCACCGCCACGCGCGCCCGCGGACCCCGGGCGCGCGCCGCATCAGGCCGTGCGCACCTCGATCTTGCGCGGGCGGAACTCCGCCCGCTTCGGAATGCGCACCGTCAGCACGCCGTCCTTGAGGCTCGCTTCGATCCGCTCGGTTTCTAGTTCGCCGCTCAGGACGAAACTGCGCCGGTAGCGGGTCGCCTGCACGTCGGCGTAGACCGCTTCCATGCCGGTCGGCATGTCGATCACGACGTCACCCTCGATCAGAAGGGTGTTCCGGTCGGCCTGGACGTTGAGCCGGTCCTTCGACACGCCAGGCAACTCCGCCTGCACCGTGATCCCGTGCGCGTCCTCGAATATGTCCACCGCCGGCGCGAGGGCCGGTTCCTCTTCCCGCCCTCTCGCCCCGGCGACGTCCGCCATCTCGCGCTGCGCCGTTCCTTGTGCCGCTGCTGTCATGATCGTCTCCTTAGTCGCTCAGTTCACCGTGATCTGCCGCGGCCGCGCCGCTTCACGACGCGGCACCGTGATGTGGAGCACTCCGTCGCGGTACCGTGCCTCGACCCGATCCGGGTCCACGTCGTCAGGCAGGGTAATCACGCGGCGAAACTCCCCGTCGTACCGCTCGCGTCGGTAGTAGTCGGCTTCCAGGTTGAACTCCACCTTGCGGTGCCCGGCAACGCTGAGCAGGTTCTGCTGAATGGACAGTTCCAGGCTTTTCGGGTCGAGGCCGGCGGCGAACAGGTATATGTCGACCCGGTCCTGTGTCGATCCGACGTTGATCGGCGGGAAGGTCCCGCGCCGCACCGCACGGATCCCGGCCGGGACGCTCGAACGCCCGAAGACCTGATCCATCTCGCTCTCCAGACGCCGGAACTCATCGAACACGTTGGGTTCGAGACTACTGAACAGAGTGCCAAACATGGCGATCACCTCCTCTGTGGTTGGGGGGACGCATCTGACGCCGAAAATAGGTCTCGCCACACCGGTTTCAAGGGGGTCGGCTGTGGCTCGGGCAGCGCCTCGGCGGACCATCCGAAGGTCGGCCGTACAAGGGGTTGCCGAATTCCGCCGCCCCGCCCGGGCTCTGGTCCAGCCCCCTCTTAAGCCTCAGACCACCTCGACAGAGACGCGCTTGGGCTTTCCGGGCTCGAGCTTGGTCAGCTCGACCCGGAGCACGCCGTCCCGGTAGCGGGCGGTGGCCGCGTCCGGCCGCACCCGCACCGGCAGCGGAACCACGCGCTGGAAGCTGCGTTGCCGGGCTCCATCCCCCGAAGTCCGGGTCTGGTTCCCGAACGACCGCTTGATCACCGACCCTGCCGCCACTATCTCAACGGCGCTCCGGCGGCAATCGCCACACGCCCACCCTCGCACCCACGAATCTTCGAGGTAGCACCGATGTCCGCGCCATCCCACGACAGCACCCTCGCACGGTTGCTCCGGCTCACCCTTGCCGGCGCCTTCCTGCTCCTGCTCTGGCGCGTGCTGATCGCGCTCGACGTGGAAACGTTGATCGGCATCGGCAACGCCAGCACCCACGACGCACGGCCGCGGCCGGTGGTCGCACGCGGGGATCTGGCCGCGGACGAGCGGGCGACGGTCGAACTGTTCGAGCGTTCGCGCGACGCGGTGGTGTTCATCACGACCCGCCAGCGGGTTCAGGACCCGTGGACCCGCAACATCTTCTCCGTGCCGCGCGGCAATGGTTCCGGCTTCATCTGGGACGAAGCCGGCCACGTGGTAACCAACTACCACGTCCTGGAGGGCGCGAGCGAAGCTACGGTGCGGCTGTCCGACGGGCGGGATTACAAGGCGAGCCTGGTGGGTGTCAGCCCCGCCCACGATATCGCCGTATTGCGGATCGCCGTCGGCGCGAGGCATCCGCAACCCGTACCCGTCGGCACGAGCGCCGACCTCAAGGTGGGACAGAAGGTGTTCGCGATCGGCAACCCCTTTGGCCTCGACTGGACGCTCACCACCGGCATCGTCTCGGCGCTCGACCGCTCACTGCCGTCCGACGGCGGCACCACGATCGACCATCTGATCCAGACCGACGCGGCCATCAACCCCGGCAACTCGGGAGGCCCGCTGCTGGACTCGGCCGGCCGCCTGATCGGCGTCAATACGGCGATCTACAGCCCGTCGGGCGCATCGGCAGGCATCGGGTTCGCGGTGCCGGTCGACACCGTGAACCGCGTGGTGCCACAGGTCATCCGTCGCGGCCGCTACATCCGCCCATCGCTTGGCATCGAAGTCGACGAAGGACTGAACCAGCGCCTTTCGGCCACCTTGAAAGTGGACGGCGTGGTGATCCTGCGCGTGGCGCCGAACTCCGTGGCGGCGGCCGCGGGCCTCGAAGGCATCACCGTCACGCGCGACGGCGGCATCGTGCCCGGCGACATCATCGTCGAGGTCGAAGGCCGACCCGTGAGCAGCGTGGGCAGACTGCTGTCGCGGCTCGACGATTTCAACGTGGGCGACACGGTGAAGCTCACCGTGCTGCGCGGGCGGTCGCGGGTGGACGTGCGGGTCAAGCTGCAGGCGGAGACTTGAGGGTTGGGCGGGACGGCAGTGCCGCCTTGGCCGCCTGCGGGGGCTTCGTCGTCTTTCTGCTTGGCATACATGCTCCTTGGCGTCATGGTGTGCCTCGCGCACGAAAATACAGATAGGCTCACAAGGCCCCCTACTGCGGCACGATTTCCATTGCGAGCCTCTTCTTGGTCACGATTTGGGGTACGCAACCCTGCTCGAGACCATCGAAAAGTTCGGTGGGATCAATCTCCCATTCCACCGTGGTTCGTTCGCCATAGAGCGCGGCGCGCACCAGCGCATGCTCGAAGCGGAGCACGTCTCGCAGGTAGAGCGCAGGAGGTAAGCGATCGAGGCGTTCGCCCAGGAAGCAGGCGAAGCGATCGGCCTCGCCGCTCGTGAAAATGTCGGGATAAGATTGCGCTTCGTACTCGTGCAGGAGCCTATGCACGCGTTCCAAACCCCAGCTTGCGAGCATGAGTATCGTTGTGAACCGCAGCGCGCGTGCAATGCGGCCACTGCGAAATTCACCGATGAGTTTCCCCAATAGTGCGATGGCCGGGTCTTTGTGCAACTCGCCAGAACCAAGCGGACTACTGGAGGCATTGCCAGGCGAATGCCCAACCGCCAACGCACCCAGAGTACGCTCCCAGTGCAGGATATCTTCACAAAGGGGCGCCACTGCCGTTGCAGGCGCGTTTCTAAGTGGTACAACAATGCGCTCGTTTCGCTGAAGCTGCCAGAGCTCGTTCATCAGGTCGAGCTGGCGCCGCACTCCCGCGAGACCCAAACGCGGGACATAGCCGGGCAGGATCTCGAAAATCAGGGCTCCTAGATTCGGTAGGCGCGGAAGAACGCGCGCGGCGACGTCCAGAAGTTCAGGAGCGATAGCGCCGGAGTGCGCATCGAGATAGTAACCGTCGAGCACCGTGCCGCCAGCGAGATGAACTTCCCACACGCGGTCGAGCGGCAGCTCGTCCAACAGGGCCTCGAGCGACTGGCGGCCATTGCGCTCGTTCGCCCACAAGTTGTGTAGATCGAGCAATATTCCGCAGTCGGCGGCCTTCGCTATTTCGGCGAAGAAAGCGCCATCAGAGAGCTCGTCCGGGCGCGGCTTGAGGTAGTTGACGCCCGTCTCAAACGCAAATGGGGCCGGCATTCCCGCTGCGAGCCGTCGAATATTCCGCACTGCGAGGTCGATACCCTCGCGCGTTTGCCGCGGCGGCAGCAGGAAGCCGATCTGCTCTACCCCCTCGGTAGTCGAGACGGTATTGAAGCTCAGGTGCTCGCTCACCCACTCGGCATTGAGCGCGTTGACCGCGGCGGCAAGTGGCGTCACGTAGTCTCCACCGTAGCACTCGGTGCCGCCGATTGGAAAGCCGACGCTGTGTACAATCTTTTTCTGCGGCAGCGTCGCGATCCGCGAAATCGCTTCCAGGTCCGACAGATATGCGGGCGTACCGCTCGGTCCTTGCGGATAGATCTTCTCCCAGAAAGTTTCCGGCTCGATCTCGAGGACAGCGAGGTTTGGGTTGCTCTCTCGGAAGAGGGAATCCAGTTCCGTGAGATAGACCAGACCCACGCCGAGTGGGCGCACTGCGCGGGCTCCTAGGAGCGACGGCCGGGCACGTCCTGCACTTCCAGCGTCTTCGGATTCACCACGAAGTCTTCGATGATGACGAAGTCGATCAGGCGGCCCGAATGGCACTGGTCGCAGCCGAGCCGGCCAAGGACGCTCTTGGTGACCTGGGTAATCTTGTCGAAGTTGAAGGCCACATCCCGCGTCACGTACACATTCACGCGGCGCAGGGGTATCGGATCTTGCGGAAGATTTGTGAAGCTCATTGGGGATGCTCCTTCGTTGTCGAGGTCAAGGATCCCGCATTGGAAACGGCACGTACCAATGCGACGGTTGCGCCGAGCGCGCTGGACTTCGCCGTTGGCGGTCACAGCCAAGTGCGCGTTTCATCGCGCAGCCATTGTTCAAATCGCTCACGGCGCTATCAATAGAACGATGCTCATATGCTGGATGTCATAGCGCCAGAGTCTATGGAGTGGTGGATTGTCAGTCGCTATTTCGCATTCGTCGTCTTGACCGAGCATCGTGAATTGAGCGCTCACGCTCCGTTCGCAATGACCTCTATGGTGTAACCCTTCATGAACGGAATTTCGCGTTCGATCTCTTCGCCTTGGTCGTTGGCTTCGGTCTTATGCAGAACATCGGCAAAGACAACGAGCGATCCGCGTTCGCCCTTGCGAACCTGTCCGCCGAGTTCCTGAGCTTGCTTGTAGGTCATCCAGCGAGACGACGAATAGCCGTTCTCGATCGCCTGCCCCCAGAGGAGGAGGATATTGATGCCTCGATAGGGGATGTCATTATGACGCAGCGGCAACGCGGGAAGACGGTGAGCGGCATTGCTGGCGCTCCAGGGCTTATGCCAGGGGCGGACAACCTTTTCGAGATCCTCGATGATGCGGGAAGTAGCACGGGCGTAGACGTCGGCGCGGGGCTCTGCTTGGTTCATGATCCTTGCTCCTGAATGAAGGCTTGGGGTGCTGTGCACATGCACATGCACCCGATACCGTCCGGCGAGGACAGGGAGGCAAGGCGACAAGGGCGAGCGGTCCGGGAGGGGGATCACCCGGCCTGCACAAGGGAGCGAAGCGAACGCGGAAGGCTGGGGATACCCGGACGCGAGGCGAAGCTTCCCCTTGCGCCGCGCCAGGGGCAGCGCCCCTTAGCCAAGCGAAGGTTGAGGGCAACGCCCTGAACCGGGAGCGCTCGTTTCCGCCGCATACGGGCGAATGCCGGTATGCGGCGTTACGGCGGGTGCACGCGCACCCGCCGCCTTCTTGTCACAACTGCGATTGGGATCGTTACCGGATGGCCGGGAAAACCGATGTCGCTACGGGTGGCCCGGCGCGCGCACGCGCGTAGAGCCCGCCGCCACCGTGCGCGGTGGCGCATCGCCACGAGTTCTTAGATGCGCTAACTTCCGGCGTTGTGGATCAGATGCTTCCGGGGAGGAACTCTCCGGTTCTGACGGGACTGTGGGAGACGCGGATGCTTGTCACAAGGATTATCGGGAACTGCCCTGGATGCGGAGGTGCGTCTTGCTTCGGTAACGTCGATGTCTACGGCGATCACCTATTGCGCGGCTGCGGGCGCTGTCGATACAACGAGAGAATTCCGCTCCCCCCGCTGCGCAAGAAAATTGTCTATCTCGATCAGTGCTTCTTCAGCGGGGCATTTCGCGGAAACGATGAGCGCTTTGTATCCGCTGCCGCGCGGATCTCACATGCAGCCCATCAGCAGCTTGTCGTCGCCCCTTTTTCGTCAGTCCATGAAGACGAAACCCACCAGTGGGAACGTCGTCACGAACTGGAGGAGTTCATCAAGGCGACCAGTCGTGGGCATGAGTTCACTCCGGCCTATGACGTCGAGCAAACGCAGATCAGGAAGGGTTTCCAAGCGTGGCTAGAGGTGGCCCCAGGAATTCGGACAGGCGGATAAGTGAAGCTTCTGCTCCAATAGGCGGCGCGAGCCGCGAAACCAGGAGCGAAGAGCATGAGACGACCCCGCAGGACCGACTCAGCGGCGTTCAAGGCGAAGGTGGCCTTGGCCGCGGTCAAGGGCGAGCAGACACTGGCGCAGTTGGCTGAGCGCTTTGACGTGCACCCGAACCAGATCACGCAGTGGAAGGCGGATCTGCTGGCCCGG